>Ga0070667_100002016_pt1 | contig 17990 bp, 17 predicted proteins | sample KBSS33metaG_FD_64659 | JGI IMG/M metagenome (GOLD analysis project Ga0070667, IMG submission 64659) | Switchgrass rhizosphere microbial communities from Kellogg Biological Station, Michigan, USA - KBS S3-3 metaG | ecosystem: Host-associated > Plants > Roots > Rhizosphere > Soil ... | reverse complement strand
TTCGGCTATCCGCAGTTCCTGCCGAGCGTCTACTTGCGCATCGCGGTGGACGGTGACGGCGACGGGCGGAGCGACATCTTCAACAGTTCGACCGACACGCTCGCCTCGATCGCGAACTACCTCCGCGATGCTGGCTGGCGGGAAGGCCAGCCGTGGGGCGTGCGCGTCTCGCTGCCGGCCGGCTTGCGTCCCGACGACTATGCGAGCAAGCTTTCCTCGCCCTCGTGCAACCGCGTCCACGCCCGCCACTCGCAGTGGAAGACGGTGGCGCAATGGCGCGCGCTGGGCGTCGTGCCGCAAGCGCCGATTGGCTCGGACGTGCTGACCAGCCTGTTCCAGCCCGACGGCGCGGGCACGCCGGCTTACCTGTTAACCGGGAATTATCGGGTCATCCTGCAATACAACTGCTCGAATTATTATGCGATGTCAGTGGGATTGCTTGCAGATGAGATTGCCCGTTAATCAAGCCCTTCCGCTTGCCGCCTTGATCCTGCTTGGAGCCGCGCCGGCCTTCGCCAGGGACCGCGTCGCTCCGGCCTCCACCGCCCCCGGCAACGGCCCCGCCGCCGATTACCCCGTGGTGGTCGGCGAACCGTTCACGATCGGCAGCACCGTGTGGACTCCCAGCGACCAGCTCAACTACGACGCCGTCGGTCAAGCAGTGGTCGGCGATGCCGCGCTGGTGGGCGTGAGCGCCGCGCACAAGACGCTGCCGCTGCCCTGCTACGCGGAAGTCACCGCGCTCGACAGTGGCCGCACGATCCTGCTGCGCCTGACCGAGCGCGGCCCCATGGCGAACGAGGATCTGCTGGCGCTGTCGGCCGCCGCCGCGGCACAACTGGGCATCACGCCGGGATCGCGGGCGCCGGTGCGCGTGCGCCGCGTCAATCCGCCCGAGCAGGAGCGCGCGATGCTGCGTTCTGGCGGTCGCGCGCCCGAGCGGATGGAGACGCCCGAGGGCCTGCTCAAAGTACTGCGCCGCAAGCTGGCGGACCAGTCGCCGCTGGCCCCGCCGCCTTCCGCGCCGCCGCCGATGCCAAAGGAAGCGCCGATCGTGAAGGACGCACCGCCGGTCGCCGCGATAAAGCCCGCTGCCACCGCTCCGGCCAAACCGCCGAAGGCCGCCACCCCGACGAAGCCAAAACCCATGCCAACGACGGCTCCCACCCCCGCCCCCGCCGCTACGCCAGCGCCGTCCGCGGGACGCGGGTCTACCGTCGTCCAAGTCGGCGCGTTCTCCTCGGAGGCCAACGCGCGCGGCCTGGCGGTCAAGCTGGGCGGGCAGGTGAGCCGCTCTGGCAAGCTCTGGCGCGTGCGCCTCGGGCCGTTCGAAAGCAGGGCACAGGCAGGCCCGGCGCTGGAGAAGGCGAAGCGGGCAGGCTATAGCGACGCACGAATCCAGAACGCGGACTAGCGCGCGGTCGGGGCACCCCGGCCGGATCGCTCCCGCGGCAGCGCCACCCCGGCGTGCGGGAGAGAAGTCGCTTTGAAGTCATTCGCCAAACTGCTGATTGCAATGGCCATATCGGCCAGCCTGGTTCCGTCCGCCACGCTTTCGGCTCCGGTGGTCCCGGCTCCGCCGCCGGAGCTCAATCAAATCCCGGTCAGCCTGCTGGTCGACCTCGGATCGGGCCAGGTGCTGGTCCAGCGCCGCCCGGACGTGCCGTTCCTGCCTGCGTCCGTGACCAAGGTGATGACCGCCTACGTCGCTTTCGAGGAGATCGGCGCCGGTCGCCTACCGCTCGATCGAAAGTTCAACGAGCGCCCCGCGACCGAGAAGGAATGGTTCGCCAAGGGGACCAACATGTACCTGACGACGAAGGACTGGCCAACCACCAGCGACTTGCTCCACGGCATCATGACAGCGTCCGCGAACGACGCCGCGATCGTCCTTGCCGAGGGTTACGCCGGCAGCGTGCCGGGGTGGACGGCGAAGATGAACGACGCGGCCCGCCGGCTTGGTATGTCGCGCAGCCACTACAACACGCCCAACGGCTGGATGGATGAGGGCGGCACTTACGTGACCGCCAGCGACCTCGTCCGCCTCGCTGATGCCATGATCACTCGCTACCCGCACCTCTACCGCGAGTTCTCGGGACAGAAGCACTGGTTCTGGCGCGATGTCGCGATGCGCAGCCATGATCCGACGGTCGGCGTGGTCCCCGGCGCGGATGGGATCAAGACCGGTTACACGCGGGAGGCCGGCTACAACTTCCTGGGAACCGCGGAGCGCGGCGGGCGACGGCTGGTTATGGTGCTGGCCGGCTCGCCCAAGCCGAAGCTGCGCGACGATGTCGCCCGCGCTCTGCTCGAATGGGGCTTCGCCGCCTGGACTCCGCGCCACTTGTTCGATCAAGGCCAGACGGTCATCCGCGCCCAGGTACAGGAAGGTGATGCGCGGTCGGTGCCGCTGGTGGCAAACCGCGAAGTCCATGCCACGCTGCCGCGCGCCGGCGATCAGAAGGTCTCGCTTTCGGTGCGATATCGCGGCCCGGTCGCCGCGCCGATCCGCAAGGGCGACCAGATCGCCGAGCTGGAAATCCGCGTCGGCAATCTCGCTCCTGGCTACGTGCCGCTCTACGCCGGGCGCGACGTCGGGAAGGCAGGCCCGTTGCATCGGCTGGTCAACGGGCTGGCGAACCTCGTCTCGTGACCGCAGGGCGGTTCATTGCTCTGGAGGGCGGGGAGGGGGCCGGCAAGTCGACGCAGGCGCGCCTGCTTGCCGGAGCGTTGCAGGAGCGCGGGCTCGAAGTCGTCGTCACCCGCGAGCCGGGCGGCACTCCGGGGGCCGAGGCGATCCGCCAGCTGCTGCTCGAAGGGGTCGCGGGTGACGGGGGCGAGAGCTGGAACCCACGTGCCGAAGCGCTGCTCTTCGCCGCGGCTCGCTCCGATCATGTCCACCGTCTGATCCGCCCGGCACTGGCGCGCGGAGCCTGGGTCGTGTGCGACAGATATCTCGACTCGAGCCGCGCTTATCAAGGCGGCGGCGGCGGGCTGTCTGATGCCGACCTGCGTGAGCTGCATCGCATCGGCAGTGAGGGTGTACTGCCCGATCTGACGCTGCTGATCGAAGTCGATGCGATCGTCGCTGAAGCCCGCCTGCGCGCTCGCGACGGCGACCATGCCGACCGCATCGCTGCGCGTGGAACCGACTATCATGCTCGTGTGGCGGCCGCCTTCGCTGCCTTCGCCGTTGCGGAACCTGCCCGGTTCGCGCGCATCGACGGCAATGGCGACACTGCGACGACGCGTGCGCTGGTGCTCGGCGCGCTCGCCGATCTGCTGAAGGGCGCGGCATGACCGCAGGGCATTCGTTCATCGGGCAAGAGGCGGCATGGCAGGAGTGGCTGGCCGCACTCGGCTCGGACCGAATGCACCATGCCTGGTTGCTGGCGGGCGCGAAGGGGCTGGGCAAGCAGGCCTTTGCCCGGGCCGCTGCCAGCGAGCTGGTGCGCGAAGCCGGACAGCCGCTGCCCGACGCCGCAAGCCACCCCGACATCGCCATCCTCGAGCATCTTCCCGCCAACGACGACGAGGCGAAGAAGAAGGCCGAGGGCAAGCCTTACCAGACCAAGCGCAACATCTCGGTCGATCAGGTGCGCGGGATGATCCGCCGTCTCGCCACCAAGCCTACCCTCGGGGAGCGGCGAGCGATCATTGTCGATCCGGCAGACGACCTTGAGAAGGGTGGCGTCAACGCCCTGCTCAAGGTGCTTGAGGAGCCGCCCGCGGGCACGCATTTCCTGCTGATCGCGCATCAGCCCGGCCGCCTGCTGCCGACGATCCGCTCACGTTGCCGGGTGCTACGTTTCGCCCCGCTGCAGCCGGATGAACTCGAGGCCGTGATCCTGCGCGATCATCCACAAGCAGACCAGCGCACCCGTGCCGCTGCGATCGCGGCGGCACACGGCTCTCCCGGCGTAGCGCTGGATTTCGTCGGTCATGATCTTGGCACCATTCACGAGCTCATGCTGAAGATCCTGCGCGAGGGCGATCCTGACTTCCATCTGCGAGGCGCCTTGGCTGAGGAGATGGGCACGCGGCCGTCGCGCGATCGCCAGCTCGCCGCGCTGGAGCTCGCGCGGTCGGTACTGGCCCATGCGTTGGCGTCGGCGTCACGCAGCAGCCAGCTCGCGATCATCGAGGCCAACAGCACCTTAACCCGGCTGAGCACGCAGGCACCCACCTACAATTTCGATGCCGGCCTTCTGATAATGGAAATTGGCGGGTTGCTGGCGTCGGCCGCGATGCCTAGAGAAACCGCTCGCTAGCAGCAGAATTACGGAAAGCGCGACGCCGCATGGGCGAGCCCTACTACATCACGACAGCCATCAGCTATCCCAACGGCAAGCCGCACATCGGCCATGCCTACGAAGCCATCGCCGCCGATGTCATTGCCCGCTTCCACAAGGCCGAAGGCCGCGATGTCCGCTTTCAGACGGGCACCGACGAGCACGGCCTTAAAATGGCGCAAAAAGCTCGCGACCTTGGCGTGACACCGGCCGATCTCGCCTCGGAAATGTCTGGCCATTTCATAAAGATGTGCCAGGCGCTGAACATCGACTATGACGTATTCATCCGCACCACCGAGCCTCGGCACCATGTCGCCACGCAGGAATTGTGGCGGCGCATGGAAACGGCCGGAGACCTCTACCTCGATCGCTACGAAGGATGGTATTCGGTACGCGACGAGGCGTACTACGACGAGAGCGAATTGGTCGCAGGCCTGGGTGGCGAAAAGCTGTCGCCGCAGGGCACCCCCGTTGAATGGACGGTCGAAGAGAGCTGGTTCTTTCGCTTGTCGAAGTACCAGGATCGCCTTCTGGCGCTCTATGCGGACAGCGATTTCATCCGTCCCGAGAGCCGGCGCAACGAGATTCAGCGCTTCGTCGAAGGCGGGCTGCGTGACCTATCGGTATCGCGCACCAGCTTCGACTGGGGCATCAAGGTTCCGGGTTCGGAACATCACGTCATGTACGTGTGGGTCGATGCGCTGACAAACTACCTGACCGGCCTTGGTTTTCCTGACGAAAGCGGTGACTACGCGAGGTTTTGGCCGGCGAACCTGCACTTGATCGGCAAGGACATCGTAAGGTTTCACGCAGTCTACTGGCCGGCGTTCCTGATGAGTGCGGGCTTGCCGCTGCCCAAGCAAATATTCGGTCACGGCTTCCTGCTCAATCGCGGACAGAAGGAATCGAAGTCGCTGGGCAACGTCACCGATCCGATCGGTCTTGCCCAGACTTTCGGCGTCGATCCGTTGCGCTATTTCCTCCTGCGCGAAGTCGCGTTCGGGCAGGATGGATCGTACTCGCCCGAGGCCATTGTCACGCGCACCAACGCCGAGCTGGCGAATAGCTTCGGCAACCTAGCGCAACGCAGTTTATCTATGATCTTCAAGAATATGGATGGCATTCTGCAAGTGGAGTATCCACGTACTGACGCCGACCAAGCTCTCTATACGGCGGTCGATCTCGGCATCGCCGGCCTGCGCCGCGGCTTCGCCGACCTTGCGTTCAGCGACGGCCTCGAAGCGTGGATGCGTGCAGTCTTCGCCTGCAACCAGTACGTCGACGAACAGGCGCCATGGGCACTGCGCAAGAGCGATCCGGCGCGCATGGAGGCCGTGCTGATGACGCTTTTCCGCGTTGTTCGCGCGCTCGCCATTGCCGTGCGGCCAGTTGTTCCGACAGCCATAGACGCGCTGCTCGACCAGATGGGCGTCTGTGCCGATGCGCGCGATTACGCCGCCTTGGGCGATGCCGGCTGGTTCGCCCGCCTCATCAAGTCGGGCTATCGCGTCGACAAGCCCATCGGCGTTTTTCCCCGCCTTGAGGTGCCGGAGGAGCAATCGGCCTGATGCTGATCGATTCCCACTGTCACCTCGAATACGAAGGCTTGGTCGAAAACCAGCAGGGCGTGCTGGAGCGGGCGCGGGCGGCGGGGATAGGCGGCTTCCTCAACATCTCGACGCGTCAGCATGAGTGGGAGAGGGTGATCGGCACGGCGGCACGCGAAGCCGACGTATGGGCGTCGGTGGGCATCCACCCCCATGAAGCCGATCAGCATGCCGATCTGGGCGAAGCCGCGCTGCTGGAAGCTGCTTCGCATCTCAAGGTGATCGGTATCGGGGAGACCGGGCTGGATTACTATTACGACAAGTCCGATCGAGCCGTACAGCAAGCGCTGTTCCGCACCCACATAGCCGTAGCGCGGGAGCTGGCTCTGCCATTGATCATCCACACGCGCGAGGCGGAAAACGATACGGCGCGCATCCTGACCGAGGAGATGGGGAAGGGCGCCTTCCCCGCCTTGATCCATTGCTTCACTGCAAGCGCCGGTTTTGCCCGCCAGGTCCTTGATCTCGGACTTACGATCAGCCTTTCCGGTATCGTGACCTTCAAGAATGCCAAGGACTTACAGGCTATTGCGGCCGGACTTCCGGAAGATCGCCTGCTAGTGGAAACTGATTCCCCATTTCTAGCGCCCGTGCCGCATCGAGGGCGCAAGTGCGAGCCTGCATTCACGGCCGATACGGCCCGCTTCGTAGCCGAACTGCGCGGAGTTTCCGAGGCAAAGTTGTCTGCGGCGACCACCCGCAACTTCTTTGAGCTGTTCCGGAAGGCGGCCGCGTGAAAGTCACGATCCTGGGCAGCGGCACCTCCACCGGCGTGCCGCGGCTTGGCGGCGAACAGGGCGCCGACTGGGGCCTGTGCGATCCTGCTGAGCCGAAGAACCGGCGCAGTCGCGTGTCGATTCTACTTGAAAGCGATGCCGGTGCCCGCATCCTGGTCGACACACCGACCGACTTGCGCGCGCAGCTATTGGCCAATGACGTGCACCGCATCGATGCAGTGTTCTGGACCCACGACCACGCCGACCACTGTCACGGCATCGATGATATGCGCCCCTTGCGCTACGGCCGTGCTGGACCGATCCCCGGCTACGCTGCTGGAGAGACAGTCCGGCGTTTACGGCAGCGTTTCGGATACGTGTTCGCGGGCCAGCATGGCTATCCGACGCTCGTGGCGCTCGACAACCTGGATGTCGTGAGGCTTTGCGAGGGATTCCGCATCGGCCATGTCCAGATGCCGCATGGGCCCGCCGAATCGACAGCTTTTCGCTTCGATTGCGACGGTAAAGCAGTGGTTTATGCTACGGACTTTAGCGAAATTACAAAAGGGATGGTCGATCTGTTCTACGGCTGCGACGTACTTGTGGTCGACTGTTTGCGTCGTGAGCCGCACCCGACTCACGCGCACCTTGGTATGTCGCTGGAACTGATCGACGCATGCCGAGCCAAGGCAGCTGTGCTCACGCATCTGGACAAGAGCATGGACTACGCGGCAGTTTGCAGCGAAGTGCCATCGCATGTCAGTGTCGGCTTCGACGGCATGGTGATAGTGCCGTGAATCAGCCAGGCTTTATCGTCGCTATTATCTCGATCGTTGCTTGCTTGGTCTTGGCGACGCGAAGCTCAGGATTTCGAAGGCTCGGGCTCGCTCGGACCGCCCGATACGCGCTGATCTGGGCAGCGATCATTATCGGGATTGTGCTGGTTGTGCAGTTCGCAGGGGTAAGGCCGCGGCAATGAATGCTCGATTTAGCAGTGGGCCGCAAAGGATGCGCCCGGCGTGTCTCAACCTGATTCAATTTAACATAATACGTATTATCATTCTATGATGAGTGAAACAGCCCACTTCCAACTCGGCCGGCTCCTGGCGATCATGGCTCGCCTGCGCGACCCCCAGCAGGGTTGCGAGTGGGATCGTGAGCAGACTTTCACCACGATCGCGCCGTACACCATCGAGGAAGCCTACGAAGTTGCCGACGCGATCGCGCGCGAGGACCTCTTGGCATTGCGCGACGAATTGGGCGATTTGCTCCTGCAGGTCGTATTCCATGCGCGCATGGCTGAGGAGATCGGTGCCTTTGCGTTCGCAGACGTAGCGGCGGCGATCGCGAGCAAGCTCGAGGCCAGGCATCCGCATATTTTCGGCAACGACCAGTGTCTCGGCGCGCAGACCGACCGTTGGGAGCGGATCAAGGCCGCGGAGCGCGCACTTAACGGCGCGATGTCAGCGGTCGACGGTGTGGCGGTCGCGCTCCCGGCATTAATGCGTGCCGAAAAGTTGCAGAAGCGTGCCGCCCGGGTCGGCTTCGATTGGCCCGATCCTTCCGGCGCGGCTGCCAAGGTGCACGAGGAGATGGTGGAGCTTGCCGAAGCATCCTCGATCGACAAGCCCGAGGAAGCGGGCGATCTGCTGTTTGCCGCTGTCAATCTGGTGCGGCTCAACGGCATCGCTCCCGAGGACGCCCTGCGCGCGGCGAATGCCAAGTTCGAGCGGCGATTCAAGGCGATGGAAGAGCTGGCGCAGAAGGACGGTCAGGAGTTTAGCAGCCTAGCGCTCGATGCGCAGGAGGCGCTGTGGCAAGCTGTAAAGCGCGATGAGAAGGCCTAGTTAGCTGTCCTGCAGCGCGCGGAAACGTCCGAGCTCTCTTTCGGTCAGTCTCACATGCAGCCGCAGAAGCGGCCCCGCCGGCCCCTCACCGGCCTCCTCCTCGTCGGTGACGTCGCCTCGGGCGTGGAGAAAGGCCAGGCGCTGGCCGTCGGCAGCGGGAATAACGAAACTGTAGAGCTTCGCTTCCTGCGTCAGCCTGTGCCCGACGACGTCGAGCAGGTTCTCGCACCCCTCCCCGGTCAGCGCCGAGACCGGAACGATCGTCAGATCGCTGCGGGCCGCGGCCTCGCGCAGGTCCTGTGCTTGCTCAGGGCTGAGCAGATCCCACTTGTTCCAAACCTCGACAATCGGGACCACGGTCTCATCGACGCTTAGCTCATCTCCCTCGCCGGCTATGACACCGAGGTCTTCCAGCACGTCGAGCACTTGCCGCTTCTGCGCGTCGGTGTCGGCGTTCGCGATATCGCGAACGTGGAGGATAACGTCGGCGGCGGTGACTTCTTCCAATGTCGCGCGGAAGGCCGCGACGAGTTGGGTCGGCAGGTCAGAGATGAAGCCCACGGTGTCGGAGAGGATGCCCTTCTCCACACCCGGCAGGCGGATCGCCCGCATTGTCGGGTCGAGCGTGGCGAACAGCAGGTCCTCGGCCATCACTGCGGCACCGGTGAGGCGGTTGAACAGTGTCGACTTGCCGGCGTTGGTGTAACCGACCAGCGCGATCACCGGCCAGGGCGCCTTTTCGCGCCGCTCACGGTGGAGACCCCGGGTGCGGCGCACCTGCTCCAGCTCGCGCCGGATCTTTGCCATGCGATCGCGGATTTGGCGGCGGTCCGCCTCGATCTGCGTTTCGCCTGGGCCACCGAGGAAGCCGAAGCCGCCGCGCTGGCGCTCGAGGTGGGTCCAGCTGCGAACGAGCCGCCCGGCCTGGTAGTCGAGATGGGCGAGCTCGACCTGCAGCCGGCCCTCTGCCGTCGCGGCCCGCTCGCCGAAGATTTCGAGGATCAGGCCGGTGCGGTCGATCACCTTGCGCTTGAGCTTCTCTTCCAGGTTGCGCTGCTGGATGGCGCTGAGCGAGCCGTCGACGACGATCAGTTCGGCCTCGTTTTGCTCGCAGGCAATGGCGATGTTCTCGATCTGACCTTCACCGAACAAGGTGCCGGCGCGCGGTTCGCGGATCGGAATGGCGAAAGCGTCCGCCACTACTAAGCCGATCGCGAGCGCGAGGCCGCGCGCTTCTTCGAGGCGGGCAGCCGGATCGAGGTCAGCCCCCTTTCCTGCCGACCGGCGCATCTGCGGATAGACCACGAGAGCTCGCGCGCCGCGCGAGACCTCGCCTTGGAGTTCTTCGTTCAAATCGTTTTCGCTTCAGGTCCTCGCCCGAGTCGCGGGTGCGCTCAGTCGTCGGCTTCCTCATGGGCCTGCAGGTCCACCGGAGTCACGGGCTGAATCGTCGACACGGCGTGCTTGTAGGCCAGCTGCACGTAGCCTTCGCGCTCGAGCAGCATGCAGAACAGGTCGTAGGCGGCGACGCGACCCTGGAGCATGACACCGTTGATCAGGAACATCGTCACCTGCACGCCGGCGTTGCGGATGCTGGAGAGGAAAACCTCCTGCAGCACACGCAACTTCTTGCCGCCATCGGCGGCGCCGCCGAACTGGCGCGCGTCGACCGGCATCGAGGGCATGATCGTGGAGATCGCATGCTTGTAGACCAGCTGGGTCTGACCGTCGCGGCGCAGCAGGATCGAGAAGTTGTCGAACCAGGTGACGATGCCCTGCAGCTTGACGCCCTTAACCAGAAACATGGTGACCGGGGTCTTGTTCTTGCGCAGGAGATTGAGGAACTGGTCCTGGAGGTTCTGGCCTTTGGCTGCTCCGCCCGTGGATGCGCTCGGCGCGGCGGCAGGTGCGCTGGCGGCCGGGGTGGCTTCGGACTCCGTCGGCTCGACGGCCGGAGGCGTAGGTTTGGGTCGCGCCGAGAGGGTCCGACCAGCCATCATATGCTCCTTCTTGTTGGCGGTCGCCGCAGCGGTCCGCGATCTGGCCGCGCAATGCGTCGACCGTATTCGAATCGAAATCTATCCCCTTGCTGCACTGCAGTAAACGTCAAAAAGGATTGCGCTTGTTGAGGAAGTACATGCACGGGAAAGCGAACCAGTGCGGCGCCTGGCCGGCGGATGGACGCGGTGGCTGCCGATCCTGACAGCGATCGGGCGAGTAGGAAAACGAAAAATCGTCGGCTTCGGCTCGCCTGACGTTCGCTTCACCGCGCCTCTAAGCCCCTGTCAACCAAGTGGTAATCCAGAATGCGCCAAGGAAGCTGCCGATCAGGAGTTCCCCTTGCCGAGCGACGCCCTACCCCCCTCCTCAGCCGGCCAAACGCCCCGTTCCCAAAGGGTGGACGTGGCGATCCTGTGCGAAGTGCGACAAGGCACCCGCCCGTGGAAGGCGGCGCGGCTCGAGGACCTCTCACCGGGCGGCTTTCGCATCGCCTGGCTGCCCGATGCGCGCCCGGAGCTGCCGCTGCGCATCCGCCTGCCCGGTATGCAGTTGTTGAGCGCACGGATCTGCTGGGTCCGCGGCAAGGCGGTGGGCTGCGAATTTGCCGAGCCGCTGCACCCGGCCGTGTTCGCGCATATGGTGCGCGCGAAGGGGTAGCCGGGCCCCTCCACCACCGCTTCAGGGCGGTCCCACCCCGTGGAGGACCTTCGGATCAGATATGCAGCGCCCGATCGAAGGCTGCGAGAGTCGCTTCGTGCATCGTTTCCGAGATGGTCGGGTGCGGGAACACGGTGCTGATCAGCTCGGCCTCGGTGGTCTCGAGCGTCTTGCCCACCACGTAGCCCTGGATCATCTCGGTCACTTCGGCGCCGATCATGTGAGCGCCCAGCAGCTCGCCGGTCTTGGCGTCGAACACTGTCTTGACGAAGCCCTCCTGCTCGCCAAGCGCGATCGCCTTGCCGTTGCCGATGAACGGGAACGTGCCGGCCTTGACCTCGTAGCCGGCCTCCTTGGCCTTGGCTTCGGTCAGGCCGACCGAGGCGATCTGCGGGTGGCAATACGTGCAGCCCGGGATGTTGCGGCGATCGAGCGGGTGCGGGTGGACGTCTTTGTTGCCGAGCGCCTGCGCGATCGCCTCGGCGGCGGTGACGCCCTCGTGGCTCGCCTTGTGCGCCAGCCACGGTCCTTCGACGCAGTCGCCGATCGCCCACACACCCGGCACGTTGGTGCGGCCGAGCTCGTCGATCTTGATGAAGAACTTCTTGTCCGGCTCGATATTGAGCTCTTCCAGGCCAATGTTCTCGACATTGGGGACGATGCCGATCGCGACGATGACGTGGCTGAACTCGGTGGTCTCTTCCTTGCCGTCCTTGTCCTTGATCGCGGCTTTCACGCCCGATCCGGTGTTCTCCAGCGCGCCGAGGTTGGCCTTCGTCTTGATCTTGATGCCCTGCTTGGTCAGCGCTTTCTCGAGGAACGCGGAAACGTCGGCATCCTCGACCGGGACGATGCGGTCCATCATCTCAACTACTGTAACATCGACCCCCATGTCGTTGTAGAAGCTGGCGAATTCGATGCCGATCGCGCCCGACCCGATGACCAGCAACTTGGTCGGCAGCGCCTTGGGGGTCATCGCATGGCGGTAGGTCCACACGCGCTCGCCGTCGCTCTTGAGCGCGGGCAACTCACGCGCGCGAGCGCCCGTGGCGATGATGATGTGCTTGGCCTCGAGCGTCTCAGACTCCTTCTCCCCGGTCACTTCGAGCTTGCCCGGCGCCACCAGCTTGCCGGTCCCCATGTGCACGGTAATCTTGTTCTTTTTCATCAGACCCGTGACGCCCTTGTTGAGCTGGGCCGCCACCCCGCGCGAGCGCTTCACCACCGCATCGAGGTCGGCGCTGATGTTCTCGGCGGCGAGGCCGTAGTCCTTGGCGTGCTTCATGTGGTGCAGCACCTCGGCCGAGCGCAGCAGCGCCTTGGTCGGGATGCAGCCCCAGTTGAGGCAGATGCCGCCCAGCAGCTCGCGTTCGACGATCGCGGTCTTGAGGCCGAGCTGCGCCGCGCGGATCGCCGCGACGTAGCCGCCGGGGCCGGAACCGAGAACAAGAACGTCGTAGGGATCTGCCACTGGTCTTCACTCCTGAACAATTGCGCCCGGCGCGATCGGCCTGGGCCTGCCCGCCTCGTCGATGGCGACGAAGGTGAAGATCGCTTCGGTGACCTTCACATGCTCGTCTTCGGTGCGGTGACGGCGAAAGGCCTCGATGGCGATCGTCATCGACGTGCGCCCTACCCGCTGCAGGTCGCCGTAGACGGAGACTTCGTCGCCGACCTTGACGGGCTGGTGGAACTTCATGCCGTCGAGCGCAATGGTGACCGCCCTTCCGCGCGAATGGCGCGCCGCGACCAGTCCGGCCCCCGAGTCCATCAGGCTGAGCAGCCATCCGCCGAAGATGTCGCCATAGGCATTGGTGTCGGCCGGCATGGCGGTGACGCGAATGACGGGATCGCGCCCGACCAGGGAAACAGCCTCGACCATGTCAGGCGGGCTGCCGCGCGGCATCGACCGCGGCGGGACGATCATCGGCACCCAGGACGACGAACGTGAACGTGCCGTTGGCGACCTCGACCTGGTCCTCGCTCGCCCGCTCCCGACCGAAGCCATGGGTCTCGACGGTCAGCGAGGTGCGCCCGGTGCGGATGACCTGTGCGTAGACATTGAGCTCGTCGCCCACCTGCATCGCGCCGGGAAAGGCGAAGTCGGTGGCGCCGACGACGACCGCCTTCAGCCCGGTGCGCCGCGTGACGAGCGACGCCGCTCCGAGCGCGAGCTGGCTCATCAGCCAGCCGCCGAACACCCCGCCGTAGGGGTTGAGATCGGTCGGCATGGCGGTGACGCGGATCACCAGATCGCCGGCGGCAGTCGCCATCGTCAGGCGACCATGCCCAGCGGGTTCTCCACGTATTCACGGAAGGCCGCCATCAGGCGCGCGCCGTCGGCGCCGTCGACCGCGCGGTGGTCGAAGCTGCCGGTGGCGGTCATCACCGTGGCGACGCCAAGCTGGCCGTCGGGCATGACCCAGGGGCGCTTCTCGCCGGCGCCGATCGCCAGGATCGTCGACTGCGGCGGGTTTATGACGGCGGTGAACTGCTTGATGCCCATCATGCCCATGTTGGAGATCGAGGCGGTGCCGCCCTGGTATTCCTCGGGCTTGAGCTTGCCTTCCTTGGCGCGGGTGCCGAGGTCCTTGGTGGCCTTGGCGATCTGCGAGAACGACTTGCCGTCCGCGTCCTGCACGATCGGCGTGATGAGGCCGCCTGGAATCGAGACCGCGACCGAGATGTCGGCGCGCGAGTAGCGGATCAACTCGTTGCCGGCGAAGGTCACGTTGCACTCGGGCACGTCGACCAGCGCCTTGCCCAGCGCCTTGATCAGCATGTCGTTGACCGAGACCTTGACGCCCTGCTTCTCGAGCGCGGCGTTGAGTTCGGCGCGCATCGCCATCAGCTTGTCGAGCCGCACATCGACGGTGAGATAGATGTGCGGCGCTTCCTGCATCGACTGCGAGAGGCGCCGGGCGATGGTCTTGCGCATGCCCGACAGTTTCTCGACCGTGTGCGGGACGCGATCGTCGAGCAGCGCGCGGGTCTCTGCCGCCATCTCGACGCTGGCGGGCTTGGCCGGCGAGCCTTGCGTGTCGTTGGCCGGAGCGGCTGCCGTTGCGGCCTTCGGCTTGGCGGAGCCGCCCTGCGCGGCCTCGACGTCGGCCTTGACGATGCGGCCGTGGGGGCCGGTGCCGGAGAGCGCTGCCAGGTCGACGCCTTTCGCGGCGGCCAGGCGCTTGGCCAGCGGAGATGCGATCACGCGATTGTCCTTCTGGCTGGCAGCAACGGGCCTGGCGGCAGGCTGGGCTGCCGGCGCTGTGGCGGCGGGGGCTTGGTCGGCGGGGGCCGGCGCGGCTTCCTTGGCGGTCTCAGCCGCTGGTGCCTGAGCGGCGGGTTCCTTCTCGGGCGCTGGCGCGGGTGCGGCCTTGGCCGCTGGTGCAGCCGAGTCCCCGTCCTCGCCCTCGTCCTCGCCCTCGTCCTCGCCGGAGATCAGCGCGATAACGGTACCGACTTTGACGCCTTCAGTGCCTTCCGGGATCACGATCTTGCCGACCGTGCCTTCGTCCACCGCCTCGAACTCCATCGTCGCCTTGTCGGTCTCGATCTCGGCCATGATGTCGCCGGAGCTGACGGTGTCGCCCTCCTTCACGAGCCACTTGGCGAGCTTGCCCTCCTCCATGGTGGGCGAGAGGGCGGGCATCTTGATCTCGATGGGCATGGAAGCTTCGTGGTCCCTTCCGGGGAGGTGTGGGTTGCGCCTTCCTTGGACAACTTGGCGCGTGCGCACAAGCCGCAGTGCTGCACCTTTGGCTTTTACGCTCGCTTGCAACGCAACTGCAATGCTCCGATAAGCCGCGCAAAAGGGGGCTGTCATGCGTGTCTATCTGGTCATCGTCGACGACAGCGAGGAAGCGCTGGTCGCGTTGCAGTTCGCCGCACGGCGTGCCGCCAAGACGGGCGGCGCCCTGCACCTGCTCGCGCTGGTGCCGCCCCAGCCCTTCAACGCCTTTGCCGGGGTGCAGGCGACGATCGAGGAAGAGGCCCGCGCCCGCGCCGAGACTCTGGTCACCGCCGCGGCCGGCAACCTGCTCTCGCAAGGGGCCAGCATGCCAGCGATCTCCGTGCGCATGGGCGAGGACATCAAGGTCGTGCGCAAGTACCTGGAGGAGCACCCGGAGGTCTCCGCCCTCGTCCTCGGCGCTGCCAGGGAGGGGGGACCGGGCCCGCTGGTCGCGCACTTCACCGGCGCCGGCATGGCGCACATGACGTGCCCGGTCTTCGTCGTCCCCGGCTCGCTCGACGCCGCCGCGATCGAGCGGCTGAGCTGACCCGGGGGCGCCGGCTCCGCTTACTTGATCCCCATCGTCGAGCGCAGGAAGGCATCGGCGCGCGTCAGCAGGCCGGCGCGCGTGGCGGCGTCATCGAGCTGGTGGTCGAGCCCCGCGTACTCGACGTAGTCGACCTTCTTGCCGGCCGATTGCAGGCGTTCCTTCATCAGCCTCGAATTCCCCACCGTCACGTTGCGATCGGCATCACCGTGGAACAGCAGCACCGGCACGGTGAAGGCGTTGGCATGGCGCGCGGGCGAGCCTTCTGCGATGTGCGGCCCGGTGCCGATCAGGTTGTCCATGATCCGGTAGTTCGAGCTGTCCCGGAACTGTTCGCGCCATTTGTCGAAGTCGGTGACGGGTGCAATGGCGACGATCGCCTTGTACAAGCCCGGGTCGACCACACCTGACTGCAACGCCGCATAACCGCCGTAGGACCAGCCGACGATCGCCATCTGGTCCGGCTTGGCGATCCCTTGCGCCACCAGCCAGCGCCCCGCATCGTCCACGTCACCGATCGCGACGCGCCAGCCCTTGAAGCCGTTCTGGCCGAAGAACTCGGTGCCGTAGCCCGTGGAGCCGCGGAAGTTGGGCTGGAACACCGCATAGCCCTTGACCGCGAAGTACTGCGCCAGCCAGTCGAAGCCCCATTCGTCGCGCGCGCCCGGGCCGCCATGCGGCATTACGATCGCGGGCAGGTTCTTGCCGCTGCTGCCGGGTGGAAGCGTGAGATAGCCGGGCACCACCGTCCCGCCGGCGGCGCGGAAGCTCACCGGGCGCATGGTCGCCAGCGGTACTCCCTGCAATTCGGCCCGGCTCGGCAGGATGCAGGCAAGCTTGTGAGTCGTCTTGTCGTAGAGGTAGTACTGGCCCGGATCCACGTCGCTGCCCACGTAGATGATGAGGCGGTTCTCGTCGGCGCTGGCGTCTAGGATGCCAACCTGCTTGTCGCCGCCCAACGCTTTGCCAAGCGAGGCGCTCAGTTTCTTGAGTTCCGGATCGAAATACTCGGCGTAGCGCTTGTCGGTCACGAAACTGGCGCCGACGACCCGCTGCTTGCGGCCGATCTGCAGCAGCCCGTCGACCTCGGCACCGGCCTTCGCGAGAACGAGGTTGGTCGTGCCGGTACCGTCGAGCGCCCGCTCGTACAACGCGGTGTAGCCACCCTTGTCGTCGAAGCCGTAGGCCACGTTGCGCTCGGGATCGACCGCGACGGGGACGAAGCCCTTCGACAGGCCGCTGTCGAAGTTGACCTCGCTCAAGGGCTTCCAGTCGCCGCCCTGCGGACCGGAATAGACATAACGCGTCAATCTGCGAGCATAGCCGACATCGTTGACCGGTTGCATCTCGATGATCCGGACGTGCCCAAGACCGTCGGAGATGAACCCCCCGGCGGTCTACCTCGGGGTCACGTAATCCTTGCGACGGGTGGTGGTCACATCGACCGCCTCCACGCCCAGCCCGCTGGTTTTCCGCGAAACGATCGTGCCGGTCGATGTCTCGGGCGCGTACCACCGATCCATCAGCACGCTACCCGGTTGCCCGGGCACGTTGTAGTCGATCACGGCGCCGCCATAGTGACTACTGTCTATCGCGTTCCAGGTTTCCGGCGCGGTCAGCAGCTTGGCCTCACTGCCGTCGTTCGCGATCGACCAGGATTGGCTGTCCACTCGAAAATCCCCGTTGGTGCCGCTGGAGAAAAGCGCGGTGCAGACCACCCGCTTCTCGAGGATGAACTGGCAGTGGGTGATCTGCTGGCCGCGTCCTTTCGAGCTGAAGATTGGGGTCAGTGCACCGGTCTGCAGGTCGATCACGACCGCGTTCTCGCCGCCCGTCGCGCTCGGGCCCACCACCACCGCTTGCTTGCCTTCTGGCGAGATGCTGATGCTGCGCACGTTCTCGCGCGCCCCGAACTTCGCCGCCAGCGGATCGACCGTCTGTGCGGCAACCGGCGCCGCCATGATTCCCAGCGCCGCAGCGCCGCGTAGCAACGACATGCGAACTATAAATTCTCCCTCGAAAACACTGGGGCCCACATTAGCGGTCAGTGCGGCATTCTCGAACACGGATCGAGGGATTGCAGAAGCTTAACCGGTGGATTGGTGGTACTCGGCGCGGAACCGGGCGGCGAAGTTGGCCATCTCGCTGGCCGTTATGGCCTCGCGCATGCCGGCCATAAGCTGCTGGTAGAACGACAGGTTGTGCTCGGTCATCAACATTGCACCGAGCATCTCGCCAGCCTTGTTGAGGTGGTGCAGGTAGGCACGGCTGTAGGTCGCGCAGACCGGGCACGCGCAGCGCGGATCGAGCGGGCCGGTGTCCTCGGCATGGCGGGCGTTGCGGATGTTGACCTTGCCGCGGCGCGTAAAGGCAAGCCCGTGCCGGCCGGAGCGGGTCGGCATGACGCAGTCGAACATGTCGATACCGCGGGCTACGGATTTCAAGATATCGTCGGGTGTGCCGACGCCCATGAGGTAGCGCGGCTTTTCCGTCGGCAGCACCGGCAGCGTTTCCTCGAGCATCTTCAGCATGACGTCCTGCGGCTCGCCGACATCGAGGCCGCCGACCGCATAGCCCTTGAGATCGAGATCGG
>Ga0070667_100002015_pt1 | contig 17994 bp, 15 predicted proteins | sample KBSS33metaG_FD_64659 | JGI IMG/M metagenome (GOLD analysis project Ga0070667, IMG submission 64659) | Switchgrass rhizosphere microbial communities from Kellogg Biological Station, Michigan, USA - KBS S3-3 metaG | ecosystem: Host-associated > Plants > Roots > Rhizosphere > Soil ... | reverse complement strand
TCACCGCCAGATGCACCTGCGCAGGCAACCGGTCTTCGATCCGTATTCGCCTGTCCCTCAGCTTTTTTGAATCCCACCACGCGATGGGATAGCCCATCTCGATCAGCTTCTGATTGAGATGCCGGTGCTCCTGGCCATGCATGGACTCCTGGCCGATGAAGCCGGCGACCCGCTTCTTGAGATCGGAATCGGTGATGCGGTCGGCAAATCGGCGGACCGACCGGATGAAGCCTTCTTCGCCGGGAGGGAAGGCACCCGAGAGACCGGCGACGAAATGGCTGAACACCATGTCGCCGGCGACGAAGTAATTCTGGCCGCCTTCCTCGTTGAAGCGGAAGCGTATTCGTCTCGTCCGCGGATAGCGTGCCCGCGCTGTCCGCCCCGGCGTCGACACCTCGTGTTGCTGACTCGCTGCGGTCATGCCACCACCTTTCCTCGAACATTCAGTAACTAGTACCGTGAGTTCTAGTAGTTCGGACGTTACGACGGCGTGCGCCCCAGCGCAAGGGTTTTGGATAGCGAGGTTTTCTGAGTTTTTCGCCGCGGGGTGCTCCGGCGGTCCTGCGGATCAGTCGGTGGTACCGAACAACGCCATCTGTTCGTCGGGCTCGATGACGATGCCGCGGGCGGTGGCTGCTGCCGACACCGCGCCCCAGATCACGGGGGTCAGTTGGGCGATGAGTTCGTCTTTGCTGATTGTCGGCTCGTTGAGCCAGCGCAGCACGCCGAGCGCGACGGCGCCGAGGATCGCGTCGGCCGTGTATTCCAGGTGGTCGGCGTCGCCGTCGTGGGCACGCACCATGGCCGTGAGGACTTCGGTCATCGCGCTGGACAGGTTGCGGCCGTTGTCGAGCAGCTTGGTGCGGGAATGGTCATCGCTGAAATGGGAACCGACGACGAACCGAAAGAGGTTGGGGCGCTCGGCCACCAGATCGATATAGCCGGCCAGCGCCGAACGCACGAGCTCCAGCGCTGTCGCGGTGACGTGGAAGCACGGCATGACGCGCTGCACGATCAACTCCTGCATGCGCTCACCGACGGCCGCGAACAGCGCCTCCTTGTCGGTGAAGAAGCGGTACAGCTTCGGCCGTGGGACACCGGCGGTTTTCACCACGTCGTCGATCGACAGGTCGGGCCCGAATTCGTCGATCGCCCGCAGGGTCGCCTCGATGAGGTCAGCCTTCACCGTCGCGCGGTGCGCACGCCACCGGTCGGCCCGCGCGTCACCGGTCGGTGCGGACATCCGCACCGCAACACGGGTCGCGTCCACGGGCATGGGCTAATCGTAAGTCAGCCAGAGGGCCGTGTCGGGTGGCATTCGCCGGTCCGGTAGTGGCCCACTGGCGAGCAGCACCCGACCGGCGGGCACGTCGACCGCAGTGCTGGCGGTGTTCAGCAGACACACCAGACCGTCCTCGCACTGGAATGCCAGCAGGCCCGGCGCCGTCGGTAGCCACTGCACCGAACGACCCAAAACGGTTCGCCCTCGGCGTAATTCGATGGCCCGGCGGAACAGTGTCAACGTCGACTCCGGGTCCGCGGACTGCGCGGCCACGGTCAACGGTCCCCAGCCGTCGGGCATGGGCAACCAGGTGTCCGCCGTCGAAGAGAATCCGTATGGCGCCGCGTCGCCGGACCACGGCATCGGCACCCGACAGCCGTCGCGGCCCCGCTCGGTGTGGCCGGACCGCTCCCACACCGGGTCCTGCAGGACCTCGTCGGGCAGCTCGACGTTGGGTAACCCGAGTTCCTCGCCGTTGTAGACGAACACCGCTCCGGGCAGCGCCAGCATCACCAGCGCCATCGCTCGGGCCCGGGAAAGCCCTTGGGCGCCATCACCGTAACGGCTGACCTCGCGTTCGACGTCGTGGTTGGACAGCGTCCAGGTGGGTGGCGAGTCGGCCAGTTCGGCGGCGGTCAGGGAATTCTCGATGGCCTCGCGGACGGCGCGCGCGGTGAAATCGGCTCGTACCAAACGGAAATTGAAGCCGAGATGCAGTTCGTCGGGGCGCAGGTACTTGGCGAAATCCTCGTTGTCGAAAACCCAGACCTCACCGACGGTGGCCGCGTCGGGATAGTCGTCGAGCACCGTCCGGATGCCGCGGTGAATGTCGTGCACGCCGTCGTTGTTGAAGCGCGGATCGTCCACCCGGGTGGCCAGCATGATGCCTTCGGGATCGTCCATGTCCGGCAGGTCGGCCGGCTTCGCCATCCCGTGCGCGACATCGATCCGGAATCCGGCGACGCCGCGGTCCAGCCAGAACCGCAGCGTCCGTTCGAGATCCGCGGCGATCTCCGGGTTGTCCCAATTCAGGTCCGGCTGTGCGGCATCGAACAGGTGCAGGTACCACTGGCCGGCCCTGCCGTCCGGTTCGTTGACCCGGGTCCACGCGGGGCCGCCGAACACCGACGTCCAATTGTTGGGTGGCAGATCGCCGCCCGGCCCGCGGCCATCCCGGAAGAGATAGCGGGACCGTTCGGGGCTGCCCGCGCCGGCCGTCAGGGCTGCCTGGAACCACGGATGCGCCGAACTGGTGTGGTTGGGGACCAGGTCCATGGTGACCTTGATGCCCGCCGCATCCGCGGCGGCGATCAACCGGTCGAGCGCCGCCATGCCGCCGAACAGGGGATCGACGTCACGCGGGTCGGCGACGTCGTACCCGTGATCGACCATGGGGGAGACCATCACCGGGTTGAGCCACAGCGCGTCGACGCCGAGCTCTCGCAGATGGTCCAGGCGCGCCGTCACGCCGTCGAGATCGCCGACGCCGTCACCGTCGCTGTCGGCGAATGAGCGCGGGTAGAGCTGATAGAAGACCGCGCGTGACCACCACCGCACGTCTTTCATCAGGACCCGGTGATCATCAGAACGCCGAATTGACCATGTGCTGGGCGGCCATGTCGAAGTAGTCGAGCAGGGCCTGCCGGTGCGCATCGTCGATGGTCTCGGCGCCGATCGAGGCGAGCGCGCTGTGCATGCACCGCAGCCAGGCGTCGCGTTCGAGGAAGCCGATCCGGAACGGGGCGTGCCGCATTCGCAGCCGCGGGTGCCCGCGTTCCTGGCCGTAGGTGCGGGGACCACCCCAGTACTGCTCGAGGAACATGCGCAGCCGATGCTCAGCGCCGTCGAGGTCGTCCTCCGGATACAGCGGGCGCAAGATTTCGTCGTCGCGGACCAATTCGTAGAACCGCGACACCAGGAGCCCGAAGGTCTCCGCTCCGCCGACTTCGTCGTAGAACGACCGCTGCGCCTCTGTCACGGTCGCCATTGTCCACGAGGCCGCGATGGCGCGTTCCACGCGGGACTCGTCACCCGAAGTTCACCGGATGGTCCAGCTAACACGCCGGAATTCTCGTGCGATCTCCGCCGATCCGTGGTGGACTGTCAACACGGAGGACGTATGTCGCAACGGAGAAAGGTCCGCGGCCACAGACTTCATGGCACCGCGGCAGGCTCGCTTGGGCCCTTATCGAGCCCAGCGCTGTCATCACCCCTGCACGCAGTCGAGTCGAATCCAAGCGCCGGTTCGCTCTGGGGCCGTCGCCGCGTCCTGCTGCTGAATTCGACCTACGAACCGCTGACGGCCCTGCCCATGCGCCGCGCGGTGATCATGGTGCTGTGCGGCAAAGCCGACGTGGTGCACGACGATCCGACAGGTCCGCTCATACACTCGGCGACGCGCGCGGTCCCTGTGCCGTCCGTCATCCGGCTGCGCAACTTCGTGCGGGTCCCTTACCGGGCCCGCATTCCTATGACGCGGGCCGCGCTGATGCACCGGGACCGGTTCCGGTGCGCGTATTGCGGCGGGAAGGCCGACACCGTCGACCATGTCGTGCCACGCAGCCGCGGCGGTGAGCACTCCTGGGAGAACTGCGTCGCGGCGTGTGGCCCGTGTAATCACCGCAAGGCCGACCGGCTGCTCTCGGAGCTGGGCTGGTCGTTGCACGCGGCGCCGTTGCCGCCCAAGGGACAGCATTGGCGCCTGCTGTCGGCGGTCAAGGAACTCGATCCGGCCTGGGTGCGGTATCTCGGTGAAGGCGCCGCCTGACTCCGGAGCCCGGATTGCCCCTCTCACCCGCACGGGCGCCGTCGGTGCTGATACGGTTTGCGCGTGAGCATTGCACTTACTCATTCGCTGCTCGGTGGGGTGCCGCTGGCGCTGCTGCTCGTGCTCGGCGCGCTGTTCTTGCTGCGCAAGGGCCCCCATCCGGACACCTACAAGATGACCGACAAGTGGACCCACGCCCCGATCCTGTGGGCGGCCGAGGAACCGGCGGATCACGGCCACGGCGGCCATGACTCGCACCTGACTGTGGGAGGTGGCGCAAGTGGCAAGTGGTAGCCAGACCGAGGTCGCAAACATCGATCCGGCCAACCTGCCGTACGGCTATGCCGTCACGTACAGCGGCCGCGTCTCCGGCGTCACCGAGCCCGGTGAGCTGTCGGTGCACTACCCGTTCCCGGTCAAGGACCTCGTCTTCCTCGATGACGCCCTGAAGTACGGTTCGCGCGCCGCCGGCGCCCGCTTCGCCGTCTACATCGGCGATCTGGGTGCGGACACCGCCGCCACCGCCCGTGAGGTGCTGGCCACGGTGCCGACGCCGAACAACGCGGTGCTACTGGCCGTCTCGCCGAACCAGAAGGCCATCGAGGTCGTCTACGGTGCCGAGGTCCGCGGCCGCGGTATCGAAGAGGCTGCACCGCTGGGGGTTTCCGCGGCGGCGGCGTCGTTCAAGCAGGGCAACCTGATGGACGGCCTGATCAGCGCAGTCCGCGTGCTGAGCGCCGGCGTCTCGCCCGCCTGATTTCCTTCACTCTGCCGGGTGCGAACCACTGGTTCGCACCCGGCAGAGTGCTGTCCGGGGTTCAGTTGGCCCTTGTACCGAGGGCGTCGTCCACTCGCACGAATCCGCGGTGGCGCAGGATCAGCGTCGGACAGGCTCAGCGAGCAGCCGGGTAGCGCCTGCGCAGGCGGGCCTCGTAGCGCGGCTGCAGCGCGGTGCGGCTGATGTCGCCGTCGTAGTGCGCCAGCACGCGCGGGTCCATCACCCGGCGCCAGAGCGGCGGGCAGATGGCCAGCAGCAGCATGGTGCCGTAGCCGCCGGGCAGCTGCGGGGCCTCATCGGCATGGCACAGCGCTTGGTACCGGCGCATCGGGTTGGCGTGGTGATCGGAGTGCCGTTGCAGGTGGAACAAAAAGACGTTGGCGATCACGGTGTTGCTGTTCCAGCTGTGCCCGGCGCGCACCCGCTCATACCGGCCGTTCGGCAGCTTCTGCCGCCGCAGGCCGTAGTGCTCGAGGTAGTTGACCGTCTCCAGGAGGAAGATGCCGATCAGGGCCTGCCCGAACAGCCACGGCAGGACGACGACGCCGAACCAGACGGCCAGGATGATGAACAGGATGACGCTCAGCAGCCAGGCATTGAGGACCTCGTTGCGCGGCGACCACTTCGACTTGTGCGCGCGCGCGAGGCGGTCGGACTCCAGCTGCCAGGCCGACCGCAGGCTGCCGATGACCGACCGGCAGATGAAGGCGTACAAACTCTCGCCGAGGCGCGAGCTGGCCGGGTCCTCCGGGGTCGCCACCCGCACGTGGTGACCGCGGTTGTGCTCGACGAAGAAGTGGCCATAGCAGGTCTGGGCCAGGGCGATCTTGGACAGCCGGCGTTCGGACATGCCGCGTTTGTGGCCGAGCTCGTGGGCTGCGTTGATCGCGATGCCGCCGACCGTTCCGACAGAGGCCATGAGCCCCAGCTTGTCGGTGATCGACATGGTCACCCAGCCGCCGCCGGCCCACAGCCAGCAGGCAAAGATCAGCGACAGGTACTGCGCCGGCAGGAAGAGGTGCGTGGCGAGCCGGTAGAACGGGTCGTCTTCCAGGCTCCGCAGATCACCGGGAGCCGACTCGGCTTCCGGGCCGATGATGTGGTCGAGCACCGGGACCAGCCCGAACGTCAGCAGCGAACCGGTCCACCAGAACCCGTCGAAGCCGGTGAGCCAGACCAGCAACCAGGACAGGCCGACCATGCCGGGGGTGATGGGACCCAGCAGCCACACGTAGCGTTTGGAATCGCGCCATTTCGACTTGGCGGCGGGTGCCTCGGGCATCTCGGGCGCGTGAGGCTGCGATGCCTCCTGGCCCGAGCGCAATGCCGACAACACCCCGTATTCGTACCTGCATTCGGCCATTTGCGCAAATACCCAACGGTAGCCAGAGCCGGTTCCTGTCCGTTTTCTCATCGTTATCCAGCAAATTGTTTGAGCCGTCAGCATGCGGGGGTATTCGGGACAATTGGCCGGGCCCGGTCCGGGCAGTTGGGCAGCTGTCGTCGGTTTACCGGCGTCGCCACCAAACTTGCAGGTAGAGTGCCGTGTACGGATATGGGTGACGTACGCCATACCGGGTCTCCCGCGGGTTGGACGACGCGGTGACAGCCGGATCCTGCGCAGCGGCGGAAACGCGGCGGCATCGTGTAATTTTTGTGATGAATCCGTTATTCGGGGGTTGGTCGGCGGCCAGCTTCGGGTTAGCTGGGCGGTAAGGCGGAAGGACGATCTTGGCAGTCAAGCACGGCCGGCATCGACACATCCGGCGCTGGGACGCGGCCGCGGCAGGCAGCCGATGAGCCCGATCAGCCGACGGCAGTTTCTCGGCGGTGCGGCGGTGGCGGGTATCGCGGGCGCGGCGGGTGTCGGGGTTCTCGTCGAAAGATCGCGAGACCGTGCGGAGGCCCGGAAGCATTTCTCGGCCATCGTCATCGGCAGCGGATACGGCGGGGGAGTCTCTGCGCTGCGGCTGGGGCAGGCCGGCGTCGAGACGTTGGTCATCGAACAGGGCCGACTGTGGGACAAGCCCGATGACGACGGCAAGCGGTTCTCCAAGATGCTGCCCGCCGACACCCGCGCCGGCTGGTTCACCAAGGTGCCGCCGAGTCTGGTCACCTCTTTCGGTGGCTTCACCGTCGAGCAGGTGGCGGAGCACGCGCCGTCGCCCCAACCGATCCAGGCCGGCATCTGCCAGAAGGTGACGCACGGCGCCCACGATGTCTTCCGGGGCCTGGCGGTCGGTGGCGGCTCGATGATCAACGCGGGCATCGCCGCCATCCCGACGCAGCGGCAGATCGCCAAGGCGTTCCCCGACATCGGCGCCGACGAGTTCCTGCGCACCTATGTCGAACGCGCGAAGACGTCCCTGAAGATCAGCTACCGCGACATGGCCTGGTTCGAGCAGACCCCGTGCTTCCAATACGCCCGCGCCGGCCGCAAGTACGCGGCGGCGGCCGGCTACAAGGTCGACTACAACGGCAGCTCCTACTCCTTCGACTACCTGGTCCAGGAGGCGGCCGGACAGGTGCCGCAGTCCTCGCTGGCGTTCGAGCAGCAGTTCGGCAGCAACTACGGCCGGTTCGGCAGCGTCGACCAGACGTACATCGCCGAAGCGCTCAAGACCGGCCACGTCACACTGCGCCCACTGACCGAGGTCGTTTCGATCCGCCAGGAGCGGTCGGGCGAGTTCGTCGTGGCCACCCGCGAGATCGACCGCTGGGGCAAAGAACTGTCCAAGACCGAATTCGGTTGTGACCAGCTGTATCTGGCGGCCGGCGTGCTCGGCACCACCAAGCTTCTGCTGAAGGCGCGGGAAACCGGTGACCTGGCCCGACTGAACGATCAGGTCGGCAAGGGCTACGGCAACAACGGCGATCTGATGGTCGGGCACAACCTGGCCAAGAGCGATCCGGCCGGCACCACACAGTCCCTGATGGGCATGATCAACATCGACGGCCGCGACGACCCGGACAACCCCGTGTACGCCAGCATGTTCTCCATGCCGCTACCGGTGGAGACCTACCTGCTCGGGTACTACGTCATGGTCGACACCGGCGATCGCGCCGACATCACCTACGACCGCCAGTCCGATACCGCGACGATCCAGTGGACCGAGGCCTTCGCTGCGAACAACGAGGCCAGGGCCAGGCTGGTGTTCGACAAGATCGTGAAGGCCAACAAAGTCGACTACCGCAACGACCTGTTCAGCGGAAAAGTCTTTGCGCCCAACACTGTTCACCCGCTCGGCGGATGTGTGCGGGGCAAAGCGACGGACGCCTTCGGGCGGGTGAACGGCCACCGGAACCTGTTCGTCAACGACGCGTCGCTGATGCCCGGGCACCTCGGCTGCAACCCGTACATGACCATCACCGCGCTCGCCGAGCGCAACATCGAAGGCATCCTGCAGGGCCGCACCTAGCCGGCGGTGGCCAGGTGCGGCGCCTGCAGTCGTGTCAGCTCACGTCGAAGGCGCGGGCGCGCAGCGAACGTTCCACTCCCGCACGGCCTTCCAGCACCAGGCGGCGCAGCGCCGGCGGAATCTCCGGATCGGAGAGGAACAGGTCGGCCGCCTCGAGACCGGCCTGGCTGATGTCCCACGCCGGGTACAGGCCGATGACGACGGTCTGGGCCACCTCACTCGAGCGCCGCTCCCACACCCCGGAGATCGCCTCGAAGTAGCGGTCCCGGAACGGATCGAGCAGCTCGGTCTGTCCGGGCTGGACGAAGCCGCCGACGATGGCGCGCGTGGTGATGTTCGCCAGCGTGTCGTCCTCGATGACCCGTTGCCACGCAGCCTCTTTCACCGCTGCCTGCGGGCGGGCAGCCCCCGCGGCGGCGGCACTGCGCCGGCCGGCTGCCGTCGGATCCTGCTGGGCCTCGGCGTCGATGAACGGCGTCGGCCCGCCGTCGGCGTCGATGACACCGGCGCGGGCCAGCGCCGTCACGATGCGCCAGCGCAGATCGGTGTCGATCACCAGACCCGCCATGTTCACCGCGGCCGGCTCGTTGTCCAACAGGGTCGACAGCACCGCAATATGGTTCGGCGCCAGCACTGACGTGCACAGGGCGTTGATGTACGCCAGCTGGTGGTCCGAGCCCGGCGATGAATCCCGGGCCAGGTCCAACAACGCGTCACCGAATGCGGGCCAACCGATTTCGGCCGCCCACGCGGGATCGGCGTAGGAGGTCAGCGCGGTCTGTGCCTGCAGCACCAGCCGCTGCGCGACGCCCACCTCGGTCTCGGCGTGCAGGCCACTCATGACCAGTGCGACGAACTCGCGGGCCTTCATCTCGGCCTCGCGCGTCATCTCCCACGCAGCCGACCAGGCCAGGGTGCGGGGGAGCGGGTCCTCGATGTCGGCGATCCGGCTCAGCACCGTCTGCAGCGACGCGGGATCGAGCCGCATCGAGCAGTACGTCAGATCGTCGTCGTTTACCAGGACCAGCTTGCCGCGCGAAACCCCAACCAGGGCAGGGACATCGGTCACCGAGCCCTCGACGTCGAGTTCCTCGCGGTGTACCCGGACCAGCTTGCCGGAGCCGTCGTCGTCGTAGATGCCGACCGCGAGCCGGTGCACGCGCGTCTCGCCGGCGCCCGGCGCCGCACCGCTCTGGGCGATGGCGAACCGGGTGAACGCGCCGGTACCGTCGACGTCGAAATCGGCTCGCAGCGTGTTCAGGCCGGTGGTCTTCAGCCACTGCTGGCCCCAGTCCGACAGATCCCGGCCCGACGACTTCTCCAGCGCGCCAAGCAGATCGGCGAACGTGGCGTTGTCGTACGCATGGTCACGGAAGTAGTCGCGCAGGCCCGACAGGAACGGCTCCAGCCCGACGTAGGCCACCAGTTGCTTGAGGACGCTGGCGCCCTTTGCGTAGGTGATGCCGTCGAAGTTCACCTCGACCGCGGCCAGGTCGGGGATGTCCGCGGCCACCGGGTGGGTGGACGGCAGCTGATCCTGCCGGTAGGCCCAGGACTTCTCCACGTTCGCGAAGGTGGTCCAGGCCTGCTTGTACTCGGTGGCCTCGGCCTGGCACAGCACCGACGCGAAGGTGGCGAAGGATTCGTTGAGCCACAGGTCATCCCACCAGCGCATGGTGACCAGGTCGCCGAACCACATGTGGGCCATCTCGTGCAGCACGGTCTCGGCGCGGCGCTCGTACGAGTAGCGGGTGACCTTGGACCGGAAGACGTAGTCCTCCAGGAACGTCACGGCCCCGGCGTTCTCCATGGCACCGGCGTTGAACTCCGGCACGAACAGCTGGTCGTACTTGCCGAACGCATACGGCGTGCCGAAGTTCTTGTGGTAGAAGGAGAATCCCTGCTTGGTCTCGGTGAACAGCCGCTCGGCATCCATGAACTCGGCCAGCGACGCGCGGCAGAAGATGCCCAGCGGGATGTCGCCGTGCTCGTCGCGGTAGACGTCGTCCCACCGGGCGTACGGCCCGGCGATGAGCGCGGCCAGGTAGGTGCTCATCTTCGGCGTGGTGGCGAAGGTGTGCTTGCCATCTCCGGTGGCCGTGCCGGCGCCGTTCGAGATCACCTGCCAGTGCGCGGGCGCGGTCACCGCCACATCGAAAGTGGCCTTGAGGTCTGGCTGGTCGAAGCAGGCGAACATCCGCTTGGCGTCCGCGGTTTCGAACTGTGAGTACAGGTAGACCTCGCCGTCGACCGGGTCGACGAAGCGGTGCAGGCCCTCACCGGTGTTGGAGTAGCGGCAGTCGGCGTCGACCACGACGACGTTCTGCTCGGCGAGCCCGGCCAGCGGCACGCCCCTTGACTCGTCGTACGCGGACACGTCGATGGGCAGCCCGTTGAGGGTGGCGCTGCGGACGGTGTCGGCGGCGATGTCGATGACGGTGTTGGCGCCGGGGAGGGCGCTGAACGTCACCGTCGTCACCGACCGGAAGGTGCCCTCGCCGGGGGCGCCGGCACCATCGGTGAGGTCGAGATCGATGCGGTAGTTGTCGACGGTCACCAGTGCCGCGCGCTCGGCGGCCTGGTCGCGTGTCAGATTCGGAAGTGCCACGTCACCAACTTAGGGGACAACCGGTGGCCGCGACCGGGAACATCGGGACGCCGGGCATAGTTGTTGCCAACGGGATCTGTTCCGACCGCGAGAAGGAAGACGAATGGCTGACTCTGCCGCCACAAAGGACGTCGCAGGATTCTGGTTCGATCCACTGTGCCCGTGGGCCTGGATCACCTCCCGATGGATCCTCGAGGTTCAGAAGGTCCGCGATATCGACGTCGACTTCCACGTCATGAGCCTCGCGGTGCTCAACGAGGGCAGAGACCTGCCGGAGAACTACCGGGAGATGATGAAGACAGCCTGGGGCCCGGTCCGGGTCGCCATCGCGGCCGAGGAGGCCGTCGGTTCCGACGTGCTCGCGCCCCTGTACACCGCGATGGGCACGCGGATTCACAATCAGGGCAACAAGGATTTCGCTGTGGTCATCGCCGAGTCGCTCGAAGAACTCGGCCTGCCGGCCGAACTGGCGGAGGCGGCCACCAGCGACAAATTCGACGAGGCGCTGCGCAAGAGCCACCATGCCGGGATGGACGCCGTCGGCCCCGATGTGGGGACGCCGACCATCCACGTCAACGGCGTCGCGTTCTTCGGTCCGGTGCTGTCGCGGATCCCGCGCGGTGAAGAAGCCGGCAAGTTGTGGGACGCGTCGGTGATTTTCGCTGCCTACCCCCACTTCTGGGAGCTCAAGCGCTCCCGCAACGAGGCTCCCGAATTCGACTGAGCGCAAACCGCCGCTAGTCACGCTCACCAGGGTCGGCCCAGGTAATCTCGTCGGCGTTCCGCAAGGAACGTCTGGACGCCGTTACGGTGGTCAGACACATCCGAAACATGAGCCACAACGATGCAACTGGTGGGGAGCGACGTGCCGACGGACAGTTTCGTCCTTCGACGTGCGGGTTTGAGTAGGATGCGCTGATGTCGCTGGAGACGGGCGCAACCTTCGCCGGGTACACCGTGCGTCGGTTGCTGGGTTCAGGGGGAATGGGCGATGTGTACCTCGTCCAGCACCCCCGGCTGCCCCGCCTCGACGCCATGAAGGTGCTCCGGGAAAACGCCTCCGTCAACGAGGAATTCCGCATCCGGTTCGAGCGCGAAGCGAACATCGCGGCCGGCCTGTGGCACCCGCACATCGTCGGCCTGCACGACCGCGGCGAGTTCGAGGGCCGGCTGTGGATCACCATGGACTACGTCGACGGCACCGACGCCGCCCAGCTGGTCAAGTACGAGTACCCGAACGGACTGCCGCTGGAGCTCGTCGTCGACATCGTCAAGGCCATGAGCTCGGCCCTGGACTACGCCCACCAGCGTGGGTTGCTGCACCGCGACATCAAGCCCGCCAACATCCTGCTCAGCAACATCGACAGTGACGAGCGGCGAATCCTGCTGAGCGACTTCGGCATCGCCCGCCAGATCGGCGAGGTGACGGGCCTGACGTCGGCCAACCTGGCGATCGGCACCGTCTCCTACTCCGCGCCCGAGCAGTTGATGGGCGGCGACATCGACGGCCGCGCCGACCAGTACGCGCTGGCCGCGACCGCCTACCGGTTGCTCACCGGCCAGACGCCGTACCAGGACACCAACCAGATCGCGGTGATCAGCCAGCACCTCAGTGCGCCACCGCCCAAGGCCAGCGACCTCAAGCCGTGGCTGGAACCGCTGAACGATGTGCTGATCAAGGCCATGGGCAAGTCGCCCGAGGACCGGTTCGATTCCTGCACCAAGTTCGCGCGGGCCTTCGAGCGGCAGGCCGAATCGGTCACCGAATCACCCACGCTGAACCTGCGCACCGCCGAGCTGCGGCTGCCGACCGTCACCCCGGTGGCTCCGGCCGCCGAGCCACCGTCTGCTCCCGAAGTGACGCCGCCGCCCGTCGCCCCGCCGCCGCTGCCACCGGTCGTGGCTGCCGAACCAGAGCCCGAGCCTGCGCCTGCCCCGGAACCGGCACCCGAGGTGGCCCAGGAGCCCGTCGCGCCGCCGCCGGCTTCGGAACGGCCCGCGCCGCCGGCACGGCCCGCGCCGGTCTCGGAGCCGACGCCGCCGCCGGTGCCGGTCTCGGAGCCGACGCCGCCGCCGGTGCCGGTCTCGGAGCCGACGCCGCCGCCGGTGCCGGTCTCGGAGCCGACGCCGCCTCCGGTGCCGCGCGCTCCCGTCGGGCCGCCGCCTGAGCCCAAACCCTTTCGGCCGGAACCTGATTCGTCACCGTCGGCCCCGCCGTACCGGCAGCCGGTACCGCCGCCGCCGCTGCCTCCGCAGCGGCACGTCCGGCCGACTCACGAGACGGTGTCGCCGACCGTCGTGCTGCCGGTCATCCCGGCCGACCCGGCGGCGCACGCGACGTCCGGGATGGGCCGTCCCAGCGCACCGCCGCCGTCGTACTCGCAACTCGCGGCCGAGATCGGCAAGACGCAGCCGGGTCGCGGCCAGTCGGGCGGCAAGACCACCAAGATCTGGGTGATCGGCGGCGCGATCGCAACTGTCGTGGTCGTGTTGATCGCTGTCGTCCTCTTGAGCTCCGGTGACGACACGGGTGGTTCCTCGGACGCTTCGGGAACCAGCAGCCAGAGCAGCGGAGCGGGCAAGCCGCCCTCGTCGTCGCACAAGCCGATGCCGCCGGTACTGGTCGGCACACCCGGTAACTACCAGACCATCGCGACGTACCTGAAGAGCAACAACATTCCGGAGGCGCTGGTCCACCGCAACGAACCCGGCGCGCCGGCGGTGACGTTGCCCATGCCGCCGGGCTGGGTCGACGCCGGGCCGCAGACGCCGGCGTTCGCCTACGCGTCGATCGTGTACAACGGTCCGAGCGCCGGCGGCTACCGGCCAAGCGCCACGGCGTTGATCTCGCGGCTCGGCCCGAACGCCGACGCCCAGAAGATCCTCGACTTCGCGCCCGGTGAGCTCAACAACCTGCCGGGATTCACCGCCACCGACACCGGCACACCGGGCACCGTCGACGGCCACAAGTCGTTCCAGATCGCGGGTTCCTGGAATTCCAATGGGGTGACGAAGCTCATCACCCAGAACACCGTCGTCATCCAGGACGGGACCGGGCTGTACGTCATGCAGATCAATATCGACGGCGTTGCCGACCAGGCCGAGATCATCAAGCAGATCACCGAGGCCATCGACCGCGACACCAAGATCGCAGCCGGCTGAGCCGGCGAGTGTGTCGGGCCGGCTGACCCGGCTGATTCTGTCCAGGGCCTCTGTTCTGCCAGAATGTGCGCCATGCGCGTATATCTCGGAGCCGACCACGCCGGATACGAACTCAAGCAGGCCCTCCTCGACCATCTGACCGCGGGCGGCCACCAGGTCGTCGACTGCGGTGCCTTCGCCTACGACGCGGAGGACGACTACCCGGCGTTCTGTATCGACGCCGCCAAGCGCACCGTCGAGGACCCGGGCAGCCTGGGCGTCGTCATCGGCGGCTCGGGCAACGGCGAGCAGATCGCGGCCAACAAGGTGCCCGGTGTGCGCTGCGCGCTGGCGTGGAGTGTCGAGACCGCGCAGCTGGCTCGCGAGCACAACAACGCGCAGGTGATGGGTATCGGTGGCCGTATGCACAGCACCGAAGAGGCCTTCGCCATCGTCGACGCCTTCCTGGCCGCCGAATGGTCGCAGGCCGCGCGGCACCAGCGCCGAATCGACATCCTGGCCGAATACGAGAAGACGCACGTGGCTCCCGAGGTTCCCGGCGCTCCTGCCTGATCCCGGGGTCTGACTCGTGCCGGAGGGGCATACCCTGCACCGGTTGGCCCGCCTGCATCAACAGCGTTTCGGGCGGGCGCCGGTGCTGGTCAGCAGTCCGCAGGGCCGGTTCGCCGATGCCGCAGCCGCGGTCAGTGGCCGGGTGCTGCGTAAGGCCGACGCCTGGGGCAAGCATCTCTTCCACCACTACGACGGTGGTGCGGTGGTGCACATCCACCTCGGCCTGTATGGCACATTCACCGAACAGCCGCTGCCGATGACCGCGCCCATCGGGCAGGTGCGCATGCGCATGGTCGGGTCCGAATTCGGGACCGACCTGCGGGGTCCGACCGTCTGTGAACTGATCGACGAGGGCGGCGTCGCCTACGTGGTCGCGCGGCTGGGTGCCGATCCGCTGCGCCGTGATGCCGACCCGGGATTGGCCTGGGCCCGAATCAGCAAGTCCCGCAGGTCAATCGGATCGATGCTGATGGACCAGACGGTGATCGCCGGTGTCGGCAACGTGTATCGCAGCGAGCTGCTGTACCGGCACCGGATCGATCCGCACCGGCCGGGCGTACAACTGACCGAGTCCGAGTTCGCCGAATTGTGGACCGATCTCGTCGCCCTCATGAAGGTCGGGGTCCGGCGCGGCAAGATCGTCGTGGTCCGTCCGGAAGACGACCACGGCGCGCCGTCCTACGCCGCCGACCGGCCGCGTACCTATGTGTACCGGCGGGCGGGGGAGGCCTGCCGTGTATGCGGCGCCACGATTCGTACCGAGCTCATGGAGGGGCGAAACCTGTTCTGGTGCCCGGATTGTCAGGTGTGACGGACTAGTCGCCGCCACCGCCGCAGCCGCCACCGCAACCACCGCCGCCACAGCTGCTCCCACCGCCGCCGCAGCTGCTACCGGAGTCGCTGCTCCCGGAGTCCCAGCTGCCGCTGCCGGCGTCCCAGCCGTTGTTGTCGTTCCAGCTGACGTCCTGTCCCTGGCCGGAGTCGGCGAACTGGCTCTGGTCGAGGCCCTGCTGGTAGCCCTGGTCGAATCCTGATCCGTATCCGGACTCGAAACCCGTTGCGCCGTAGCTGACTCCGTGCATGCCGTCGAACAGTGCGTCGAACAGCAGTACCGAGCCGACGCCCCACGCGCCGGCCACCAGTGCCGGCTTCCACCACGGCTCGGAGTACCAGCCCTCGGGCACCGGCCGGCCGGCCACCCGGCCACCGGGGTAGTAGTTCGGTGTCGCCGCCGTCGGCCCGGGTGAGGCTTGAATCTGCCTGCCGTCGAACTGGATTCGGCGGTCCTCGGTGACCTCGCCCGCGCCGCGCTGGCCGGCCAGCGCCTGCAGCGGGGGCCCGGGGTCGATGCCCATGGCGGTCCGCGCGGCCCGCACGTAGTACAGCCCTTCCGTCGCGCTCTGCTTGGCGAATGCCGCCTGCTGGGCAGTGGTGGCCTGCTCGATCTGCGACGCGGCGGCGTTGTAGCGCTCGGACGCGTCGGCCAGGGCCTGGCGCGAGGCGTCGTCGGTGCCGGTCAGGTTGAACACCTGGCCGCCGAGCATCTCGATGACGCGGCGGGCATCGGCCTTCGCGTTGGCCAGGGTGGCGGCCTTGTTGGCCTTGCTCTGCCTGCTGAACAGGAAGAATCCGATGGCCGCGATGACGATCAGGATGAGCAGGAACTCCATAGGGGCAGCTTACCGATGACACCCGTCACATAGATATGGACATTAGTGTCCATATCTATTACGGTCATTCCCATGAACCTGACATTCCACGTCTTCGACACCGAGCGCAGTGTGTTGTCGACCGCTCCCGGAATCGTCACCAGTTATCCGGGTGGCGACACCGCAGTCCGAGAACTGGAAGCACTCGGTGCCGGATTGCGTCCCGTCGCCTGGACCCACGGCGGCGTCATCGACTACACCGCACTGGGACAGTGGGTGGCCTTCCACCGCAACGGATCTGCGGAGGCCACGGTACTCGTGGCGCCGTACCTGCCGTCGGCGCGCGGCGATCACGACCCGACCGACGACGCCCGCGTCGCCGCCCGATTGACCGCCGCCACCGGCATCGCGCGCATCGTGACGGTGGACCCACACTCGCCGGTCTGGGCCGACGAGGCCCGGCGCGGGGGAGCGGCCGTCACCGTCATCGAGGCCGTCGACCTGATCGCGTGCGGCGCTGCGCACCATCCGGGCTGGGCGGGTGTCGTGGCACCTGACAAGGGGGCCCGCGACCGCGCCGGCCAGGTGGCCGCCCGGTTGGGTGTACCGCTGTATGTCGCTGGCAAGCAACGCAATCCGGCCAATGGCAAGCTGTCGGGTTTCGTGGCCCCCAAAGGTCTGCCGGACGGCGGCAGGCTGCTGGTGATCGACGACATCTGCGACGGCGGCGGCACCTTCGCCGGGCTGGCCGATGCCATCCGCGCAAGAAAACCCCAACTGGCACTGCACCTGTGGGTCAGTCACGGCTGCTTCACCGGGCGCTGGCGGGAGAACCTCGCCGGCTACGCCTCGGTCACCAGCACCGACTCCCGCGCCACTCCCGACGGCGTGCACGTCCAACCGCTGGAACCGTTCATCGTCCGCGTTCTGACCGATCTGATCTGAGGGACTTTCGTCATGACCATCGAAGCAACCACCACCTACCGGCCGGAAACCATCGCGGCCCTGGATGTCCTGATGGACACCGACGCCTACAAACTGGACCACCGCCGCCAGTACCCGGCAGGCACCGAGTATGTCTACTCCAACCTGACCGCTCGCGACAGCCGCATCCCCGGGGTGTCCTGGACGGCGTTCTTCGGCCTGCAGGCCTACCTGCGGGACTTGAACCAGCGGTGGAGCGCTTTTTTCGCCGCCGATGTCGACGAGGTGTGCCGCGCCTATGTGGACCGCGTCACGCAGGTGTTGGGCCCCAATGATGTTGGTGCCGAGCACATCCGGCAACTGCACGCGTACGGCCGCCTGCCGCTGCGGGTGCGGGCGCTGCCGGAAGGCACCATCGTGCCGGTCGGTGTCCCGTACCTGACCGTCGAGAACACCGCGCCCGAGTTCTTCTGGCTGACCAACTACGTCGAGACCGAGATGTCGGCCGCGCTGTGGCAGCCCATCACGTCGGCGACCACCGCATGGCGCAACCGGACGCTGCTGGAGGCTCGCGCGCAGGACAGCGGCGCCGATCCCGCCGCCGTCGACTGGCAGGGTCATGACTTCTCATTCCGGGGCATGGCCGGCAGCGCGGCCGCCGCCGCATCGGGAGCCGCGCACCTGTTGGCGTTCACCGGCACCGACTGCCTGCCCGCGCTGGGTTGGATCGACCGGAACTACCCTGGCTCACCCGGCATCATCGGCGGCAGCGTCCCCGCCACCGAACACAGCGTCATGTGCGCCGGCACCCAGGATGACGAAGTCGCCACGTTCGCCCGGTTGCTGGACCTGT
>Ga0070667_100002012_pt1 | contig 18010 bp, 12 predicted proteins | sample KBSS33metaG_FD_64659 | JGI IMG/M metagenome (GOLD analysis project Ga0070667, IMG submission 64659) | Switchgrass rhizosphere microbial communities from Kellogg Biological Station, Michigan, USA - KBS S3-3 metaG | ecosystem: Host-associated > Plants > Roots > Rhizosphere > Soil ... | reverse complement strand
TTCCGACGATCGTCTGGTAGGGACCGATGACGTCGATCACATTGGCGAGCCGGCGGAATCCGCGTGTCTCGGGCGCGAGCTCGAGCGGCGTCGTGATGATCGTCGCCGGTGTCTTGCCGTCCATCAGCGCACGGGCGCGCGCCGCGGTGCCGCCGATCGATTCGAGCCTGTAATCGCCTTCCTTCAGGCCGGCTTGCGAGAGCAGTTTCATGAGGACCAGCGAATACCCGGTGGCAATGGCATCGACACCCAGTGTCTTGCCCTTGAGGTCCGCGATGGTTGCGTTGTCGGCGTTCGCCACGAGCCGCACGGTGCCGTGCGACAGCGCCATGAACGCGAAAAAATCGGGCGCCGGTTCGAGCGCGACTTCTCCCTGCCCTTCCTGATAGGCGACGATATTGTCGAACGCGGAAAGTGCGATGTCCTGCTCGCCCTTCATGAGGCTTTGCACGAGCACGACCGAATTCGGTGTCGGCGACACCTTGACCGCAAGGCCTTCGCGCGCAAAGAACCCCTTGTCCTCCGCGATCCAGAGCGGCAGGTTGGCGCCGCCCGGAAACGTGATCACGCGCACCGGCATCACCCGTGTTTGCATCTGCGCGTGCGCGTGCGCCGCAAACATGCATCCCAGAATGATCACCCATAGGCTGCGCTTCAACATACGGCAGCTCTCCTGTCGTGGGTCGCTTACCCGGCGGGCCTTCCAGACCGTGACGATAGCCGTGTTGGCCGCGCGGCTCAAGAGAACGGGCCCGTCGATGTCACGCTCGCGATGGCGAGTCCGGCCGTCGGCCGCGCGGCGCGGCCGACGCCGCTAATACCGCGTCGAATCGCTCGGCTAGCGCGTCAGGGTCGCTCGCCGCGGGCCATCTGCTCCTCGATGGCGTCAAGACAGGGCATCACGTCGGCGATGCTGTCGACCACGTAGTGGCCACCAGCCTGCCGCATCCGCGCGTAGGCGCGGTCGCGCCGGCGCGCAAGCTCGGCGGGATCTAGCTTGCGCACTTCCTCGAGGGGCAGACCGATCTCGTTTCCTGAGACAGCGAGCCCGATCGTCCACATCCCGGCGTTGAGCCCCTCCTCGATGCCCGGCACCGTGTCGTCGATCTTGACGCAGGCGGCCACCGGCGAGACCTCAAGGTTGATGACGTTCTGCAGGCACATGAACGGATAGGGACGGCCGGCGGGCACGTCGCTCGCGCAGACGGTGGAGTCCGGCTCGTAGCCCTGGCGCTTGGCGTCCCTAAGGTTGATCTCCATCATCTCTCGGAGATACCCCGTGGTCGAGCCGATCTTCATGCCACGACTGCGCATCGCGGCCACCGCCTCGAGCGCGCCGGGGATCATCGCGGAGTACTGCGACAGGCAATCGAGCTGCAGCGGCACGAACTCGGCGAACATGCGGTCGACATCGGCGTCGGTCGGCAGCCTGCCGTGCGCCTTCTGCCACCGCTCGCGCACCGTGTCGAGCTGCCCGATCTTCTGGATGTGGACGCGCTTGTGCGCGCCCATCGGCGCACGCGCCTCCTCCATCGTGATCGGCACCCCCTGGCGCTTGTAGACCTCCACGAACACGACGGCGGGCGCCATGCATCCGTAGTCCATGGTGGTCCCGGCCCAGTCGAGCAGCACGGCCGCGATCTTTCCGCGATATTGCCTCTGGTAGGTAAAGGTCATCTTCGGGCTTCTCCTGGTGGTGAATGTGGGAATCCCCCCGGCTACATTGCCGCGGCGCCGCTGATCAGCGTCGACAGCTTGGACGTCTCGCGCGTATAGGGCACGACGACGTTGGCGTACGCCCTTTGCGACTCGAGCACCTTCTTGAAGAACGGATCCTTGGCCTCGAGCGCGGCAAGCACCTTCTTGGACGACTTGATGAAGGCGGGTGCGTAGTCGGGCGGGGCATCGAACATGGTCACGCCTTTCGCCTTGATCAACACCAGCGCCTTGGCGTTCTCGTGCGCGAAGAAAAGCATCGCCTCGAAGAGCGACGCGGTCAGCGCCACCTCGACGATCGCCTGCAGGTCCGGCGGCAGCGAGCGCCACTTGGCGCCGTTGAAGATCACATCGGCGATGTCGATGGCCTGGTGCAGGCCCTGGATCGAATAGAACTTGAAGACGTCGTACAGCCCCAGCGGATAATCGTTAGCCGGGTTGATCCACTCGACGCCATCGACGATGCCGCGCTCGGCGGCCGGAATCAGCTCCTGCCCCGCCAGGTTCATCGGCACGCCGCCCATGTCCTTCAGCACGTCGCTCGGCAGGCCCGAGGAAATCCGGAACCGCAGCTTCGTGAACTCCGCCACCGACATGATCGGCTTCTTGAACCAGCCGAAGCATTCGGGCCCGTCCGGCGCATAGAGGAACGGCATTACGTCGGCCTTCAGGATTTTCTGGTAATACTCGACGTAGAGCTCGCGCCCGCCGCCGCGCATGTACCACCCGAGCTGGCCCATCTGGTCGAGCCCGCTGCCCGAGCCACCGAGTGGCGCGCTGAACAGTCCGCCTGCCGGATGCTTGCCGGTCGCATAGTGGGTCCACCACTGGCCGCACTCGATGACGCCCTTGTTGACCGCGTCGAGGATCTCGAACGGGTTCACGATGGCGCCGCTGGTGAGCACCTCGATCTTCAGGCGGCCCCCGGACATCACGTCCACGTTGGACGCGAACTTGTTGAGCAGCGTCATGTGCGGCGTGCCTGCCGGATTCGCGCTCTGCAGCTTCCACTTGAACTGGGCCGGGGCCTGTGCGAGCGCGGGCGTTGCCGCGACGCCGGCGGCGAGTCCGGCGCCCGCCAGAAACTTTCTGCGTTCCATGTCGTTCTCCTCCTTCGTGGTTGGGACTACCTATTTCGTCCCGAACATGAGGTTCGGGAGCACCAGAATGATCTGCGGGAAAAAGTACAGGATCAGCACCGCGATCCATTGCAGGCCCATGAAGGGCATCATGCCCTTGTAGATGTCTCCGAGGTCCCACCTGGGCATGACGCCCTTCAGGTAGTACGCCGACAACGCAACTGGCGGCGACAGCCAGCAGGTCTGCAGCGTCACGGCGAGCAGGATGCTGAACCACACCATGTCCACCTTCATGATCTGCAGGACCGGCATGAAGATCGGCACGATGATGACGACGATCGGCACCCACTCCAACGGCCAACCAAGAACGAAGCACACGATCAATATCAGCAGGATGAGGAAGGTCGGCGGAACGTTCCACGAGACCAGCGTGTGCGCGATGAAGGCCGGCGTGCCGAGCGCGGAGAACACGGCGCCCAAAAACGTCGACGCGACCAGCAGGATCATCACCATGCTCGACGTCTGCACTGTGCGAAACACCGAATCCTTGAAGACGGTCCAGCTGAGCCGGCCGTGCGCGGCGGTCACGAGCAACGACCCGGCGCAGCCCAGGGCGGCGCCTTCCGTAGGCGTGGCCCAGCCGGAGACGATCGAACCCAAGGTGACGAGGATCAGCACCGCAGGCGGAATCAGGCCCAGAAAGAACTCGCGGACGAGCACGCTCGCGGGAACATCGAGCTCCTCGTCGGACAGTGGCGGACCCAGCTTCGGATTGCGCCACACGCGCACCATCGTGTAGATGAGGTAGAGGCCCGAGAGGAGCAGGCCGGGCAGCAGCGCGCCCGCGTAGAGCCGCGCGACGGAAACCTGGAGCACCGGCCCCATCACGACCAGCATGACGCTCGGCGGAATGAGGATTCCGAGCGTGCCGCCCGCGCAGATCGTTCCGGCCGAAAGCTTCACGTCGTATCGAGCTTTCAGCATGACCGGTGCGGCCATGAGCGCGATGATCGTGACCGACGCCCCAACGATGCCGGTCGCCGCGGCGAACAGCGTGGCGGTAAAGATGGTCGCGAGGTAGAGCGATCCGTGCATGCGCCCGCACATCAATTGCACGGCGTGGAACAACCGCTTCATGAGCCCCGCGCTCTCGAGCACGTACCCCATGAACGTGAACATCGCCACGGCGGCGAGCACCGTGTCCATCATCGTTCCGAAGACCTGGTAGGTCATCAGGTAGAAGACGCGGTTGCCCAGGCCGATGTAGCCGAACACCATCCCCAGGAAGATCAGCGTGAACGAGATCGGGAAGCCGCCGAGGATGACGACGAAGAGCAGCCCGAGGAGGATGAGGCCGAGGATCTCGAGGCTCATCGCCATCCCCCGGCCGGCGTAGCCGCGTCATCACACGAGCTCACTGGGGGCCTCCTGGTGGCGATAGTCGACGCCGTCGCGCAGCGTCTTGAAGCACTTGATCACTTCCGATATCCCCTGGATGAGGATCAGCGCCGAACTCACGGGAATCACGGTCTTGTACCAGTACGCCGGTGGCCGCCACGTCGTCATCAGCGCTTCGCCGAGGTCCCACGATTCCTCGGCGAACTCCCAGCTCAGCCACGTGAACATGGCCATGCCGGGAAGGAAGAAGACGAGGTACTGGAAGAGGTCCATGCGCACCTGCGTCTTGAGCGACCAGGACTTGGAGAAGAAGTCGGTGCGGATATGTTTCTGCAGATAGAGCGTGTAGGCGCCCGCGAGGAAGAAATGGGCGCCGTAGCACATGGTGGCAACATCGTTGGCCCAGATCGTCGGGCGGAAGAACTTGCGCGCGAGCACCTCGTAGACGAGCACGAGGAACATCGGGACGATCAGCCATGCAACGGCCTTGCCCGACCAGATGCTCAACTGATCGATGGCTGCGGCGACACGGTCGGCCCAGCCGGCGGCGCGCCCGTTCACCGGCGTGCTCCGATGAAGTTGCGGCCGCGAACGCCTTCCATCGCCTGAGCCACCATCCGGCGCGAATCTTCTTCGCTGACGCCATATGCGCCGAAGTCGCTTTCGACGCCCACGCTTTCCAGGAACGCCGTGAGCCGGCGCGGCGCCGCGGCCAGATCGCCGTCGAAGACGGTTGCCAACAAGGCGTCGCGCCCGGCATCGATACCGATCGCGCGCTCGAGCACCATCGGCAGCGTGAACGAGCACGCGATGCCGTGCGGAAGCCCGAAGCGCAGCGTCATCTCGTAGGAGATGGAGTGTGCGAGCGCCGTCTTGGTATTGGAGAACGCCAATCCGGCCTTCAGCGCCGCCAGCGCCATTTGCGCGCGCAACGGCGCGTCCATCGGCTTGTCCAGCAGCGCAGGCAACGTGGCGATCACTTCACGTGCGGCGGCGACGGCGAAGATGTCGGAGATCGGATTCGCATTCACGTTCCAGATCGATTCGAGCGCGTGCGAAAGCGCGTCGAGTCCGCTCTGCACGGTGATGGAATCCGGCAGCGTGAGCATGAGCTCCGGATCCACGATCGCCGTCTCGGGCCAGGTTTGCGGCAGGTGCAGCGAATACTTCTTGCCGTCGGCACGGTTCCAGATCGTAGCCCACGGCGTTACTTCGCTGCCGGTGCCGGAGGTGGTCGGCACTGCGATTAACGATTTGACGCGATGGGGCTTGAACATCGAGCCCGTTGCTAGCAGCGCGACGAGCTCGTCAAAGCGCCCGCTTGCCGTCCCGACCATCAGCGCCTTGGCGGTGTCGATAGCACTGCCGCCGCCCACCGCAACCACCGTTTCGCAATCGGCGTGCTCGGACCAGAAGCGCTCGTGCATCGCAGCGAGGTAGCTCACGTCGGGATTGGGCTCGATCCGGTCTTCGATGCCCGCGAGCGCCGTGCCCAGGAGGCCGCGAATTCGCGCGACGAGGCCCAAGTCTTCGGCCTCCGGGAAGGTGACCAATACCGCGCGGCGGCCCGCAAGGACTGCCGGCAATTCCGCGATCGAACCCGCGCCGTAGCGGATCGAAACCGGGTTCTGGTAGCGGAACGACACCTCGCCTCCTCCCATTTCCGGTTCTGGTGACCGGTGTCGGCAGGTTGCCCGCCATCTGACTATTGATCCAATTGTTTTATTTGCAGTAATCCATTCAGAAAAGCTATTCTTGCTATGGAGGAATTTCCCATGCGCCTGACTCAACTCCGGTCGTTCCACGCCGTGGCGTGCGCCGGGGGTTTTACTGGCGGGGCGAAGCTGTTGCACATCAGCCAGCCCACGGTCACCACGCAGGTCCGCTTCCTCGAAGAGAACTACGGGACCGAACTGTTCTACCGGCGCGGCCATAAGGTGACGCTGACGCCGCTCGGCGAGCAGCTCTTCGAGCTTGCGCAAAGGATCTTCGCGCTCGAAAGCGAGACCGTGCATTTGCTGGAGGACTCGGGCGAGCTCAAGTCGGGCCATCTGCGGGTCGGCGCGGTCGGACCCTTTCACGTGACCGAGATGCTCGCTGGGTTCAATCGGCGCTTTCCCGGCATGCAGGTATCGGTGCGCGTCGGCAACTCGCAGGCGGCGCTGCAGGCGCTCGTCGACTATCAAACGGACGTCGCGGTGCTCGCGCAATTTACCGACGACCCGCGTTTTCATTCGGTCCCTTACAGCCGCCACCCCATCGTAATCTTCGTGCATCGCAAGCACCGGTTTGCGCGGCGGAAGTCGATTCGCATCGGCGAGCTTCGAGGCGAGGGCATGATCCTGCGCGAACAAGGATCCACGACGCGCAAGGCGCTCGACGACGCCCTCACGAAAGCCGGTGTGATCCCCCGCGTAGTGATGGAAATCGGCAGCCGCGAGGCGATCCGCGAAGCCGTCATCAAAGGCGTGGGGATCGGTGCCGTATCGGAGATCGAATACATTCCCGACCCGGAGATCAGGATGATGAAAGTGAGCGACGCGCAGATGTATACCCATGCCCACGTCGTGTGTCTGGAGGAGCGGCGGGGGGCGCGGCTCGTGAAGGCATTCCTGGAGATCGTTGCCGAGCTGCAGCAAGGCCGTGCGCACGCGCGCCAGGCAAGGGAACCGGTGCGCTCATGACCTGTTCCAACCTCGATGGTTAGGAATTCGCGCACGGCCCATGGGCGCTGTTAGAGTAAGGCCGATGAAGATCAAAGGGAGCATGCGCACACGCGGGGTGGCGCCAGGTTCGCGTCCGCGACCCGCTGTATCGACCACTAGTCCGCAGCGGTAATGGCTGACACGCGTTCCAAGCCACTATCCGACGGCGAGATCGGCGAGCTCGACCGGATTCTCGGTGCGATTCCCGATGAGCGCGATCCGCTCGACGTGGACATGATGGATGGGTTTCTGGTCGGGATCCTGCTGCAGCCTGACCTCGTGCCGCCGTCGGCATGGCTGCCGTTGATCTTCGATGCGGAGGGACACGACGCCGCGTCGTCCGGCGATGCCGATGCCGCGCAGGAACGGCGGGCCGGCGAGCTCATCATGCGCCGCTACAACGAGTTGGCGGCCTGCATCGCCGCGCGCGAGCCGTTCGATCCGATCGTGTTCGAGCTCGAAGACGAGGGTGGCGAATTGGTCGCCGGCAAGGACGGGATTGTCGCGCTGGCGCCGTGGGCGGCGGGATTTACCAACGCGCTGAACGCGTTCCCATCGCTGCGGGAAGCTGCGGAACGCGACGAGGATTTGGCGGCGACGATGATCGGCATCCTGCGTCACCTTCCGCCGGATCCCGACGCCTCGGCCGAGACTCGCGAGGCGTTCGACCGCGAGCAGGAAGACATCGACCGCGACGTGCCGCTCGCCGATCTCGACGACGCGCTCGATGAATTGATGGCGTGCGTGTTCGCGATCGCCGAGATCACGCGCCCGAATCGTCCCGTGATGCGCGAAACGCCGAAGGTCGGCCGCAACGATCCCTGTCCGTGCGGCAGCGGGCGCAAATACAAGGTATGCCACGGCCGCGACGTGCATTGACGCCATCGCAGCAGGAGCTACCGCAAATAGGGTCAGTCCTCGGCCTTGAACACGACGCTGAACGGCCGCGGCACGTCCTGGAGGCGCTTGAAGAAGGCCACCTCGATGAACTGGCTCTGGCCTTCGAACAGCGCGCGGATGTGATCGGTGCCTTCGGTCTGCGCGGTGGCGCGGCCCATGACCCCGCGCTGACCCTGTGCGCGGTGGCGGCCGGTGATGCCGAGCAGCAGATCGGCGAGATCATGGTTACGGCTCATGTAGCTGCCGTAGACGGCAATCGTTTCGATCTCGTACTTGTTGCGCGTTGCCATGCGGTTGAACCGCCGCGCGAGATCGCCGCAATGGGCGATCAGCATCTGCGCCTTTTCCCGCGGCAGCGGATCGACGATGCGCGCTCGCGCGATCTCGCGAAAGCGGGTGGTGATCGCATATTCGGCCCCGTTCGCGGACAAGCGCTCCAGCACGCCGTCCTTCACCATCTGCTCGAGGATCGGCCGGCTTGTCGCCGCGCCCAGCCGAAAGTCGTCCAGCAGGGCGTCCAGGCGCACGGTGGCGTGATTGGTGATGTGTTCCGGAATGCGCGAAAGCACCCGGTTCGCCGCATCGCGCAGGCGTAACGGGTCGAGTCCGAAATAAAGATGCTTGGCGACCAGCGTCATCGATTTCACGGTCCGGCTCCCGATTAGATTCCCCCCGAAGACGCCTGCGGCGTCCTCCCCCAAAGGGGGCGCCGCCTTGGGTCGGCCCTGCGGCGGCCAGATTTCCCCGAGGACGCCTGCGGCGTCCTCCCCCAAAGGGGGCGCCGCCTGGGGCGGCCCAGCGGCGGCCACAGGCTAACACCAAACCTAGCACAATCGCCGGCTTGTCGGCTACATGCTCCGCCGATACTGGCCACCGACCTCGAACAAAGTGTTGGTAATTTGTCCCAGCGAGCACACGCGCACCGTGTTCATGAGCTCGGCGAACACGTTGCCATCCTCGATCACCGCCTCCTTGAGCTTCGCGAGCGCCGCCGGCGCCGCGTGCGCATTGCGCGCATGGAAATCGGCGAGGCGCTTCAACTGGGACTGCTTCTCCTCGTCGGACGAGCGCTGCAGCTCGATCTGCTGCGGCGCGGCCGCGGCATGCGGGCTGCGGAACATGTTGACGCCGACGATCGGATAACTGCCGTCGTGCTTCTGGTGTTCGTAGTACATCGACTCTTCCTGGATCTTGCCGCGCTGGTAACCGGTCTCCATCGCGCCCAGCACGCCGCCACGCTCGGAGATCGCCTCGAACTCCTTCAGCACTGCCTCCTCCACGAGATCGGTCAGCTCCTCGATGATGAACGAGCCCTGGTTCGGATTCTCGTTTTTGCCCAATCCCCATTCACGATTGATGATGAGCTGGATCGCCATCGCGCGGCGCACGCTGTCTTCGGTCGGCGTGGTGATCGCCTCGTCGAATGCGTTGGTGTGCAGCGAGTTGGTGTTGTCGTACGTCGAGATCAGCGCCTGCAGCGTGGTGCGGATGTCGTTGAACGAGATTTCCTGCGCATGCAGCGAGCGGCCGGAAGTCTGCGAGTGGAACTTGAGCTTCTGCGAGCGCTCGTTGGCGCCGTATCGCTTCTTCATCGCGACCGCCCAGATCCGCCGCGCGACGCGCCCGATCACCGAATACTCGGGGTCCATGCCGTAGCTGAAGAAGAACGACAGGTTCGGCGCGAAGTCGTCGACGTGCATCCCGCGCGCCAGATACGCCTCGACGAAGGTGAACCCGTTGGACAGCGTGAACGCGAGCTGCGAGATCGGGTTCGCGCCAGCTTCGGCAATGTGATAGCCGGAGATGGACACCGAATAGAAATTCTTTATGTTGTGGTGAACAAAGTAGCTCTGGATGTCGCCCATTACCTTGAGCGAAAACTCGGTGGAGAAGATGCAGGTGTTCTGGCCCTGGTCCTCTTTCAGGATGTCGGCCTGCACGGTCCCGCGGACCGTCGACAGCGCCCATGCGCGGATCTTGGCGGCCTCGTCGTCGGTCGGATCCCGGCCGTTGTCGTCGCGGAACTTGTCGAGCTGCTGGTCGATCGCCGTGTTCATGAACATCGCGAGGAGGGTCGGCGCGGGACCATTGATCGTCATCGACACCGAATTGTTCGGCGCGCACAGGTCGAATCCCCCGTACAGCACCTTCATGTCATCGAGCGTGGCGATCGACACGCCGGAGTTGCCGACCTTGCCGTAGATGTCGGGCCGCACCGCGGGATCGTTCCCGTAGAGCGTGACCGAATCGAACGCCGTCGAGAGTCGCTTGGCGGGCATGCCGTCGGCGAGCAGATGAAAGCGCCGGTTGGTGCGGAACGGGTCGCCTTCGCCTGCGAACATCCGGGTCGGATCCTCGTTCTCGCGCTTGAACGCGAACACGCCGGCCGTGAACGGGAAGCTGCCGGGCACGTTTTCCCGCAGTTGCCAGCGCAGAATCTCGCCGTCGTCCTCGTACCTGGGCAGCGCGACCTTGCGTACCTTGGTGCCGGACAACGACGTCGTGGTCAGCGCGGTACGGATTTCCTTGTCGCGGATCCTGACCACATATTCGTCGCCGCTGTAGGCGGCCTGCGTCTTCGGCCACATGGCGAGGAGCTTGCCGGCTCGCGGATCGAGTTGCGCATCGCGGTCGGCGATCAGTGCGTCGATGCGGGCGGGCGCATCCTCTCCCAGCATCCGCTGGGCGGCGCGCAGCTGCTGCCGCTCGCGCGCGATCGTCGCCTGCGCGTTCGCCCAGCCGTGATAGCCGCGCACGGATTCGGCGATCTCGGCCAGGTAGCGCACACGCGCCGCCGGCACGATCGCGTGCTGCGCCGTCGACTGCCGCGTCGCCACGGCCGGCAGCTTGCCGGGGGCAAGCTTCAATCCCTTTTCCTTGAGCTTGGCGACCAGCGCCTGATACAGCGCGGTGACGCCGTCGTCGTTGAACCGCGAGGCCATCGTGCCGAATACCGGCATTTCGTCGGGGGCGACCTTCCATGCCTCGCGATTGCGCTGGAACTGCTTGCGCACATCGCGCAGCGCGTCCTGCGCGCCCTTGCGGTCGAACTTGTTGATCGCAACGAAGTCGGCGAAGTCGAGCATGTCGATCTTTTCGAGCTGGCTCGGCGCGCCGAATTCGGGCGTCATCACGTACAGCGAGGCGTCGACCAGCGGCACGATCGCCGCGTTGCCCTGGCCGATGCCCGAGGTTTCCACGATCACGAGATCGAAGCCGGCGACCTTGCACGCGGCCATCACGTCGGGCAGCGCTTTGGAAATCTCATTGCCGGCGTCGCGGGTGGCGAGCGAGCGCATGTAGATGTTCGGATGCTCGATCGCGTTCATGCGGATGCGGTCGCCGAGCAGCGCGCCCCCGGATTTGCGGCGCGAAGGATCGATCGAGATGATCGCGATCTTCAGCGCATCGCCCTGGTCGAGCCGGAACCGGCGCACCAGCTCGTCGGTCAGCGAGCTCTTGCCGGCGCCGCCGGTGCCGGTGATGCCGAGTGCGGGCACCGCGGATCGTTCTGCAGCGGCGACGATATCGCTGCGCAGCTTGGCCGGCACCGCGCCATTCTCGAGGCCGGTGATGAGGCGCGCCAACGCGTGCGTGCGCGCGAAGCGATCGCCGTCGCGCAGCGCGTCGAGCGACACCGGAAAATCGATGGCGAGCTCGGTGTCGCACGCGGCGACGATCTCGTTGATCATCCCCTGCAGACCGAGCTTCTGCCCGTCTTCGGGCGAGAAGATCCGGGTGACGCCGTAGTCGTGCAGCTCATTGATCTCCGCCGGGACGATCACGCCGCCGCCGCCACCGAAGACCTTGATGTGACCGCCGCCGCGTTCGCGCAGCAGATCGAGCATGTACTTGAAGAACTCGACGTGGCCGCCCTGGTACGACGAGATCGCGATGCCGTGCGCGTCTTCCTGCAGCGCGCACGTGACGATCTCCTCGACCGAGCGGTTGTGCCCGAGATGGATCACCTCGCAGCCCGACGCCTGGAGGATGCGCCGCATGATGTTGATCGAGGCGTCGTGGCCATCGAAGAGGCTCGCCGCCGTGACGAAGCGCACCTTGGCGACGGGTTTGTAGACGAGCGGCGGACGGGAAGCGTCGTTCACGGGCATACCTCGAGCGGGCATTCTTTGCAGGAAAGCTTACGCCAGCCGCAGCAGCAGGTGGCGTCCGGCCAGCCCGGACTTTTTTCTTTGCATCGACAGCCTATATTACGTTTACGTAAACGTCAATACGTTCCGCCGCGAATGCAGCCTCCGCTCTTGGTAAAGTAGCGAAACCGCCCCGGCACGACCAAAGCCGCCGGGACAGTTATTTTCACGCCATGCCGCCGCCGGCCACCGTCAGTCCCACGCTCGCTGCGCACGCGAATCCCGGCGCCGCCCCGCTCGCTGCGCACGGCCTCGTCACGACGTCGCTGCTCAACGCCGCGCACGCGCTCGATCATCTGGTGCTGCTGGTTTTCGCGACGGCGGTAGGTGCGATCGCCATCGACTTCGGCTTCGCGCGCTGGGAAGACCTGATGCCGTACGCGACGGGTTCGTTCCTGCTGTTCGGGCTGGGTTCGGTGCCGGCGGGACGCCTCGGCGATCACTGGGGACGGCGCGCGATGATGCTGGTGTTCCTGTTCGGCATCGGCGCGACGTGCCTGCTGGTCGCAGCCACGCAGAACGCATGGCAGATGGCGCTGGGGTTGACACTGCTCGGTGCGTTCGCATCCATCTATCATCCGGTCGGCATTCCAATGCTCGTGCAAAGTACGACTCGCCCGGGCGCCGTCATCGGCGTCAACGGTCTGGTCGGCAATCTGGGCATTGCCGTCGCCGCCGTTCTGACCGGCTTGACCGTCAAGTATTTCGGCTGGCGGATGGCGTTCGTGGTGCCGGGCATCGCATCGATCGCGTTCGGATTCCTGTTCGCACGGCTCGTCCCGCGTGAGCATACGGCGCCCGCCAAACGTGCGTCGAAGCAATCGGATCTGCCGCGCAGCGAGCTCGCGCGCGTCGTGCTGGTCCTGACGCTCACGTCGACGTGCGGCAGTCTCCTCTTCAACTTCACGACCAACGGCAACGGCGAGCTCATGAACGACCGCATGCGGGCCGTCACCGCGGATCCGGCGCTGCTGGGTGCGCTGCTGGGGCTCGTGTACGTCGTGGCGTCGTTCGCGCAGCTGATCGTCGGCCGCGCCATCGATCGCTATCCGTTGAAGCGCCTGTTCCTGACGATCGTGCTCGTCCAGATCCCGCTGTTCGCGCTCGCAATGCATGCGCACGGTTGGGCGTTCTACGCGCTGGCGATCGCGTTCATGGCGTTCGTGTTCGGCGCCATTCCGTTCACCGATGCGCTCATCGTCCGCTATGTCGACGACCGGATGCGCTCGCGCGTGGCCGGCGTGCGGCTGGCCATCGCGTTCGGCGTGAGCTCGCTCGCCGTGTGGCTGCTCGGTCCGCTGGTCAAGGCCAACGGCTTCGCCTTCCTGCTGGGCCTGCTGGCCGCGATCGCCGCGGTGACCGCAGTCGCCGTGACGATGCTGCCGCGCAGCCGCTGAGATGCTCGCAGGCAAGGCGAAAGCCTTGCGCGATTTCCCGTCGGTCTTTCGCCCAACCCGCGAGCAACCGGAAAGTCGGCGCGGACAACGGCCCGTCGCCGCCTGGGCCGCTTCGTCGTGCGGCTAAGGAATCGTTAAGCGCGCCGGCGCTATACTCCGCGCGCACAACTCCATCGGCCCCATCCCATGTTCAACCGTTCATGGCCGCGCTTCGTCGCGGCGTTCCTGGTCCCCCTCTTCGTCGCCTTCGGCGCGCACGCCGCGCTTCCCGCCGGGATCACGCAGGGACCGAGTGTGGAGGGGATCACCGAATACAAGCTGGCCAACGGGCTGACGGTGCTGCTGTTCCCCGATGCTTCGAAGCCGACGACGGTCGTCAACGTCACGTATCGGGTCGGCGCCGCGCACGAGAATTACGGCGAGACCGGCATGGCGCACCTGCTCGAGCACCTCGTGTTCAAGGGCACGCCCAATCGCGGCAACATCATGCAGGAGCTGGGCCGCCGGGGCATGCGCTTCAACGGCAGCACGGGCTGGGACCGTACCAATTACTTCGAGACGTTTTCCGCGTCCAGCGACAACCTCGACTGGGCGCTGTCGATGGAAGCCGACCGGATGGTGAATTCGTTCATCCGCAAGAGCGACCTCGACTCGGAGATGACCGTCGTTCGCAACGAGTTCGAGAACGGCGAGAACAATCCGCAGAACGTGCTGTTCGGCAAGATGCTGTCCACCGCGTTCCAATGGCACAACTACGGGCACATGCCGATCGGCGCGCGCTCGGACATCGAGAACGTCGACATCGGCCGCCTCCAGGCGTTCTACAAGCTGTATTACCAGCCGGACAATGCCGTATTGATCGTCGCCGGCAAGCTCGACGCGGACCCGACGCTCGCGCTGATCGCCAAATACTTCGGCCCCATTCCCAAGCCTGCGCGCACGCTGCCCCGCATCTATACGCAGGAACCCGTCCAGGATGGCGAACGCTCGGCCACGCTGCGGCGGGTCGGGAATTCGAAGTACCTCGGCATGATGTTCCACACGGTGCGCGGTGCGGACCCGGACGCGGTGGCCATCGACGTGCTCGGCGATATCCTCACGGTTGCTCCCTCGGGCCGTCTCTACCAATCGCTGGTGGAAACCAGGAAAGCAAGCGCGGTCGAGGCCGAGGGCATCACCGGCGTCGATCCCGGCACGCTCAGCTTCTTCGCGCAGATCCCGGACGGGCAGGCGATCGAGCCGGCGCGCGAGGCGATGCTCGCGACGATCGAGAATATTGCGAAGGAGCCGATCACCGAAGCGGAAGTCGCGCGCGTGCGCGCGAAGAACGCCAAATACTACGACGACGTGCTCGCCAATCCGCAGGCGCTCGGCGTGGCCATTTCCGAGTCCGTTGCTCTTGGCGACTGGCGGATGTTCTTCCTCCAGCGCGACCGCTATCGCACGGTGACGCCGGCCGACGTCCAGCGCGTCGCGCTCGCGTATCTCAAGCGCTCCAACCTGACCGTCGGCGAGTTTCTTCCCGATCCCAAGCCCGATCGTGCGCCGCTGCCGCCGGCGGTCGACGTCGCGGCGCTGCTCAAGGACTACAAGGGCGACACCGCGGCCGTGGCCGGCGAGACGTTCGATCCGTCGCCGGCCAATCTCGACGCGCGCACGCAGCGCTTCGTGCTCGGCAACGGCATGAAGGTGGCGCTGCTGCCGAAAAAATCGCGCGGCGAAGCGGTCAACTTCAGTCTGACGCTGCGCTTCGGCGACGAGAAGTCCGTCTTCGGCAAGGCATCCGTAGGCGCACTCACCGGCAGCATGCTGACGCGAGGGACGACGAAAAAATCGCGGCAGGAAATCGAGGATACGCTAGACAAGCTGCGCGCCAAGGTCGGGTTCAACGGCTCGCAAACCAGCGCTTCGGCGTCCGGCCAGACCTTCCGCGCACAACTGGCGGACACGTTGCGGCTGACCGCCGAAGTGTTGCGGCAGCCGTCGTTCCCGGCCAGCGAGCTCGACCAGGCGAAGCGGCAGCGTGCGACCAAGTTCGAAGCATCGCGCACCGATCCGCAGGATGTCGCCTCGCGCGCGTTGCAGCGCCACGGCAATCCGTATCCGTCCGGCGATCCGCGTTATGTGCCGACCGTCGAGGAAAGCATCGCCGGCAACAACGCGGTGACCGCGGATGACGTCAAGCGCTTCCACGCGCAGTTCTACGGCGCGAGCAACGCGGAGCTCGCGATCGTCGGCGATTTCGACGCCGATGCCACGCGTGCCCTCGTCACCGAGCTCTTCGGCGACTGGAAGAGTCCATCGGCGTATACGCGCGTCCCCGATCCGTTCCGGTCCAATCAACCGGCGGCGCTGCGGTTGATCGTGCCCGACAAGGCCAACGCGTTTCTGCTCGGTCGCGAACGGATCGCGCTCAACGACCTCGATCCCGACTATCCCGCGTTGCTGGTCACGAGCTTCATCCTCGGCGATTCGTCGTCGTCGCGAGTGTCCGAGCGGCTGCGCCAGAAGGACGGCCTGTCGTATAGCGCGGGCACCTTCTTCCAGCCGAACGCGATCGACCAGAACAGCACGGTCGGGACCTACGCGATTTTCGCGCCCGAGAATCTGGCGAAGGTGCGTGCCGGGTTTTCGGAAGAGTTCGACCGCGCGTTGAAGGATGGCTTCACCGACGCGGAAGTGAAGGCCGCCAAGGAAGGCGTGATGCAGGAGCGCATTCTCGGCCGCACCGAGGATGGCCGCATCGCCGGTGCGCTGGCCACGCAGGCATTCCTCGGGCGCACGTTCGCGACGTCGGCGGCCGTGGATGCGGCGATCGAGAAGCTGACCACTCAGGATGTCAACGCGGCACTGCGCAAATATGTGAAGCCCGGCGAATTCGCGACCGCGTTCGCGGGCGATTTCGATAAAAAATAGGGCCGTTCAGATCGGGCCAACCAATTCGGCCAGCGCCGGACCAATGCCTGGCGCGCAGGCGACGCACGCCGCTTTCGCCGTCGGCGTCGCGGTCACGAACGGCAGGTGATACCCGCCTGCTTCTTCGACGAGCAGCAGTGCCGCCACCGCATCCCACGCGGACAGCTGCAACTCGATGAATCCATCCAGCCGACCGCTTGCGACGTGTGCGAGCTGCAGCGCGGCCGACCCGAAGTTGCGCATCGCCACACCCGCTTCCATCATCCGGCGCCGAATCGCAAGATAGCGCGGCTCGAACGCGCGATCGTGGTGGCCCAGCGCGACGTAGGAACCGGCCAGCTCCTGCGTCCCGGCCGCATGGAGGCGCGCCTGCCCGTCGGGCGTAGTACACCACGCGCCGGTTCCGCGCAGCGCGTGATAGAGCGCGTCGGCGGAAGGATCGTAGACCAGGCCGATCTCCGTGCGCCCGTTCTCGACGTAGCCGATCGCGACGTTCCAGTACGGCACGCCGCGCAGGAAATTGTGCGTGCCGTCGATCGGGTCGACCACCCAGCAGCGATCCACGGGTCCCGTGAACTGCGCCGCCGTTTCCTCGCCGAGAAAGACGTCGTCGGGAAACGCGGCAGCCAGCTCGCGCCGGATGACGTTTTCCACGTCGCGGTCGGCGTGGCTCACATAGTCGGAAGGGCCTTTCAATTCGACGACGAGCTGCGCGCGATTGCGGAAATAGTCGAGCGCGACGAGACCCGCCTGACGCGCGAGAACGCGTGCCGCCTCGTAGCGGATCGTGAGATGCGGCGCCGCCATTCAGGCCTGAATCAGCGCTTGAGCACGATCACCGCATCGCGGTCGAACGCGACGCCGACCGCGTCCTCGCGCCGGCGCGCGGTGCGCGCCTCGACGTCGAACACGAGCAGCTCTCCCCATGCGGTGACTACGACGTACTCGATGCGGCTCCCGAGGTAGGACGCGCGCTTGACCACGCCGGGCAGCACGCCTTGCGCCGCATCGACGAGCCGAAACCGTTGCGGTCGCACCGCTAGCGTCGCCGGGCCCGCCGCCATGCCGTCGGCGTGGACTGGCGCCTTGATGCCGCCGGCGACGAACGACGTGCCGTGCGCATCGACGACGAGCTCGCCGTCGACCAGATTGGCGTCGCCGATGAAGTCGGCGAGAAACCTGCTCTGCGGGGTTTCGTAGAGCTCGTCGGGCGTTCCCTGTTGCGCGATGGTGCCGCCGTTCATTACGATGATATGGTCGGAGACGGCCAGCGCCTCCTCCTGGTCGTGCGTCACGTACAACACGGTGAGGGCCAACGCCTGCTGCAGCTCGCGGATTTCCTCCCGCACGCGCCGGCGCAGCTTCGCGTCGAGGTTCGACAGCGGTTCGTCGAAGAGCAAGACGGCCGGCTCGAGCACGAGCGACCGAGCCACTGCGACGCGCTGCTGCTGTCCGCCGGAGAGCTCGGAGGGCAACCGCGCCTCGAAATCGGCCAGGCCGAGCATCTTCAATTTATCGCGCGCCATGTCGCGCGCCTTCGCCTTGTCGATGTGCATCGACAGCGGGCCATAGCAGACGTTCTCGAGCACTGTCATGTGCGGAAACAGCGCGTACGACTGGAACACCATGCTGACGTTGCGTTCGTTCGCCGCGCGCAGCGTGACATCGGTGCCGCCGATGAGCACGCGGCCGCTGGTCACCGCCTCGAGCCCGGCGACCATTCGCAGCGTGGTCGTCTTGCCGCAGCC
>Ga0070667_100002010_pt1 | contig 18018 bp, 14 predicted proteins | sample KBSS33metaG_FD_64659 | JGI IMG/M metagenome (GOLD analysis project Ga0070667, IMG submission 64659) | Switchgrass rhizosphere microbial communities from Kellogg Biological Station, Michigan, USA - KBS S3-3 metaG | ecosystem: Host-associated > Plants > Roots > Rhizosphere > Soil ... | reverse complement strand
GCTTCGGCCTGGCGATAGGTCAGCCAGCGCTGCGAGGAAAAGCCCTGCTCGATGGCCGAGGTCCAGAGAATGAGAATGTTTATGCCCGAATAGGTCCGGCCCGAACCGGCATTGTGGGGCAGCGTACAGGGACAGCGGCTAGCGTCCCAGGGCTGCACCCAGGGCAGTCGCCCTTCCTCGAGTTCGGCAATGATGCGGTACGTCACCTCGGCATAGAGGGACTGGCGTTCGCTCGTGTTCACGGTGCTCATGATCTTCAAGCTCCTTAAATCGCCATGGCCCGGCGCCGGGGTGGCGGGGGGCGGCAGGAGCGGACCAAGAGCCCCGCATCAGGCGGCGGGGTGCACCGAAGGGCGCAACAACGTGGAGCACCCGGAGCCGCGCAGCGGGCCGGGTTGCACCCCGCTGCGGCGGGGCTACAGGGCCGTGACGCCCCCCGTCACCCTGGAGCCGAGGCCAACACCGCCGCGCCCAAAAAGCGCGGCGACAACCGGAGGGGAGCCGAAGGCAGACCGACAGGCCAGGCCAACAAGGCCGGGCCAGGTGTCAGCGATCGTACCGGCCATGCCGACGAGACGGCCCTGCCGGATCGGCTGGAGCGCAGCGGAAGGAGAGCGCGGTCAGGTCGAGACGGCCTGAGACACAATCTGCACGACCCTCAAAATTTCTTTTTCGCAGCCTGGGGTAAGATCGGACACCCTGGGGTCAAATGGCGCAAAAGCGGCGCATTGGCACTGTTTTCGGCACTCTTGACGCCGACCACAGACCAGCAAATCTCACAGCGAAGGAGCAAGAAAGCCAACCACAACACAGGAAGACCACGCCATGAACGAACAGCCCCCGGACCGCATCCTGCGCCTCAATGCCGTGCTCGATCGCACCGGCCTGACCCGCGCGACGCTCTATCGCAAGATCCAGGCGGGGACGTTTCCCAAACAGGTGCGCATCGCCACGCGCTGCACCGGCTGGCGTGAATCCGCCATCCGTGAATGGATGCGCAATCCCATGTTCTACGAGGTCGACGAAGCGCGATAGGAGCGCGCCCTGTTGCGGACTTCGCTAGCGAGACACGCGCAGGTATTCTGTCTGAGCGCGGCCCCACCGAGTGGCCGCGCGATGTCAGACCAGTGTGGATGCGACAAGTCTACCGATGCCGGCAAAGGCCTTGTCGAACTGCGCCTCGGTGGGTCTTCCTCCACGGGTATAGACCGCGATGACGATCGGCATTTCAGGATGGGGCCAAGCGACGGCAATGTCGCCAGCCATATCCCGGCCACTATGCCCAGTCTTGTTGCCGATCCGCCAACTTTGGGGCAGCCCGCCGCGCAATCGGGGGTTCGTCTGATTGCCGATCAGCCAGTCCGTGAGCAGCTCCTTCGATCGGGCGGCCAGCACATCGCCCAAGACCATCTTCTGGAGCGTGCTGGTCATCGCCGCCGGCGTTGTCGAATCATCAGGGCCACCTGACGGCACACGGTCGAGCGCTGGCTCGAAATGGTCGACCCGCGTCGTCGTGTCGCCAATAGAGCGCAGGAATGCGGTCAGCGCAGCGGGGCCACCTGACCGCGCCATCAGCATGTTGGCACACACCCCATCACTGATTTCCACAGCGGCCTTGCACATCGCCGCGACTGTCATCGCGCCCTTGGTGAGGTTTTCCTTTGCGATGGGCCCCCACAACCCGAGCGTATCCTTCGCCGTATAGGGCACGAGCGCGTCCAGCGTCTCTTCGCCGCGGTCGACCCGAGCCAGCACGAACGCCGCAAGCGACGCCTTGTAGGAACTGCACATGATAAAGCGCTCGTCCGCACGCCATGTAAGCGTCTGTCCGGTCGTGACGTTCAAGGCATGGACGCTGATCCGCCCCCCGGTCGTGCGTTCATACTCGGCCATTGGATCGGCGCTGGCGCACCGGGCGAGAGCGGGCCAGCACAGCAGCGCCGGCATGCCCAAGGCAATGGATCGTCTTGTAAAGTTCATGGTCGAAAGCCTTTGTCCATGGCGAGGCGGGCAGGGTGCCAGCGCCGCGCCGCGAAGGTGCGGGTCGTGAAGCCGGAGCTAAAGCATGTTGATTTGCCTGAGCCACAGCTCGACCAGTTCCGGCCACTTACCGACCGGGTCATTCGGATGGCGGAGAGCAAAAGCATGTCCGCCACGCGCGAACAGGTGCAATTCGGTGGGGACACCGGCCTTGTCGAGCGCGGACGCATACATCAGGCTGTTACAGACGGGATCGATCTCGTCGTCCCAGGCCTGGACGATGAACTGTGGGGGCGCAGCTTTGGACACGGGTAGCTTTGGATCAAACGCTCCGTGATCTCTGCAAATATGCCCTGGATAGAGCGCGATAGCGAAGTCCGGTCGGCTGCTGATCCCGTCGATGGCATCGACCGGGCGGTAGGTCGGAGCAAGGATGTTGCTGGTTTGCACAACCAGATAGCCGCCCGCAGACATGCCCAGCACACCGATGCGGTGGGGATCGATACCCAGTTCCGCGGCTTTTGAGCGCACCAGGCGGATAGTGCGCTGGGCGTCCTGCAAGGCGCGGGGAATTTTCGGCGTGATCTGGAGGTCTTTCTCCGCATCGTAGAAGTCGTTTCCACCGGGCGCGCGGTATTTGGAGACGATGCAGGTAACGCCCTTGGCCGTCAGCCAATCGCATAGTTCCGTGCCTTCCATGCCGACGAAGACTTTCTGGAAGCCACCACCCGGAAAGACAATGACCGCCGTCTTCGTCCTTGGCTCCTTGGGGGGCATGATGGTCATCGTCGGAACCGCGATGTTCATGACGACCTGTGATTTGCCACCAGTTGCCGCAGCGTCGTGGTATGTCCTGACGGTTTCGGCGGGCTGGGGCCGGAACGTTCCGTCAGGAACGGTGCCCGGCCAGATGTTGATTTGCTGCGATCCTGCCGGAGCCTGCCAGATTTCGACCTTGTCGATGGCGCCATCGGCGGGCGAAGTCTGCTTGCCTTGCTGCGCGGTAGCCGAACTTGCGCAAATGCAGGCAGCACCTGCCAGCGCCAAAAGCCGCACAATGCTCAATCGGCTCATGCCTGTCTCCCTCAACACCCTGAACGACGGCGGCTCGGCAGGCGCGCGATGGCGCATAAAATCTCATGACGACACGCCGCCGGTCCGCGGTAAATGAAAGGGTATTTGCAGGATGCTCGACTGGCAAAGGATCATAAATCGTGTCGGACAAGAGAATTTCTCATGGCGGTGCCTGGCCGGTGTCCCTCAACGGCCTGCGCGCGTTCGAAAGTGCCGCGCGGCACTTGTCGTTCACCAGCGCGGCCAACGAACTGGGCGTGACGCAAAGTGCCGTCAGTCACCAGGTGAAGGCTCTGGAGGACCGGTTGGGCGTCAAGCTGTTTCGCCGCACGTCGCGCGGGCTTGCCGTCACGGATGAGGGATTGGCGCTCTTCCCCACGCTGAATGCGGCTTTCGAGCAAGTGACAGGGTTGATCGATCGCTTCGATCGCGGGGTGCGCCAGGAGGTGTTGACCGTCAGTGTCGTCGGCACCTTCGCGCTTGGCTGGCTGCTGCCGCGCATGGAGCGCTTCAGGCAACTGCATCCGTTTGTCGACTTGCGCCTGCTGACCAACAACAACCGGGTCGATGTTGCAGGAGAAAGCCTCGACTGCGCGATCTGCTTCGGGGACGGTGCGTGGCGGGGCCTCGAAGCGACGCATCTGATGCAGGCGTCCCTGTCACCGCTCTGTTCGCCGGCGGCCGCCGAGCATCTCCACGCACCGGCCGATCTCAGGGATACGACACTCCTGCGCTCCTATCGCGGTCAGGACTGGCTAACCTGGCTTGCCGCCGCAGGTCTACCTGACGAGCGCCTGTCCGGCCCGGTGTTCGACTCCTCGGCCCTCATGGCACAGGCCGCGATGCGCGGGTTCGGGGTCGCCATTCTACCGCTGGAAATGTTCGAGGCAGAATTGCAGGGTGGATGGCTAATCCAGCCGTTTACGCTGGCCGTTTCGACCGGCTCTTACTGGCTCGCACGACTACGTAGTCGGGAACCGACAGCAGCGTTGATATCCTTCCGCGATTGGTTGGTGGGGGAGATGGCCGAGTATTGCGATCCATCAAGATAAATCAAGCAGCATGGTTTCTTCCACACCGCCCGAATCAGACGTGGCGTGCTGGACTGCCACGCGACTGCCGTTGCGGCCAAGATGGAAAAATTCAAGAGGTTGCGCGGGAACCTTTTAGCCTTCACCATCGACAGATAGCTCAGGCCGCACCCTTCCACATTCAAAAGCCAAGGCGGAGTTTTGGGACATTCCTGCCGTTCCCTCGTGGCTTGTCGAACGGCGAGTCGAACCAGCAGCGGACATTCAGCGTCTACATGAACAGCAACGAAAAACGATTGAGATGGGACCGATTGCCAGCGGACGGCTTCCGACGGCTGGATCAGGGATGACGGTCGATCGCGCGCTTGCTAAAAGTGCATTTTGGCTCGGCGTAAACGACGCCAACCGCAGGTGCTATGACCTAATTTCGGTAATTTGTGGAAACATCCAGCGCCTACGATAGTAACCGTTTTTTCACATGGGCTCAGTCGCGAGACTTGAGGCCCATGGTCGGATGCCGCATCTGCTACGTTTCGATCAGCAACAGCGCGGTGGCGGACGCATCTCCGGCGGCTCAGGCAATAGCGTGCGCGAGGGCGTCAACGCTCTAAGGGCAGAGCGGCAGCCGCATCATGCTTCTCCAGCCGGCGGCTCGGCGTTCTCCTCGCCCCCCGCAGCCAGCCTCGCCACAAATTCTTCAGGCGTCAGCCACCGAACGCCCCCTCCCTTCGCCAGGCTTGAGACCATCATCCGGTTGGACTTCGCCAGTCCGATCTCCCACTGTCTGGGCGAAACGTCGATCCGCACCGCGGTGGTGAGTAACGCTTCGCCCGCAAGCGACACGACGACTATGCTTTCATCCTGCGGCAACATCGCGATCAAGTGCCTGGTCTCCTTCTCGGGTTCGTCACGGAGCATCAGGTCGCGAATCTCGATCCTGACGCCGCTGACGAGCGCGGCGACCGAAGCGTCGTCGCCGCGACCCAGCGCTGCGTCACGTACCGGCTGTGCGGCGGGACTGAAGGTCCACTGGTCGCCGAGTACGTCGTGAGCGAAGTTGAAGGCGGTCTTGATGAGGCCCCGCCAGATTGGGATCTGATTGTAGGTGAAGCGAGCGTTGAATTCCGTGGTTTCCTCCGCAACCGCGGCCGCAATACTGTCCTCGACCGAGGTCAGGAGGCTGCCGTCGGGGTGTAGCATTCGCCAGCCCGCGCGCTCGATTTTCGCCTTCTTGCCTTTGACGATCGCCTCGACCTGCGCGGCCGTGCCGCGGACGCTGAAGCTCTCGTTGCCGTCAGGCAGCGTCTTCGAGGTAACTTGGGGCGGCGCGTGGTAGACGACGTCGCCGGCAGCCGGAATGCGCATCTCGAACGCGGCACCCGTCTGCATGGAGGTCGCCGGCATCACTACGTCCGGCACCTTGCCGCTGTAACCGGGCATGTCGAACCTTTGGCGCACGATGGCGACGATGTTCTCGCGCATCAGGTCGCCGTCAGTCGTCTTGCCGAGTGTGCTGTTGCAGCCTTGGCAGACGTCGAAGGTGCAGAGCGCGTCAGGGCCGCCGAGCGCGGACGGTATGATGTGCTCCCTCGATGGTCGCAGCCGCGCGTCTCCTGACTCGCCATCGGCGAGCATAACCTCGGTGCAGTATATGCAGCGTTGCAATTCCATTCGCCTTTTTGATAGACCCGGCTAGGCTATTGTAGTCTGAAGCGGAGATAGTGAGGCGACCGGTCCTGTGCCACCCGTGCAAGACTGGCAGCGTTCTCACATGCGGCAGATCGAGCCGCAAGGCGACGAGGCTGGGCGCAGCTGCCAGCCGCGGCGAGATGCCGTGCAACCGATGATCAGGGATTGTGACTGACGGCCAGACCGGTAAATCGTCTGGCATGACAATCCGAGCCCAATTCCCACGCACCAGCGCAGCTTATCCCGGGATACTGGAATGGGACCAGCCCCTCGACTGGTCGGATGCAACGAGCCGTGCACGGATCCTGGGGCTCGTCATCGCCCAGCGTCGAGCCGCCGAGGCCGGCATGAACCGCTTCCTCGCCTTCTGCGACGCGGTCGCCGACGACGTCGGCGGCCTCGTCCCGGTCGACGAGATCAGCGTGGCGGCCGATACTGTTGACCAGTTCCGCTTTCTCTTCGGCCTCCTGCCGATCGAGCTCACCCTAGCCCACGGCATGAAAGGGGACTGCTATGGCTGGGTGATGTGGACCATCGCGCGCGGCTGCGATCGTCGCGGCAGGGTGTTCGACGTTCATTGGTCTTTCTTCCCACCGGACTCGCTCGGCGCGGCCGACTACCGGACCCTCAGCCTGAAAAACCTGCCCCGCTGGGCCGATGCGGTCTTCCTCCTGGCCAGGAAGTTCGGTGGCCTCGATGAAGTTGCCACGGCGATCGCCGGTTTGTGCTGGCAAGCCTGCCACGACGCCCTCCTGCTCGACGTCGATCCCGACGAATGCTTCGCGGGCCTCACCTCGCTCGCCAACTGGGCCGTGAACGCCGGTGCCCCGCAAGCCGAGCGCTGGGTGCGCGTCCTGATGGGGCTGTGGGACAGGCCGCTGCCGGGCCAGTCGCGGGCGCGCATCGGCATCCTGATGATCACCGAGGCCCATCGCTACACCGGGCGGGATGTGCGCTCGTGGGCGCTTGAACTGCTCGAGGAATGGCGCCCCCTGCTGACTGAACACCTGTTGCTGCAGGTACTCGCATCTTCGGTTGCATCGCTTGAGGACTGGACCGCGCGGCGCGCGGAGATTCTCGAGGCGACCTCCGCCCTGGCCGCCTTCTATCGTGCGGGTGCGGAAAGCCCCGCGGGTGCGCTCGCCGCCCTCGAGAGCCGTGTTTCGATCATCCATCCGCTCATCTACACGCTGACCGAGCATGGCACCGTCAGCGATTTTCTCGATCTCCTTGGCGCCTGGTACGCACCCGCCGGCGGTCGCGACTGCGACGGCGATGTCCTGGTAATAGCGACGGCCCATCGGCATGGCGTCGGCTATCTCTGGCCCGGCGGTCGCCTGATCATCCGGCGCGAGGAGAATACCGGCAGCTTCGACCGGATGATGGCAGCGGCATCGTTGGCGCAGCGCGACTTCCATCGTGTCGGCGGCGTTGGCGACCAGTTCCCCGGCATCGCCTATGACCGGCTCGGCCAGCCCGACGAGGCAGCGGGCGAGGACTTCGAGGCAGCGGTCCGCGCCCATTTCGAGCCGGAGAGGCTTCGCGACACGCTTCCCGATGGCACGGCCTCGCGGGCCCTGCTCGCCATCCCCGCGCTTCCGGTCCCGATCGGCGCACTGGTCGCACGGGAGACGGATGCGGCCGTGGCGCAGGAGGTGAGCCTGCGCCAAGCGCTGCCCGACCGGCCGATCCGGCGCGTCGCCATCTGGCCCGGCTCGACAATGCATGCAGGCTTCGAGGTCGAGGCGCTCGAGCGCGTTGCGGCCCAGGCCGGCTGGCACCTGGACATCGGGACGGACGGGGACGACCCCGAGGCGTTCGTCAGCTTCTACGAGGAGGCGGAGGCGGACCTGTTATGGGTCATCGGCCACGGTGAGCATTCGCCCTACCGGCTGGAGGAAAGCGGCCTCGTGATCGGCGAGGGGCTCGTCGGCGCCGAGGCGCTGCGCCGGATCCCCGCCGGTGGCGGCCGGCGCCTACTCGTGCTCAACGTGTGTAGCGGGGCGGCGACCCAGGTCCGCGGCGGCATCGCGAGGATCGGACTCTCCCACGAACTGACCACCCCCGAACAGCAGGTCATCGCCCATTTGTGGCCGATCGGCATGTACACGGGCCTCGCCTTCGGCGCGAAGCTGGCGCTCGAACTGGCCCGAGTTCCTGTAGTCGATGCCTATCGCAGCACCGTGCGCGGGCTCGCGCAGCCGGGCCCCTTGTGCGACGAGCTCGTGGCCCTGCTTGGCGGCGATCTCGGCCTCCACGATCGCATCCGGCATCAACACGCTCAGATCGGCAACATCCTGTCATGGGGGGCACCCGTCCTGTTGAACTGATCGGCGGCGCTGCACCTGCGTAGGTACGCCTTTCACCGTTGCGGCCAGCAGGCCGGTCCGCCATGTTCCTTGTTGATCGACAGAGGTATTGCCGCGCCTCGTGCGACGGGCGCACGCCCCCGCTCTCGCGGCGTGGCCGCCGAGCCGCGATGCGTCTCGGCGATCAACGCGGCTGCGATTATCATCAATGGGTCATGACGCAGCGTGCACCAGCCTCGATGGTCGTGGCGAGTGATGAGTATCTGCACAGCTGTCGATCGTCCGCTTCCGGCGTAAGCTGTCGTTCCGAGTGCGTCGTCGGAACGGTGGATCTTGGTCGCCTGCTGCCGGTCGTTCGTGTCTGGAGCAGTCATTTGGCGTTCGCCCGAGTGGCATTGAGAGCAACAGAAGCTGGCCCAATAGCATCTCCGCTCACTTTTCCGGCCAGACTCAGGCCGCACGTTCGGCCGCCGCTTCGTTCGCAGGGACCGCGTCCTTGCGAGCTTCCCAGGTCGCCACAAGAAAGGTCGCCATCGACCCTGCAAGATTGACCGCCAGTTCGGCGTGGCGCGGCGCGGGCTTCGCCTTACGCGGACCGCTGCTGTGCGCGTCGCCGAGCCTGTTGCGCAAGGCACCGAGCGATTCGACGATCGACTGGCAGTTGCCGAGGATCTGCTTGAAGACCGGCTCGCTATGCCCGTCCGGCGCCAAGTTCAGCGCCTTCGATAATTTGCGGTAGAGCTGCGGCAGATCGTCCTGATCCGTTGCCGGCGCCTCCAGCGTCGGCGCGAGATCGTCCAGGAGCCAGCGGAAGACGTCTTCGAGCAGCGTGCGCGCCAGCGTGATGGCGCCTGCCGGATCCGTCGCGCGACGATCGAGCGCCGCCTCCCAGCGCGCATGGACCTGCTCGGGCTCGAATCGCGCGAGAGTCCCGGAGATGCTGGCTTCGGCCGGCGAACCAATCGCGGCCGCTTCGACCTTGTAGATCACGCTTCCCGACAGGCGGCCCGCGCGCTGCAGGCGATAGCCGTCATGGCGCAGATGCTCGTTAATGCCTTCTACCCGCGCCTGCTGGACCGTATCGGAGACAGTGGTCGGATGAACCAGCGCTTCGAGTACGCGAAAGAACAGCACCTTCGAGGAGTCAATCAGGCCGAGATGCTCGAGCAGTTCGCGATTGCTCCAGTCGTCGTTCCTTACCGTGTGCTGGAGGACATCCTCACGCAGGCTGCTGCGTTCGCCCCAATCATTCTGAAAAACCGACGGCATCGCGCCGAGCGGCCAGATCGTCTCCAGAAAGATCAGCTCGTCATACTCGCTGCAAAGATACTGGCCGTCGAAGAGACTGATGATCCGGCGCCGCGTCAGCGCCGAGACCATAGGCCCGTCAGATTCTTCGGCCTTGGCGAGCAATTCCGACAAAGCGAAATCCGCCTCTTCGGCCAGGAGCGCGTGGATCATCGGCAGCAGCTTGGGCGCCGGTACCTCCATCAGCCGGGAATGCGCATATTTGAACTTGCTGCGCATCGCTTCGTCTTCCGTCCCGGCCTCAAGACCGAGCCGTACGCATAACGCGGGCACGTCGTAGGCCTTGGCACCGGCAATGATCTCGGCCGCGCGTGTACGGATCGCTTTGATCAGGGACGGATCGGCACCCATGCCTTGAAACCCTCTTTCACCGGACGAAGCACAGACAGGCGCGTCCATTCATGACGATCGGTCGAGCGTGAGGACGTGAAAGGTCAGCGAAGGCGGTAGCCGTCCATGTCCTCGCTCAGCGCCGCGAGCTGATCGAGCGCCTCATTGCGGGTCGCATCACGCTTGATTCGATAGGCCTCGATATCGGCCGCGCGCAGCCGGCGATGGCTGCCGACCTTGACCCCGGGCAAGGTGCCGCCATCGACCAGGCGCACGACATATTGTCGAGAGACGTTAAGTCGCTCGGCCGCTGCCTGCGTCGTCAGCATCTCGTCGTCGGCGACCACCGATACCTGCCGGCCTTCCGCCATGAGTGTAGCGGCGCGCGCCATGACGTCCGCGAGCGACGCTGGCAGTTCGAGCTGACGCCCAGTCGCGTCGATGACATGCACCGTGGTGCGCGCCTTGCCCTTGCTCCCGGTCGCGAACATGCCCGCTAGGTGCGTCACCGCTGTCCGTTCGCTATGGGTAACCGATTTGCGACCCTTGCGGGACTCGGAGGTTCGGACATCTGCCATGGAGGTCAATATGGCGAACAAACGACCCAAACGCAACCAACAGGAGGTGAGGAGCAGGTCGACGACTGGAGCACATTGGAGCACATGTCAGCACAGGTTAGCACCATAGTATCGCGGAGCACATAGCAGCCTCGCCTAAACCACGGGCAAGCCTAAGAAAATTGGATCCCTGCCGCCGCATATAGCGTACCGCCTGCAAGCCTCGTGACTCATATGAGTCAGCTTACTAAGGTTGAAACGCCGGTTCGATGTCGGCCAGCCAGCGCGACGCCTTGCGTATGTCTCTATTTTTGCTGGTAAATCAATGAGATAATCCGGTCACGAAATCAAAGTGAGAATTGAAGCGATGGCTACATTGAAGGGGAAAGCAGTTCGCTCCAAGGATATCGAGCTGCGCGACACCTATTTCGAGGATGCGGCCGAGCGGCTGTGGGACCGCGGCAAGCATCATGGGTTCGCGACCGTGCCTAAGACGATGCCGCTCCTCATGCGGGCGCTCGACGAGCTCTCCAAGGGGAAGCCGCTGGGCTGCACCTATTTCGCCCTGTTCTGCGCGACTTGGGACAATGGCTTGGTCCGGCTCGGCCGATCGACCGACCTGCCTTATGCCTCCGGCTTTACCGGCCCGCGCGGTGTGCGCGGCTGGCAGGAGCGTATGAAGCTGTTGGAGAGTTTCGGGTTCGTGGAGATCCGCCCGAGCGGCGGACAGAAGTTCGGCCTGGCCTTCCTGCCCAATCCCAACATCGTGCTGCTTGACCTGTGGGAGAAGAAGCAGGCTCAGGGGAACGGACCCTTTGATCCCCCCGGTCTCGGCGGGCTGCAGGATGCGACCATGAGCGCCTTCCTCGAGCGTGCGATCGACGTGGGAGCGAACGACGTCACGCGCAAACACGCCAAAATCAATGCGGCGAAGCGCAGCGCAGCCGAGGACGAGGCCGCGCAGCCGAGGACGAAGCGGGTCCGGACCGCGAAGGCCGCGAAGGAATAGACAGTTATGCTTCTGGCAGCGGTTCTCGACGCCAATGTGCTTTTCCCCATGATCCTGCGGGACACGTTGCTGCGCGTGGCAGCGGCGGGGTGTTTCCGGGCGCATTGGTCCGAACGGATTCTCGATGAGATGTCGCGCAACCTGGTCGAGGATCACCGCGTCACGCCGGACAACGCCGAGCGCTTGAAGCGTCAGATGGCGACCGCGTTCCCGGACGCGGCCGTCGAGGACTGGGCGCTGCATGAGGGCGCGATGTCGAACGATCCGAAGGATCGGCATGTCGCGGCGGCAGCGGTTGCGATCGGCGCGGACCTGATCGTCACCGCGAATCTCAAGGATTTCGTCCCGCTGCCCGACGGCCTGCGCGCGATCGGGCCGGACGCCTTTCTGTGCGATCGGTTCCTGGCCATGCCTGAAGCCATGCTGGCCGCACTCGATCGGCAGGCGGCCGGGTATCGCAATCCCCCGGCTGGACTTGCCGAACTGCTCGACTGGCTGGAGCGCGACGTGCCCGATTTCGTGGCTGCCGTCCGAGCGCAAGAGGCCATCGGAGGGGCGTAAGCTCAATTTCTTTCGAACCCCGATCGGCTTCCACGATGCCTATGTTTGGGCGCCAAGCCAGAAGACCGCGCGGGCTGCCTGGGGCAGCGACGCGGATCTGCTCGCGCGCGGGAGAGCCGAGGTAGTGACCGACGAGGCGCTGACCGCTGAACCCCTAGCCATCCCCGGCACGGTGAGCCGACCGGCAGCTGTCAAACTTGCGAGTGACCGGTTTTGGCGCAAGCCGACATTCCAGCGCCCGCACCGGAATGTCTTGATTTGGTCGGTTTCTTCCGGTAAGCCGGGCAGCCTTTGATCGGCTGCCCGGCCGCGATTACGCTGCGGATAGCTTCAGGCCGTCCAGGTAATCGCTCCACCACTGCGCCATCTTCACGCGCTCGTCCCAGTGCTGCCCTCTGGCGTAAGTGCCGCGCACGGCGTTGGAATGCCCGTGCGCCAAGGCCCGCTCGATGGCGTCGAAATGCCATAGTCCGCTTTCGTTGAGCAGCGTGCTGGCCGTCGCCCGCCAACCGTGGGCCGTGACGGTATCGTGATCGAAGCCCATGCGGCGGAACGCCAGGTTGATCGCGTTCTCGCACATCGGCACGGTAAATTTGCGCTGGCCGGGGAACATGTAGGGCAATTGTCCGGTGCGCTCCTGCAGGGTGCGCAGCAATTCCAAAGACTGGCGCGAAAGTGGCACGGAGTGCGGCCGGCGAAGCTTGGTGCGCTCGGCTGGTACGCGCCAGACGGCACCCTCCCAGTCGATCTCATCCCATTTGCCAAAGCGCAATTCCCCTGGCCGCAGGAAGACATGCGGCAGAATCTGCATGGCCAGTTTGACCACTTCGGTGCCGGTAAACTCATCGATGGCACGCAGCAGCACGCCGAGCTTGCGCGGCTCGAGGACGGCAGCACGGTGCTTGACGAGGGGAGCGGCGAGGGCGTCGTCGAGAAGGGCTGCCGGATCGTTCTTGCATAGCCCCAGAACGGCGCCATGGCGGAACACGCGACTGGCGAAGGCGCGGGTGCGGCGGGCCGTCTCGCGCTTGCCTTCGCTTTCCACCTTGCGCAGGACGTTCAACAAGTCCGGTGGCGTGATATCGGCGATCGGTAGATGCCCGACAGAATGGGAGAGGTGAGAGAGGAACCAGTGCGCCTTGGTGATGGTTGCGGGCGCCTTGCCGCTGCGTTCCAGCCGCACGCTGATGAAATCCTCGGCCACGGCGCGGAAAGTGTTGCTGGCGTGCAGGCGGGCCTCGATCTTCTTCTTGCGGCGCTCGACAGCTGGATCGCCGCCATCGCGAATCAAATCGCGAGCCTTGTCACGCAGGGCGCGGGCCTCTTTCAGGCCGACGTCCGGCCATTGGCCGAGCGACAAGCGCTTCTCGACGCCGTGAAGGCGATATTTGAAGTACCAGATCTTGGCACCAGAGGGTCGGACCTCGAGATAGAGGCCTTTTTCGTCGGGCTTGCGGTAGGGGGAGTTTGAAGCCGAAAACCCGTTTATTTGCAGAGCTTTAAGCGACATTTGGGGGCAACGCCTTTTGCTAGGCTCCCGTTTCCCCCAGAAATGCCCCCACTTGGCGTGAAAAGTGGTGAGAAATCCTGGGACAAAGCGAGAACATCCGGAAGACAAAATCGACCGAAAATCTAGCCAAATCAATGCGTTGAGACGTTTTGGGAAGAAACCCGTGGTGCCGCTTACAGGACTCGAACCTGTGACCCCCGCATTACGAATGCGATGCTCTACCAACTGAGCTAAAGCGGCGATGCCCTGTGGGCTGGCGGGCGATTAGCTTTGCTTGCTGGGGAAAGCAATGGCTTTTGCGAACCTTTGCGGCTTTTTGTGGATATCTCGCGGTTGGGGTGGCGCAAGGCGGAGGTTGGCGCGCATTGCTTGGCTGCGCTTCACGGTCGCCGCGTTCGAGCCTGGCCGGTGGCCCGGTGCGCAGCCATTCCTGGCTGCGCGGGCGATGTGGGGATCAGTCTTCCTGCGCCCTATACTTGTCGTGGCAGGCCTTGCAGGTGGTCCCCAGCGCCGTTCGCGCTGCCGCCAGTCCGGCCACGTCGCCTCTCTGGGCGGCTGCTTCCAGGCTGGCCGAGGCCCGGACGAAATCGCCATTGAGCTTGGCAAAGCCGGCGCTGTCGGTCCAGATCGCGGGGAGGGCGCGCGTTTTCACGCCTGATTCTGGGCCGCTGCCGCGCACGAAGTACTTGGCTTGGCCACTGGCGCGTTGGCTGAGATCGTGGGCCGCGCTGCGGACCGCACCGAAATTGGGCGCCCCCGACTTGATTTCGTCGTTCACCGCCTTGAAGTCGCCACCGATTTCCTTGAAGTTTGCCTGGCGTGCCTTGATCGCAGAGACGATTGCCGGTGTCGCGGCATAGGCCAGTGCGCCGCCTCCGATCGCGCAGGCCATTGCGGCTGCGGCCATTTGCTGTTTGAATCTCATTCCAAGCCTCCATTGGCAAATCATACAAGTATCTCGTCCACCGCACGATTGCTGCGCATTGCGCCGGCGCCCCAGGTGTCGACCGGAACGCCCATGACCTGTTGGGCAGTCAGCCCGATCCGCGATACCGGCTCGCCCGATCCCTTGACGTGGAGACCTGGCTTGACGCGACCTCCTGCCCGTCCGGCCAGCATGACCGGTATTCCCGAAACGTCATGGTTTTTGGCGAGTGACACTTCCGAATGGGCCAAGACCAGCATGTTATCGAGCAAGGTGCCCGCGCCTTCCGGTATTTCGGAAAGGGTCTGCACGAAATCGGCCCAGGCTTCCATGCTGCCAAGGGCAAACTTGTCGACGGTGGGCTGGTAGCCGAGAGTGCGGTCGACCAGTTCCTCGTGCGTGCTCTGGTGATATCCCGTCGTATCGCCCGCACGGCGCAATTCAGCGGCGGCGGTGTCGAAATTCATGTTGAACACGCGTGTCTGGTTGCAGGCCAGCGCCATGCCCAAAAGCCGCGTCATCAGCTTGTGATTGGCCTTGCGCACATCGATGTCGGTGATGTCTCCCCTGACCGGCACGGGCGCATCGGGGCGCAGGCAGGCTTGTGCTGGCGGTGGCTTTTGCAGCTGGAGGGCGAGCTTGTCCTCCATTTCCCTGACTGAAGTGAAATATTGGTCGAGGCGCGCGCGATCGGCCGCGCCCACTTTCGCCAGCAGGGCGCGGCGCTGCTCTCCCACGCCCGAGAGCACGCTCTTGCGGACCATGAACTTGGGATCGGGCTTGAAATCCGCGTTGTTGGGGTCGTGGAAATCGCTGCCGAAGACTTTCTCGTAAAGCTCCAGCGGGCTGGGCACCGAGGCATTGAGCGAGGAGCCGTTGCGGTAGGAATAGCTGGTCTGCGGATTGCCATCGAGGCTGAGGTCGAGGGCGCGGAAGTAGGAGCCCGAGCCGATGGCGTCGGAAATCAGCACGTCGAACGTGGGTGCCTTGATGCCCTGCCATGCCTCGGCGGATTCGCCCGTGCGCACGGCGGTATTGCCGGAAATATGCGGCAGGTTGGCCTTGCCATCGAGCATGACATCGAAGCCCGACAGCACGCAGACGTGCTGTTGCACCGCCTTGATCGGCGCGAGTTGCGGCGGGAGGTCATAGTCCGCGCCGGCCTTTTGCGGCACCCATCGCTCCGGGATCATGCCGCAGCCCCAGAACCATGTGCCGAAGCGGACGGGCAGGCGCCCGCCGCCCACCGTGGCGGCAAATGCCGTGCCGTTGGTATCGAGAAAGGCATCGAGGATCGGAATGCCCACGGCCACGCTTGCGCCGCCAAGGGCACCGCGCAGCATGAAACCGCGCCGTGAAATCGGGTTCGTCATGATGCTTTCCCTTTGCTCATCGCGGTACGCGCTGCTGTGAGTGAGCGCGCGGCGGGTGCGCCCATGGTGTAGAAGGCAGGGTCGAGCGCGATCGTGCGCACCAGGTCGACGAAGCGGTAGCCGTGGGCGGCAAAGCTGCGGTGGAGATCGTCGACGGCGCTCTGGTCGCCGGCCTGGACATTGCGCCCGTTGCCATAGCGCCATACGGCACTGACCAGGCATTCGCTGACCCTGGGGCTGTCGTGGAACAACTGCCCGAGTTTGGCGACGCCGTCGAATGCCACCTTGTCAAACTTGCCGGTGACATCGATGGGAATGCCATGCTCGGTGCGGCGGAATTGCCCGGCGCCATCGAATTGTTCCAGGCTCAGGCCGATGCCGTCGGTCGCCTTGTGGCAGCTTGCGCATTCCTCGTCGTCGAGGTGGGCCTCAAGCCGCTGCCGCGTGGTTTTCAGCGTGGGGTTGTTAACGTCCTGAACCACCGCGAAATTGACGTTGGCCGGCGGCGCGGGGATTTGCTGGCAGAGCAGGGCTTCGCGAATGGCCTTGCCGCGCAGGGTGGGCGAGGTCCGCCCTGGGTGCGCGTGCAGGGCCAGCAAGCTGGCTTGCGTCACGATGCCCACTCGCGGGTCGCCTTCCGGGAATTCGTAGATCGACCAGCCCGGCTTGGACACTGGCACGTCATAGATCGGGCCGAGCGCCCGCGTCATGGCAAAACGCCGCGTCGTGAACAGGTCGCGGTAATCGCCCCGGTGGTCGATCAGCAGATCGGTGATCGTGCGCAGTGTCTGCTCGCGCGTGGCAGTCGCGACCGAGGTGGAGAAGGCAGGATAGATCAACGCATCCTTGGACAGATGGTCTATCTCGCTCAACTGCAGGAAATCATCGAAGAACGCCCTTGTGCCATCGGTAAAGCGGGGCGAGGCGAGCATGCGGTCGACCTGGGCCTGCAGGCCTTCTGGGCGGTCCAGCGCACCCGACGCGGCTGCTGCGAGCAGCGCATCGTCGGGCGTTGTGTTCCACAGCAGGAAGCTGAGGCGCGACGCCTTGGAATAGCCGTCGACCATGCCCGAGGGGCCGGTGCGGGCAGGCGTATCGATGCGGAAGAGGAAGCTGGGGCTGGTCAACATGCCGACAAGCGTGGCCGCCAATCCTTCATCGAAGCTGCCCAGCGTGCGTGCCGAACCCAGGGTCTGGGCAACGTCGTCGCGCACTTCCCACGGGGCCAGCGGCCGGCGGAAAAGGCGCAGGCCGGTTTGCTGGATAAACGTGGCGGCGCAAGTCGCTCCATCCGGGTCGCCCGGACCGGGAGCGCAGCCCACCAGCCGCGCCCGGTTGTCGGGCGAGAACACCTGCGCCACGATATGGCGGGCAATCGCATCGTATTGTTCCAGCCCGGCCGGCGTGATCGAAACGGCGCTGGAGCCCACTGCGGCCAGGCCGTCGACGCGCAGGTCCGGCTCGAACCGGCCGACAACCTCCACGTTGCGGCCGAAAACATCGGCGATCACGTTGCGATACTGCGCCTCGGTCAGGCGGCGGACGCTCGATTGCGCCGTGGCGGGGCTTGGCTTGCCGGGAGAAGCAGAGGAAAACAGGATGCTCAGGCCGGCAACGCCAGCAGCCGTGACGAGCACCATTCGCGATAGGCAGCGCTTCATCGTGCGGCCTCCATCTGGCTGGAATTGCTGTTGGCCGTTCGCATGGCCGGGTCGATCACGAATGCAGGAACCGCATGGAACTTCATGGCGCTGGAAATGGCGGTGAAGCGCCCGGTCTTTGGATCGCGGTACCCATCGGCGAACCGATCGATGGCCATGCGCACGCCCACGCAGGACATGCCCACATTGTCGGCGCCATCCTGTGTCATCTGCTCGATCATGTCGTAAAAGCTGGTCAAGGTGGTGTAGCCAAAGACCCCGCCATCGAGGTTGCCATCAGGTGTGAACGTCGCCTTGATCACCGCGCCGCGCACCAGGCGGGTGTTGTCGACGATCTGTTCCCGAAAGACGAAGCGAAGGTCGATGGGATCGGTCGTCAAAACACCATTCACGATCCGGCCATGCGTGACATTGACGAGGGCAGGGTCGGGATCGAGCGTGAAGCTGGCCCGCGCCAGGGGCTTGCCGCTTCCATCCCGCACCAGGCTGTCGGCACCGGTCAATACCCGTACGGTAACATCCGGGTCGTTCACGGTATCGTCGATCCCGCTCACCTCGATCAGCATCGGTGCGCGGGCGGACAGCATCACTTTCTCGCGGACGGCAGGATCGTTCATTTCCTGGCTCTGCTTGTAGGCGCCGATCGCGCGCCACAGCTGATTGTCGATCCCCTTTTCCCCGTCCGGACCGGTGAAATCCTT
>Ga0070667_100002006_pt1 | contig 18030 bp, 14 predicted proteins | sample KBSS33metaG_FD_64659 | JGI IMG/M metagenome (GOLD analysis project Ga0070667, IMG submission 64659) | Switchgrass rhizosphere microbial communities from Kellogg Biological Station, Michigan, USA - KBS S3-3 metaG | ecosystem: Host-associated > Plants > Roots > Rhizosphere > Soil ... | reverse complement strand
CTGCTGCGGCCGATCAGCGCGCTCGCGGTCGCGCCCGAGGTGATCTGGCTGTCGATGCTGAACGCGACGCTGTGCACCTTCGCGCCGGTCCTGATGGTGATGATGGCGATCGAGCGCATCGGCGCGACGATCGCGGCGCAGACCGGCATGATCGGCCCGCTGTCGACGATCCTGATGGGCGTGGTGATTCTCGGGGAGCCGTTCACCGCGTGGATCGCGGCCGGCACGGTGCTGGTGCTGGCCGGCATTTGGCTCCTGGCGAAGTGGAGGTGAGGCGATGGATCTCGGTATCGAGGGCAAATGGGCGCTGGTATGCGCGGCGAGCAAGGGCCTGGGCAAGGGCTGCGCGAGCGCGCTGGTGCGCGAAGGCGTCAACGTCGTGATCACGGCGCGCGGCGCGGATGCGCTCGAAGCGACTGCCACGGAGCTGCGCGCGCTCGCCCGCGAACGTGGCGGCGGCGAGGTGCGCGCGGTGGCTGGCGACATCACCACCGCCGAGGGCCGCCTCGCGGCGCTGGCGGCGTGCCCGCAGGTCGACATCCTGATCAACAACGCCGGCGGCCCGCCGCCCGGCGACTTCCGCGAATGGGGCCGCGACGCGTGGATCAAGGCGCTCGACGCCAACATGCTGACGCCGATCGAACTGATGCGCGCCACGGTCGACGCGATGGCCGCACGCGGCTACGGCCGCGTCGTCAACATCACCTCGGGCGCGGTGAAGGCGCCGATCGACATCCTGGGTTTGAGCAACGGCGCGCGTTCCGGCCTGACCGGCTTCGTCGCCGGGCTGGCGCGCAGCGCCATCGCAGCGCACGGCGTGACGATCAACGGCCTGCTGCCCGGTGCGTTCGACACCGACCGGCTGCGCGGCACGATGCAGGGGGCCGCGGCCAAGACTGGACAGCCGCTCGAGGCGGTGATGGCTCGGCGCAGCGCCGCGATACCGGCGCAGCGCTTCGGCAGCGCCGACGAGTTCGGCGCGGTCTGCGTGTTCCTGTGCAGCGTGCAGGCGGGGTACCTGACGGGGCAGAACGTGTTGCTGGATGGGGGGGCGTATCCGGGGACGTTTTGAGGGCGACCACACCCTCGCGCAGGCTCACAACGCGTACGGCGCGGCAGCGGCGAGCCGGCCGTGTGCGATTGTTCACATGCGCCATCGACCTCGGTCCGTCTGTCGGCGATTCACAACCGCAGGTCGGAGTCCCGTCCGCATGGCCTACCCGGCGTGTCGGTTCTTCGTTCTAATGCGCCCATCCCGCAGTCCAACTCGTGCCCGTCATGTCCTTCAAGCGTCACTTTCGCGGCTTCACCCTGGTTGAACTGGTGATCGCCATTGCCATCATCGGGGTGCTTGCAGCAGTCGCCTATCCCTCGTACCTCGCTCAAGTTCGGCGGGCAAATCGTTCGGCAGCACAGCAATTCATGAACGACGTGGCCAGTCGAGAGCAGCAAGTGCTGCTGGACCAACGCAGCTATGTGGCTGTCACAGCGACTGCATACTTTCCCAATTCGCCCAGCGCGGCGAATCCCGGCATTGGCCTCGTTGTGCCGACAACGACGAACGGCAAGTACGACTTCGTGGTCGCGGCCCCGGCCCCCACCGCCTCCGCGCCGCTTCCCACTTTCGCCATCACTGCCACACCCGTCGCAGGTAGTTTTCAAGCGAGCGACGGTGCCTTGACCTTGGATTCGTCTGGCGCCAAGACGCCGTCCAACAAGTGGTGAGATTGCCAATGGTTCATCGTTCAAGTTCTGCCGCGAAGGGCTTCACGCTGATCGAGCTGATGATCACGATTGCGATCGCGGCCATCTTTGCGTCATTGGCGGCGCCCGGCTTCCGGCAACTTATCGCCAGTCAACGTATTCGGACGGCATCGTTCGACTTCGTTTCGGCGCTCGGCTACGCGCGCAGCGAAGCCGTGAAGCGCAATACGACGGTCACGCTGCGGGCCGGTGCTTCGGCTGATGGGGCTTGGACCACAGGCTGGCGCGTCGTCGATCCTTCGAACACTGCCGTGATCCTGCGGAGCTGGAACGCCGGCTCCAACCTCTCGCTCACAGAGAAGGCCAGCAACCAAACGACGGTGCAGTTTGGCCTGGACGGGCGCATGCCCGCGGGTTCAACGCAGCCCAAACTCCAGATCGAGCCGTCCAGCACGATCAGCGGCGTGACCGCACGTTGTGTTCAGGTTGACCTCACCGGTCGTCCCAGTTCTTCCACCGGGGCATGCCCATGAGTACCGGATGCAATTACCGCCGTTCTGGGGGCTTCACGATGATCGAGGTCCTGGTGACGCTCGTGATCTTGCTGCTCGGGTTGCTCGGATTGGTCGGCCTGCAAAGCCGCGCGCAGATTGGAGAAACCGAGTCGTACCAGCGCGCGCAGGCGCTTGTGCTCCTGCGTGACATGGCGGATCGCATTAACGCGAACCGTGGCAATGCCGCCTCATACGCAGTGGCAGTGACGGCTCCTTTGGGAAGCGCCGCGACAACCTATACCGCCACGGATTGCTCCACCCTCTCACCTATGGCTCAGGTCGATTTGTGTCAGTGGGACCACGCGCTGAAAGGTGCCGCCGAAGCGACAGGGTCGTGCAACGTTGCAACCGGCGCGAACTGTGTTGGCGCCATGATCGGCGCGCGTGGGTGTATCACGAGCCCGGCCGCCAACCAGTACTTGATCCAAGTGGTCTGGCAGGGTCTGGCACCTTCGGCTGCGCCGCCAACTTCCGTCGCCTGTGGTGCCGGTCTTTTCGGCAATGACACGCAGCGGCGCGCCGTGACGACGATGATCCAGATCGGAGTGCTGAGTTGATGGACACCGGCGCTCAATTCGCACGGGCTGGTTCGCGCATGACCGGAGTCTGCGGATCTCGAATCCGAGGCTTCACGGTCGTGGAGCTGATGGTCTCGCTGACGCTTGCACTGCTGATCCTTGGCGGTCTGGTCACCCTGTTCAGCAACACCAGCGTGGCCCGCGGCGAAATCGACAAGTCCAGCCGCCAGATCGAGAATGGCCGCTTCGCGGTGCAGATGATGTCGGACGAGATCCGCCACGCCGGGTACTTCGGTGCTCTGGCAAATCCACCAACCGTACCGGCGAACCTGCCCGATCCGTGCTCGACCGCAGTGTCTGCCGGCACGCCGGACGTCGGTATCGGGCAGGGGATCGGCCTTCCGGTTCAAGGCTATGCGGGCGACACCGCTCTTGGGATGGCGGCGACCCTGCCTTGCCTCAACGCGGCTTCCGGCTATGTGCCTAACACGGCAGTGCTTGTCGTGCGTCGAATCAGTACGGCCGCGACGATGACGCCCGCCGCCGTAGCGTCGGCAGCCGCTGCTTCCTTCTATGTGCAGACCAGTGGCTGCGCCGGCGATGCGAACGCGTATGTTCTCGCCGATGGTTCGGGCACCTACAACCTGCACGCGAAGGATTCCACGACACCGTGCCTGCCGTTGGCCTCGGCACCGGCCGGACCTATTTCACCGCTCTTCGTCCATGTCTACTTCGTCAGCAGTTGCAGCAACAAGACCGATTGCACCGCTGCCGGAGCGAACAGCGCACCGACCCTCAAGCGCATGGATATCACGCCCGGCACGACGACGGTGACGGGCATTGCCGATGGCATCGAGAACATCCAGTTCGAATACGGCCAGGATACCGACGCCGATGGCGCGCCCAACAGCTATTCGACAACCACCACCCTTCCGGCGACGCCGGCTGATTGGGCCAATGTGGTCTCGGTTCGCGTGCACGTCCTGGCGCGCAACCTCGACCCAACGGGTGGTTTCACCGACAGCAAGACCTATGCGCTTGGGGCGGGAACCTCTGTCACGCCCGGAGGCTCGTTCAAGCGGCATGCCTACGACGAAGTGGTGCGGATCAACAACGTGGCCGGACGGAGAGAATGATGATCGCGCGCGCATTCAATCGGAGCCGCCAGACCGGTTCGACGCTGCTGGTCAGCATCATCATGCTGGTGCTGCTCACGCTGTTCGTTCTGTCGGCGATCAATTCCGGGATCATCAACCTGCGCATCGCCGGCAACACCCAGGCGCAGGACGAGGCGCGCGCCGCCGGTCAGCAGGCCCTCGAGCAGTTCGTCAGCTCTTATGCGAACTTCTATCCGACGCCGGCGAGCATGCCGAGCACTGGTTACGACATCAACAATGATGGGACCGCCGACTATCAGGTGTCCATTGCAACTGCGGCCTGCAAGAGCGCCCGGCAGCAGATCCCGCCGCGTTCGACCGTTTGCGCCAACGGCGTGAAGTCCGGCGTGTATTGCTGGGACACGACGTGGGAGGTGACCGCGGTCGCCAACGATGCCAGGACCGGCACGTCGCAATCCGTGACGCAAGGCGTTTCGATCACATTCCCGCCGGCTTTCGTGCCGACATCGGCGGGCTGCTAACCGTGTGTCCCAGGCGATTCACAAAGAGGTACTGACGTGAACAAGAACTTCCTGCGCCGCGCATTTGCGGCCATTGTCCTGGCCATTGGTGCGGCTTCCGCGTTCGCCGACGACATTGATATCTACAGCCAGAACACCTCGGCAGCGCCAGGTGCGCCGAACGTGTTGATCGTTCTGGACAACACGGCCAACTGGAGCCAGAGCTTTTCCAGCAGCACCAAGTTCGCAGCGGAAATGACGGCATTGGCTCAAGTCGTGGCCGCGCTAAAGACGCAGTTCAATCTTGGGATCGTGATGTTCACGGAGACGGGTAGCCCCAATTCGACTACGGACGGAGGCTATGTTCGTTTCGCGATCCAGAGCATGACCCAATCGGACGGGACGGCGACTGACGCGCGCAACTGCCTGCTGAAGATGGTCGGCTCGGGAAGCACCTGTGTCAGCACCAACCTCAATTACTCCTTGCTCGACATCGGCAACGACAAGAGCAACGGCGGCAAAGCCGGCGTCACGATGGGTGAGGTTTACGACTACTTCGCCGGGCTGAATGCATACGCCGGCAACAACAAGTCGAAAGCGGATCCGCTGGCATTTGTGAATGGAACGATCGCCGGGCCCCAATACAAGTCGCCGATCACCGAGAGTTGCCAGAAGAACTTCGTGATCGTCATTAGCAACGGGGCGTTCCAGGACAACTCGTCCGACACGTCGACTGCAACGAGTCAGCTTGCGAGTGCCGGCGGGAGTGGTGCCACGACCGTGATCAACCCTCCCGACAACGGCACGAGCAACAACAACGAATCCGACGAGTGGGTTCGTTTCCTGAACAAGGTGAGCACTGTCGCAGCGGTGACCTACACGCTGGAAGTGGGCCCGTCGAACACCGGTCAGGGCCCGTACAACACGTCGCTGCTGCAAAGCATGGGTACGCAGGGCAAGGGTGGCTATTTCTCGGCCATCGATGCGTCGACGTTGAACGCGGCCTTGACGCGCATCTTCAACGACATCCAGGCGGTGAACAGTGTTTTCGCATCGGCCAGCCTCCCATTGAGTTCGGACAATACCGGTGCATTCCTGAATCAGGTCTACATGGGCGTCTTCCGTCCCGATGCACAAGGCAACCAGCGCTGGCTCGGCAACGTGAAGCAGTACGCATTTGCCGTCGATGGGAACAAGAACCTGTATCTTGTGGATTCGCTCGGCGCCGCGGCCGCCGGCGCCGCGGGATTTGCGACACCCGATGCGGTCAGCTTCTGGACCAGCAAGGACACGACAAAGGCGCCGGACCTTGCCGCCCAGACTGCAACGAGCGCGGCCAACGGCAGCACCGGCGGCTTCTGGTATTTCGACAGTAAAGGTTCGGGGAAGAGCTATGACTCGCAAGACGGTGAGTGGGTCGAGAAGGGTGGAGCAGCGCAGCAGCTCAGGCTGGCTTACCTGGGCTACGGTGGGCGTGGCGGCATTGGCGACAATAACGACAGCACGCTGAACAGCAAGCCGGCTCGACAGGTCCTGACTTGCGTCGGTACCTGCCTCTCTGCGACAGGTACCGTGCTGACGTCGTCCACGAATCGAGCGTCGACGTGGTTCGAGGTTGGCAATACCGCCATCGACTCGAATGCGCTGGGCTTGGTCAATACGATCACCTTGACGTCGATCACCAATCCCGCACTGAGCGTCGGCAACCTCACGACCGGCCCCTCGATCACGCTGATTCATGTGGCCAATGGCAATGGCAAACCGGCGACCGTGACCACAAGTGCCGCTCACGGCTTTTCGAATGGCGACAGCGTGACGGTCTCGGGATCGAACATCGCCGCCTACAACGGTACATGGACGATCTCAGGTGCGAGCGGAACGTCATTTCAGTTTGGCAGCTTCACTGGGACCGCCGATGCGAATACTGGTTCGACCGCGAAGGCCAATAGCACCGTCGCGTTCGTCACAGTGACCGGGCATGGACTGACAACCGGTCAGAAGGTGGTGATCGCCGGTGCGACGCCCGCAGGCTTCAACAACGCAGGGGCGGCAACCGTAGTCACGGTCCTGGACGCCAACACGTTCAAGTACACCACAACCAGCGCCGTTACGGGGCCGGCCACGGGCACCGTCACGTACACCGGGCAGACCGCACGGGCAACCGCGACAGCGCACGGTTTCGTGAACGGCGCCAGCGTGACCATCGCGGGTGCCTCGCCTTCGATCTACAACGGAACGTTCACGATTCGCAACGTCACCGCCAACACGTTCGACTACTCGTACACCGGGGCCGACCCGACCCAGGCGGCCGCAACCGGTACGTTGACGGCAACAAATACCACGGCAAGCATCCGCGATTCGCTGGTTCGCTGGGTTCGCGGCCTGGACACCGCCGATGAGAACGGCTTCAAAGTCAATGGCGCCAATACCGACGTGCGCGCGTCGATCCACGGAGACGTTCTCCATTCGCGACCGATCGTTCTGAACTACAGTGCCAGCTCCAGCTCGAACAATGTCTACGTGTTCTACGGCGGGAACGACGGCATGTACCGCGCGATCAAGGGCGGCCAGGCAGCAACCGACGGCGTCGAACAGTGGGCGTTTGTTCCGCAGGAGTTCTTCCCCAAGTTCCAGCGCATGTACAACAACAGCCCGCAGGTGCTGTACCCCAGCACAAGCAGCGGTATCACGCCGCAGCCAACGGCGCGCGACTACACGTTTGATGGCCCCGTCGGTTCGTACATTCATCGCGACTCTACTGGTGCCGTCGACAAGGCGATCCTGTTCATTTCAGTGCGTCGCGGTGGTCGCTTCATTTATGCACTTGACGTTACGTCGCCGACATCGCCGAAGTTCCTTTGGAAGAAGAGCAGCACGGACACGGGCTTTGCGGAACTTGGTCAAACATGGTCGCAGCCCATCGTGGCGAAGATCAACGCCAACACGAATCCCGTCGTGATATTCGGTGCAGGGTACGACCCGGCTTCAGAAGACACGGACATCCCCGCGGCGACCGATACGCAGGGGCGGGGCATTTATGTGCTGGACGCATTCACGGGTGCCTGGGTGTGGGCGGGCGGAAATTCCGCCACCATCGGCGCCTTGAGCGGAGTGAAGCACAAGTCGATCTCCGGCATGGACTTCAGCCTCGCCTCGGACTTGCAGGTCATTGATCGCACGCTTGATGGTGTGGCGGACCGGATATACGCGGTCGACACCGGGGCCAACGTCTGGCGTCTGGATATCAACGATGCCAATCCAGACAACTGGGGCGTCTACAAGATCGCTTCGCTGGGACAGCGCCTGTCGACCAACAAGACCGCTGCGCGCAAACTCCTGTTCAGTCCGGATGTGGTGTTCGGTGATACCTTTGATGCGATCATCGTCGGCACCGGCGATCGTGAGCATCCGTTGGCCTCGAGCACTGCGACCAACGCGGTCGCCAACCGGTTTTACATGATCAAGGATCCGAACATTGGGACGACGGGTGCTGCTCTGAGCCTGGTCGACACCTGCGGCATGACCGTGGGGGTGAGTTGCAGCAGCTTCTTCGATGCCTCAGGCGGAGCGGCTGTCCCTGCTGATGCGAGCGGCTGGTCGGTGAACCTTGCGGCTGGCGAGAAGGTTGTGAATGGTCCGCTCGTTACGGCGGGAAATGTCATCTTCGGGACCAACCAACCCAAGACGGACACGAGCTGCAACGCGAATCTGGGGACCGCGCGGCGCTACGACGTCAACTACCTGACGGGACTCGGCGCGGGCGCGTTCAAGGATGCGAACGGCAACGTGGTGTCGTCCGAAGAGGCGGTCGGTGGTGGCTTCCTGCCGTCCCCGGTCAGTGGTGTGGTGGAAATCGGCGGGGTGCCGTATCTGTTCACCACTGACAACCCGCTGAATCCGGGTGGCGTCATTCCGATCACGGTCAACGTGACGCAAAAGCGCTTCCGCACGTACTGGCGCGAAAAACTCGAGTAGTGTCTGGGGTCGCGTCTTGTCGAGCGTGCTGATTGATTCAACGGGGCGCCCTTGGGCGGCCCGTTGGCAGCGACAAGGCTTGGCAGTTGTCCTGGTGCTTGGTCTGCACTTGATTGTGCTGAACAGCTATCGAGCCCCAACTCACATCAATGCAAGCGCCAGTAGCGCTGCGATCGAGGTTGCCTATTTGATATCGCTGCCAGATGCGGCGCCTCGGTTCGCACCTTCGGAAGGCCCGTCGCCCCCGCTACCGGTGCCCACGACGAAGCCCGAGGTGCGAATCACGGCTCCTGTGGAGGTGCCTGTTGATAGCGCGTTGTCGAAAAACGGCACTGCTACGGAAGAGTTCATCGATGCCCGTCTACTGATCTTTCGTCCGGCGCCGACAGAAGTCGTCGCGCTGCCGCAACCCGAAATCAACGACCCGCGGAAGTCAGGCCGCGCAGCTTTCAGCCTGTTCGTGAATCGCGAAGGTCGCGTGATTCGCGTCCGGGTCGATTCGTCGACGCTGCCTGAAGACGTAGAGCAACAGTCCGAGCAGGTTTTTTTCCAGACCCATTTCCGACCGGGAGTGTTGGACGGCGAGGCCGTCAACTCGCGCCTGCAGATCGAAGTTGTATTTGATTCGCCTGGCGGGACGTCTGAAATGTCTGGCAAAGCCATCGTCGAAGACCTCGCTCAGCCGCGCCTCTGAGCCTCCGAGAGGCAACGATAGAATCCGGTGCACTTCAGGGTGTGCAGCAGTCGACAATCTCGGCATCGCACTTGGTTGGCTGGCTGGACACTTTGAACCGCGCGTAGGATCATCATCAAAGAGGAGGCATCCATCTGCGAGGCCGAAGCGCAAAGCAGGAATCACTGGATGAATCACATGACTCCGCCACCCACCAATCCCCCGCCGGCCCCCGACGGAGGCTTCGAGTTCGAACTCACGGACCTCGAGTCCGCGCGCATGGCGCTAGACGAGGCGGTGATCGACATAGCCCGGCAGAACGCCCGGCCGACCGATCCGGCCGAATGGGTGAAACGGCGCCGTCCGCCGTCGCCAGCCGACCGGGCGCTGACAGGCGAGGCGATCACCTGGGTGCTCGCTTTGCCCGAGCCGATCCGGCCCGAGCAGTTGGCGCAGCGTATGCCGCGCCTGGCGAATCAGATTGCGGAGGTCTGGAACGATCGCCTGCGCTGCGCCAGCGCGCTGCACGCGCTCACGATCGACGATCGCGGCGGCCGACGCGGCTTGCCCAGCGACATCCTGGACGAAGTGAAGGCTCTGCATCGACACCTGACGGGCGTCCCAGCCTGACGCGGCACTCGCCGTTCCTCACGCCGGCATCGCCGCGCCGCAATTCCAGCACTGCTCGAACGGCCCGTCGATCAGTTCGGCGCAACCCGGGCACACCCAGCGCCGATGCGGCGGATGACGCAGCTCATGCAGCAGCCGCTTCGCATGCTCGAACTGGGCCGCGTCCTGCACCCACAGCTCCGGCAGCGTCTGGTCGGGTGGCACCTCGCCGGCGATGCTGCTGGCGTACTGGCGCTGCACCGTCGTCGGCACACCGGCATGGCTGAGCAGATCGGCCCAGAGCGTGGCGAGCGCGAGGTTCGGGGCAGAGGTGAGCCGCTTCATGGGTTCGTGGCCGGGTTCGGCAGATTCGCTGGCGTGCTGGCACGATAGCGCACCCTCGAACGACACGGAGACCTGAATGACGACCCTCAGCCAAAACAGCCCGACCATCCGCATCGAGCAGCAAGGCGGCCCCGAGATGATGCGCCTCGTCGACCTGCCGGTCGGCGCGCCCGGGCCGGGCGAGGTGCGCATTCGCCACCATGCCTGCGGGCTGAACTTCATCGACGTGTACCAGCGCTCGGGCGTCTACGCGTTCCCGATGCCGCTGTCGCTGGGCATGGAGGCCGCGGGGGTGATCGAGGCGGTCGGCGAGGGCGTCACGCACCTGCGCGCCGGCGATCGCGCCGCGTACGCGAGCAACCCGCCCGGCGCGTACTGCACGCTGCGCGTGATGCCGGCGAAGACCGTCGTCAAGCTGCCCGATGCGATCTCGTTCGAGACCGGGGCCGCGATGATGCTCAAAGGCCTGACCGCGCAGTACCTGCTGCGCAAGACGCTGCCGGTCGAGGGCTTGCGGCCCGGCGACTTCGTGCTGTTCCACGCCGCGGCCGGCGGCGTCGGCCTGATCGCCTGCCAGTGGGCGAAGGCGCTCGGCCTGCAACTGATCGGCACCGCCGGCTCCGACGAGAAGTGCGCGCTGGCCAAGGCCAACGGCGCGGCCTTCACGATCAACTACCGGACCGAAGACTTCGCGGCGCGCGTCAAGGAGATCACCGGCGGCAAGGGCGTCAAGGTGGTCTACGATTCGGTGGGCAAGGACACCTTCGAGAAGTCGCTCGACTGCCTGCGCCCGTTCGGCCTGATGGCCAGCTTCGGCAACGCCTCGGGCGTGGTGCCGCCGGTCGCACCGGGCATCCTCGGGCCGAAGGGGTCGCTGTACCTGACGCGCCAGACGTTGTTCACCCACATCGCCACCCGTGAGGCCACGCAGGCGATGGCCGATGAGCTGTTTGCTGTGGTTGCCAGCGGGCAGGTCAAGATCCACATCGAACAGCGCTACCTGCTCGCCGACGTGGCCCAGGCGCACCGCGATCTCGAGGCGCGCAAGACCACCGGCTGCAGCATCCTGATCCCGTCGTAGCGCGGGGCCCTATCGACCGCGCCGCACGCGCAGCAGCTCGTCGAGGATCAGCAGGCCGGCGCCGATCGTGATCGCGCTGTCGGCCACATTGAACGCGGGGAACGCGGCCTCGTGCCAGTGGAGCTGGATGAAGTCGACGACCGAGCCGTGCAGCAGCCGGTCGATCACGTTGCCGATCGCGCCGCCCAGGATCAGCGCGAGCGCGAACGCGAACAGACGCTGCGCGCCGTGGCGGCGCAGCATCCAGATGATGAACACGGCGGCGAGCGCCGCCAGGCCCACGAACAGCCAGCGCTGCCAGCCCGACGACGCGTGCAGGAACGAGAACGCCGCGCCGGTGTTGCGCCAGTGCACGATGTTGAAGAACGAGGCGACGGTGTGGCTGTCGCCGACCGCCAGCGTGCGCAGGATCACGGCCTTCGTGATCTGATCGAGCAGCACCACGATCGCGGCGATACCGAGCCAGGGCAGCAGCGAGCTGCCGGGCGATTGCTTGCCCATGCTCAGGCGATGCGGCGGGTTTCGCCGGCGCCGAAGAGGTTGCTGACGCAGCGGCCGCAGATCGCCGCGTGAGCGGGGTCGACGCCGACATCGTCGCGGTAGTGCCAGCAGCGCTCGCACTTGGTCGCGGTCGACGGCGTGACCTGCACCGTCAGCGCATCGGCCGCGACCAGGCGCGCCTGCGACGTGATCGTCACGAAGCGCAGATCGTCGCCAAGCGAGGCCAGCAGCGCGTGGTCGGCCGCGTCGGCGCCGATCGTCAGTTCCGCCTGCAGCGACGAGCCGAGCCGGCCGCTGCCGCGCACCGCCTCGATCTCCTTGTTCGCGACATCGCGGATCGCGCGGATGCGTGCCCACTTCGCGAGGAGTTCGTCGCCACCCCACGCGCTGGTATCGCTGTAGGTCTCGACGAAGATCGAGGGCGACCGGCCCGGCGCCAACACGTTCCAGGCCTCTTCCGCGGTGAAGCTCAGGAACGGCGCCATCCAGCGCAGCATCGCGTGCGTGAGGTGCCACAGCGCCGTCTGCGCCGAGCGCCGCGCCGCGCTGTTCGCCGCGGTGGTGTAGAGGCGGTCCTTCAGCACGTCCAGGTAGAACGCGCCCAGGTCCTCGCTGCAGAACACCTGCAGCTTCGCGACCACTGGGTGGAATTCGTAGACCTCGTAGTGCGCGAGCACCTCGTCTTGGAATTGCCTGGCGCGTGCCAGCGCCCAACGGTCGATCTCGAGCAGCTGGGCGAGCGGCAGCGCGTGTGTCGCCGCATCGAAGTCGCTGGTGTTGGCGAGCAGGAAGCGCAGCGTGTTGCGGATGCGGCGGTAGGCGTCGACGACGCGGTCGAGGATCTTCTCGTCGATCGCGAGGTCGCCCGAGTAGTCGGTCGCCGCGCACCACAGGCGGATGATCTCGGCGCCGCGCTTTTGCACCGAGTCCTGCAGCGAGATGTAGTTGCCCTGGCTCTTGCTCATCTTGCGGCCCGCGCCGTCGACCGTGAAGCCGTGCGTCAGCAGCCCGCGATAGGGCGCATGGTCTTCCATCGCGCAGGCGATCAGCAGCGACGAGTGGAACCAGCCGCGATGCTGGTCGTGGCCTTCGAGGTAGAGGTCGGCTTCCGGGCCGCCGCGAACGTCGTCAACGCTGGTCGTTCCCGGGTGGCTGCCCACCTGCTCGTTGAGGACGTGGAAGAAGGTCGAGCCCGAGTCGAACCACACGTCGAGGATGTCGTTGCTCTTGCTGTACTGCGCCGCCTCCGCGCCGAGCACGTCGCCCGCCGTCAGCGTCGACCATGCCTCGACGCCGCCCTGCTGCACGATGTCGGCGGCGCGGTCGATCAGCGCCATCGTGTCGGGGTGCAGTTCACCGCTTTCCTTGTGCAGGAAGAACGGCAGCGGCACGCCCCAGCTTCGCTGGCGGCTGATGCACCAGTCGGGTCGGTTCGCGATCATGTCGTGCAGCCGTGCCTTGCCGTTCTCGGGGTAGAACCGGGTCTGCTCGATCGCGGCGAGCGCGGTCTGACGCAGTGTCTTCGCGGGCTGCTCGGTGGCGAACACGCCCGCGGTTCCGGGGCCGGCCTCGTCCATGCGCACGAACCACTGCGCCGCCGCGCGGTAGATCACCGGCGTCTTGTGGCGCCAGCAGTGCGGGTAGCTGTGTACCAGCGTCGAGGTCGCGAGCAGCCGGCCGGCGTCGCGCAGGGCATCGGCGATCAGCGGCGCCGCCTTCCAGATGTTCAGGCTCCCGAACAGCGGCAGGCTGGCCTCATACTGGCCGTTGCCCTGCACCGGGTTCAGGATGTCCTCGAGCGCCAAGCCATGCGCGCGGCAGGAGTTGAAGTCCTCGATGCCATAGGCGGGTGCCGAGTGGACGATGCCGGTGCCGTCATCGGCGGTCGCGTAGTCGGCGGCGTAGACCGGCGCGAGGCGGTCGTAGCCCTTGTCGACCAGTGCCAGCGGGTGGTGGAAGTTCAGGCCTTCGAGGCGCGCGCCGGTCGTCGTCGCGAGCACCGTGCCCTCGAGCGCGTAACGCGCCAGGCACTTCTCGACCAGCGCGCTGGCCAGCACCAGCAGGCCGCGCGACGTGTCGACCAGCGCGTACTCGACCGCGGGGCCGACGTTGAGCGCCTGGTTCGCGGGGATCGTCCACGCGGTGGTGGTCCAGATCACCGCGAACGCGTCCTTCGCGAGCGCGCTCAGGCCGAAGGCCGCGGCCAGCTTGTCGGGCTCGGCGGCGAGAAAGGCCACGTCGACCGTCTGCGACTTCTTGTCCGCGTACTCGATCTCGAACTCGGCCAGCGACGAATGGCAGTCGAAGCACCAGTACACCGGCTTCAGGCCGCGGTAGACGAAGCCGCGCTCGACGATGCGCTTGAGCACGCGGATCTCGTTGGCCTCGTTGCCGAAGTCCATCGTGCGGTACGGGTGGTCCCAGTCGCCGAGCACCCCGACGCGCTTGAAGTCGGCCATCTGCTGGGCGATCTGCTCGGTGGCGTACGCGCGGCTCTTCGCCTGCACGTCGGCGCGTTCGAGGTTGCGGCCGAAGGTCTTCTCGATCTGGTTCTCGATCGGCAGGCCGTGGCAGTCCCAGCCGGGCGTGTAGCGCGCGTCCAGGCCTTTCAGCTGGCGCGCCTTGACGATCATGTCCTTCAGGATCTTGTTGGCCGCATGGCCGACGTGCAGCGTGCCGTTCGCGTACGGCGGGCCGTCGTGCAACACGAAGCGCGGCTTGCCGACGCGCGCGTCGCGCAGGCGCTGGTAGATGCCCTGATCCGTCCATTCCTTGACCCAGCCCGGCTCGCGCTTGGGCAGGTCGCCGCGCATCGGGAACGGCGTGTCGGGCAGGTTGAGCGTGGATCGGTAGTCGGGCTTGGCAGTCGTGTCGTGGGGCATGGTGGCAGTCGCGAAAATCGAATGTGGCGCTGTGCAGCGGCGCCCAAGCGGGCCAGGAACGAATCCTGCCGGCCTGCGGCCGGGTGGCTGCGCGAGTGGGGGCGGGCTCGGGGCGATGCACCCGAGCGCTAAATTCGATCGCGCGTGGTCTGCCGACCGGTGCGGTGATAACCGATCGAGCGGCGGCGCAGATGCGTGGCGTGCGTTGTCACGCCGGCATTTTAGCCGCTCGGCGGCGCACCGCCGCCACGTGAGCTTCAGCCCCGGGCGCGACGCCGGGTGGCCCAGCCCACGACACCGAGTCCCGCGAGCATCAGCGCGTAGGTCCGCGGCTCCGGCACGGGGTTGGTGGCGATGATGTCGGCGGTGACGAAGATGCCGTCCTCGGCCTGGCCCGGGAAGGTGGCGATGATGGTCGTCACGAACTGCTGGCTACCGGCGTCCCAGCGGATGTCGTAGACCGGGCTGCCGCCCTCGCCGGTGATGATCGCGTCGCCGATGTACGGGGCGAAGTCCGATGCCGGGCTGTGCTGGATGTTGTTGGGGTAGGACGCCGCGTAGAAGCCTTCGACCGGGTTGCCGCTCGAACCGAGATTCAACGGGACGAAGCTGACCATTTCGGGCAGCGACAGGCCGGACACGACGGTCGTCTTCACGCCCCCCGGCGAAATCGCGGTCAGCGTCCCCAGGCCTTCGGACGCGACGAACAGCGTGCCGGCGGCGAAGCTGCCGAAGGCCTGCGGCGCGAAGCTGATGCCTTCGGTGTCGGCACCGACGGCCGCGATCAGACTCGCCACGCCGGTGTTGCTGACGGAATAGACATTGCCGCTGTGGGTCGCGACGATCATGTTGTTGCCGTACAGCCCGTAGGGATCAAAGGCAATGCTGCGCACGCCGCCGACCAGCCCCGAGGCGAATACGCCCTGCGAAGAGCCGTCGTGCGCGAAGCGGTAGACCGTGCCCACGCCCTCGGAGCCGGCGTAGACGTCGCGCGGCCCGAAGCCGCCGATGCCGAGCGAACTGCTGACGTAGACCTCGCCGGAGAAGCCGGCCACCGGCGCGCCGAACTTCGCCACACCTGTGCCGTTGAGATTGGTCGAATAGAGTTGGTTGTTGTTCGCGCCGAAGTAGACCGAGCCGACGAACTTGTCGCCGGCGTAGGCGAACCCGATCGTCGCGTGGTTGCTCAGCACCGCATCCAGGTCCGAGCTCGAGACGAAGGTGCTGAAGGCCGGCGCGGCGGCGGCGCTGCCGGACGCCGACGCAAAGGCCAGGGCGACGGCGCTGAGTTCGATCTTCATCCGCATGGTGGGCTCCCTGAGTGCATTGGGTACGTGTCGGCACTCTGCCTGCGCCGCAGGCGGTCCGCAAGACCACCCCCCTAGCTTGTGCGCTGCGCTCCGAGGGGCGACCCGACGCGTCCCGCGTCCCACCAGGCGCGTGCCTGCGCCGTGTCGCGCGCGATGCCGGCACGCAGCGCATCGAGATCGGCGTAGCGCAGTTCGTCGTGCAGCTTGTGCAGCAGCTCGATGCGCACCACGCGACCGTAGCCGCCCTCCGGGCCGAGGTCGGCCGGCCAGTCCAGGCAATGGGCCTCGAGCAGCACGCGCCCGCCGTTCGCGTCGTTCGGGTCCAGCGACGGCCGCACCCCTAGGTTGGCGACGGCGCGCAGCGGTGCCGCGCTCAGGCCGTGGACCTGGACCACGAAGATGCCGCTGGCGGCCGGCTTCCAGTGCGCGAAGCGCAGGTTCAGCGTGCGGAAACCATCGCCCCGGCCGGGCGCCGAGGCGCCGAGTTCGCGGCCGAGCCGGCGCCCGTGCACGACATGGCCGCTGATCGCGTAGGGGCGCCCCAGCAGCGCGGCGGCGCGCGCCATGTCGCCGGCGGCGAGCGCCTCGCGCACCGCCGAGCTCGACACGCGCAGGCCGCCCACTTCGTAGCTGTTCATCCGTGCAACATCGAAACCGGCCTGCGGGCCCGCGGCGTCCAACATCGCGTAGTCGCCGGCGCGCTTCGCGCCGAAGCGGAAATCGTCGCCGACCAGCACGTACTTCGTCCCCAGGCCGCGCACCAGCACGTCGTCGATGAAGACCTGCGGCGCCTGTGCCGCGAAACGACGGTCGAAGCGCAGCACGACGACCTGCTCGATGCCGCAGCGCTCGAGTTCGCTGAGCTTGTCCCGCAGGGTCGCGATGCGCGCCGGCGCGAGCTCGGGCCGGCCGGTGAGCGCCGCGAAGTAGTCGCGCGGGTGCGGCTCGAAGGTCATCACGCACGATGGCAGGCCGCGGTGCCGGGCCTCCGAGTTCAGCAGCGCCAACATCGCCTGGTGGCCGCGGTGCACGCCGTCGAAATTGCCGATGGTCAGCGCGCAGGCGGGCGCGATGCCAGGATGATGGAAGCCGCGGAACACGTGCATGCGCGGCATTATCGGCGGGGCTACGCGGGCTGCGGCGGGTGCATGCGCTTCATGTGCCGGTAGACCAGGCCGCGCGAAACGCCGAGCGAGCGTGCCGCCTTCGAGATGTTGCCGCCGCAGGCGCGCACGGTGCGTTCGATCAGGTGCTTGTCGTTGTCGCGCAGCGTGCCCTGCGGCGTTGGCGCGGCCACGGGTTCGGCGGCGGCCCGCGCAACCGGCGGGGCCTGAATCTGGAACAACGGGCCGGCACCGTCGTGCGCGTGCATGCGCGCGGCGATCCAGACGTTCAGCCCGCTGGGCAGCCGGTGCAGCGCCGCGTTGGTCGCGCGCGTCAGCAAGGCGAGGCGGTTGAACGCGACGCCGAACACGTCTTCCGCGTGGCGGCCCGTGTCGCCCTGCGCGACGCCGAGCAGACGCGCCGCGGCGCCGTTGAGCCAGGCGATGCGGCCGTTCGCGTCGAGGCCCGCGAGGCCTTCCATCGGCGTGCCCAGCAGCGCCGGCGAGGTCTGCAGGTGCACGATGATGTGCTCGCCCGACTGGGCGCGCAGCAGCTGGTTCTCGATCGTGGTCGCGTACATCGCCACCACCGCGCCCGCGTCGAAGCCGAAGGGCTGGCCTTCGGAAGTGAGGTCGAGCACCGCGGCGAGGCGCCCGCTGGTGTCGTGGATCGGCGCGGCCGCGCAGTGCAGCATCTGCATGTGGCCGAAGAAGTGCTCGGCGCCAAGCACCAGACTGGCCTTCTCGGTGCGCAGGGTCACCCCGGGCGCACCGGTGCCGATGTGCGCTTCGTCCAGGTTCACGCCGATGCGCTTGGCCAGCGGCAGCAGCGTCTGCTGGTGCTCGACGGTGGATCGGCTCGCGTGCACGACCACACCCTGCGGGTCGGTCAGGATCGCGGTGCAGGCGGTACCGGCCAGCGCCTGCTCGAGCTGGTTCAGGTCGCTGGCGGCGGCCTGCAGCAGCAGCCGGCTGCGCGCCAGCGCCGAATGCACACGGCTGGGCGTGACGGGGTCGAACGCGATGTGCTCGACCGGGTCGCGCCGCTCCTGGACACAACGCGACCAGGACTGGATCACGCTTTCGCTGACCAGACCGGACGGCCGTATGCCGTCTTCGAAATAGCGCTGGCGCGCCAGCGCGAGGCGCTGCTGCGG
>Ga0070667_100002001_pt1 | contig 18056 bp, 21 predicted proteins | sample KBSS33metaG_FD_64659 | JGI IMG/M metagenome (GOLD analysis project Ga0070667, IMG submission 64659) | Switchgrass rhizosphere microbial communities from Kellogg Biological Station, Michigan, USA - KBS S3-3 metaG | ecosystem: Host-associated > Plants > Roots > Rhizosphere > Soil ... | reverse complement strand
CGACGAGCGAGCGGACGAGCGCGTCTTCCGCCTCCTTCCGGGCCGCGGCGAGCTCGGGCATACAGCTGGGTGTGCCCCGGTGGGCCCTGCGGCTAACGCCGCCGGCTCAGGAGCCGAAGCCGACGCGCGACTCGCGCGCGAAACGGCGGACGTACACGACTGCCGCGAGCGCGATCGTGTAGCGCCCGTCGGCGGCTTCGAACGACCAGGCGCCGTGGTCGCCCGCGAGCGCGCGGTCGAGATCCTCGGCGGTCGCAAGCGGCACGACGACGGAGAGCATCTGCGGTCCGCCGAACGCGATCTCGAGGCGGACGGTCTCCTCAGCCATCGCTCACGAGCTCCGCCAGCACGCCGCCGGTCGCGTCGGGGTGGATGAACGCGACGTCGAGTCCGAACATGCCGCGCCGCGGGCGCTCGTCGATGAGCTGCACGCCTGCCGCGGAAAGGCGGTCGAGCTCGAAGCCGACGTCGTCGACCTCGAACGCGACGTGATGCATCCCGGGCCCGCGCTTTGCGAGGAACTTCCCTACCGGCGTGTCCTCGCCGAGCGGGCTGAGCAGCTCGACGCGGCTCTCGCCGACGCGAAGCGAGCAGGCGTCGACGCCCTGGTCGGCAACCGTCTCGCGATGCTCGACATGAGCCCCGAACAGCGATGCGTACGCCTCGACCGCGGCGTCGAGGTCTCCGACCGCCACGCCGAGATGGTGGATCCCCTTCACCGCCATGTCCCGAAAGCTAGCGGTTCGTATCGACGCCGAGGGCGCGAACCACGCCGACGGAATCGGACGAGCGCGACTCCGGCTCCACGGTCGAGAAGAGCTCGGCGAGCTCCGTCCGGCTCAGCGTCTCGTGCTCGATGAGCGCGGCCGCGACCCGGTCGAGCGCAACCCGGTGCTTGGCGAGGCTCCTCAACGCCTCCGCGTAGGCCGAGTCCGTGAGCCTCGCCTGCTCGCTGTCGCGGAGCCGTTTCGTGTCCTCGCTGAGGGCGTAGTTGTCGGCACGCATCGTCCTCGAGGTGACGCTTTCGCCCATGCCCCATTCGAAGACCATCGCGCGGGCGATCTGCGTGACCTTCTCGAGGTCGTTCGCGGCGCCGTTGGTGACGCGCCCGAAGACGATCTCCTCGGCGGCGCGGCCTGAGAGCGCGACCACGAGCCAGTCGAACAGCTCCTCCTTCGTCTCGAGGTAGCGCTCCTCCTCGGGGAGGTGGAGGACGAACCCGAGCGCGCTGCCGCGGGCGACGATCGTCGCCTTCTCCGGCGACGAGCCGATCAGGTGCGAGGCGAGCGCGTGACCGCCCTCGTGATACGCGAGGATCCGCTTCTCCTTGTCGGTGACGACGCGGCGCTGCTGGAGCCCGGCGACGACCCGCTCGAGCGCCTGGTCGAAGTCGACCTGGCCGATCACCGTCCGGCCCGTCCGGCCCGCGGCGATCGCGGCTTCGTTGCAGATGTTCGCGAGGTCGGCGCCGGTAAGGCCCGACGTCTGCCGCGCGATCACGTCGAGCTGGACGTCCGTCGCCATCGGCTTGTTGCGCGTGTGCACGTCGAGAATCGCCCGGCGGCCCTTCAGATCGGGCGGCTGGATGTAGACCTGGCGGTCGAAGCGACCGGGCCGCAAGAGCGCCGGGTCGAGATCCTGGAGACGGTTCGACGCGCCCATGATCACGACCTGGTCGCGCGGCCCGAAGCCGTCGAGCTCGACGAGAAGCTGGTTGAGCGTCTGGTCCTGCTCACGGTTGAAGCCGTTGCCGCTGCGCGCCATCCCGACCGCGTCGAGCTCGTCGATGAAGATGATGGCAGGAGCGTTCTTGCGCGCCTCGTCGAAGAGCTTGCGGATGCGCGCTGCACCGAGGCCGGCGAACATCTCGACGAACGCCGATGCGCTCTGCGCGTAGAAGCGAGCGCCGGACGCGTTCGCGACGGCCTTCGCCGCGAGCGTCTTGCCCGTCCCGGGCGGGCCGTGGAAGAGGATCCCCTTCGGCACCCGCGCCCCGAGCACCTCGAAGCGCCGCGGGTCGCGGAGGAAGTCGACGATCTCCTGGAGCTCGACCTTGGCCTCGTCGAGCCCAGCCACGTCGTCCCACGTGACGCTCGACGCCGAGCCCGGCGTGATCTCCATCGGCCTGACGCGCGGCATGAGCTTCACCGTCCGCCAGAGCAGCCAGACGACGACCACCATCAGGAGGAAGAACATCATCGGGAGCCAGGTGAGGGCGAAGTCCTTCACCCCGGATCCGAACGCGAGTACGAGCGGCATCTCCCGGCCTATCGGCAGCGCGGCGAAATGGCTAAAGCCCGCTCGGCGGGTCGGCAGGATCGCGGTCGCGCTCGAGCTCGAGGCAGGCGTTGAGCGCCGCCTCGGCCACCTCGAGCTGGGCGGCCGAGGGCTCGGCCGTCGCGATGCGCCGTTGGAGCTCGTGTCCCGGACGGGCGAGGGCGCGCGCGAGCGGGTGCCGCGGATGTGCGGTCATCCACCGGAAGATCTCCGTCGCCGCGGCCGCGGAGGCCACGACGGCGGCGATCCGCGCCGGCTTCTGCAACGACGCCGGAGCGCGCCGCGCACCGAGGTTGCCGAGCGCACCCGTGACGAGCAGCGGGCCGATCAGATGGGAGCCGCAGCGCTCGTGCTCCTTCGGACGGGGCTCGCCGTGCTCGTAGGAGCCGATCGTGATGTGCTCGGCGCCGTGGTAGGCGGCGAGCTCGCCGCCGCGCAGCGCGACGAGCGGAGGCACGAGCGACAGCAGCGCAGCGGCGGCCTCCGCGGCCGCCGGGCGCAGGCGCGACGTCCGGACGAGCCGCCCTGCGAGCGCCGACGCCACGAACGCGGCGAACACGTGGGGTCGCTGAAACGGGAGGCGTGCGGCCGGGAGCGCCCGCTTCGCCTGCGGCACCACGGCAAAGGCCTCGACGAGCCGCGCGGGACCGCGAAGCAGCGGGCTGGACACCTGCTCGGCCCGCAGCCGCTTGCGCCGCGAGACCACCTGCAGCCGTCCGTCCTCCCGCCGCACCGCGCACGCCCACGAGGTGGGCCCGTGCACGAGCACCCCATTCGGAAGCGCCATGCCTCCGAGCCTGACCTTCTTCTCCGTGTTCGTGTCGGTCATCGCCCCGAGCGTAGCCGGAGCTCGGCCTGAAGCCGAGCCGCGAGCCCGCCCGGCCGCCCGTCGCCGACGGGAAAGCCGTCGATCGCCACGATCGGCATCACCTCGACGATCGACGAGGTCGTGAACGCCTCCTCGGCCGCCGCGAGGCCCGAGACGGGGAATGCACCTTCGCGGAGCTCGAGACCGAGCCCGGGCACGAGCTCGCGGACGACGCTCGCGGTCACGCCGGTGAGCACGCCGGGGCCGGGCGCGGGCGTGGAGAGAAGGTTGCCGTCGAGCCACCACACGTTCGCCGTCGGAGAGTCGTACACGAGCCCGCCGCCGGTGAGGATCGCGTCGTCGTCACCGCACCGTTCGGCCTCACGCCGGGCAGCCATGGCGACGGCGTAGTTCGTCGCCTTCGCGCCTGCGAGGAGCGGGGGCGGCACGCCGATCTCGACCACCCGGAGCTTGAGCCCCTGCGCACGGCGCTGCTCGACGTCGCCGGGTAGCGCGGCCGCCGTGGCGACAAGGGTGTGGTCGGTGAGGAAGACCCGGACGGCGCACGACGGCGCGCTCGCGGCGACCTGCGCGACGAGCTCGGCCGCCTCGGCGCGGTCGAGGGGTGCGAGGGCGAGGGAGCGCGCCGACGCCTCGAGCCGATCGAGATGGCGGTCGAGGAGGAAGGGGCGGCCGCCGTAGACGGGCAGCGTCTCGAAGGCGGCGCTCCCACGGAGCAGTGCCTCGTCGCCCGCGTCGAAGACGGGGCCGTCGGGATCGACGAGACCCCGGCCTGCGACGGCGACCGCCAGCAGCTTCATACGAGCGCGGCGAGCAGGGGGCGCGCCTTCACCCAGGACTCCTCGATCTCGGCCTCCGGGTCGGAGTCCCAGACGACGCCGCCGCCCACCCAGAGATGGATCCGGCCCCGCGCGACCGCGAAGGTCCGGATCGTGAGCGCGAGCTCGAAGTCGCCGTTCGCGTGCACCGTCCCGATGGCGCCCATGGACGCGCCGCGCCCGACGGGCTCGATCCGCGCGATGTGGTCGACGGCGGCGATCTTCGGGGCCCCCGTCACCGAGCCGCCAGGGAAGGTCGCCTCGAGGATCTCGGCGAGCCCGACGCCCGCGCGCAGCCGCCCTTCGACGGTCGATTCCAGGTGCGTGACGCCGGCGAGCTCGCGCTGCTCCATGAGCGCAGGCCAGCGAATGGTCGACGGCACGCACACCCGGGCGAGGTCGTTGCGCTCGAGGTCGACGATCATCACGTGCTCGGCCGCGTCCTTCGGGTCGGCGATGTCCTCGCCCGCGGGCCGTGTCCCTTTGATCGGCTTCGTCACGAGCAGGTCGTCACGGCGCGAGAGGAAGAGCTCGGGCGACGCAGACGCGATTGCCCAGCCGGGGCCCTCGAGCAGCGCGGGCGTGCGCGGGCGGAGGGGTGCGAGCGCGACGGCCAGCGCCGCGGGGTCGCCCTCGAACGGCGCCGAGAGGTGCTGGACGAGATTCACCTGGTAGACATCGCCGCGGCCGATCGCCGCGCGGACCTCCTCGACCGCCTGCGCATACTCGTCGGCAAGCCACGTGTGCTCCCAGCGGCCGAGGGAGAATCCCGCTCGAGGCGCGCGCTGCGCCTCGGCTTCCGGCCGGATGCGGCACGCGAGGAGCGGCAGCCGGCAGGGCTCGCGCGGGGCCGGCGCCGGGTCGCGTCGCAGCGCCGTCGAAAGCCCGTAGCCGAGGTAGACGTCGGCGGCGAGACCGGGCACGAGCCTCTCGGCGAGGTGTCGCTCGAGCGCAGCGAAGGCACCAGCCGGTTCGTGGAGCTCGAACGTCGTCGGCTCCGCGGGTCGGAGGTCACTTGCGACGGCCGAGCACGAGCAGGTACCGGCGAGGGGCGCGAATGCCTCCGCCCTCGACGGCGTACCTCGAGTAGAGCTCGACGAATCCCTGATGGAACGCCTCGCGGCCGGCCTCGTCGAGTCGGCGGAGCACGGCAACGACCGGCGGCGCCGACTCGGAGAACAGCTCCCAGATCTCCTCGGCGGACGGCGCCTCGATCCAGAGCGTCCCGTCCTCGAACTCGAGCTCGAACGCGTCGCCGAGCATGTCCTCGACGTGATCCTCCCGCCCCCACTCGTACATCTCGCGGCCCTCGATCGGCTCCTCCGTGAAGCGCCGATAGAGCTCGCCGAGCCTCGGGTTCGGTTTCCACGCCGTGAACCCGAGCCGGCCGCCCGGACGCGACACGCGGGCGAGCTCCGCGGCGACATTCGCATGGTCAGGGGCGAAGGCGACCCCGAAATTCGAGGCGAGCACGTCGAACGACGCGTCGTCGTACGGGAGGTACTCGATGTCGCCGAGGTCGAAGCGGATCTCGGCGCCCCGCTCCTCCGCTCGGGCGCGGGCCTTCGCGAGCATCGGCTCCGTGGCGTCGATCGCGGTCGTGTCCGCACCGGCAAGCGCGGCGCGGATCGCGACCTCGCCCGTTCCCGTCGCGAGGTCGAGAAGCCGCTCGCCCGGCTGCGGGTCGAGGCGCTCGACGAGCTGATCCTGCACCGGGGCGAAACGCGCGGCAAGGCGCTCGTACGTGTCCGTGCTCCAGATCTCCGTCATCCGCAGCTCACCTCCGGCAGCATACTTTCGCCGTGGGCGACCTCTTCAGCGAAGCGGCGGAGCGCCGGCTCGACGCCTCCGCGCCGCTGGCGCAGCGACTCCGCCCGGCGACGCTCGAGGACTTCGTCGGCCAGGAGCACGTCGTCGGCCCCGGGCGCGCGCTCCGGCGTGCGATCGAGGACGACCGCGTCCCCTCGCTCATCCTCTACGGACCGCCGGGCTCGGGGAAGACGACCCTTGCGCGCATCGTCGCGAGGACCACAGGGAGCGCGTTCGAGGAGCTGTCGGCGGTCTCCGCGAGCGTCGGACAGGTACGAGAGGTGCTCGCCCGCGCCCGCGAGCGGCTCGGCTCGACCGGCCGGCGGACGATCCTGTTCCTCGACGAGATCCACCGGTTCAACAAGGCGCAGCAGGACGCGCTCCTGCCGGGGGTCGAGAGCGGCCTCCTCATCCTCATCGGCGCGACGACCGAGAACCCGTATTTCGAGGTCAACTCCGCGCTCCTCTCGCGGACGCAGGTCTACGAGCTCGAGCCGCACACGCCCGAGTCGTTGCAGAGGCTCGTGCGCCACGGCGCCACGGCGCTCGGCGTCGAGCTCGCCCCTGAGGTGGTCGACCTGATCGCCCGCCGCGCCGGCGGAGACGCGCGGAATGCTCTCAACATCGTCGAGCTCGCCGTGCAGACCGCGCAGGCCGAGGGAGCGGCCCTCACGGCGGAGCACGTCGAGGACGCGGCCCGAAAGTGGCCGCTCAGCTACGACAAGGGCGGCGATGCCCACTACGACGTCATCTCGGCCTGGATCAAGTCGACCCGGGCCGGCGATGTCGACGCCTCCGTCTACTACCTCGCGGCGATGCTCGAGGGCGGCGAGGATCCGCGGTTCGTCGCACGGCGGATGGTCGTGCTCGCCTCCGAGGACATCGGCAACGCCGATCCCCAGGCGCTCGTCGTTGCGGTCGCGGCGGCGCGCGCGGTCGAGTTCGTGGGCCTGCCCGAGGCCCGCCTCAACCTCGCCCAGGCCGCGGTCTACCTCGCGCGCGCGCCGAAGTCGAACGCGTCGTACGTCGCGCTCCAGCGCGCCACGCAGGACGTGCGCGAGCACGGGCAGCTCAGGCCTCCCGCGTCGCTGCGCTCGGCCGCCTACGCCGGCGCGAAGGCGCTCGGGCGGGGCGAGGGCTATGCCTACCCGCACGACGACGCGGCGGGATTCGAAGCGGAGTGCCTGCCGGAAGAGCTCCGCGGCCGCGTCTATTACGAGCCTTCCGGCCACGGGGCCGAAGTGCCCGTCGAGCGCTCAGCGCAGGCCGCGGAGCTTCCGGACGACGCCTAGCTCGTTCACAGGACGCGAGCCCCGAGGGCACTCGCCACGAGCTCGACGGCGAGGGTGCCGGTCTCGTTCGCGCGGTCGAGGATCGGGTTCACCTCGACCACCTCGAGCGAGGAGAGCAGCCGCGAATCGGCGACGAGCTCGAGCGCAAGGTGCGCCTCGCGGTAGGAGAGGCCGCCGCGGACGGGGGTCCCGACGCCGGGGGCGAAGGTGGGATCGACCGCGTCGAGGTCGAGGCTGACATGGACGAACGCCGCGCCGCTCAGATGGTCGAGCGCCTCGCGGACGACGTGCTCGACCCCCATCCGGTCGATGTCGCTCATGGTGTAGGCAGGCAGCTCGAGCTCGCGGATGAGAGTCCGCTCGCCCTCGTCGAGATCGCGGAGCGCGATGAGCGCGGCGCGGGTGACCGACGGGACCGGGTAACCGACCCGCGCGAACTCGGGACCCGCCGCGCCGAGCGCGGCCGCGAGCGGCATCCCGTGGACGTTGCCGCTCGGAGAGCTGTTCGGCCGGTTGAGGTCGCCGTGGGCGTCGATCCAGAGGACGCCCCCCGGCCCGCGCGCCGCGGCCATGCCGCCGAGCGTGCCCATGGCGATCGAGTGGTCGCCGCCGAGCACGAGCGGGATCCGGTCGTCACCCACGGCCTGCGCGACGAGCCCGGCGACGCGGGTGCAGACATCGAGGATCGGCACGAGGTACCGCGCGCTGGGCGATCCCTCGTCCGTCGACTCGGGTACGGGCGAGACGACGTCGCCGAAATCGGCGACGTCACGCCCGAGCGCACCCAGCCGCGCGGCGAGACCCGCGTACCGGATCGCCGACGGCCCCATGTCGACGCCGCGGCGGCCCGCACCGAGATCGAGCCCGGCGCCGATCACCGCCACACCCGTCGCACGCTTGGCCTCGCTCATCGACGAGACCCTAGATGGTCGATCGGCGGCTCGACGTGAGCCCCGAGCCGCCGCGAGTGCGGGCTCAGCCCGTACTCGCCCAGATCGAGCCGCAACCCGGCGAGCGCGGAAATTCTAGGATTTCCACGCGCGGGAAACAGCGCGGGAAACAGTGGCGAGGGCCGGACTTGAACCGGCGACACCACGGTTTTCAGCCGTGTGCTCTACCAGCTGAGCTACCTCGCCGCGGACGGGAGTGTAGTGCAAAGCCCGTCGATCAGCTGCGCACGAGGCGCACCTCGTCTCCCGGACCGACACCGGTGAGGCGGAAGGCGTCACCGCCGGTGATCGCAAGCGTGACGAGCCCGTACGCGTCCTCGTAGAGGATGAGCTCCCCCTGCGCAGCGTCCGCGAACGTGCCGACGACGAGAGCGTAGTACCGCTCGTACGGAAGCCGCACCTCGGCACGCGTTCCCGGCTCGAGACCGAGCGCGGCCAGGTGGACGCGGTCGAGGTTCAGCGCGACGTTGCCGAAGCGGTCGACCGAGAGCACCGTCGCAGCAACCTGCGAAGCACCGAGATCGGGCTCGGGCACGGTCACCCGCACCAGGCCTGCCGGGTCGATCGCGGGCCCGAGCTCGGGGAGCTCGACACCGTTTGCGAGGTGCGCCGCGGCCGGCGCGAACACGTCCCTGGCATGGAACGTGCGCGAGACGCTCGGCAGGCGGTGTCGCTCGCTCGTGAGCTCATGCGCGACCTCGATGCCGAGCTCGTCCGCGGCGAGCGCGAGCAGGCCGTTGTCGGGCCCGACGAAGTGCGTCCCGTCCGCCGTCCGAAGCGCGACCGCGCGGCGCTCGCTCCCGACGCCCGGGTCGACCACGGCGAGCCGAATGCCGGCCGGCATGAACGGCAGGCTGCGGCGGAGGACGAGCGCCCCCTGGAGCACGGCCTGCGGCGCGATCCCGTGGGTGATGTCGACGACCTTCGCCTCCGGGGCGATCCCGGCGATCACGCCGTGGCAGGTGCCGACGAAGTCGTCCTGGAGGCCGAAATCGGTGAGGAAGGCGATCACCACTGCTCTTCGTCGTTCAGACGGTAACGCAGGAGGCGACGGCCGCGACGAGCCCGTCGAGATCGTGGCGCTCGGCCTCGGCCGCAACCTCGAGGCCGACCTCACGGGCGACACGGGACGTCTCCGGGCCGATGCTGACGGCGCGCGCCCGGCCGCCGATCGCGGCGTACGCCCGCGCTGCCGATCCCGATGCGAGCACCACGAGGTCGGCGGCGGGTGGCTCGGGCGCGAGCAGCCGCGTGCGGTAGAGCGGGACGAAGTCGGCGCCCAGCGCCTCGACGGGGCCGCGGCGCGCGCCCTCTGCCGCCGCGAAGAGCACGCGCCCGGCGGGTCTCGGGAACTCCCGGAGCATGCCGTCCTGGCTCGACTCGGCAGCGACGAACGCCGGCTCGAGCCCGTGCGTCCGCAGGGTCTCCGCCGTGCCCGGGCCGACGGCGGCGAGCTTCGGGAGGTTGCGGCCGCGACGCGCAAGCTCGTCCGCGCCGTTCGGGCTCGTGACGATCACCCAGTCGTAGCCGGTCGCGTCGACCGGCGCGTCCGAGGTGCGGACGATCTCGATGAGCGGGCATTCGACGACCTCGAGCCCGAGCTCCTCGAGCCGACCGGCGAGCGGCTGGGCCTGGGCCCGTGGCCGGGTGACGATCACGCGCACGTCAGGAGGTCAATCACGCGTCCGTGCGGGCTCCGTGACGACCGCGCCGTGCGCAGCGGCGGCCGCGGCCAGCTCGAGTCCGAGCGCAACCGGATCGTCACCGCTCCTGCGCTCGACCCAGCGGCCGTCTTCGTCGGCGATCAGCGCCCGCAAGGTGACGCCGTCGTGATAGGCGGCGACGGGAGCGAGACAGCCGCCGCCGAGAGTCGCGACGCAGCGGCGCTCGGCCTCGACTCGCCGGCGCGTCTCGAGCTCGTCGACGCGGGCCACTAGCTCCTCCTCGCCGGCGCGCACCTGGAGCGCGAGCGCTCCCTGGGCGGCCTCGGGAAGGACGATCGCCGGCTCGATGCGCCAGCCGATCTCGTCCGCGAGGCCGAGCCGGTCGAGGCCGCAGGCGGCGAGGACGATCGCGTGCAGGCCCCGCTCGCGGAGCTTGCGCAGCCGGGTGTCGACGTTGCCGCGGAGCGGCTCGACGGACAGCGACGGCTCGTGCGCGAGCAGCTGCGCGCGGCGGCGGGCGCTCGCCGTGCCGATCCTCATCCCCGGCTCGATCGCGGCGGCCCCGACGAGCGCGTCGCGGGGGTCGTCGCGGAGAAGGTACGCCCCGACGGCGAGGCCGTCCGTGTCGGTCGACGTCATGTCCTTCGCCGAGTGGACGGCGACGTCGATCCGGCCCTCGAGCAGCGCCTCCTCGAGCTCCTTCACGAACACGCCGCGTGCGCCGATCTCCCCGAACGGACGCGTGCGGTCGAGGTCGCCCGCCGTCGTGATCGGCACGAGCGCTATCTCGGCGCCGCCGACACGCATGAGCGTGGACGCGAGCTCGGCCTGCGTCAGGGCGAGCCGGGAGCCGCGGGAGCCGATGCGCAGCAGCACGAAGGCCTAACGCTCGTCCTCGAGCCCGAAGAGGTGGCGGACCGCGTCAGCGTAGACGGCGCCCGAAGCGGTCACCGCCGCCTCCTTCATCCGCACGGTCGGCAGATGGAGGAGCTTGTTGAGGATCTGGGCGGTGACCGACTCGACAGTGCGACGCTCGCTGTCGGAGAGCCGCCCCTGCACCTTCGCCAGCTCCTGGGAGCGGATCTCCTCGGCACGCGCGCGGAGCGACGCGATCGCGGGCACGACCTCGAGCGACGCGAGCCACGTCCGGAAGCGGTCCGCCTCCGCGGCGACGAGCTGCTCGGCGCGCGCCGCCTCGACCCGCCGGCCGGCGAGCGTGTCCGCCACCACCGCCTCGAGATCGTCGATGTCGTAGAGGAAGCACCCGTCGAGTCCCTGAATCGCGGGGTCGACGTCGCGCGGGACGGCGATGTCGATGAAGAACAGCGGGCGGTGCCGGCGCGCCGGGACGTCCGCGGCATGAAGCACGAGCTCGGGCGCGCTCGTCGATGTGACGACGACGTCGACGTCGCCGAGACACGTGGCGAGACCGTCGAGCCCGACCGCCTCGCCGCCGAAGCGCGCCGCCAGCTCGCCCGCCGTGGCGACCGTCCTGTTGACGACGTACGCGATCGACGCGCCGCGCGAGGCGAGATTCGCGGCGGCGAGCTCGCCGATCCGGCCGGCACCGACGAGGAGCACGCGCCGCCCCGCCAGCTCGCCGAACACCTGCGCTGCGAGCGCCGCCGCCGCCGACGAGACCGACGCCGGGCTCTCGCCGATCGCCGTCTCGCTGCGGACGCGCTTGCCGACGGAGAGCGCGTCGCGGAAGACGTGGTCGAGCACGGGGCCTGGCGACGCGGCCTCGTAGGCGTCGCGCACCTGGCCGAGGATCTCGCCCTCACCCGGAATGAGCGAGTCGAGTCCGGCCGCGACACGGAAGAGATGGAGGGCGGCGGCCTCGTCGTGGAGCCGGTAGACGACCCCCTCGAGCGACTCGCCTGCGAGCTCTTCGAGCGCGACGAGCGCGGCGTGCTCGTCCATCCCCGAGACGTACACCTCGGTGCGGTTGCACGTCGAGAGGCACACGGCGTCTCCGAGCGAACGCGCGAAGACTGCCGCTGCGGCGCGGTCGAGGGCAACCCGTTCCCGCAGCTCCACCGACGCGACGTGGTGCGAGAGGCCGACGAGCGCGATCTTCATGCGAAGTGGCTCCCGGCGAGCGCAAGCCGGGCGACGATCACGAGCGCGAAGCCGCCGAGCGCGAGGTACGCGGCGCGCCGGCCGACGGGCCGTGAGAGCAGGAACCCGCCGTAGACGAGCCACGTGAGCGCGGTCACGCCCTCGAGCGCGTCGAAGCCCCCGCCGTCGCGCGACTGCCGGACGATGCCCGCGACGAGCCCGAGCGTCAGCAGCGGCAGCGAGATCGCGACCATGCGCTTCGTCAGCCGCTCGAGCAGCTGGAGCGGCGGCAGCCGCAGGCCCAGGATCCTCGTGTCGCGGCGCCTCAGGCGGGACTCCTGCCACAGGTAGACCGCGGCGAGCGCCGCGGCGAGCGTGAACCCGGCGAACGCGGCGAGCACGAAGCCGACATGGAGGACGAGGAAGAGGTTGCTGTAGTCGGCGCGGCCCTGGGCTCCCGTGCCGCCGCCGAGCCGTGCGACGACGAAGAGCACGGCTGCGAGCGGCATCACGCCGAGGCCGAGCAGGCGAAACGTCGGGCGGCAGCCCCAGATCAGGTACGCGCCGACGACGAGCCAGACGAAGAGGTTGAGCGAGCCGGACCAGGTCGCCCACGGGAACCCGTCCGTCCGGACGGCCTGCACCACGAGGAGCGCGGTCTGCGCGAGCCATCCGAGTCTCACGCCCCACGTGGCCGCGCGCGACGTGCGCGCGGATGCGTATGCGAGCGCGGCCTCGCCGTACCCGAAGAGCGCCGGCCAGAATAACGCCTCAACCATGCCGGTCAGCCATTCTGCCGCGCACGCTCGACCAGGTCGGCGAGGCGGCTCTGGAGCCGCTGCAACTTCGCCGCGATGATCGCGATCCAGACGAGCACGGTGACGAAGACGACGAGATACACCGCGGCGACGTACTGCCACTCCGACGGCGGAGCCTGCGGAACCGTCATGCCAGCAGCTCTCGCAGGTCTCGCAGGTGCGCGTCGATGCGCTTCCCGGCCAGCTCGACGTGGTAGAGCACGACGAAGAGCATGATCATTCCCGCAAGTGAGACGCAGAACGTCAGGAACTGGGAGCCGGCCATCTGCGGGCCGTGCGAGGTGAAGACGACCGGGTGGATGAACTTCCGCGACAGACGGATGGCGAGGAACGAGATCGGGATGAGGACGACCCCGAAGAGCGCGTAGACGGCGCACATGTTCGCGCGGGCCCGGCCGGGCTCGACCGAGAACCGGAGCATGAAGTACGCGCAGTAGAAGAGGAAGAGGACGAGGAAGAGGACGAGCTGGTCCTCGCTCCACGACCACCAGACCCCCCACGACGCTCGGGCCCAGAGCGATCCGGTCACCAGCGTGAGCGCGCCGAAGATCACGCCCTGATGAATCGCGACGTAGCTCTCGAGGTCGGCTTCGTCGTCGCCTTTCCAGAGCACGCGCAGCGCCTTCCACGCGCCCCAGGCGAAGCAGACGTACGACGTGAGCGCGAGCGGGACGTGAAAGTAGAAGATCCGCTGCGAAAAGCCCTGGTCCGTGTCGTCGGGGGCATAGAAGAAGATCAGCCCGATCGAGGCTGCGAGCAGCGCCACCGCGGCGGTCGCAGAGGCGACCCCACGATTCTCGGAGAGCCTCCGCGTCACATGGTCCATCGTAGTCGCCGCCGCTGGAACGCGGACGTTCACGCCTCCGCGACGACGTACTCGAACGAGGCCCACGAAAGCACGGCGAAGACCGCGTCGTAGAGCGCGAGGAAGGCGAGATAGCGCGAGCCTCCGCCGGCGCTCGCGCCGACCCCGCCGACGACGATGGGGATGGCAAGCGGCAGGAACAGCAACGGCAGCAGCAGCTCCCTGGCACGGCCGGCCACGGCCATCGCGCCGAGCAGCGTCCCGACCGTCGCGATCCCGACGTCGGCGAGGACGACCGCCACGATCGTGCGGGCGCCGACGGGCGCGAAGAACGCCGCAAACGCCGGCAGCGCCACGAGCTCGGCCGCGACGAGGAAGGCGAGCACCGCGACGGCCTTGCCGAGCCAGATCGCGCTCCGATCGCAGGGTGCGAGCACGAGGGCGTCCAGCAGTCCCTGCTCGCGCTCGGCGACGAACGCACGCGTCAGCCCGAGCAGGGCCGTGAACACGATCGCGACCCAGAGCAGGCCGAGCGCGGCCAGACCGCCGGCGCCGCGGGGGAGAGCGAAGTGGAACACGGTCAAGGTCGAGAGGACGAAGAGGAGCATCGCGGGCAGCGTCTCCTTCGCCCGCAGCTCGAGCAGCAGGTCCTTCCGCGCCAGCGCGGCGACGTCGGCCGCATATGTCACGCGAGCACCAGGCGGTCCAGCGCGAGCCGCTCGACCCTGCGGGGCTCGTGGGTCGCGACGATGCGCGCCGGTCCCGGCTCGGCGAGGAGGCCGTCGAGAAGCTCACCACCCGCGGCGTCGAGTGCGTTGTAGGGCTCGTCGAGGACGAGCAGTCGCGGCTCGTGCAGCAGGACCCGGCAGAGCCCGAGACGCTGTTGCATGCCGCGGGAGAAGCTCCCGACCCGCTCGCGGCGCACGTCCCAGAGCCCGAACCGCTCGAGGAGCATCCCCACGCGCTCGCGCCGTTCGGGAACCCTGTAGAGCCGTCCGAAGAGATCGAGGTTCTCGAGCGGCGACAGCTCACGGTAGACGTGCGGCTCGTGGCCGAGATAGCCGATCGCGTGACGCTCGGGCAGCTCGAGCTCGCCGCCGCTCGGCGCGGTGAGCCGTGCGAGCACCCGAAGCAGCGTCGTCTTCCCCGAGCCGTTCGCACCCGTCACGAGCAGGAAGCCGCCGGCTCCGAGATCGACGTCGACCCCGTTGAAGACCCGCCGCTCGCCGAAGCGCATGGCGAGTCCTCGTGCGCGGATCACGAGACGGCGCCGGCGAGAACGAACGCGAAGAAGGCCAGCGAGATGAGGCCGTTCATCGTGAAGAAGGCGGCGTCGAGGCGGCGGAGGTCCCCCGGACGGACGAGCCGGTGCTCGTAGAGCAGCAGGAGCGCAACGACGACCACGCCGAGCCAGTAGCCCCAGCCGGCGTGGACCGCGAGCCCGGCCGCGGCAAGCAATCCGACCGTGAGCACGTGGAGCATCCTCGCGCCGGTGAACACCCCGTCCTCGCCGAACCGGACCGCCCACGAATGGAGGCCCTGCTCGCGGTCGACGTCGAGGTCGAAGAGCGCGTAGAAGAGGTCGAAGCCGGTGACCCAGGCGGCGACCGCGCCGCCGAGGGCCCACGCCGGCCAGCTCAGGTCGCCGCGGATCGCCGCCCAGGCGCCGAGAGGCGCCAGTCCGTCGACGGCGCCGAGCCAGATATGGCAGAGCCACGTGTAGCGCTTGAGGTACGGGTAGACGACGAAGGCGACGACCGGGATCGGCCACAGCCAGCGGACGAGCGGGTCGAGCTTCCACACGGCGACGAGGAAGACGACGAGCGCAAGGCCGCAGAACGCGATCACCGAGGGCACGCTGAGCATCCCGCTCGGAAGCTCTCGCCCGGCGGTACGCGGGTTCGCCGCGTCGATCCCCGCGTCGATGAGACGGTTGAGCGCCATCGCGAGCGAGCGGGCTCCCACCATCGCGACCGTCACCCAGAAGAGCGCGTGCGCCGAGGGCACTCCGCCGACGGCCAGGAACGCGCCGACGTACGCGAACGGGAGGGCGAAGACCGTGTGCTCGATCTTGACGAGCCGCGCATAGCGAACCGGGAGCGGCGGGTAGACGGTCTCGCTCACGACGGCGACTTTAGATGATCGCCCGGCAATCGGCGCCCGAAATCCCCGATCAACCCGGCCGGCCTTCCCGCGGTGTCTGCGCGTGCTCCGTCGGCGCGTCGGCGAGCAGCTTCAGCGCATGCGGGAGCAGCGGGCCGACCAGGTCGTAACCGTCCCGGCACCCGCCCGGCGATCCCGGCAGGTTGACGACGAGCGCACGGCCCACGATCCCGGCCACGCCGCGGGAGAGGATCCCGTGCGGCGTCTTCCGAAACGCATCTGCCCGGAGGGCTTCCGGGATGCCCGGCACCGCTCGGTCGATCAGCGACTGTGTCGCCTCGGGCGTGACGTCGCGGGGTGCGACGCCCGTGCCACCCGTGGTGAGCACGACGTCCGCCGCGGCCGCAAGCTCGGCGATCGCTGTCCTGATCTGCTCCGTCTCGTCCGGGACGACCCGGCGCTCGACCCGGTACCCGTCGGCCGCGAGGCACCCGGCGAGCAGGTCGCCGCTCGTGTCCTCGACAGCCCCGCGCGAGACGCGGTCGGAGACGGTGAGGACGGCCGCATTCATTCCTGCTCCTTCTCCAGGAGCTCACCCGATTTCTTGTCGAGGAGTTCGGCGGATTTTTCCTTGTCGAGGAGCTCGGCCGCTTTTTCTTTGTCGAGGAGCTCGACGGTGAACGACATCTGCTTGTCGACCGCCTTGGCCATGTCGTAGACCGTCAACGCGGCGACGGACGCGGCGGTGAGCGCCTCCATCTCGACGCCGGTCTGGGCAGTGGTGCTCGCCTCGCTCACGATCTCGACCGAGTCCGCGTGCACCTCGAGCGTGACGCCGACGTGCGTGAGCGGAAGGGGGTGGCAGAGGGGAATGAGCTCAGAGGTGCGCTTCGCGGCCATGATCCCGGCGAGCTGCGCGGTGGCGAGAGCGTCGCCCTTCGGGAGCGTGCGGAGTGACGTTGCCGTATTTGGCAACAGCTTCACGACCGCTCGGGCGCGGGCCCGCCGCCGCACGGGCGGCTTCTCACCGACATCGACCATCCTGACCGACCCGTCCGGGTCGACGTGCGAGAGCTCCGCCACAACCGGGAGACTAGATGGCGCTCGGCAAGCTGCGCGTGAAGGGTTTGACCGCCCGTTGCCCGCGTGTCAGCTCTTGCGCTGCGCGGCGACGACGTCGAGGTCGGCGAGCTGGTCGTCGATCCAGCGTTCGACCGGGTGCGCCCGGACGTGGTCGCGGATCGACGCCGCGCGGGCGCGCCGCTCGTCCGCCGTCATCGTCAATGCCCGGTGGAGCGCCTCGGCCTGACCGTAGACGTCGAACGGGTTCACCGTCAGCGCCCACTCCCCCAGCTCGGCATGCGCGCCGGCGTTCTCGGAGAGGATGAGGACGCCGTCGCGCTCGTTCACGAGCGGCGCCTCCTTCGCGACGAGGTTCATGCCGTCGTAGATCGCGTTCACGAGCAGGACGTCGAACTGCGCGTACGCCGCCACGGCCTGGGGGAAGTTGTCCGCGATCTGGAGGTCGATCGGGAGCCAGCCCTCGCGCTGGAACCGGTCGTTCACGGCCCGCGCCTCGCGCTGCACGGCTGCGAGGTACTCCGAGTACTCGGGAATGTCCTGCCTCGAAGGATCGAGAAGGGCGAGCATCCCGACCCGCCCGTGCAGCTCGGGGTGCAGGTCGAGCATGAACGCGAACGCACGGAACCCACGCACGACGTTCTTCGACGGATCGGTGCGGTCGACACGCAAGACGACCTGCTCGGGACGCGTCCCGGCGAGGCGCTCGCCCTCCTCGAGCACGGCAGGGCTTGCGCGCAGCTCATCGAACTCCTCCGGGTCGATCCCGAGCGCCCGGCTCGTGACCCGCACCGTACGGCCCCGGTAGCGAAGAAGCCCGTCGTCCAGCGATTCGGCGCCCGCAATGTCGACGCACGTGCGCACGAAGCTCCGGCGCCAGCGCGGTGTGTGGAAGCTGACGACGTCGTTCGCGAGCAGCCCGTCGTGGAGCGCCTCCCGCAGATGCGACGGCAGGACGTGCCAGTAGTCCGCCTGCGCCCAGGGGATGTGCACGAAATGCGACAGCAGCGCGTCCGGGCGCGCCTCGCGCACCATGCGCGGAGCGAGATAGAGGTGGTAGTCGTGGAACCACACCGTCGCGTCGGGCTCTCGCTCGAGCTCGTCGAGCACGGTGTCCGCGAAAGCGCGGTTCACTGGCTCGTACCCCTGAAACCATGCCGTGTGCAGGCCGAGGTCGAGGTCGGGCTGCTGGGCGAGGCCCCAGAGGTAGTGCTGGATGAACCAGAGTGTCGGGTTCGCGACGACGTTGTAGTAGCGGTCGTACGCAATCGGATCATGCGCGACGAGCCGGAGGCGGTAGCGCGAGCCGTCGCGTCCCGTCTCCTCGATCGCTCCACCGGTCTCGCCGGCGACCGCGCGGTCCTCCTCGCTCATCGCGCTCGCGATCCACGTCACGTCGTGGCGGCGGACGAGGCTTCGCAGCGCGGTGACGAGCCCTCCGCCGCCGCGGCGGGCCACACGGTGGCCGTCCGCATCGCGTCCGTACGTCGCGGGGCCGCGGTTCGAGACGACGATGAGCTTCCGGCGGTCGCCCACGACGTGTCCGGTTT
>Ga0070667_100001997_pt1 | contig 18078 bp, 17 predicted proteins | sample KBSS33metaG_FD_64659 | JGI IMG/M metagenome (GOLD analysis project Ga0070667, IMG submission 64659) | Switchgrass rhizosphere microbial communities from Kellogg Biological Station, Michigan, USA - KBS S3-3 metaG | ecosystem: Host-associated > Plants > Roots > Rhizosphere > Soil ... | reverse complement strand
ACGCGGCGCACCCGCGCGCGAAGAAGCGCGGCTGACGCCGGCAGTCGTTCAGCCGACGGGAGCGACCGCCAGCGGGACGCGCGTCTCGAACTTGGCCCGATGCAGGCTGAAGTAGGTCTTGACGTTGCGCACGTTCGCGTCCTGCGTGAACAGGCGCTGCACCAGCGCGTGGTACTGCGCCATGTCGAGCACCTGCAGCACCAGCACGAGGTCCGGGCCGGGCGAGACGCGGTAGCACTGCTGCACCTCGGGCTGCGCGACCGCGCGTGCCTCGAATTCGGCGAGGTGCTCGGCGCCCTGGCGGTCGAGGCTGACTTCGGCGATCGCGGTCAGGCCGGCGCCCATCTTCTGCGGTGACAGGATCGCGACCTGTCGTTCGATCACGCCGGTTGCAATCAGGCGCTTGACCCGACGCAGGCAGGTCGCCGCCGAGGTGTGCGTCGCCGCCGCCAGCGCCAGATTCGACAGCGAGGCGTCCTGCTGGAGCTGGGCGAGGATGCGCAGATCTGCAGAATCCAGAGTGATTGAATAATCCATTCAATGAATCAATTTGCACTTATCAACCATCCATCATTCTGGATGAAATTATGTGCCACTTTCAAACGATATGTGCACGCAATATTCTCGCCCTCTCACCTACGATCCCTCATCGCATTCAAAACCGAGCAGCCCACCATGTGCGGAATCGTCGGTGCCGTCAGCACTCGCAACATCGTCCCGATCCTGATCGAGGGCCTGAAACGCCTCGAGTACCGCGGCTATGACTCCTGCGGCGTCGCGGTGCATCAGAACGGCGAACTGCGCCGCGCCCGCAGCACCGCGCGCGTCGCCGAACTCGAGGCCGAGGTGGCACGTGACGCGGTCCAGGGCGGTACCGGCATTGCCCACACCCGCTGGGCCACTCACGGCGCGCCAGCGGTGCACAACGCGCACCCGCACTTCAGCCGCGGCCCGGGCGTGTCGGACGCGGCGGTCGCTGTCAGCGGCGGCAGCGCGCAGGCCGGCCGAATCGCGCTGGTGCACAACGGCATCATCGAGAACCACGACGAGCTGCGCGCCGAACTGACCGCACGCGGCTACATCTTCAGCAGCCAGACCGACACCGAGGTCATCGCCCACCTCGTCGACCAGCTCTACGACGGCGACCTGTTCGATGCGGTGCAGCGCGCGGTCGTGCGGCTGCGCGGCGCGTTCGCGATCGCGGTGTTCTGCCGCGACGAGCCGCACCGCGTGGTCGGCGCGCGCGAAGGCTCGCCGCTGGTGCTGGGCGTGGGCCGTGGCGAGCGCGCCGGCGAGACCCTCCTCGCGTCCGACGCGATGGCGCTGGCCGGCGTGACCGACCAGATCGTCTACCTCGAGGAGGGCGACGTCGTCGACCTCCAGCTCGGCAAGCATTGGATCAGCCAGCGCGACGCCAGCGGGCGTTACCAGCCGGTGCAGCGCGCGCTGCGTACCGTGATCGCACACAGCGGGGCGGCCGAGCTCGGCCCCTATCGCCACTACATGCAGAAGGAGATCTTCGAGCAACCGAAGGCGATCGCCGACACCCTCGATGCGGTGCCGGGCATCACGCCCGAACTCTTCGGCGACGGCGCGCACCGTGTCTTCAAGGACATCGACTCGGTGCTGATCCTGGCCTGCGGCACCAGCTACTACGCCGGCTCGGTCGCGAAGTACTGGCTCGAGAGCATCGCGAAGATCCCGACCAGCGTCGAGGTCGCGAGCGAATACCGTTACCGCGACAGCGTGCCGAACCCGCGCAGCCTCGTCGTGACGATCACGCAAAGCGGCGAGACCGCCGACACGCTCGCCGCGCTCAAGCACGCGCGCGGCCTGGGCATGGCGCACACGCTGACGATCTGCAACGTCGCCACCAGCGCGATGGTGCGCGAGTGCCGCTTCGCCTACATCACGCGCGCCGGTGTCGAGATCGGCGTCGCCTCGACCAAGGCCTTCAGCACGCAGCTCGTCGGCCTGTTCCTGCTGACCTTGGCGCTGGCGCAGACCCGCGGCTTTCTCGCCGACGCGCAGGAGGCCGAGCATCTGAAGGCGCTGCGCCACCTGCCGCTGGCGGTGCAGGCGGTGCTCGCGCTGGAGCCGCAGGTGATCGCGTGGTCACAGGAGTTCGCGCGCAAGGAGAACGCCCTCTTCCTCGGCCGCGGCCTGCACTACCCGATCGCGCTCGAAGGCGCGCTGAAGCTGAAGGAGATCAGCTACATCCACGCGGAGGCCTATCCGGCCGGCGAGCTGAAGCACGGCCCGCTCGCACTCGTCACCGCCGAGATGCCGGTGGTCACCGTCGCGCCGAACGACACGCTGCTCGAGAAGCTGAAGAGCAACCTGCAGGAGGTGCGCGCGCGCGGCGGCGAACTGTTCGTGTTCGCCGATGCCGACACGCGCATCGTCTCCAGCGAGGGCCTGCACGTGATCCGCATGCCGGAGCACTACGGCGCGCTGTCGCCGATCCTGCATGTGGTGCCGCTGCAGCTGCTCGCGTACCACACCGCGTGCGCACGCGGCACCGACGTCGACAAGCCGCGCAACCTGGCGAAGAGCGTGACGGTCGAGTAGGCGCGCGGCAGCGTCACGGGGATTGTTCTAACCAAAAATGGTCGTAACCAACTCGTTAGAGTCGGAAACCAATCAATAGTCGAAGCAACCTCCACCAAGGAGCGCGCTCTCACAGGACGGGTACCTGCTTGAGACTGGACTCGGACATTCGATCGGAGCGGTCGAACATCCGCAATCACTGTCACTGGTCGCGAAAGCAGTCGGTCCATCATCTACTTTGGTGGGCCACGTCGGGGCGAATGAGCTACCAAGCCATTCTGGCGAACCGGTCCACCAGAAAGTCCAGCAAGGCCCGCACCGCGGGCGACAGGTGCCTGCGCGACGTGTAGAGGGCGTGGATCGCCATGTCGGGAAGAGTCCAATCCGGCAGCACCTGCTGCAGGCTTCCGTCGGCGAGGTGCGGATTGGCAAGGTACGTGGGTTGCAAGGCGAGCCCGCCACCGGCCAAGGCGGCGCGCAACAACGCCGTGGCCTCGTTGGCGCTGAAGTGGCTGCTGACGCTGACCTGGGTCTGCTCCGCGCCACGACTGAGCGTCCACGCACTCTTGCCGAAGTTGGCATAGGTCAGACAGCGATGCGCGGCCAGGTCACCCGGCGACTGCGGCACACCGTGGCGGGCCAGGTACGCAGGCGAGGCGACCAGCACGGAGGTGCAAGGCGCCAGCACACGACCAATGAGCGCGGGGTCCGGCTCGGCGCTGATGCGAATGGCCAGATCGATACGCGCTTCCACCAAGTTGAGCGCGCCCTCGCTGGCGTTGAGGTCGATCTTGAGTTGAGGGTGCAACTCCAGAAACTCGACCACGGCGGCCGCCATCTGCGCGTAGGCAAACGACATGCTGCAGGTGATGCGCAGCTGACCGCGCAGCGTGCCGTCATGACTGCTGGTCTCTGATTCCACGTCTTCCATCAGCGCCAGCATCTGCTGGCTGCGGCGCAGGCAGTGCTCGCCGGCATCGGTCAGCGTGACGCTGCGGGTCGTGCGCTGCAGCAGGCGCGCGCCCAGCCACTGTTCCAACTCGGCCACATAGCGCGTGACCATGGCGCGGGACATGTCCAGCTTGTCCGCCGCGGCGCTGAAGCTGCCGGCGCCAGCCACCTCCACGAACACCCGCATCGCCGCCAATCGATCCATGATCTGTTTGGATACTGAAACAGTTATGGGCCAAATATACGGTTTATCTGTTCTCTTTCTGAAACTAGAGTTCACTCCAGCGCAGAGAGCGCCTCTGACCCACACAGGAGTTCACCATGTTTCGCACCACCGTCATCGCCGCCACCCTGGCCATCGTTTTCAGCTCGACCCACGCCGCCCAACCGCTGACCGTCAAGGTCTACAACGCCGACGGCAACAGCTTCAACGTCAACTCGGCTTTGATCTCGGGCGAGAAGGACGCCATCGTGATCGATGCCGGCTTCACCCGCGCCGACGCGCTGCGCATTGCGGCCAACGTGCTCGACAGCGGCAAGCAACTCACCACCATCTACGTGAGCCAAGCCGACCCGGACTACTACTTCGGGGTGGAAGCGTTAAAAGAGATCTTTCCGCAGGCCGACGTGGTGACCACCCGTGCCGTGCTGGACAAGCTGGAGCCCAAGCTCGCGGGCAAGCTGGCGTTCTGGGGGCCCAAGATGGGCGCCAACGCGCCGCGCAAGCCGGTCGTGCCGCGTGCACTTGATGGCACCGTGCTGAAGCTCGAAGACCAGATCATCGAGATCCGCGGCACGCAGGGCCTGCTGGCACACCGCCCCTATGCCTGGATTCCGTCGATCAAGGCAATCGTCGGCAACATCGGCGTGTTCGGCAACATGCATGTGTGGACCGCCGACACGCAGACCGTTGCCGAGCGTGCCGCGTGGGTCGCGCAGTTGGACGAGATGGCTGCTCTGAAGCCCGAGTTGGTGATTCCCGGTCACATGCGTGCTGGCACAAAGCTGGACGCCAGTGCGATTGCCTTCACCAAGGACTACCTGCAGACATTCGAGAAGGCCCTGCCCGCCTCCAAGACCAGCGCCGACCTTCTCAACGCGATGAAGCTGGCCTACCCGCAGGTCACCGATGGCGCGATGTCGCTGGACATCGGTGCGAAGGTCAACAAAGGCGAAATGAAGTGGTGAGCGAATAGCATCATGCGAACCACCGTCACCTACCTGTTCGACCCGCTGTGTGGCTGGTGCTACGGCGCCTCGCCTGTGGTCCAGTACCTCGGCAACCGGAACGACGTCCTGCTCGACCTTGCGCCCACGGGCCTGTTCTCGGGCCGCGGGGCGCGCGCCATGGACCCGACCTTTGCGGCCTATGCCTGGTCGAACGACGAGCGCATCGAGAAACTCACGGGCCAACGTTTCACCGAGGCCTACCGCACGCAGGTTCTGGACAAGCCGGACAGTCGGTTCGATTCGACCGCCGCGACGTTGGCGTTGACGGCCGTGGCGCTGACTTCGCCCGAGCATGAGTTGGCAACGCTGAAGCTCCTGCAGGAAGCACGCTACATCCGCGGGCTGGACACGAGCGCCGTGCCGGTCGCGGCGCAGGTCTTGGGGGACGCGGGGCTTAACGCGGCTGCGGATCGCCTGGTTGCGACCGATGCAGCGCTGGTCGCTGCCAACCTCGAGCGCATCCGGAAGGCGCAAACCCTGATGCAGACCTTCGGCGCACAGGGTGTGCCGGCCATGGTCGTCATCGACGAGAGGGGCGGTCGGCTGCTGCAGGGCGATGTGCTTTATCGTGGGTTCGAGAGCCTGCTGAATCACGTGACCACGGCTTGAAGCAGCACGGGCTTCGCCGTGGTCCTTTCGCTGTTTCGGTCTGTGGATGCTGCGTCATGGCGTCGGCGCGGGAACTGTTCTGGCGCGCGTGAAGTGATCCAGGCACCACGGATTGGACGGAGTTCTCGAGATCGATCTCAGTCACGTTCTGGCCCACATGCGCGCGGGGCGCCGGAACGATGCACACAACCTCGTGAGACGGACGACTCCCCACTGAGTGCCTGGCCGCACCGCGTCCTGCACCTTCAGGAGGACGATCTGGAGGATGGCCGCCTGCCTCGGACCGACAGTGACGTGTGGCACGTCAAGGGCGGCGTCGCCCCCGCCGCTCAAGCCTTCACTTCGACCACCGGTTCGAAGCCGCCGAAGATCATGCGTTTGCCGTCGAAGGGCATCGGCGGGTTGCCGGGTGTGGACGGATCCATGCGCGGGTCTTCCATCATCTTCTTCATGCCGGCGTCGCGCGTGGCCTTGTCCGGCCATTCGACCCACGAAAAGGCCACCGTCTCCTCGGCCGTGGCCTGGACTGCGCGGCGGAAATCGGTGACCTTGCCGTCGGGGACGTCGTCGCCCCAAGACTCGATCACACGGATTGCGCCCAGCTCGATAAACATCGAGTCGAAATGACGCGCGTGCTCGATGAACTTCTGCTTGTTGGCGGTGGGGACCGCGATCACGAAACCATCGATATATGACATGTCTTCACTCCTGTGGGGTTGACCGGTCGGCGCGCCCGCCTGAAGGCGCCTCGTATCCCATCGACGAATGACAGGAAGCCAGATCGACATGACCTGCCCGGCCGGAGGACACGCGCCCGGTGGCGGCGCCGAAGCACCGCCGCTGCGATTGCCTGTCGGGTCAGCCGCCGCGGCACCTCAGCGTAGACCCCGCGGCGCCGCAGGTCACTCTAGAGCAACCCGAGCGCTCCCTTTCAACAATGCCCGCTGATGTCTGTGAGGCGCGCTGCCACCCGTCACCCCGAACGGGTGACCTCCGCGGCGCGGGGAACGGGACGCGGCGCTCGGCCGCGTCAGGCGATCATCCGGCCAGCGCCTTCATTTCGCGGAACAGGTCGGCCTTGCCTTCGAACCCGATGCCTGGCAACTCGGGTAGCGTGACGTGGCTGTTGTCGACCTTCACCCCGTCGGGGAATCCGCCGAAGGCTGGAACAGATCGGGGTAGGACTCGTTGCCTCCCAAGCCCAGGCCGGCCGCGATGTTCAACGACATGATGGCCGCCGTGCGGGATGCATCGGCTGGGCGACCAGCCGTGTTCCTTCAGCATCTCGATCGTGCGCAGGTACTCGACCAGGCCGTAGCTCAGCGCACAGTCGAACTGCTGCCAGTCGCGGTCGGGACGCATGCCGCCGTAGCGGATCAGGTTGCGTACGTCCTGCATCGAGAAAAGGTCCTCGCCCGTGGCCCTCGGGTTCTTGAAATACTGGCGCAGCGTGGCCTGCAGCTCGAAGTACAGCGGGTCGCCCGGCTCCTCGTACCAGAACAGGTCGTACTGCGACAGCGCCTTGGCGTAGGCAACGGCCGTTTCCAAGTCGAACTTGCCGTTGGCGTCCACGCACAGGTTCTGGCCGTCCGAGCGAGGCGCCGCCGATCTTTTTCTTCACCACCGTGTAGCCGCGGTCGATGTAGCTCTTCATCTCGTCCTGCAGCTCCTTGTAGTCCTGCCCAGGGTAGTAGTAGCCGCCGGCGGCGTAGACAAAGATCTTGCGCCTGGGCTTGCCGTCGCCGTAGCGTTCCGACAGCAGCTGGAACAGCGGCTTGCCCTCGATCTTGGCCACGGCGTCCCAGATGGCCATGTCGATGGTGCCGATCGCCACCGAGCGCTCGCCGTGGCCGCCCGGCTTCTCGTTCCTGAACATGGCGGCCCAGATCTTGTGCGGGTCGAGGTTCTTGCCGCTGGCGTCGACCAGGTCGTCGGCGGGCGTCTCGAGGATGTGAGGAATGAAGCGCTCGCGCATCATGCTGCCCTGGCCGTAGCGGCCGTTCGAGTTGAAGCGGTAGCCCACCACCGGCTTGCCATCGCGGATGACGTCGGTGACGACGGCCACGAGGCTGAGGTTCATCTTGCTAAAGTCGATATAGGCGTTGCGGATGGCGGAGCTGATGGGGATGGTCTTCTCACGAATCTCGACGATCTTCACGGGTGACCTGCGCGAGCTGAAGGGCCCGGCGCTGGACCGTCTGCACGCGCCGAACGTGCTGACGGCTCATCTGGCTTTGGTGCTGCGCACAATGGCGCTGGACAGCCGCGGCCTGGCTTGGCTACCGCAACTCCTTGTCGGTGACGACATCGCAGGGGGCCGGCTCGTCGTGGCCGCGCCAGATGAGTGGTCGATCGACTTGGAGATCCGGCAGTACAGCGACCGTGCCGCCCTCGGCAAGGCCGCCGAGGCATTCTGGCTTGCCGCCCAAGCGAGAGGCGCGAGCGCCGGAGCGACGCGTTCGCACGCTGGCTTGGCACTCCGATTTGATGGAGAAGATTTGCAGCAGTAGTCCGCCGAACGACGCGACTGGAGCGATCGGGCCTGCGCCCACGGTGGCATGACCGATGTTCCTCTCTTGTGGCGCACCCCAGAGACCAATCGATGTCCGCTTCCAACACGTGCAGATGTCCGAGAAGGGTCGATGGCACGCATACGCGATCCGTACCAACTTATCCCTGTCTGCGATGGTGAACCGGTCGAATGCCGAGCCGCCAAGCGTCGGGCCGATCACCCGGCTCTTGCTCCCCCGCGGAGCCGACCCCGGCGCACTGCCCCTGCTGGTCGCCAGGGGCATGCGCGCGTTCGCCGATGGCTACATGGCGTTGCTGCTGCCGACGTATCTGCTGTCGATCGGGCTGGGCACGCTGGAGGTCGGCATCGTCAGCACCGCGACGATGCTCGGATCGGCGCTGGCCACGCTCGCGGTCGGCGCCTGGGGTCATCGCTTCGTCGGGCGCCGGCTGCTGCGCGGCGCTGCGTTGTTGATGCTGGCCACCGGCCTGGGGTTTGCGGGCCTGGCTTCGTTCTGGCCCTTGCTGATCGTCGCCTTCGTCGGCACGCTCAACCCCAGTTCCGGTGACGTGAGCGTGTTCCTGCCGCTCGAGCACGCGCGTCTCGCTGCGTGCGCCCAGGGCGCTGCACGGACCGCGCTGTTCGCGCGCTACAGCGTCATCGGGGCCTTGTGCGCGTCGCTCGGCGCGCTCGCCGCCGCCGTGCCGGACTGGCTGGTTCGAGAGGCAGGGGTGACGCGACTCGATGCCTTGCGCGGGATGTTCCTTGGCTACGGCGCGCTTGGTCTGATCGTGTTCTGGCTCTACCGTCGCCTGCCGTCACGCGAAACAGCCCGTGACGAACCGACGCCGACCGCGCCGCTCGGCCCGTCGCGCGGCATCGTGGTGCGACTGGCGGTGCTCTTCAGCGTCGACGCCTTCGCCGGCGGGCTGGTGGTCAACGCGCTGCTGTCCCTGTGGCTGTTGCAGCGATTCGGGTTGTCCCTGGCGCAGGCCGGCGTGTTCTTCTTCTGGGCCGGCTTGCTCAGCGCCGCGTCCCAGCTTGCGGCGCCGCTGGTGGCTCGGCGCATCGGGTTGCTGAACACGATGGTGTTCACGCATCTCCCGGCCAATGTCTGCCTGGTGCTGGCCGCGCTGGCACCGAGCCTGCCGCTGGCGCTCGGCCTGTTGTTCGTGCGCAGCGCGTTGTCGCAGATGGACGTGCCCACGCGCACGGCCTACGTGATGGCCGTGGTCACCCCGGCGGAGCGTGCCGCCGCGGCCGGTTTCACGGCGGTGCCGCGCAGTCTGGCGGCAGCGCTCAGCCCGACCCTGAGCGGGGCGCTTTTCGCCGCCGGCTGGATCTCGTTGCCGCTCATCGGCTGTGGCGTGCTCAAGATCGCCTATGACCTCGCCCTCTGGCGTGCGATGCGGATGAATCGGCTCGACGATCAGTGACTCGGCGCCTTCCGACGCTCAGGCGGTCTCCGGGCGGCCGACACCGGGGAGACGCGCGCGTCGATGCCCGACGCAGCGAGCGGTGGCGCGGCGCCATCAGCGCCGCCGCGTGGCTTGCCCCTTGTTACGCGCGATCGGCTCGTCGGTTTCCGCGGCGCTCGGCACGCCGCGTCGCGCACCTTCGTACTTCACCGCCAACTCCTGCGCGATCGCCGCCTCCGGCCGCAAGCGCGTGCCCGCGAGCCAGAACGCCATCGGTCGACCCCGCGCGTCACGCACCATGCGCACCGTTTCGCCGTGGCTGCCGAAGCCGCCGGCGAGCGCGATGCGGCCCTGCGCCGGCCCGTCGACGGCGAGCTCGGTGGCGTCCTGCAGCGGATTCATCAGCGCCGGGTTCGCGACCAGCACCTTGTCGTCCAGCGGCACGAGATCGATCGCACCCCACAGGCTCCACCAGCGGCCCGACCACGCTGCGGTGCGGCGCGACGGCGCGCCGTCGCGGGCATGCGCGCGCAGGATGTGCAGCGCGCCATCGACCCAGCCGAGCGACGGACCATCGGCCGCGTTGGTCAGCACCGACACCGTCAACCCCTGCGCCGGCACGCACGCGGTGCGCGTGGTCGTGCCCTGAAACCCGCCGGTGTGACCACGCCACTCCCAGTCGACCAGGGTGCCGGCGATCGTGCCCAGGCCGTACCAGCGCTCCAGGCTCGAATGCGGGTCGAGCCACTGGCGACGCCCCATCTCGCGCCGGCTGTCGCTCGACAGCACGCTCTTCTTCGCCTCGGGCGCGAGGCTCGCGAAAAACCGCGCCAGATCGCCGGCGGTGCTGACGAAACCGGTTGCGGCGGCGAGCGCACGGGTCGGGTTGTCGCCTGGGATCACGACGCGCCGGCCGAGCGGCCACTTCGCGCTGTGGCCGCGCGCGAATGGCAACGATGCATCGATCGGCGCATCGGGCGTGGTTTCGCTCAAGCCCGCCGCGGCGACGATCTCGTGCGCGATCCAATCGACGTAGCGCTCGCCGGTCACGGCCTCGATCACCAGCGCGATCAGACCGTAGCCGTGGTTCGAGTACTTCAGCCGCGTGTTCGGCTCGATCACCGGGCCAGCCGCGAGGTCGGCGCGCAGCGCCGCTTCGTCGAGGAAGGGTCGGCGATCGCTCCACTGCCCGGCATCGGCGCCGTCGCGCACGACGCCGGCGGCGTGCGACAGCAACTGCGCGAGCGTCGCCGACGCAACGCGTGGGTGCAGGCCAGCGACGTAGCGGCCCACGGGATCGTCGAGTCGCAGTCGCCCCTGCTCACGCAGCTTCAACACGCCGGCGGCCGTGAAGCTCTTCGAATGCGACGCGACGCGGAAGCGATGGCGCGGCGTCAGCAGCTCGCCGCGGGCCAGGTCGGCGTGACCGAACGCCTGTTCCAGCACCAGCTTGCCGCGCTGCGCGATCGCGATCGCGCATCCGGGCTGCTCGCTCAGGCGCATCTGGTGCTCGATCCAGCACGGGATGTAATCGAGCGCCGCCGCCAGCCATCGGTCCATCTCAGAGCGCCTTTCGGAAATCGATGAAGCCGCGCGCCGCGTCGACGCCGACCAGTTCGACGCGCGGCTTGTCGCCCACGTCCAGCCCTTCGAAGCCCTGCACCACCCGTCCTTCGGCGACCGGGCTCGAGGTCCGCACCCAGGTGCCCTTCGCCGACACGCCGGTGACGATCGCCGAAAACACCTGACCGATGCGCGGCGCCAGCAGCAGCGCCGCGGCCGACTTGCGCACCTGGCGCTCGACCCGGTTCGCGTTGTCCTCCTGTTCGGTGCAGTGCTGCGCGAGTTGGGTCAGTTCGGCGTCGCTCAGAGGCGGAGGCGCGCCGGCAAGCGCAGCCTTCAGCAGGCGCTGCGTGATCAGATCCGGGTAGCGCCGGTTCGGCGCTGTCGAGTGCGTGTAGTCGTTGACCGCGAGGCCGAAATGGCCCGGCGCCTGATGGCCGGGGCGCGACAGCATGTACTCGCCCGAGCCGAGCAGCTTGACGATCGTCAGCGACAGCTCGGCGAACTTCTCGGGTTCGGCCAGGCGTCGTTGGGTGAGGAACGCGTCAAGCGCGATCGGGTTCGGTGCCGTCGGCAGTTGCGCACCGAAGCCGGCGGCGATTTCGGCAATGCGCTCCCAGCGCTCGGGTGCGCGCAGAAAGCGGCGCAGCGACGGAAAGTCGTGCCGGTCCAGAAAGCGCGCAGTCACGCCGTTGGCCGCGATCATGAAGCCGGCGATCAACTCCTTCGCGCGGTTGCCCTCGTCGGCGCGCAGGTCGGTCAGCACGCCGTCCTGGCCGAACACCGGGCGCGCCTCGGGCGTCGACAGGCTCAGCGCGCCATGCTGGCGGCGCAACTCCTTCAGTTGCTGGCCGGCGCGGTCCTGCGTCTGCAGCTGCTCGGCCAACCCGGGCAGCGCGGCGACCTTGGCCGGCGCACCGGCCTTGCCGTCGAGCCAGGCCGCCACGCTGTCGTAGGTCAGCTGCGCGCGGTTGCGCACCAGCGCGCGGTACACGACGCCGTCGGGCGTCGCGGCAATGGTCGCGCCCACCGCGATCTCGATGACGATCGCCGTGCGGTCTTCGCCCTCGTTCAGCGAGCTCAGGTCGTTCGACAAGCGCAGCGGCAGCATCGGGAACACGCCGGCCGCGGTGTAGACCGAGGTCGTGTTGGCGCGCGCATGCGCGTCGATTGCGCTGCCACCGTGGACCAGCGCGTCGACGTCGGCGATCGCGACGAGGATGCGCTGCACGCCATCGGTCGCGGGCAGCGCGACCGTGAGCTGGTCGAGGTCGCGCGAATCGTCGTTGTCGATCGAGCACCAGAGCAGCTCGCGCAGGTCGCGCAGCGCCGGGCCGGCCGCTGCGGGCGGCGCTGTGAGCGCGGCGACCTCTCGTTCCACGGCGGCCGGGAACTCGGGTTGCAGGCCGCGCTGGCGCATCGCGTCGCGCGCAAGGTTCAGCAGCGAATCCATCGAAGGGCGGTCCGTTGTAGTCGGTGTGAGCCGCGATTGTGAGACAGCGCGCGGCGCTTCCCGCGGCAGCCACTACAGTTGATGAACGCACCGATCGAAGCGCGCCATGTCACCGCGAACCCACCTGCTGATCATCGACCCGCAGAACGACTTCTGCGACACACCCGAGGTGCGGCGCCCGCCGGGTGCGCGGGCGGCGCTGCCGGTCGCCGGTGCCGATGCCGACATGCAGCGCCTCGCGGCGCTGATCCGCGCCGCCGGTGCGTGCGTGGCGCAGATCAGCGTGACGCTCGATTCGCACCAGCGCCTGGACATCGCGCACCCGACCTTCTGGCAGCACGGCGACGGCGCCGCGGTGGCGCCGTTCACGACCATCACCGCCCGGCAGCTGCGCGACGGCGCGTTCGTGCCGCGCGACCCGGCCGCACTGCCGCGCGCCCTCGCCTACCTCGAGGCACTCGAAGCGCGCGGCCGCTACACGCTGATGGTCTGGCCGGTGCACTGCGAAATCGGCAGCTGGGGCCACGCGGTGCACGCCGAGGTCGCCGCGGCCTGCGCCGACTGGCAGGCGCGGCACGGCGGCCCGCTGGCATGGGTGCGCAAGGGCGAGAACCCGTGGACCGAGCACTACAGCGCGCTGCTCGCCGAAGTGCCCGACGACGCCGACCCGCGCACCCAGCTGAACCGAGCCTTGCTCGACGATCTGGACCGCGCCGACCGCATCCTGATCGCCGGCGAGGCCAGCAGCCATTGCGTGCGCGCGACCACCGAGCACATCGTCGCGCACCTGGCCGGCGGCCGGCCCGAGCGCATCACGCTGATCACCGACTGCATGAGCCCGGTGGCCGGCTTCGCCGCCGAGCACGACGCGTTCCTCGCGGAGATGCGCGCACATGGCGTCGCGCTGGCGGATTCGGCCGACGTTGCAGGCCCTGCTGCCGGCCGGCTGACGACGCCGATCCGCGGCAACTGCAGCTGATGCGGTCACGCTTGCATTTCGTCGCAAGCGCGTTGGCGCGAGGCGAGGTGGCTTCTAGAGTTCGCTCCATCGCCATCGCACCCACCGCAGGAGCTCACCATGATCAGCCGCCTCACTCTCAGCGCTCTCGTTTTCGCCGTGATCGGCACCGCGTCGCTGGCCTTCGCGGCGACCGTGCACCAGGCCGCCTCGGCAGCACCGGCGGCGCTGGCGAAGCAGGTTCCTGTCGTGCAGCTCGAACGCGTCGTGGTCATCGGCAAGCGCCTGTCGCAGACGGCGCTCTGAGCGTCGCCGGTCCGACCGCCCAAGGTGAAGACCATGCTGACGCTGCTGCTCTGGTGTCTGCTGTTCGTGCTGTGCTGGCCGCTCGCGCTGGCCGTGCTGGTGCTGTGGCCGATCGTCTGGCTGCTGACGCTGCCGCTGCGCCTGTTCGGCATCACGCTGACCGCCGTGTTCGCGCTTCTCGCCGCGATCCTGCTCCTGCCCGCCCGGCTGCTGGGCACCGCCGGCAAGCGCCCCTGACGCCGGCGGCACGCGCCGCCCAAACACTTCCCTGCACGGCCAAGTGCGCGTGCCTTGCGCCACGCCGCGCTTCGCCATCACCAAGCTCCAGCCACCGCGCTTGCGCGACGTTGCGCGTCGAACACCCGTGTTCGACGCCGCGAAGCGCTGCGTGATCCCGACGCAGGCGCCGTGACGGGCTGATCCCGGGTTTTCCCCTGGGCCTGCGGGCTTGCATCGCCACGCCCTCGGCCGTATTATCTACCGACCGGGCGGTCGAATATGTTTTCGTCCCCTTTTGACCGATCCCCGACGCCGCCGCACACTGGCCGCCTCCACTCGCAGACGAAGGGTTTCATGGGCTACTCGTTGAACACGCAAACAGCGGTGGCCGTCATCGGCGCCGGCAGCATGGGCGCGGGCATCGCCCAGCTCGCGGCGCAATCCGGCCACGCAGTGCGCCTGTTCGATGCGCAGTCGGGTGCGGCCGAGAACGGCCTGAAGCGCATCGCCGCGGACCTGGACGGCGCCGTCAAGCGCGGCAAGATGGACGGCCCCGAGCGCGACGCGGTGCTGGCGCGCCTGTCGGTGGCGGGCTCGATCGACCAGCTCGCCGGCTGCGGACTGCTGGTCGAGGCGATCGTCGAGCGCCTGGACGCGAAGCAGGTGCTGTTCCGGCAGCTCGAGGGCTTCATCGCGCCGAACGCGGTGATCGCCACCAACACCTCGTCGATCTCGATCACCGCGGTCGCGCAGGGGCTGCGGCATCCGCGGCGATTGATCGGCTGGCACTTCTTCAACCCGGCGCCGCGCATGAAGCTGGTCGAGGTGATCCCGGGCGTCGAGACCGACCCCGCGCTGGTGCCGGCGCTGCACGCGCTGTCCAAGACCTGGGGCAAGACCTCGGTCGACGCGCCGAACACGCCGGGCTTCATCGTCAACCGCGTCGCGCGGCCCTATTACGCCGAAGGGCTGCGCCTGCTGGCCGAGCGCATCGCGCCGGCGCCGGCGATCGACCGGCTGATGCGCGAGGCCGGCGGCTTCGCGCTGGGCCCGTTCGAGTTGATGGACCTGATCGGCCTGGACGTGAACCTGTCGGTCACCGAGTCGGTGTTCCAGGCCACCGCCTTCGACGCGCGCTACGCGCCGCACGTCATCCAGCAGGAGCTGGTGCGCAGCGGGCGCTTCGGGCGCAAGACGGGGCACGGGTTCTATCCGTACGGCAAGGACGCGGTGGCACCGACCGTCGCGACCGTGGCCGCCGGTGACAGCAGCGGCACGCTCGAAGCCGCGCCGAACGCGGGCCTGCTCGGCTCGCTGCTGCAACGACTGCAAGCCGCCGGCGTGCGCGTGACAACATGCGCCGACCTGCCCGACGAGACGCTGGCGATCGGCGACATCCGCATCGCGCTGACCGACGGTCGCACCGCGGCCGAGCGCGCCGACGGCAGCGCACTGATCCTGCTCGACCTCGTGCGCGACTTCTCGACCACGACGACGCTCGGCGCAACCGCCAGCCCGGCGGCCGCAGCGCAGTTGCCGGCCCTGGCGGCGCTGCTGCAGCCCGCGGCGATCGCGCTGATCGCGCTCGACGACGTCGCCGGCTTGGTGCTGATGCGCACCGTCTGCTGCCTCGCCAACGAAGCCGCCGACGTGATGACCTGGACCGGCACGCAGGCCGCCGACATCGACATCGCGATGGTGCTGGGCACCGCGTACCCGATGGGGCCGCTGGCCTGGGCCGATGCGATCGGCGCGTCGCGTGTCGTCGCGGTGCTGGCAAACCTGCAAGTGCACTATGGCGAGGTCCGCTACCGGCGTGCACCGCCGTTGTCGCGCCTGCATTTCACGGGCGGCCGCTTCCATGACTGATGCCGCGCAACGGACCGCGGATATGGTTCGCGAGGGCATGTTCCGCAACGACCGCGCGTCCAAGCTGCTCGGCATGCAGATCGTCGACGTGAAGCCCGGCAGCGCGACGCTGACGATGACGATCCGCGACGACATGCTGAACGGCCACGACATCTGCCATGGCGGACTGATCACGACGCTGGCCGACTCGGCCTTCGCGTTCGCCTGCAATTCGTACAACGAGCTGACGGTGGCCTCGGGCTTCTCGATCGATCTGCTCGCGCCGGGCCGTCTGAACGACGTGCTCACCGCGCGCTGTGCCGAAGTCTCGAAGGCCGGCCGCACCGGCGTCTACGACACAACGATCACCAACCAGCGCGGCGAACGCATCGCGATGTTTCGCGGCCGCTCGTACACGATGAAAGGCAAGCCGGCCGTTCCCGCAAGCGCGGCCGGCTGAGGAGACACGCCCATGCCCGTCAAACAACCGAAGCCCGGCGAGCTCGATGCGATCGAGACGGCGAGCCGCGATGAAGTCACCGCGCTGCAGCTCACGCGCCTGAAGGCGACGCTGCATCACGCGTATGCGAACGTGCCGCACTACAAGAAGTCCTTCGACGCGAAGGACGTGCACCCGGACGATCTGAAGTCGCTGGCCGACCTCGCGAAGTTCCCGTTCACGGTCAAGAAGGACTTGCGCGACCACTACCCGTTCGGGCTGTTCGCCGTGCCGCGCGAGCAGGTCGTGCGGCTGCACGCATCGTCGGGCACGACCGGCAAGCCGACCGTCGTCGGCTACACGCAGAACGACATCTCGACATGGGCCGACTTGGTCGCACGCTCGATCCGCGCCGCCGGCGGGCGCAAGGGCGACATCATCCAGGTGTCGTACGGCTACGGCCTCTTCACCGGCGGCCTGGGCGCGCACTACGGCGCCGAGCGGCTGGGCTGCACCGTGATCCCGATGTCGGGCGGGCAGACCGAGAAGCAGATCCAGCTGATCCAGGACTTCCGGCCCAGCATCATCATGGTCACGCCCAGCTACATGCAGGTGATCGTCGAGGAGATGACGCGCCAGAAGATCGACCCGCGCGCGACCTCGCTGAAGGTCGGCATCTTCGGCGCCGAACCCTGGACCGAGGCGATGCGCCGCGAGATCGAGGGCAAGGCGGCGATCGACGCGGTCGACATCTACGGCCTCAGCGAGGTGATGGGCCCTGGCGTGGCCAGCGAGTGCATCGAGAGCAAGGACGGGCCGGTCGTCTGGGAAGACCACTTCCTGCCCGAGATCATCGACCCCGAGACCGGCGAGGTGCTGCCCGACGGCAGCGAGGGCGAGCTGGTGTTCACGTCGCTGACCAAGGAAGCGCTGCCGATCATCCGCTACCGCACGCGCGACCTGACGCGCCTGCTGCCTCCCACCTCGCGCGCGTTCCGCCGCATGGGCAAGATCGTCGGCCGCAGCGACGACATGCTGATCATCCGCGGCGTCAACGTCTTCCCGACGCAGATCGAGGAGATCGTGCTCGCGCACGCGCAGCTCTCCGGCCAGTACCAGGTGCAGGTCAGCCGCGACGGATTGCTCGACGAGGTCGAGGTGCGCTGCGAATTGCAGCCCGGCGCCGATGGCGACGTTCACGCGATCGCGCTGTGGGTGCAGCACCGCGTGAAGACGCTGGTCGGCATTTCGACGCGCGTCAACGTGCTGCCGCCCGATTCGATCGAACGCACGCTGACCGGCAAGGCCCGACGCGTCATCGACAAGCGACCCAAGTAAAAGGACATCACCATGTACACCCAAGCGATGGACACAATGGGCAAGGACGAAGCGCCGAAGGCGCTGCGCTCCGCGGAGGAAGTGCAGTTGCAGGCACGCTTCGACGCCCGCATCGACGCCGGCGATTTCATCGAGGCGAAGGACTGGATGCCCGAGCACTACCGCAAGACGCTGGTGCGCCAGATCAGCCAGCACGCGCACTCCGAGATCGTCGGCATGCTGCCCGAAGGCAACTGGATCTCGCGCGCGCCCACACTCAAGCGCAAGGCGATCCTGCTCGCCAAGGTGCAGGACGAGGGCGGCCACGGGCTGTACCTCTATGCCGCGGCCGAGACGCTGGGCACCAGCCGCGACCAGTTGTTCGACGCGCTGCACAGCGGCCGCGCCAAGTACAGCTCGATCTTCAACTACCCGACCTTGAGCTGGGCCGACATGGGCACGATCGGCTGGCTGGTCGACGGCGCCGCGATCATGAACCAGGTGCCGATCTGCCGCTGCTCGTACGCGCCCTATGCGCGCGCGATGATCCGCATCTGCCGGGAAGAGAGCTTTCACCAGCGCCAGGGCTTCGAGGCGCTGCTGACGATGATGAAGAAGGGCACTCAAGCGCAGAAAGACATGGTGCAGGACGCGGTGAACCGCTGGTGGTGGCCGTCGATCATGATGTTCGGCCCGCCGGACGAC
>Ga0070667_100001996_pt1 | contig 18084 bp, 19 predicted proteins | sample KBSS33metaG_FD_64659 | JGI IMG/M metagenome (GOLD analysis project Ga0070667, IMG submission 64659) | Switchgrass rhizosphere microbial communities from Kellogg Biological Station, Michigan, USA - KBS S3-3 metaG | ecosystem: Host-associated > Plants > Roots > Rhizosphere > Soil ... | reverse complement strand
GAAGGGCTTTGCAGAGGATTTCGCGAAAGAGGTCGCGCAATTGACGCAACTGCCCTTCACGCCAGCGCCAAACAAGTTCGCCGAGCTGGCGGCGCACGACACGATGGTCGAGCTCTCGGGCGTGCTCAACGTGATCGCGACCGCCTGCACCAAGATCGCCAATGACATCCGGCTGCTCGGATCGGGCCCACGCTGCGGCCTCGGCGAGCTAAAGCTGCCGGAGAACGAGCCGGGCAGCTCGATCATGCCGGGCAAGGTCAACCCGACCCAGGCCGAGATGCTGACGATGGTCGCCGCCCAGGTCGCCGGCAATCATGTGGCCGTGACCATTGGCGGGATGCAGGGCCACCTCGAGCTCAACGTGTTCAAGCCGATGATCGGCGCCAATGTGATTCGGTCGATCAACCTGCTGGCGACCGGCATGGAAAGCTTCACCGAACGCATGCTCGACGGCACCGAGCCCGACGAGGCGCGCATCGCCGAGCTGATGAACCGCTCGCTGATGCTGGTGACGGCGCTGGCGCCCGAGATTGGCTACGACAATGCGGCGGCGATCGCGAAGCACGCGCACAAGAATCGCCTGACGCTGAAGGAAGCAGGGCTGGAGCTGGGCCTGGTCGACGAGGAGACGTTCGACCGGGTGGTCAAGCCGGAGTCGATGCTCGGGCGCTGAGATGGCAACGCCTTGTTAGGCAATCTCGTGTGATCCTCTGCCAATGGCAGTCATCATCATTACTGGATTCGTCATCGTTCTGGCCGTGCCGCTGGTGCTGTGCCTGAATGCAATGGGGCGGCAAATCCGGGCGGACTTTGAACGCGGCGAGCCGGATCGGATCGCGACGGACATAACGTTGCAACGCAAGATCCTGATCGTGGTCAGCGGCTTCGTCGTCGCATCGTCGATCCTCGGATACTGGATGATCGGCTTGACTGCGCTCCTGACGGGCCTCGCTTTCCTGATACCTTATTGGCGCAATCGGCCGCTCAATGCTGCCGATCAATCTGCAGCCGACTAAAGCTTCAGGTTCACCCGAAAGCCAAGATTGTCGATCCCGGGATTCTCCCGGCCTTCGAGCTGCGCGTGGCTCATGTGGACCCAGCTCGCCTCAATGCTGACGCGTCTGCTGACCTGCGCGCCGATCCCGAGCTCCGGCTCAAACAGCACTCGGCTGCCGAAGGCGATCTTGTCGGTCCGATAGAACTTGCCCGCCGACCCGTCATGGATCGCGATGCCAACGCCGGGACGAATGTACCAGCCGTGACCGAGCCCGAAGCGGCCTGACAGGCCCACCGCCGCATAATTGGTGTTCCCGGCCGAATTGAGCGCGCCGAATACATAGGGCTGGAGGAACGTGCCGAATATGCGTCCGCCGCGATAGCCGAGCGAGAAATCGACGCCGTCCTCGATTCCCGACTTGTCGAGTGGCGTCTTGACGTCATGGACATGGAGGCCGCCGAACAGCTCCCCGGCGCTTGCCGCCGTCGGAAAGATGGCCGCAAGCAGCGCGGCGCAAAGGGCGCGGATCAGTTTCAACACGTCTCTCCCAGCGGACTGTCGGAAGCAGAACACATCGAGCGGATCAAGGTGCCCTGTCAGACCGCCTGCCACGACTCTGCGGCAGGCGTCAAAGCCCATTAACCGAGAGGCGTTGAGCGGCTTGTTATCGTGAATAGCTAACGGGCGGGTAACACTCGAAAAAAACAGTGGAAATCCTGCGCCGGAGATATTGCTTTTCGGACCATCTCAAAGCAGCTTCGGCGAAGAAGACCGTGTGCCTGGGGAGGGGGTCCGATGAGCTTTCGCCGTGCTGGACTGATCGCCGCAGCAAGTGCTGCCGCCCTGCTGCTCGCAGGCTGCGATCCGGGCGGAGGTGGAGGCGGCGGCACCCCGACGCCAACCCCTACGCCGACTCCAACTCCGACCCCCACGCCGACTCCGTCGGTAACGCTGACCGCGCTGGTCAACCAGCCGCCGGTGCCAGTCTACATGGCGATGCTGCTGACCGATGGTTCGGTCTTGGTGCAGGCGAGCCCCGGCGGCACCGTCAGCGCCGCGCAATTCTACCGGCTGACCCCCGATCAGAATGGCGATTATGGGCGAGGCACCTGGCAGCAGATTGCCTCGCCGCCGGCTGGCTATTCGCCCTACGCAACGAGCGAGGCGGTGTTGAACGACGGTCGGGTGCTGCTGATCGGCGGCGAGTATAACCACGACGAGTACCAGATCCCGTTCCGGCCGTCGGCGCTGACCAACATGTCGGCGACCTACAACCCGCAGACGAACAGCTGGACGATGATCCCGGCGCCTGCGGGCCTTGATTATATTGGCGATCCCGCTGAGGTGACACTGGCCGACGGGCGCGTGGTAATCGGCGACAAATTGTTCAAACGGATGTGGTCGTTTGACCCGGCTACCAACGCCTGGTCGGCGCTGAGCTTCACGAACTACACGCCGAACGATTTCGCAGAGATGGGATTCACCCTGCTTCCGAGCGGAGCAGTTCTGAGCGTCGACGTCCGCAATGCGCCGGCAAGCTATCACTTCGTCCCGTCTACAGGCACCTGGGTCTCGGACGGACCGACTGCAACTAACCTGGCCGAGCTGACCGGAACGCCGATCACCTACGGCCCGGCGCCCACGCAGACCGTCGGCGGCGTCACCTACGGCCCCGGCCCCGCCGGGACCTATATCGCGCCGGGCGAGATCGGTCCGTCGATCCTGCGCCCGGACGGGAACGTCTGGTGGGTAGGCGCGGCATCATCAGGCCAGATCGCGCACTCGGCGATCTACCATCCGGGCGCAAGTGCGGCGGTCGCGGGGTCCTGGACTGCCGGACCGAACCTGCCCGCGGGCGAGAATGCCGACGACGTCTGCGCGGTGCTGCTGGTCAACGGCAATGTGCTCCTCGCCGGGTCGACCGACTCTCTATACGAGTTCGACGGGACCAACCTGACGCGGACGGTGACGGGTCCTGCGTCGCCCTCAGGCACGTTCCTGCTGCCCCTGCCGACTGGGCAGGTGCTCGTTCTCAACCCTGGCCAGGCCGTCCGTGCAAAGCTGTACACGCCGCTTGGCGGCCCGCAGGCAAGCTGGGCCCCAACCATCAGCAGCGTCCCCACGGCGCTTATGCGCGGCCAGACCTATGCACTGACGGGAACGCAGCTCAACGGGCTCAGCGAAGCCTCATCGTTCGGCGACGAGTTCAACTCGGCGACCAACTATCCGCTGGTACGAATCCGCAATGTCGCTACCGGCCACATCATCTACGCCCGCACGCACAACCACAGCACGATGGGCGTCGCGACCGGTGCCACGCCCGTCAGCACGAACTTCGATGTACCCGCGGGGACGGAGACTGGCGCTTCGGAGCTGGTGGTGGTCGCGAACGGGATCGCGTCGGCTCCGGTCAGCGTGACCATCAGCTAGTCTCAGCCGCCCGCCTGCCAGGTCTGAATCGCCGGATTGGGCGCGATCAATGCGATGATGTTGAGCGTCAGATTGTCGCGGATGACGAACAAGGGCGCGAGCTCCAGCGCGACCAGCAGGACGATCGACGCCCACAGCGGGAGCCTTCGCGCGAGGAGGAAGCCCATGGCCATCATCAATATGTCCGACAGCGAGTTGATGACGCTGTCGCCGGTATAGCCGAGCGCCGCGGTGGTCGCGCGGTAGCGGTCGATCACCATCGGCGTGTTCTCGGTCACTTCCCAGCTCGCCTCGGCCAGAAGCGCAATGAGGAAACGCGAGCCGATCGGGACGCGGCGCGCGACCAGCCATAGCCCGGCGTAGAACAGCAGGCCGTGGACTATATGGCTGAGGCTGTACCAGTCGGCCAGCATCTGGCTGGTGCGGGGGCTATCGCGACCCGGAACCCAGAGGTCGACGCGGCCGCAGGTGCAGATGGGATTGCGGCCCATCGCAAGCAGGATTGCGGCCGCGGCAGCGAGGATGAGGAGGGCGATGAGCCAGGTGCGGCGCGACATGGCAAGAGGCTTAGCAGAGCAGTCCGCCTTGCAAAGATCGGCGATCGGGGCGAACAACCGCGCGATGCTCCGCACCTACGGTCCCTCATGCGACGGAAGCCTGATCGAGGCGAAGGCGCAGAAGATTCCCGACACCGCGACCTGGGTCGACCTCGAGGAGCCCACGACGGAGGAGGAAGCACTCGTCGAGCGCTGCATCCATATGGATGTGCCGACCGAGAGCGAAATGGCCGAGATCGAACCTTCGAGCCGGCTCTATGAGCGGGACGGCGCGCTCTACATGACGGTCAGCGTCTTGTACGGGCTGCAGGAGGGTGAGCCCCGGACGACGCCGATCAGCTTCGTCCTGACCGACAACCGGCTGGTCACGGTCCGCTACGCGACTCCCAAGCCGCTGCGCGCCTTCGAGGAGCACGCTCGCCGCGATCCCAGCCTCGTCAAGGACGCGCCGACCGCGCTCGTCCGGATGCTCGATGCGATTATCGACCGGCTCGCCGACGAGCTTGAGAATGTCGCGAGCACGATCGAGGCGATTTCCGGCAACATCTTCAATCGCAAGATGGATGCGCGCCGCATTCCGGCCGAGCGGCTTACGGCCCTGTTGACCAATATCGGGCGCACCCAGACCTTGATGGCCAAGATCCGCTACTCTGCCGTCAGCACGACGCGGATGTTGAACTTCCTGTCAGGCGCCAACCGCTTCCACGCGGAAGGGCAGAGCGACTTCCGACATCACCTCACAAGCCTCAGCACCGACGCGACCGCGCTCGGCGAGCATGCGAGCTTCCTGTCGGACAACCTCCAATTCCTGCTCGATGCCTCGCTCGGGCTCATCAGCATCGAGCAGAATGCGGCGATGAAGCTGTTCAGCTGGGCCGCGGTGGTGTTCCTGCCGCCGACGCTGATCGCCGGCATTTACGGCATGAACTTCCATTATTTCCCAGAGCTCGACTGGCACTACGGCTATGCGATCTCGCTGGTCCTCATGCTAGCGAGCGCGGTCGGTCCGTACCTTTATTTCAAGAAGCGCGGTTGGATCTAGCCTAGGCCGGCTGCTCCAGCGGGATGGCCGGAAGCTCGTCGGCCGCAGCGGCGGCGGCTGCGCGGCGGCGGGCGAGTGCGGCATAGGCCAGCGCAAGCTCCCCGGCGACTTCGACGCGCTCGGGCTCGTCCTTCGAGCAAGCGGCGGCGCGGGCTTCCGCGGCACGGCGGCGGAAATAATCGGTGTCGCGAGTCACCGGCGTGGCTCCTTCTTCCCTCTTCACCATATTTATTGCACCTGCGAGATGATTAAAAGGGCCGCGCCGCCGTCCGGCGCTTAAGCCGTTCATCCTGGCGCAAGAATCGAGATCTGGCCGCCGCTGTTTGCGGCCTCGGGCACAGGTTGCTAGACGCGCTGCGGCTCCCAATCGAACGACGCCCCAGAAAGACAGCAATGATCCCCACCGGCCAGGACGGCCTCCGAACCCGCTCGACCCTCGAAGCCGGAGGCAAGAGCTACACTTATTATTCGCTCGAAAAGGCCGCCGCCGCACTCGGCGACGTCTCGCGCCTGCCTTTCTCGATGAAGGTCCTGCTGGAGAATCTGCTGCGCTTCGAGGACGGCGCCACCGTCACCCGCGAAGACCTGCAGGCGATGGCTGACTGGCTGAAGGAGCGGCGGATCAACCGCGAGATCCAGTACCGCCCCGCGCGAGTGCTGATGCAGGACTTCACCGGCGTCCCCGCCGTCGTTGACCTGGCCGCGATGCGCGACGCGATGCGGCAACTCGGCGGCGACCCGCAGAAGATCAACCCGCTCGTGCCCGTGCACCTGGTCATCGACCATAGCGTGATGGTCGACGAGTTCGGCAATCCGCGCGCGTTCGAGAAGAACGTCGAGTTCGAATATCAGCGCAACAGCGAACGCTACGAGTTCCTGAAGTGGGGTAGCCAGGCATTCGACAATTTCCAGGTGGTGCCGCCCGGGACCGGCATCTGCCACCAGGTGAACCTAGAGCACGTGGCGCAGGTCGTATGGACCGGGCCCGACCAGACCGGCGAAACGGTCGCCTACCCGGACACGCTCGTTGGGACCGACAGCCACACGACGATGGTCAACGGCCTGGGCGTGCTCGGCTGGGGCGTCGGAGGGATCGAGGCCGAGGCGGCGATGCTCGGCCAGCCGGTCAGCATGCTGATCCCGGAAGTCGTCGGCTTCCGGCTCGAGGGTCAGCTCAAGGAAGGGATCACCGCGACCGACCTGGTGCTGACGGTCACCCAGATGCTGCGGCAGAAGGGCGTCGTCGGACGGTTCGTCGAATTCTACGGGCCCGGCCTCGATAACCTGCCGCTGGCCGACCGCGCGACCATCGCGAACATGGCGCCCGAATATGGCGCGACCTGCGGCTTCTTCCCGGTCGACGAGCGGACGATCGATTATCTGAAGCTGACCGGGCGCGAGGAGGCGCAGATCGCGCTGGTGAGGGCCTATGCGCAGGCGCAGGGTCTGTGGCGCGATGCTTCGTCGCCGGAGCCCTTGTTCACCGACACGCTCGAGCTCGACATGGCGACGATCGAACCGTCGCTGGCCGGACCCAAGCGCCCGCAGGACCGGGTGCTGCTGACCGACGTCGACGACCAGTTCAACGGCGAGCTCGAGGCAACCTACAAGAAGCACAACGACCCGCGCGTCGCGGTCGAGGGCGAGAGCTTCGACTTCGGCAATGGGGACGTCGCGATCGCGGCGATCACCAGCTGCACCAACACGTCGAACCCGTCGGTGCTCATCGCCGCCGGCCTCGTCGCCCGCAAGGCGCGCGAGAAGGGCCTCACCGCCAAGCCGTGGGTCAAGACCAGCCTTGCGCCGGGGAGCCAGGTGGTGACCGACTATCTCAACGAGAGCGGGCTGAGCGAAGATCTCGACGCGCTCGGATTCGACCTGGTCGGCTACGGTTGCACGACCTGCATCGGCAATTCCGGGCCGCTTCCGGAGTCGATCAGCAAGGCGATCAACGACAACGACCTGGTCGCGGTCAGCGTCCTTTCCGGCAACCGCAATTTCGAAGGCCGGGTGTCGCCCGACTGCCGCGCCAATTACCTCGCCTCACCCCCGCTGGTCGTCGCCTATGCGCTCAAGGGCACCGTGCGCTCTGACATGGTCAGGGAGCCGATCGGCACCGCGTCGAACGGCGAGCCGGTCTATCTCAAGGACATCTGGCCGACCAACCAGGAGATCCGCGAGCTGATCGACGCGCATGTCCATTCGGAGATGTTCCGCAGTCGCTACGCCGACGTCTATCGCGGCGACGAGCGGTGGCAGAAGATCGAGGTCAAGGGCGGCGAGACCTACGGCTGGCCGGCCGCATCGACCTACATCCAGAACCCGCCCTACTTCACCGGCATGACGATGCAGGCCGCGGAGCAGACCGACATCGAGCGTGCGCGGCCGCTGGCGATCTTCGGCGATTCGATCACCACCGACCACATCTCGCCGGCGGGCGCGATCAAGCCCGACAGCCCGGCCGGGCGCTATCTGCTCGAGCGGCAGGTCAGCCGCGGCGAGTTCAACAGCTACGGCTCACGCCGGGGCAACCATGAAGTGATGATGCGCGGCACCTTCGCCAACATCCGCATCCGCAACCGCATGCTCGACAATGTCGAGGGCGGCTTCACCCGCTACGCGCCGACCGGAGAGACGATGGCCATCTATGACGCGGCCATGCTCTACAAGGCCGACGGACGCCCACTCGTCGTCATCGCCGGCAAGGAATATGGCACCGGCAGCTCGCGCGACTGGGCGGCCAAGGGCACGGTCCTGCTCGGCGTCCGGGCGGTGATCGCCGAGAGCTTCGAGCGCATCCACCGCTCCAACCTGGTCGGCATGGGCGTCCTGCCCTTGCAGTTCCGCGACGGCGAGAATGCGGCGACCTTCGGGCTTACCGGCGAGGAGAAATATACGATCACCGGGATCGCCGATCTCCAGCCCCGACAGGACGTCGAGGTGAAGGTCATCCGCGACAGCGGCGAGGAGCTGAGCTTCACCGCCCGCTGCCGCATCGATACCTACAACGAGCTCGAATATTTCAAGGCCGGCGGCATCCTCCATTATGTGCTGCGGAGGCTGGCGGCCGCGTGAGCCCCTCCGGCCCGCTCACCGGCTCTTGCCATTGCGGGCGGGTGACGGTCACGATTCCCCGGCAGCCCGAGCATGTTACGCACTGCAATTGCAGCCTGTGCAGCAAGACCGGCTTCCAGGGCATCTATTACCGGGGCGACGAGGTCGCGATCAGCGGCGAGTTCGACGATTATGTCCGCGCCGATTCCAATCCGGCGTTCCTCACTACACATCGCTGCCGCCATTGCGGGATCGCGACCCACTGGACCCCGCTGAGCGATCCGCCGCACGAGCGGATCGGCATCAACGCGCGCCTGTTCGAGCCCAGCGCCTTCGACGGGATCGAGGTGCGAGAGGTCGACGGCCGCAGCTGGCCGGCATGAGCGCGGTCGATATCGCGGTCGAGGTCGTCGGCTGGACCGGCGCGCTGCTGATCCTGCTGGCCTATCTGCTGATCTCGGCCGGCAAGCTCACCGGCCAGTCGGCACTCTACCAGTGGATGAACATCGTCGGCGCGGCCGGCTTCGTGATCAACGGCTGGTGGCACCGCGCCATTCCTTCTACCGCATTGAACGTGGTCTGGATGGGGATAGGGGCTGTCGCTCTATGGAAGATCGCGCAACGCAAATCGTCGATCTGAGCCACGTCATCGAAGACGGGATGACGACCTATCCGGGGCTACCCGGCCCCCACATCTGTGACTTCTGGGAGCGGGAGGGGACGGCCAAGAACTACGAGGATGGGTCGACCTTCCAGATCGGGCGGATCGACATGGTCGCCAATACCGGCACCTATGTCGATGCGCCGTTCCATCGCTACGCCGAGGGCAAGGATCTCTCGGAGCTTCCGCTGCCGTCGCTCGCGGACCTGCCGGGAATCGTGGTCCGCCGGCCGTGGGAGAATGAGCTAGGCACCGATGCCGCGCATTTCGAGGGGCTGGACGTTCGCGGCAAGGCGGTGCTGGTGCACACGGGCTGGGACCGGCACTGGCGCACCGACCGCTACGGCGTCGAGCATAGCTTCCTCACCCCCGACGCCGCCGACTGGCTGGTCGAGCATGGCGCCGCGCTGGTCGGGATCGACAGCAACAATATCGACGACACGAGGGTTCGGCGGCGGCCGGTCCACACCAGGCTGCTGGGGGCCGACATCCCGATCTGCGAGCATATGACCGGTCTCGGCAGCCTGCCCGACGCGGGCTTCCGCTTCTCGGCGGTGCCGCCGAAAGTGAAGGGGATGGGGACCTTCCCGGTGCGTGCCTACGCCGTGCTCGGCTGAGCCAGCGCCTCCTCCAGCCAGCCAGGGATGATGGCGCCGGCCGGGACCGCGTCGACGCGGGCGTGAACGACCGACAGGCCGAGCTCTGGATACTCTGCCAGGGATCGCTCGACTCCGACGCCGTCGACGACGACCAGCCGGCGATTGATCTTCTGCCGCCAGTTCATCCGCGCGGTATTCTCCTGCCCAACGAAACAGCCCTTGGTGAAGCTGACGCCGTTCAGCTCAGCAGCATTGCACTCGAGCCAGAGGATGTCACCGAGCTCCGCCCGGCCTTCGCACACGCCCCAACGGAGACGATGCTCGAGCCACTCCATGGCGGACTCATCGGCAGGAGCGAGCCAGCGATGGCCGAGTTCAGGAAGGCGCGGGTCCGACCGGCCGTCTCCGTCAAGCGACCAGTGCACGGCCGAGGATGGATCGCGCTCGATCGTGATCGGACGGCGGAGACGGTAGACGCCCAAGCGCTTGATGAGGTCGTCGGCCGCCTCGGCTTCGCAGTCGAGCAGCAGGTCGTCGCCATCTTCCCAAACCAGAAAATCGAACAGGCACTTGCCCTGCGGCGTCAGAAGCCCCGCCCAGACCGGCAGCGGGCCATTCACGTCGCTGGTCACGAGCCCCTGGAGGAACCCGCGCGCGTCCTCGCCTGAGACACGAACAACTGCGCGATCCGTGAGGGTGGTAGCGGCCATGGCTCTCAGTTAGGTAGCGGGGAGTGGCTACGCAAACGCTGACCATCCGCAAGCCGGACGACTGGCACGTGCATTTGCGCGATGGCGACATGCTGAAGACGGTGGCGCCTTATACCGCGCGGCAGTTCGCGCGGGCGATCGTGATGCCCAATCTCAGGCCGCCGATCACCAGCGTCGAGGCGGCGCGCGACTATCGCAAGCGCATCCTGGAAGCGACGGCGCCCGGCTTCACGCCACTGATGACCTGCTATCTGACCGACCGGACCGACGCCGACGAAGTCGCGCGCGGCCATTCTGAGGGCGTGTGGGTCGCCGCCAAGCTCTATCCGGCTGGTGCCACCACCAACAGCGACAGCGGCGTCACCGACATCCGCAACATCTATCCGGTCCTCGCCCGCATGGAGAAGATCGGCATGGTGCTATGCGTCCATGGCGAGGTCACCGACCCGGACGTCGACGTCTTCGACCGCGAGGCGATGTTCATCGACCGCGTCCTAACTCGCCTGGTCAGCGACTTTCCCGAGCTCAAGATCGTGCTCGAGCATATCACCACCGCCGATGCAGTTGATTTCGTCAACAGCGGCCGGGTCGCCGCGACCATCACGCCGCAGCATCTGATGATCAACCGCAACGCGATGTTCGACGGCGGGCTTCGGCCGCACGCCTACTGCCTGCCCGTGGCCAAGCGCGAGGAGCACCGCCTCGCGGTTCGAAGGGCGGCGGTCTCTGGCCGGCCAAATTTCTTCCTCGGCACCGACAGCGCGCCACACGCCCGCAACGCGAAGGAGAGCGCCTGCGGCTGCGCGGGAATCTTCAATGCGCCCTTCGCGCTCGAAAGCTATGCGAGCGTTTTCGAGGAGGAGGATGCGCTCGACCGGCTGGAAGCATTCGCGTCGGTCAACGGCGCGCACTTCTACGACCTTCCGGTCAACGAGGACCTCGTCATGCTCGAGCGCTGGACCGTCGAGGTCTCCGAAGAGATCGACGGCATCGTGCCTTTCCACGCGGGCGAAACGCTCCGCTGGCGATTGGTTGCCTAAGCATCTCCGGAGACTCCTGTGCGCCGCGGCTCAGGCGACGATCGCCAAGTCGAAGTCGAGCATCACCAACAACTGAGCTTCAGTGGTCGCCGCGGCCGCTCGTCCCGATGATCGCGGCGAAATGCTCTTCGAGCCGTTCGTAGCATTCGCACGAGCGGCGCAGGAGGCCGGCGCGGTCGCTGACTTGGATGACGCCGCGGCCGGTGACGAGCAGGCCTTCCTGCTCGAGCGACTGGATGACGGCGTTGACGGTCGTCCGCTGGACCCCGAGCAGTCCGGCGAGGGCCTGCTGCGTCAGCTCGATCCGGTCGCCGATGCGATCCTGCGCATGGAGCAGCCAGCGCGCGGCGCGCTCGGGAATGGAATGGTGGGCATTGCACGCGACCGACTGCATCGCCTGGGCGAGCAGGTAATCGGAGAAACGGCAGAACAGGTTGGCGATGAACGGCGAACGCTTCTTGGCCTCCTCCAGCGCCTCCATCGGCACCTTGAATGCCGATCCACCGACCAGCACCAGGGCGCGGGAAAAGGCAGGCGCCTGACCGCAGCTGACGATCCCGCCGACCGCGCCCCTGCGGCCGATCATCAGCGATTCGACGGTCCGGCCTCCCGACAGCTCGATTTCCAGCGAGATCAGGGTCTGCCCGACCGGGAACAGGCTCGACGTGACCTGCTCGCCGCGGGTGAGCGCGGTTTCGCCGGCCTTGAGCTCGACCATCGTCCCGAAGCGCTCGAGGAGCTCTCGGAGCTCGGGAGCAAGCGTGGACAGGAGATTATTGCCGGCGAATGCCTCGTCGGCCCTGCTCAGTTCATCGATTGTCGTGTCCGCCAAGTTGCTCGTCCCGTCGCTGTCGATCCCCTCGCCCGAGGGAACAATGCGTCACCGCCGAACTTGCTCCATCAGCTGTGGACGGGCTCGACGGTGACGCGGCGGCCGACAAGCAGGCAGTCGGCGACGAGACGGAACGGCGCGACGTCGACCAGGCTCCGGCGTTCGTCGATCAAGTTGGCGAAGACGCGGTAGATGTCCGGATACTCGCCCGGGCCATCGTCATGCGCCTCCTCTCCGTCGACGATCAGCTTCGAGCCGCCGTCCTGGAGGCGCACCGTCGAGCCGTCGCTGGTCTCAACGGTGATCGTCCATTCCTCGCCCTCGCTCCGGCGCCAGTCGAAACTCGCACGGAGCGGGCCGTCGGCTTCCGGGCTGGAAAAGATGATGTCGGCGGCGATCGGCGTCTGTGCATTCTCGGGGACTTTTAGCTCGGCCGATTTCACGAACAGCTCGCCTGGGAAGATCTTGGTCGCGATCGACAGCGCGTTGATCCCCGGATCGAACACCCCGAACCCGCCCGGCTCCCAAATCCACTGCTGACCGGGATGCCATTTGTGAACGTCCTCGTGCCAGTGGATCTCGAGCGAGCTGATGCGCTTGCCGGCCAGCGCCTTGGCGGCCGCGTCGACGGTCGAGTGGTGCTGGGCGTGCCAGGTAGTGAAGAGCGTCAGGCCCTCGCCCTGGGCAAGGCAGTCGAGCGCCGCGATTTCGGCAAGGCCGGCGGTCGGCGGCTTTTCGAGGAGGCAGTGGAGGCCGGCCGCGAGGCACTCGCGGGCGATGTCGAAGCGCGGCCCGGGCGGGGTGGTGATCGCCACCGCCTGCAGACCCTCGACGCCGTTGATCAGCTCGCGCCAGTCGGTGAAGCATTGGGCGACGCCCTGCCCAGAGCGGCTCGACGTCGCGACCAGCTCGAACCGCGGATTGCCCTGGATCGACGGGACATGCTGGTCCTGGGCGATCTTGCCGTAACCCAGGATGGCGATGCGGATCTGCTTCACTTGAGGCCCTCCACATATGCTCTAGCTTTGGCGAGCGTCTCTTCCGGCGACTGGCCCGGCTGGTAGAGGCCGCCGCCGAGGCCGAAGCCCGACGCGCCGGCGTCCAGCCACGGCCGCATGTTGTCGGGCCTGATCCCGCCGACCGCGAGAACGGGAATGTTTTTCGGGATGACCGCCAGCTGCGCCTTCAGCACCGCTGGCGACGCGGCTTCGGCGGGGAACAGCTTGAGCGCATTGGCTCCGGCGCGGATCGCGGCGAACGCCTCGGACGGCGTGAAATAGCCGGGGCTGGACACAAGGCTTGCCGCCGCAGCTGCCGAAATCACCCCGGGATTGGTATCGGGCGAGACGATGATTCGGCCGCCAGCGTCGCGGACTCGCGCGACATCGTCCGCCTTGAGCACCGTACCGGCGCCGACGAGAACGCGGTCACCGAACTTCGTGGCCAGCCGCTTAATGCTAGAGAGCGGGTCGGGTGAATTCAGCGGGACCTCGATGATCCTAATTCCCGCCTCATAAAGAGCATCGCCAATGGATTCGGCCTCGTCGGGGGTCACACCGCGGATGATCGCGACCAGCGGGCATTGGTCGAGGTAGCGATGGAGAAGCTCGCTTGCGCTCACGTCAAATCCTCTTCGCGATTCCGTTGATCCCGGCGAGAAAGCAGTTCTCACCGTCGAGCTCGATGGTCTCGCGTCCCGCCTGCCCGATGGCCGCGGCGTAGAGCCGAGTGAGCTCGGGGCGGCCGATCACGGCTATCTGGGCGCTGGTCGGGATCGACAGGCCGATGCGGACATCGGCGCCGATCAGCAGGCCGCTGGCGTAGGATGCGGCGTCCTCCTTGCTCATCTGGCCGAGAAGCACGCCGGCGCGCACGCCGAACAAGTCCGCGGACAGCGCAGCTTCGTCGATCGCCTGAAGCGCCCCTTGCTTGAAGGCCTCGTTGGGCTGAACGTCTCCTTGGAGCAGGTCCGACAGGATGCTGTGCTCCTTCAGGAGGTTGAACAGTTCGCCGGTCATCACGGTGCGGAACTCGGTGATTCGGCCGTCGCGCAGGGTCGCCCATTTGTTATGGGTTCCGGGGTGGCACACGAAGCTCGTTGGATCGATCAGGCCAGCCGCTGCGGCGCCGAGCAGCTGCACCTCCTCGCCCCGCATGACGTCGGCGCGGCCGTCGCCGACGTACGAGACCCCCGGCACGATCGCCTCCCGCTCACCGGTCCAGACCAATTTACCGGCGATACCGTCGATCCCCGCGGGGCACGCGACGTATGGCGCCTCTTTCCAGCCTCGGTTCGACCCGATCATCCCCGCGAGAAGCAGCGGATAGTCGCCGAGGCGCTCTCGGATGTCCGCGACCGCGGCGGGAAAGCCGCCGGCGGGGACGGACAGAACGCCGAGATGATCCTCGAACTCGTCGACGCACCGGCCCGATGAATCGAGGCGATAAGCGCGCCGATTGGTCGTGCCCCAGTCGACCGCGATGAAACCTTCAGCCCAACGCATGCTTTTTCGCCAATAGCGGAAAACCGCGGGCAGGCGACTTCGCTCCAAGGTTTTCTTTTTGAGCGGCTGGGCTAGTGCGGACCGGCAGCAAGCCCCAGGGAGATTGAGCCATCGCCAACTTCATGTTCGCGACGGGGATCGAGAACAGCTACCCGACGATCAACCATGGCAAGACCCGCGTCGACGAGATGGCGGTGTGCGGCCATTACGATCGCTGGCGGGAAGATTTCGACTGCGTCCAGGAGATCGGCATCAACTATCTCCGCTACGGACCGCCGATCCACAAGACCTACCTCGGCCCCAACAAGTATGACTGGGAATTCGCCGACCTCACCTTCGCCGAGCTGAAGAAGCGCGACATCACGCCGATCGTCGACCTGTGCCACTTCGGCGTGCCGGACTGGATCGGCAACTTCCAGAACCCCGACTTTCCGGACCTGTTCGCCGCTTATGCCGGCGAGTTCGCGGAGCGCTATCCGTGGGTGCAGCTCTACACGCCGATCAACGAGATGTTCATCTGCGCGGTCTTCTCGGCCAAGTACGGCTGGTGGAACGAGCAGAAGAAGGACGACACGAGCTTCGTCACGGCGCTGAAGCACCTCGTCAAGGCGAACATCATGGGGATGATCGAAATCCTCAAGCGCCGCCACGATGCGATCTTCATCCAGTCGGAATCGTCGGAATATTATCACGCCGATTCACCGGCCGCGATCGGGCGCGCCGAGGTCCTGAACCAGATGCGGTTCCTCAGCCTCGACCTGAATTACGGGCGCCGGGTCGACAGCGGGATGTACCAATACCTGCTCGATAACGGCATGAGCCGCGAGGAATATGAGTGGTTCTTGAACCACCGGCTGAAGCAGCACTGCATCTTCGGCAACGACTATTACCAGCTGAACGAACACCGCGTGTTCGCCGACGGCCACACCGTCGCGGCGGGCGAGACCTTCGGCTACGCCGAGATCACGCGCCAATATTACAACCGCTACCGCCTCCCCGTCATGCACACCGAGACCAACCTGTGGGAGGGTCAGCACGGCGACGAGGCGGTCAAGTGGCTGTGGAAGGAATGGGCCAACGTCCTGCGCCTCAGAAACGTCGGCATCCCGACCGTCGGCTTCACCTGGTACAGCCTGACCGACCAGGTCGACTGGGACACCGCGCTTCGCGAGCAGAACGGTAACGTCAACCCGCTCGGGCTGTTCGACCTCGACCGCAAGATCCGCAACGTCGGCAAGGCCTACAAACAGCTGATCGCCGATTGGCGAAACGTGCTTCCCGCGCAGAGCGTCTGCCTGATCGTGCCGATCAAGAAGATCGGCGATTATCCCGGCGCGGAAGACGATGACGCTGCCGGCAGGCGCCTCGGCGGAAGCGGGACCCAAGCCAAGAAAGCCCAAGTGTGAGCCAGCGCAAGATCGCCAAGATCGAGACTTTCCTGGTTCCGCCGCGCTGGCTGTTCGTTCGGGTCGAGGCCGACGACGGCGCCTTCGGCTGGGGAGAAGCCAGCCTTGAGGGCTGGGCCGAGGCGGTCGAAGGCGCGTTCGAAGCCTTCCGCGACCGCTTCATCGGCGCCGACCCGTTCGCGATCGAGGATATCTGGCAGGTCGGCTACCGCGGCGGCTTCTACCGCGGCGGCGCGGTGCTGATGTCGGCGCTGGCCGGGCTCGAGCAGGCGCTGTGGGACCTGAAGGGCCGTGTCGTCGGACTGCCCGCGTGGCAGATGATCGGGGGCAAGGTGCGCGACAAAGTGCGGTCCTACGCCTGGATCGGAGGCGACCGGCCGCACGAGATCGGCGAGGCCGCGGCGGGGCGGAAGGCGCAAGGCTTCAACGCGGTCAAAATGAACGCCACCGCCGAGCTCGACTGGATCGGGACGAACAAGCAGTTCGACGAGGTGGTGAAGCGCGTCGAGGCGGCGCAAGCCCAGGGCATGGACGTCGGGCTCGACTTCCATGGCCGCGTCCACCGCCCGCTCGCCAAGCAGCTCGCCAAGGTGCTGGAGCCCCTCGGCCTGCTGTTCATCGAAGAGCCTTTGCTGTCGGAGAACATGGACGGCCTGCCGGAGATCGCGGCCCACACGACCACACCGATCGCGCTCGGCGAGCGGCTCTATTCGCGCTGGGACTTCAAGCCTTTCTTCGAGCAGGGCGCTGTCGACATCATCCAGCCCGACCTCAGCCATTCCGGCGGGATCCTCGAGGTTCGCAAGATCGCGGCGATGGCCGAAGCCTATGACGTCGCGGTTGCGCCCCACTGCCCGCTGGGGCCGCTGGCGCTCGGCGCCTGCCTGCAGATCGCAGCCTGCACGCCCAACCACGCAATCCAGGAAGTCAGCCTGGGCATCCATTACAATGTCGGCGGGCACGACCTGTTGAACTTCTGCACCAACAAGGATGCGCTGACTCCGGTCGAGGGCTATTTGCCGGTGCCGGAAGGGCCGGGACTAGGAATTGAGATAGACGAGGCCGCGGTGCGCGAGGCCGCGAAGGATCGTCACCGCTGGCGCAACCCGATCTTTCGCAACAAGGACGGCAGCTTCGCGGAGTGGTGAGGTCAGTGCCCTAGTGGCACTTGAACCGCTCGAACGGCTCCAGGCAGGCGTTGCAGCGCCACTGCGCCTTGCACGGCGTTGCGCCGAAGCGGCTAACCTCCGCCGTATCGGGCGAGCCGCATTGCGGGCATTCGGCGGTCGCCGACGGGCTCGGCGGAGCAATGCCATAAGCGTGGAGCCGCTCCCGGCCGCGCTCAGTAATCCACTCGGTGGTCCAAGGCGGGAACAGCACCCGCTCCACATGCACATCCTCGAACCCCGCCTGGTCCAGCGCCTCGCGGATCATGTTCTCAATCGCGACGGTCGCGGGGCAGCCGGTGTAGGTCGGGCTGATCAGCACGCGGGGCGGATCGCTGCGAATGCCGCGCACGATGCCGAGGTCGGTGATCGTCAGCACCGGGATCTCGGGATCCGGCACCGTCTCGAGCACGGCCATGATCGCCGTCTCGTCCAATGTCTTTTCCGCGACCCCCATGAGCGCCTTCTACACCGGTTCAGGCTTGGGCGCGATTCTCCCGTGGGACGCTGCGGTCAGAGGACTCCCCGCCGCACCTGATCGAGCTCGATCGACTCGAACAGAGCCTTGAAGTTGCCCTCGCCGAAGCCCTCGTTGCCCTTGCGCTGGATGATCTCGAAGAAGATCGGGCCGATCACGTTCTGGGTGAAGATCTGCAGCAGCAGGCCCTGACCCTCGGTCGGCGCGCCGTCCATCAGGATTCGCCGCTTCTCAAGCTCGGGAATCGATTCCTGATGGCCTTTGATGCGCTCCGGAAGCATCTCGTAATAGGTGTCGGGCGTGTCCTGGAACGGAATGCCGCGGCCGCGGATGATGTCGACCGCCGTGTAGATGTCGGACGTGCCGAGCGCGATGTGCTGGATGCCCTCGCCTTTATATTCGCGCAGGAACTCCTCGATCTGGCTCTTGTCGTCCTGGCTCTCGTTCAGGGGGATGCGGATCTTGCCGCACGGCGAAGTCATGGCCTTGGAGAAAAGGCCGGTCTGCTTGCCTTCGATGTCGAAGTAACGGATCTCGCGGAAGTTGAAGAGCTTCTCGTAGAAATCGGCCCAGACGCTCATCCGGCCGCGGTTCACGTTGTGGGTCAG
>Ga0070667_100001994_pt1 | contig 18092 bp, 14 predicted proteins | sample KBSS33metaG_FD_64659 | JGI IMG/M metagenome (GOLD analysis project Ga0070667, IMG submission 64659) | Switchgrass rhizosphere microbial communities from Kellogg Biological Station, Michigan, USA - KBS S3-3 metaG | ecosystem: Host-associated > Plants > Roots > Rhizosphere > Soil ... | reverse complement strand
CATGCGAACTAACCACTTGAATGTTTGTACATCAGTACCTTTACAACTCGCATCTATAAATTTCATAATGTGTTTAGGCTTCAGCCTGGATAATGCGCAAAAGCGAGCAAAAAACCACGTCACAAACTCAAAATTATTTGGTTGTTCGCATGCTTTTTCGAAAATGTAAATGCGCACATCTGGGTCAAACATCCATATTTTATGCGTTGTATGTTTATGCTCAAGCAACAATCGCACCATTTTAGAATACGTCGTTTCCCGCCGCAAGGCACAATATATGTGGGCAGGAGTAATCACACAGCGCGTTTGAAGCACCCAATTCAACAATTCTGTTTGGGTTGTTCTAATAGCATGTGTTACAATTATATCGCGTTGAATAACTGCATTGCTTAGTAACCATTGGATTTTAGTAAAAGATTTCACAAACGGCAAAAGAACAGACACATCTTCCGGAGAAAACGTGTAATCATGTACAAAACATAGTTTTTCACATGTGTTGCGTGGCAAGTGCACGATCCATGCTGGGATCGAATAGGGTTTCTGCAACTGCCAAATGAATGTGTATTTTGTTTTGGGATCCCATAATTTGGTTGTTGCATGTGACAAACAAGTGACTATGACTAAAAAATCGCGAAAGGAAAGATGTGAGACGATAGTGCCCAGAATACCAGGCTGCAAGGTTTGGAGCATTCTTTTTTATTCTTACTTTGTTGGAACAAATAATTAAGAAACATATTTCCATTTATTGTCACGAAATTCAAAACACGCAACATCGCAATATCCAAAACTGCACGTGTGTCCAAGTAGTGACGAAATAATTTCCAATGTTCCATCATGGGACATAAGTAATATATTGCTAAACTCGCGTGTTGTCAGATCCTTGATTACATGTGCACAGCGTTCGTAAATGTGTGCGTCTGGTTCTGGATACATGATTCCTGCTTGTGCTAATAGCTGAGTTAACTTGATTGGGATCGTTGTGTTTTGATAATTGTTTCGACTAATAGAACGTGTTTCTGCCAAATCACATGTGATTTCTAATGGAGTAGTTGCGAATTTTTTGCATGTTGTTACACATGTTGCAGTTTCGATCGTTCTCGCAAATGGTGACACATAAATCCGATCTAGAATCGGGATGCGCGGTGCTAAAAGAGACGATGTGCGACACATGGCAAGTCTTACGCCATCATCCGAGATGGAGCAGTTTGATTCGGGTTTAAGGCTCGAATGCTGTGTCGCATGAGCCAAATGCGTTTTGCAACAACCGGAGATTTTTTATCCATTTGTTTTGGGTTTTTGATTTATTATGAGCATGATTATCAAAAAGAAAAAATATATTTCTTCTCATCTGGAAGCAAATATACAAAAGAAAAAAAACATCTAGAGGAAAAATCAGAAAAATGCTGGCGATTAACACTATTTCATACAACAACCGCGCAACTCTGCATAGCGTAGTTCGCACTATGGTAGAAAACACAACGTTTCCTCCAGGTACTGTTTGGAATTTTGTGCTTCAAAACTGCGATTCTGAGTTCTGCGATAAAATCGTAGAAATTTGCAAAGATAAAATTGAAATTTGCTTAATTCGTTTTGCAAACAACATCGGTTTATCCAAAGCTCTTCGTTTTGTGATTGAACACACAAAATATTACAAATATGTTTTGTTAAATGAAGATGATTTTAAACTAATGAAACATTTAACTCCAAACAAAGATTGGCTTTTGTCATGCTTGAAATTCATGGAGCAAAAACAAGAAGTATCGACTGTTTTTTTGCGCCATTATTCAACGGAAAAAGAAAAGGCCCAGTACGGGTTTTCGAAAAAACTGAATTATTTGTGCTTCAAATTTGAGAATTTCAACTACGAAGAAAAGATGAAAGATGCAAAACGTATTGAATTTGAAGGTATGACGTTCACTCATTTGCGTCACTACCTCTATAGTAACAATCCCCATATCTGTCGTAATGCAGATTATCACAAGCATGCATACAACCCGTTTCCGGTGTTTGATAATGATTCCAAAATACCCGGTGCAACTTCCAATTTTGGATATGCTGAAGCGCTTTTGATGGAACGAATCAGAGACTTAACTTGCTACTACCTACCACTTATAGGCCACATGGAGGACTTGGTTCCCCCAGAAATGTCTTGAGAGTAAAAATGTTACAAACATAAAAATAATCGCATTTTTTAATTCCATTTTAGAAACAAAAAGAAAAAAAATCTTCATACTGGTGTGGAAGGAATTTAGCAAGCGAAATTTGTTAGGTAACATTTTTTCCACTCCAAATGGCAGCTGTGAATCGGTATGCATCCTTGACAAAAGCTGAAGCGATGTTATTGCCGAAACTTCCAGATGATTCGTGCCCGTATTTAATTGAAATGTATCGACTTTTGCAAGAAACAGACTATCAGTTCAATATGCAAGAAGTAGATATTTGGCATAGTTTTTATTATTTGGACAAATTGAATGAGTGTGATATGGCAAACAACAAAAATCATCGGCTTTTCATTGTCGACTACTGTGTACCTCACATTAACAAATGGCGTAATGATGACTGTTTGTTCAAATAAAAAAGAAATTATTTTTTCAAATATGCATACAAATGCTCCAATGCAGCAACTTGTTGTTTCACACATTCTGGGCGGTCGGGACCAAGGCCCGGAACACTGGATTTTTTGCGATCGTCAATTGTCTCAATAATAAAATCAAGGATGTCGGCGTACGATACCAATCCGGCAGCAAGTTCCTTAAAACGAGCCATAAACAACATTTCTGTACCAGCCGTTGAAAACGCAATTGCATCCACAAGTGCATGGAAAATAGCTCCATCCTTTGGTCCATAAAGATTTTGTATGGGACGCCCTTGCAATAGTATACGCATCAATGATGGGTCCGTATGAGTAATACATTTCCACATTCTGTGATTAATATCCAGCATAGCAATGGTTTCGACATCCAGCTGGCGCGCAAACACTTCCAATTGCGGAAAACATTTAGGATCTTCGATATTTTGCGTAATTGCAAAACACATGGCTTGTTTTGCGCATGTTTCCAGTGTTTCCACTCGTTTCTCCAATTTCTGGATTGCATCTTGTAACTTTGAATCCATCCTAAACAAAAAAACATTTTGTTTGGATTTGCGAATACTCTTAAAAAATAAAGACAAAAGAAAATGCAGAATTTAGCACAATTAGCAGACTCTGCATGCACACTACGACAAAAACAAGAAATTTGTTGCAACGTAATGGGTTTTACAGGATTGCAGATGGATGCAATGCATCGTTACCAGGCGTCCCCAACAAACAAACTAGTTATGAAACCGCAGACGTTTCATAGTGCCGTTGCGATATTCTTATTGCTAAAATATCCACATATACGACCAAAAAAGTCTTTTGTGAATATTATTATAGCACAAAAAGTGGAAGATTGTTTTTTGAAATTAGCAACAGACATCTTATCACAAGATGTGGATGGTCTTGATCTTATTGCTCATGGCGATGCAATGTTTTGCAATCCAGATCAAGCAAATGTTTTAGTAGATGATCACAATAAAACCACGTTTGTTGTTTAAAATTTAAAAAAAAAAGAAAAAGAAAAGAAAACAAAGAATTTCTGTTTTTTTTTCTGCGTAATTGAAAAATGGCACTTGCAAACCAATTGCAAAAAAGCACCATGACAGCACCATCACGCCACATATATCTTGTAAATCATTGCAAAACTAAATTTTTCAACTACAATGGACCACGAACAATTTTGTCATTTGGATGTTCAAGTGGTCATGAAATTACAGACTTGCTTCAAATTTTCCCACATGTAGAAAAAGTCGTTGGTGTCGAAATCGATGTAACCAAAAGACAGGAAGCAAAACACCATTTTAAAAACGACAAACGTGTTAGGATTCTGTCTTCAAGCCACGAATTAGATAACAAGTTTGATTTAATTACATGTTTCAATGTTCTGTGCAACTTTGTTTCGAACCATCACCAAACAGAGCCTATTGATTTCTCGTTGTTTCGAGAATGTATACAAGAATTAGTAGCATGTTTGAATCCGCATGGTGTTTTGTGTATTTATGGCGCCAATTATAGTGTACATAGTTTAAATTTGGGACCGCATATTCAATGTATTGCTATAAAAATCGACAGTGGTCCTGTACCAATGTACACACACGATAGAAAGTTGCTTCCACGAGGACGTAATCACATATATGTGTTGATCAACAATGAACTGACAACACCGACGTGTGAAGAGAAAAAACAAGACCACCCGGTAGTTGTCAAATCAATTCATGTTGATTTTAAACCAGTTATCTTCGGTCTTTTGCGTCCAGGTCAAACGTCGTCGAATCTTGGTGATTATATGCAAACACTTGCTCAGGTGAATGTGTTGTCTGTTTTTTATAATGCAGCAAATTGGGACTGTTCACCTGGAATCCGACGTGTGCTTGAACATTTTGCAAGCACAAAACCATCCGGTCAAAGTACACGCAATAAGAACGCACCAACAAACCACGTACAAGTTGTGTGGGTCGATAGAGATAATTCGGTGGAACAATTCGCAGAAACACAGGAACCCATCTACTTAATTGCAAACGGATGGTATATGCATCAGCATCATGATCACAACGCATTTGCGTTTCCATTTCATAAGTGCATTCATCCTATCTTTGTATCTATGCACATCGCTCATCCTGAATTGCTCGACACCTCGAATATAGTGTCGTATCTTCAAAAATATGCTCCTATTGGCTGTCGTGATTTGACCACCGTCAAGTTGATGCAAAGCAAAAATATTCCTGCATATTTTTCATCCTGTTTAACAACTACCTTAGAATGCGCTGCCGCCGTAGCAGAAACAACAGATGAGACGTTGTTCATTGACACACTCCATGCAAATGCAACACACAATATTGCTGGATTTATAGCCGGTCATAGTGCAGATGATGTTCTCGAATTAGCGTACTCACAACTCATGCGCTATTGTCAAGCAACCAGCATTCATTCCACGCGAATTCACTGTCTACTTCCTACCCGTGCTGTGTCTGACTCAGTATCATTGCATTTCTGCTCAAAATCAGGAGGTCAAGAAGGTGCATGGATGCATCGTTCACGCTTCGAGGGACTTACTGAATATATGATGAATCCAGAAATGCGCGAAATGCACGCGTTGGTTCTGTTTGAAAATCTTGTTGATCGTATTCACAATTTATTGTTTGGCATGAAAACAGAGCAATGTGTGACCGAAACACTTGATATATCACATCAACAAACGCTTGCGATGCAACCGCGAGATGTACGCCTTCGACATCCAGCCATATTGCGGTGTAACTTAGGTGGTCATTCCTTGCAGGCCTCACTAAGCGCAATCGCAACAACAACAATAGAACTCCTCGCTGTTGTTCCAGTTCCACATCGTTTGAGTGTTCGAGATTTCATTTTGCGAAAATCGCCATTTGCGGCTTTTGATGGCACAATGGATATTTTTGTAACATTTGATGCTGCCTATATTGAGATTTTTCCTGTGTTTTTGAAACATTTAGCAACGTCCAATGCGACCATTTTGTTGCGCATTTGGTGCGCGACGAGACAAATTGAAACATTGTCGTTTCTTGCGACATATCCAGCAAATGTTGTTTTGTTTCACATTCCACTTGACAAACAAGTTCAATTTCAAGAGTACACAAGTCCACTGCACCACGTGTCAAATGTTTGCTTGGATCGCATTCTGGTTGAAAAAATAGATTTTGGTCATTTTAACGTGAATCGAATCATTTATATAGATCTTGATATTGCTGTGATTGGTTCGTTAATTCCTCTGTTGCATTTAGACTCGGGTACAAAAGGTCTCATTGCGAAAACAAGTATTGTGCCAAATGTTATCAATTCGTGGATTTCGAGATACGAGTTGCATGACAAACTGAATTATACACATGGAAAATCTTTCAATGCCGGTGTGCTAGTCATGGATGTGGATAAGTTACGTCGAGAAAAAATGTGTGATTTCTGTTGTGAACTTTATGCCAAATATCACATCAACGACCAAATTTTATTGAACTTTTACTGTGGTGGACAATACAAGGAACTTCCTGGACAATTTAACATTTTTGTTGGACAGGACCATACGAGCTATAGTCTATTACCAAACCTAGAATCAAGCGCAGTTGTTTTACATTTTGTAGGTTCACAAAAACCATGGCTTTTTGCTACTTCGGAACAATATGTTTATGGGAAAGAATTGTTTAAAACGTGGCACAGATTCAACAAGAAACCACAAATCCATATACCAGGTTAATAAAAAATTTCGAACTTTTTTGGACGTTGCAGAAAGACGTGTATTCTTTAAAATTCAACATCTAATTTAAGCTGGTTCTCTTTTTTAAAGAATTCGCCCACATTAGTTGCAATGTTTTATTTATGAAACCACACACGTTTTCATAATGCCCATCATTCGTGATCATAACTCTTGACCGTGCAAAGATAACAACATACTTGAAATCCATAACAAGGCCAAAAAAGCGCATTTTGCAAACATCCGACAAGTAGGTGAAGAGGACGTGGATGCATTCCACAAATTTAATTTGCACCTTCGATAACACTATAAACACTGCCGCCAATTATACATCCAACAGCATAACCCAATAGTAATCCAGTTGAAAGTTCTGGCATCTAAAAATGTATAATGCTTTTACAAAAAAGTTGCGGGGTGTTTGCGTTGTCATTTTTTTTTAAAAACAAAAAAAAACAGTATGAAAAAAAAAATTATTATTTTTTTTTTAATTCAAACTTGACTAGCGGCGAGCAATTGCCACGACAATAACGGAAGGAATGATGGCAATTCCAGAAAACGGCCAGCATCCACCAATAAAAGTGCCACAAAGCCCTCCACAAAATGACACTGCCATACTGCCACCAATTGCGCGTACAAGCGCATCCATTAACGGCTGTTGGGACTTCTTGTCTTTGTTCTCCGTATAGTTTGCTATTTGTGCACAACCTAATCCAGCAAGCGCACCAACGAGAAGGCCATACGCAGCTCTGTTCTGTACTGCAGCTTCCGAAAAATAATTCGACATTCTACAAAAATAGTATTTAAAATTAAAAAGAAATAATTTTTATTTAAAACAAAATAATAACAGAAAAAAATTATATTTTTTTGAAAAAAAAATTCTCTGACATAGTTTTTTTTAGGTAGGGATTTTTGAAAATACATGGATCATGATTATTTTGGATTGGAGTCATTATGTAGTGATGAATTTCCGGCATTTTCCCAAAAACGTGTATTTAGTAGTATAAGTTCGTATACAGCACAGGAAGAAGAGGAAGAAGACGCACAAGAATTGCCATTGTCCATTGCTTCGTCTCCTGGGTGGGTACCACTTGCAACTATACCACTTTCTCCTATACAGGTACAACAGATGCAGCCTGTGAAGAAAGTTCCAACAACAAAAAAAGCATTGCAAATGCTCAAGCACCGCACTCTTTTCAATGCATATAGCCCACAGATGCCATTGTTGACAATGCGCCCTATGCTCAAAAACGCAGACGATGCATTTGGGTATATCATCAATGTGCTTGATGCTATCTTATTTCATTGGATGCAAGCTAATCCCAGTATGTTTGTTCAAATACTCCACGAAACAGAATTCATGAAACCATGTGTAGCCCCCAAAGACTTGGTATGTGCGATGCAAAATACAAGAAAACCATGGTTTGCAAGCTTAAGTACGTTGGGCACACGCGGCAAACACGAACAAGTCGCGTTGTATTACGATACGTACAACAAAAGTTTGATTGTGATTGATTTTGGATATGTGAAAGATTTAACGCTTGACAAGGTGCAATCTTTGCTCGGAACAACAAAAATGCCCATTGAAATGAAATCATGCCATATGTTTGTGAACGTTGCTGCAGCGCCACAAGGTTTCGAAATGCAGACTTCAACAAAACAAAAACTATGGAATGCATTGTTGGTTTGCATGGTCGTCGCACGCAATATGGGACCATTGCAAGTTTTGGAAGATCTCGAAAAGCAGCCGGCTCAAGATAATGCTGCATTGTTGCAATTGTTTACACAATCTATGTTGTATTATGTCTTTGACAATGAAGAAGCAATCACTAGTTATGCGACGCGATACCACGCACGACAAATGCCGCAAACGATGCAACTCATCAATAGCATAAAGACACAATGCAATACGAAGCCCGTTGTACCCTTGAAAAAAGCCAAAACAGACCGCATTGGCAAATTCAAAGGCAAACAATTGGATAATTTGTTTTGCATTGTCATTAATAATGTGATTGGTGTGTATGTTTCTTTTGAAAAGCTGTTTACGATGAATTTGTTTGAGCTGTTAGTGCAAAACTCACAGTGCCCAAACGAGTCTGAATTTGATTATGAAGACCTACACAAGAAATTACCTGTTGTATTTCCGAAAAATCAAGATCATCGTTTCGGATCGCAATTTCAAGTGAAAACACCTTTCTTAATGACGCGTGACCCACAAGTATGCTTTGGACCGCTTCGCAATCTATTGTGGCCCGACGCACGTACTGCATCCGACATTGTTATGTTTAATGGCAAAACATGGAAGCTAGAATTTCAATTGGAACATGTCACTGCAGAAACGACAAGTCTGAGCAAATTTATCAACAATACTGAACTTGGACCTCGAACAATTTTAAAATGCAAATGGAACGATTGGGTGTGTATTGTGGACGAAAACAATATCGCGCTTGACATTTATTACCATGATCCTACACACAGTCTAGAACATGCAACGGAACAACTCAATCGCCATAAAGGGCTTGAAGTAACTGCATTTCAAAAACCAACGCGATTGTGTTTGGGCGCACCAAATTCTATCACAGAATTGTATAAGCTGCGCTTTGTGAAGGATAAGTACCATGGTTTGTGGAAAGGATCACGCACACAAGGCATCGCAGTACGACGCAAGTACAAGAATAATACTTTTTGTATTCGTACATTTACTAATGCGCAAGAATTTCTAACAAAATCAGAATGTGAAAACCATGGGTTTTTATTGTTGAATGATTTTGTGACGGAACTTCGTGTTTCGCATCCTTCGTTTGTGATGAGTACACCAGAACAAATCGCTGAGTTATTCGAAAAGCTTTCATCGACTTTAATGTATGTGGAAGATGTTGGTGTGCCCAAAATCGATATCAGAGGCCACGAACCATTGATGCAATTTCACGACTGTAAGACATGCATTGTTTCGGAAACAGATGAACTGTGGAACAGAGCACTCACAAATGCAAGTTTGATGAAACTCGATGCATGCTTCGACACATATGTGCAAGATTGTTGTTTGGCATATGGTGCTACAACATATGTGAATTCGATTGCAAATGTCGCTGGAGAACCTATTTATGCACAAATCAAACGAGTTGCGAAGAATGCACATTTTTCACGGTATGTATTGAGCTGCATACGTGGTAAACATATCCAGTATTTGAATAGTTTTCAAGACCTGCATTCCAAAGTAATTGATCTTGTGTACAAACAAATGTTGCGTTTTAACGTGACCCATTTTCATCAGATTTCGGACAAGGAATACGAAGTGTATGTGCCCAATGGATGCGAATGCTGTCGCACAAAACAGCTCTGTTTGCAAGGCTTGGCAAATGTACTGCTGTTGATGGACGTAATTTCTTGCAACAATATCAAACTTGTGAGCAGTACAATCAGTATCATGCATGGCAAATTGTTACAAACGGAGCCTATTGTTGCAAACTTTGGATTGCGTTGCAAACACAATTGGACCCAGGGCGTGCCGAATCTTGTGTTTGAAACCGTCGTTGGAGATCATCCCACACCCGATGTTATGATTGTGTACAAGTCGGAAAATGTTTGTGGAAAGCAACATCGTGTTTTGCACCTTCTTTGAAATAAAAAGCCTTTTGTCTTTGACCCCTTTTTCATAAAGAAATAAAACATAAGAAAAAAAAATGGAACCTTTGCGTATTCGTGTGCAAGAATTAAAGCAAGAAAAGGATGCTCAGAAAGTTCAAGATCAACAAGAAATCTCGCTTGCTCCACGCATTGAACAGACTCTTATAAGTGAGCAAAATGATGTTGCAACAAGACTTGTAAACGCATCCAATGCGGTTACATCTGGCAATGTAGGTAGAATGGAAGAACTTCAAAGCCTCGTGCGGCAAAAAGAACGTTTAAATGCAACCATGAAGATGTTTTATCACCATCAGTTACAAATTCAATCGTCAGTGGATTTAACAAACAAAAATAACGAATTTTTAGCACATTTGGTTACAGAGCAAAAAAATCTGGATAGTATTAAAGCTTACAGTGCTTATGTATTACAAGATGCTGCGCATCCACCTTCCGCCGAACGCACAAACAAAAAAGCTGAACTGCAACGGGAAGCTATTATAGCAACCAATAATTTAACTTCGGCACAATCACCATCAATGGTAAGTACGACAACGCTACCCACCATGACCACATCTACAATGATTACCAGCACTTCTTCCACATCTGCAACAACTACTAGTGCGTCGTCAACTACGACTGCTCCTATAACCACCACAATGACCACATCTACAACAACTGCCAGTGTTTCTTCAACTACGACTGTTCCTGTAACTACCACATCTACAACAACTGCTAGTGCGTCGTCAACTACGACTGCTCCTATAACTACCACCATGACCACATCTCCAACAACTGCCAGTGTTTCTTCAACTACGACTGTTCCTGTAACTACCACAATGACCACATCTACAACAACTGCCAATGTTTCTTCAATATCGTCATTTAGCCATGTTGCTAATTTTGATGAAATGACATTTGTGAATTTCACAAAAGCTGAACTTAAATTGCAATCATTGTTACAAAGTTTACAAATTAATCCCAAGGCAGCTGGTTTTACGTTGATGCCTGGTACGCAACTTGAAAAAACAAATGAGTTCACGAGGCTTCAAAATGATATCCAAGATGTTTGGAAAAAAGTTGAAAAAGTACAACTACAAGAAATTGAAGATGCAAAAGTAGGCTCACCTACAATTTCAACAGCACTTGCACAAGCTCGCGATGAACTTAAAGCGGCTGTGGATAAGGTTGATTTTCTTGATCAACTTACAATGGAGGGAACAAGGGTTGACAAATTGCAACATCGCCCAGGTATCCTTCCAGATACAAGGGATATGAGCAATTTTGAAAAATGGAGTGTGTTTGCTGTTGAGCTAATCAATTCCTTGCCATATCTTTACGACGCACTACGTGATTTTTTACTATTAAGTGAAGAAGTGGAATCCTATTATTTCTGCAATGATTTGGAAACTGCAATTCCAAATTTTACCAAAGTTAATACTGGTCCAAATGTTAGATGTGTGGACTTTGGAGTTTTATTAGACCGTCGCAACGAGGCGTTCGAAATTGCAGAAGAGTGGACCAAACGACGAGTTGAAATTGCAAACGAACTTGATGTATTGGACTTACCCAATGATGCAATTGCTGATTTTATGGTTTATTTGAACACTACATGCAACTACTTTAAACAATTTCATATTATGCTTTTTAATATGAATGAAAATTGTACAAAAGTGCAGACCCTTGGGCAGAATGTAGTGCTGTTTTGGAATTTATTTTGTTCCAATATGGAAAGGCTCGCTGCTCTTGCAGTCCAAATTCCTGCATACTTGTACAATGACCCGACAACTGGAACTATAAATACCATTGCTAACATCGCAACCAATCTGCAAAAAGGTGTGTTAAAAAAATGGGATGATTTTTTTCAAAATTTATGTCCCATTAGTGAGTCTATAGGAGATCTTGAAACTAAAATTAATGGATACTGTAATGATACAGCCGCAATTGAAAACGAGTTACTAGCTTCAATCGGCAGTGATGTCAATCCTGCAAGAGAGTTGCTCGATCAATATACAAATGATCTAAAAGCCATTCAAAAAAAAGCAACAGAAGACTGGGAGGCACAACACACAAAATGCGAAGAATTAGCAATTTTGTATCCAGTGGGCACTGAGGTGCCAGACAGTGTGGTAAACCAGCGCCAATTATGCGCATTGACTATGGACAAATTGATTCGTATCAAAAACGATTCAACAAGATTGCTTGCAGAAGTACCGTATTGGATTGATTCCCGATCAGGTGCTGAACAAAAAGCAATAGTGGAATTGTTGACAAGTGGTGTCAGCGTCCCACCTGCTCCGGGGGGTGCGCCACCTGCTCCGGGGGGTGCGCCACCTGCTCCGGGGGGTGCGCCACCTGCTCCGGGGGGTACGCCACCTGCTTCACACAGGGGGGCATTGCTTGCTTCTATCGCAAGTAGTGCTCGGAGTTTCGAAATAACAAAATACTGTGAAAAAAATTTTGAAAGGCAATCTGAGCGCGATGTTTGTCAAGCAACGGGATGTGCAGACAATGATGCATGTGGTGATGCTACAACAGAATTACGTGCTAAGAAGCTATGCTTTTACAATTTCAAAGACTACAACGATGCACTGAACAAATGTAATGATCTAATAATGAAGGATGTGAATCAGATAAGAAAATGCAGAAACGATGCACTGTGCTTTGATGCTAACAACACATTGTTAGCAAAGGTATCAAGAGAAGAGGGCCTTGAACAAACTATAACCTTGAAACAAGCGCCATTTGGATTTACTCGCAACCCAAAGCTTAGTAGCGCACCAGTTCAATCAACTCAAACAGATATGCTGAGTGCACTCCGAGCAAGTATGAATGCCCGCCAGAAAGCAACCAAAGCAGAAGAACCCGAAGAAGAAGCAGGTGATTTTGACTAGAAATAAAACTAAAAATAAAACAAATGAATTCTTCCCAGATTCCCAAAACACTCAAATTATTTCAAGATATCGGATTCCCAAATGTGGAACGCAGAGCCCTTGAAACATTGAATGACCATTACATCGCGGCAAACAGACGATTGGTGATGGTTATATCACATACAACAACACATGATTTTTTATTGGGGTTGTTGTTGTTTGGCCAAAGTTCTATTCCTATCACCATGTTCACAAATTTCAAAAGCCCCATATTAAAGCAATTTGCAAAGCAATTGGGTATGTTGACGCATCAACAAGGCATGTCAAACACACAAAGCATCATCGAACACTTGCAGCACAAAAAACAATTTGGATTGTTAATTGCATTGGGTCGCACACGCAAAAACGAGGCATTGCATTCTGGATATTTTTACATTGCGCAAAAATTGCAATGTCCGATCATTGTATTGGGATTTGATTATTTTTTAAAATGTGGCATTGTGTCCGCCAAAAGCTGGCAGCCTTCTTTGGATGAAAAATACGAAAATTTTCAAAACCATCAAGAAAAGGAAATGTTGCAAACTATTCAGTCCATCTGCCCATTGAAGTTGGATTTTCAAGTTGGTTTTAGTGCTGCGAAATACCCATATGCAGATTTGCAAAACAAAGAAATCACAGCTCCGAGCATGGTATTGTTATATGCGCATCTTGCAAAAGAACAATGTATGACAAATCCAAAAATGTTGTTGTGGATTGTATTGATTGTAGTTATCATTTTCTTGATTTTAATCTTACTTTGTTCCAAATAAAAACAAAAACAACATGGAAGATTTTGAAGCGGATTTGGGCGCTGCATTGGAAGAGTTAACACCTGCTGATTTAAAGGTGTTGGGCATAACAGCTGAATCACAGCTTGAAGAACGTGCTGTGTTTTTGCACATGATTTACACTAATCCACGCTATGCGCCTGAAAACAAAGACGAAAAATGGGCCGAAATCCAAGAAGTGTTTGCAAAGATCGGATATGTGCCCAAAGATTACGATCGCAAAGTTGGCACGTATTGCGGAAATCATTATCTGTTGCCTGGTATGTCATTGGGAAGTTTGGCAAAGTGCAAACGTCTCGGTCAAGGCCAGGGCGATAGACATGGCAAGTTGAATGCTCAACAAGGGTGGTCTTAAAAGAAATAAATAAACTCACACGAAAAAAAAATGAGTAAACAAGTAACGGCCAAAGGTTCTTTTGAAATAGGTGCAACAGGTCCAAATGCAGCTGTGCGTTTGCGTGTAAATGGTACAGTTGCATCCTTGACAGAACAGAAACTTGCTAGATTAACACAAGTTTTGGAACACAATACGGAAGGTGTTTCAAAAGAATATGTCGATCAGCAGATTCGACAGCGCACTATCGCGCAAGAACTCGGTGTTTCTAGAGAGTATGTGGATCAGCAAATCCGACAACGAAGTGTCAATATTGTTGCACCTCGTTTGGAAGAAGGTTTTCAGGGATTTGATGGTCCGCAGGGAGCAATGGGGCACCATGGAGAACATGGTCGACCCGGATGTCCTGGAACGAATGGATGTGAAGGAAAACGCGGCAAACACGGATTTCAAGGGCCCATGGGCTTAAAAGGTTGCCATGGCTCACAAGGAGCGCGCGGTTTTCCGGGACAAGATGGCGAATGCGGAAAGAAAGGAAAAAAAGGTTCACAGGGCATCAGTGGACCAAAAGGAGACACTGGTGAGAAAGGTGATATAGGATGTCATGGTGAACGCGGAAAAAGAGGCCATCAAGGATCAAAGGGAGACAAGGGTGACCAGGGCGAGACTGGGGAAAGAGGCCGACATGGTGAAAAGGGAGAAAAGGGAGAAAAAGGCGATACTGGGGAAAACGGCACAAATGGTACACAAGGGTCAAGAGGTGAACAAGGCTGTAAAGGCAAAGGCACACAAGGAAAGATGGGTCTTGAGGGGTCACAAGGCTCGAGAGGAAAACATGAATGTTCCGGGGATAATGGGGCCCAAGGCGATACTGGCACACAAGGACAAAATGGAGAAACGGGCTCGCAAGGGACTAATGGGATCACTGGTTCGCAAGGTGCTCAGGGCAATGATGGGACACAAGGTGAAACTGGCTTTCAAGGTCTCAGTGGATCACAGGGCCGAATTGGCGTACAAGGTCACATTGGATCACAAGGGCAAACTGGCGTACAGGGCCTACTTGGGCTCCAGGGACAAATCGGTACCCAAGGCCAAATTGGCGCTCAAGGCCAAATTGGCGCTCAAGGCCAAATTGGCGCTCAAGGCCAAATTGGCGCTCAAGGCCAAATCGGAGCACAAAGTGAAGTTGGACCACAAGGACAAGTCGGAGTGCAAGGCGACACTGGATCACAAGGGGATATTGGCATACAGGGACTAACTGGTACACAAGGCGAGGTCGGACCACAAGGTCAAAGTGGGCAACAGGGCGACGTCGGTGCACAAGGTCAAATTGGATTACAAGGACAAACTGGAACTCAGGGACAAACCGGGGCGCAAGGTGAAGTCGGGCAACAAGGAGAAATTGGGTCGCAAGGACAAGTCGGATCACAAGGTGCACAAGGAGAAATCGGACAACAGGGACAAGTCGGTGCACAGGGACAAACCGGAGCACAAGGACAAACTGGTGTCCAGGGGGCTATTGGAATTCAAGGTGAAACCGGGCCACAGGGCGCCTTTGGAAACAATGGTCCCCAGGGACCACAGGGCAATACAGGAACACAAGGTCCCCAAGGAAGTATTGGTAGTGGTACACAAGGACCACAAGGACTCGTTGGACCACAAGCAAATATAGGGCCACAAGGATTAATTGGTCTAAGTGTGGTTGGACCCCAGGGCATGCAAGGACCTCAATCGCTTGAGGTTACTACGTATGTATTTGCAACAGACCAAAGCTTTGGGAAGATGGACTTTATGAGTTCGGGTTCTAGTTCAAGCACTTTCCCACGTAATTCTTTAATTGTGCCAAAAGCAGGTCGCCTTATTGGGCTTTCATTCTCAATCCGGCAGCCAGCGCCTAATTTGGGTATTGTGTGTACTGTGTGGCGGCAAGTTGGAACCGGAACTGGGGGTATACCTCTACCAACAAGCTTAACTGCAACGATAGCATCAGGTTTAACACAAATCTGCGCGATGGGAACAGGAAATGTACCCATAGCTGACTGTGATCTTATTTCAGTGCAACTAGATTGGGCGGCTGGTGGGGCCTTAAGTGAGGGTGCAACAGCTGCTGTGACGTTTTCTTTTAATTAAACCTTACATGTCTAAGATGACATAATCCTGCAAAAAGGAATAATCATTCTCTTCGCTCGCTTTAAGCACATCTAACACACCATTCGTGCGATCGTAATTGATGTACGCCAAATTCAATCCTGGCTTTAAACATGTGATTTTGGAAAGAGCGATTAAAATCAACTTATGACCAGCTTCTAGAGATAGACTGTGGTACATGCCGTCGCGTTTGAAATTATGCGGGTTAAATCGAATATACAACATTCGCGCATTGTCAGCACTTTGACTTTGAAAGATGTTCCACATGCGTCGGAGTTCACATGGATAATGACGGTGTCCAAATTCGTCATTTCCCAACAACACTGTAGCACTCAATCGAGCCGATTCTGCCAATAAGAAAAAATCGGGTCTTGCAGAAGAAGCTGATCCTTGAATATCTTTGCAGTTTTGAAACGAGATATAATTTTCCCAATCTCGCGAAAATGGGATTTCGTTCAATTCCAGAAAATGTGCTAATTTTGTTTCGGATTCAAATTTCTTTCCAATGCCTTCCTTTGTGTGGTTTCGTTCAATATGCACGTCCATATCATGTTCTGTTTTACATCGAATAGTACATGGAATATCTTCTTCAGTGCATAATTGTGTTCCACCGTCTTGCATTTTGCAGCCAAATTCATAACTCTTCTGACGTTCATGCATAGCTTCGTGGTTACGTAAACTTTTACGATGTACTGTACAAAAGGAGCAATGGGGACATGTATATGGTTTTTCATCGATATGACTTAATTTATGATCTCGAAGAGATGTTTGTCCTCTATATCTTTTCTCGCATCCATCGACATCACAAACATATGGCTTATCTCCAGTATGTGTAAGCATATGTTGTGTAATACCACTTTGCCGAGCAGTTCGGAATGTGCAATCGGCAAAATCACAATAATACTCTTTTTCATTGGTATGCGTTTGTTGGTGAAGTTTTAAAGATTTCAATGTTGCAAATTTGGTGTTGCATTCACTCTGTCCACAAAGATACGGTTTCTCCCCTGAATGTGTACGTTTATGCAAAGTAAGAGTGCTTGCTTCTGCGCATCTATAGTGACATCCATCAAAATCACATACATGGCGTTTTTCAGGGTTGTGGGTTCGAAGATGACTAGCAAGTAAATCTTTTGTTGCAGATACGTAAGTACAGCTTGCAATAGGGCAGGTATATGGCTTTTCTTGTGAATGTTGGGAGCGCTTGTGATCTTCGAGACTCATTCTTCTCACAGTTTCATACGTACATACATCACATTTATAATGTTTTTGCCCAATGTGGGTCGTTTTATGTGTTTGCAAATCATCATGGTTTGGAGATGTAAATCCACATTCCTTGAACCTGCACATGTACATTTTCTTCACACCATGTATGGTGAATTTATGGTGTTCGAGTTTATCCAGCCGTTTACATTTGTATGCGCGTGGCGGTATATCACAGCAGAATGGCTTTTCATCAATATGTATGCGTCGATGTCGCTCGATCACCGCAGCGTAAATTGTTTGAAATGTACACCCACTAAAGTCACATACATATTCCCGTTTGGGCTTTTTTCGTGAGATATCGTTAGTCTCTTTACTAACTTGTTCGGTGGTTCCGCTCTCGTCATCATCAAAGCGTCCTATATTCATGTCATCATTAATATTTTTATTCAACGACATAAACTCCGCCGTTCACTGGATTTTTTTCTTTTTTTCTCTTTTTTCTGAACTATGACATATAAGAAAAAATCTTTAGTTATTGACTTTTAGTTTGTATCTTACAGTCGCAACAAAAAAGAAATAAAAACAACAAATGGCAAAACGTCTCGAATCAAAAGGACCGTTTGAGTTTATTGCATTAGGTGAGGATGCATGTGTGCGTTCCCGAGTTGGTGATAACCCAGAAGCATACTCTGTGAATGAACGCAGTGTCACTCTTGGAACTCGTGTTGTTGAAGGATTGGTTCTAAGTCCTGCAGGCAATAGCGCAGTGCCAAGATGATATGTTGATAATGCT
>Ga0070667_100001993_pt1 | contig 18093 bp, 16 predicted proteins | sample KBSS33metaG_FD_64659 | JGI IMG/M metagenome (GOLD analysis project Ga0070667, IMG submission 64659) | Switchgrass rhizosphere microbial communities from Kellogg Biological Station, Michigan, USA - KBS S3-3 metaG | ecosystem: Host-associated > Plants > Roots > Rhizosphere > Soil ... | reverse complement strand
TGCGTCAGCATTGCACCACTCCTGAGGATCACCTGGAAATTGAAAGTGGGTCATACACCCGAAGCCTCAGCGGTGCAAACTGAAGCGCACGCCCTCCGGGCCGCCGGGTTCGGGCCCGACGCTGTCTGCGGTAATCGTTCCGCTCTCCACATTGACGCGTAGATAGCGATTCGTTTTAAGCGACAGAAGAGTCAGCTCCCCGGTGAAGGTCTCGATCCACTGAAACGTTTCCCCCACTGAGGGTCGTCCGCGACGAAGAGAAACGGTGCCGTCGGTTCCGACTGAGATAAACGCACCCTGGATTTCCAAGGCGACACGGCCGAGCTGCTGATTTACAACTTTGAAAGTGGTCGCGGCCTTTGCCGTGGCGGTAATCGAGGTCCCCGCGCGGCCAAGGGCGAACATGGTGTCACGGGCCCGCGTATACAGCTGTATGCGCTCGCCGTATGGAATAGGGCGCGTCAGGGCGTGCGGATTGGGCTCTCGTACCTCGATGGAATCGAAATCGGCAAAGCCCCCCTCGGCTTCGCCGCGATGGAAGGCGAAGAGCCCGTACCGCACGCCCTGGAAGGTCACGCCAATGGTGACCATGCGAAAGGGCTCGCCGAAGGGCTCGCCGGTGGCCCGGAATGCCTTGCCGTCAGTGCTGTAGCTGAATCGCGCCAACTGACTCGCATAGTCGCAGTCGGCACGCAACCAGATTCTGCCTGTTGGGGCGGGCACGAGTTGATCGCGCATTGTCTGGCCATCATGCTGGATCAGCGTCAGACCGCGCTCATCCCTCATGAGACCGATCCAAGCGTCGGGTTGGATCAACAAGGCGAGGCCTGCAACATCACCAGGCTGGAGACCGGTTGCGTCCATGACTACCGTTGGAATCGAATGCGGACCCACGGCGCGTTGAGTCAAAGAATTGCGCGCATCCCATAAATTGGTTGCGGACAGAGTGTGCAGGCGCAGGAAGCCGGGGCGCTCGGTGAGAGACCACTTCGACTCAACAGGAACGTGATTCCACTGCCAGACGGGTTGCAATTGCGCGTTGGAAAAATCGTCGCTGCGGATATACGGGGCGTGCGGCCGCTCGCTACCGCCGGTTTTCGGCTTGATCCAGGTGCGCGGAGTTCTGCCGAGATTTCCCGGCAGTCCGAAGTAGGGCCAGCCGTCCTGCCAGGTAATGGGCGAAAGCGCCGTCACACGGCCTACGGCATTCTCCTCTCCCATGGTCAGCCCCCACCACTCGCCCGCGGGGGTGTCCACAAAGCCACCCTGATGAATTGCCATTCTCCCGATCGCGGACGGGTCTGGCGGCAACTCGTCATAGGGTGGAGTCGTGCTCAGTGGCGGACGGAAGGTACTCAGGCGCCAGCCCAACACCTGGCCAAACTGCTCGCCGCGATTGATGTTTTGGTTCACCTCCCACGGGCCGGTGATGCGGTCGGCGCGGGCGACGGGCAAGCGCATGACATCCAGATACCAGGCGCTCGTCAGGAAGTAGCGGCCGCCGATCTTGTACAGGTGCAGGCCTTCTCCCATACCCTGATCTTTCTCAATCAACACACGCTCGGTGCCCGGTATGATGTCGGTCAGATCGGCATCGAGCTGCGCGATATGGATGTTCTGATATCCCCAAACCACGTACACCTTGCCGTCATCGTCGAAGAGAACGGACAGATCGTGGAAGCTCCGTTTCATAGCGGTTAGAGTCCACGGACCTCGCGGACTATGCGAGCGCAGCATCTGTGTGGTTTTGCCGTTGACGTTGGCGAAGATATAGAAGGTCCCGCCGTGGTAACGGAAGCTGGGTGCCCAGATGCCCTGGCCGTAAACGTTTTTTCCATCCTCCAACCGGTATTCGGGGCCCAAGTCCAGTTTGTTGAGCGCATAGGACTCGAATTCCCAATTGACCAGATCGCGCGAGTGCAGCACGGCCAGGCCAGGCATGGCGTGCATCGACGACCCGGTCAGATAGAAATCATTACCAACTCGAATGATGTCCGGGTCGGCGAGCTCATCGAAGAACAGTGGATTTGAGTAGGTTCCATTGCCATTATCCGCGGTCCAGGTCTGAGCGAGCGCGACGTGACCCGGGCCACCCGGGCAAACTGCCAGCAGCAGCCAACAGAGGATCCCGAGGCGATTGCCTGCATGAAGTTTCAAGTTCGAGCGCCCCGTCAAGTTCGAACACCCCGCCATATTTTCTTGAGTCGCGAGTGCTGCAGCGTACGCGATATTGTCTGAGTATTGTAGTGTTCAGCTCGGGCGGTGCGATCGGTCATACCACCATCATGAACATCAGTGATGGGGGCAGTCCTGGCGTTTTAAACACTGGAAGGAGTATTCACGTGGGTTACATCAGTCGGGTGTCGATGCTGTCAATTGGGCTACTGCTGCCCGTCGTGGCTGTCTCTGACAGCGGATTCATAAGCAGCATCGAAGGCTACTACTCGGCGCCAGCGCGGAACTGCACCGAGAGATCCGACGACGGGAAACTCGTGCCCTGCGATCCGCCGAGCACCGACTGCATGTTGATTCCTCGCTACCAAATTTGAGGCGTATTCGGACCGCGGTGGCGGTGACATGCTGGCTAGTCACGATCTTGAGGCCAGGAATGATCTTCCGACGGGTTGACGGATCTCAGCCGTGCTTGGATTCTTCGGTGGCAGTCCCCGAGCGCCTCCCGGGATAATCGATCCGCGCTCATGGGCGTATTGGAACTCGAAGATGGGGCGTTATCCGGCGCCGCCGTTGCCAAAGCGGCGTTTTGGAGAGGGCGGCAGCGCCGCGTTTTGACTGACTACGTTGGTCACAATAGTCTCTAGGCGAAGCCGACTACGGCTGGTTCACACCGGCCGACCTCCAAAATGTTGTCCGCGCTATCCACTCCCTCGAGAACTGGAAACGCGTCATGCTGGTCGGCGGCCAGTCACTCACCGCGTGGGTGCAGCATTATCAAATCCAATTGCCGCCGTTTAAGGGCCCCTACTTAACTGCGGATGATGATTTTCTGGCTACCCGAGCCGATGCGGCATTGCTGCCGATCACGACGATGAGAGTCACGTCGGGAGGGGTTCTCGTCAGAGATTGCCGGGTCCTACTGGCTCGTCGTCGTGCGGACCGTGAGTACTATCCGGGCGCGTGGGACATCATCGGCGGCCACTGTCGTGAGGGCGAATCACCGCAGGCCGCCCTCGCGCGGGAAATGAATGAGGAACTGGGCATCGAGGTGTTGCGTGCTCTCGAGTTCGGCGTGTTCTCGGAGCCGGATCCTGCGCGTTACGGTCCCGGAAAACATCACATGTTTGTCGCCACCCAGTGGCGAGGGACGCCCTTCAACACTTGCCCGGAGGAATATGACGAGATCCGCTGGTTCGCAAACCGTGACCTAAGGAACCTCCTGTTGGCTTCGCCCGCCTACGTCGACCTTCTCCAACAAATTATGGTAGTCGGAGCTTCTGAGGTTCAACCTTGAATTTTGGGAGACCCGTCGGCCCTCAGACCCCGCGACACTTACAGTCTGCGGTGGACACGCTATCCTTCGATGCAGCCGGCCGGTGGCATGCCGCTCTTGAACCTGCAATAACCACATCAGGATGCTAAGTGAAAATCCTCATACCGTCGTCGATCGTGGCCCTGACGTTGATATCGGGCTGTGCTTCCATTGCGCTATCGACGACCTCTCCCCAATCGGCGATCGAGGCCAAATTCGCGGCCGTCAATCGGCACGCCCTCGACGAGATCGTCAACCTGTATTCCCCTGAGGCGCAGATCACCGCATCGGACTTCTGCCAGCCGCGGCACGGACGCGAGGACGTGCGGCGCACCTACAAGGCACTGTTCGACGCATTCCCTAACATCGGCGTGGAGGTACACGAGTATGTCGTGCAAGGCGACCGTGTCGCCGTGCGGCTCAACGTCCAGAACAAGCCGCCAGCAGCCGGTAGGGCGTTGGCCGCTCCTGAGCGGTCCACTGCGGTATTTGCGATTGAGGGCGACCTGCGGGCTGGGCCGCACAGTCTATCCGTGAGGTCGGAGGGATGGCCGTGATCAGCTCGAGTTGGCGGATCTTCACGATGGCAGGCATCGTGATTTTGATTCCTTGCGTGCAGCCAGGGCAGCCCGGCGCACAGTAAGACTAAAGCCACACCAGGCTGTCCCGAAGCAGACCCACCAACGCGGCCTGACGTGTCGCGCCGGTCTTGATGAAGATCGACCGCAGGCGCGATTTGCACGTGTTGCGGGTGATTCCGAGTTGCCGGCCAGCGCGCTCCATGCTGGCGCCGGCGGCGATCAACCGGGCAAAACAGGCTTCCGCAGGTGTGAGGGCGAATAACATCTGCAGTACTTCCGCCCGCGGCGCGAGGCAGTGGAGCGCATCGCGGAGGAAGAGTGCAACCGCAGCGCGTCGCTGTGTGTCCAGTGCCGTGTTGCGTGGAATGGATTTCACGAGCAGTCGCAAGGGCGAGGACTCGCGCACCGCCGCTACGGTCATGCAGTGGATGACGGGGTTGCCGGGCTGCGCCATGAGTGCGCTCTGGATCTGCTTCTGCAGATTCTCATCGGTGGCTCGGTCGGGTGCGACGAGGGGGTTTCCCGAGGTTATCGCCCAGTGACGTGCTGCCAGCAGCGCACGGGCGGTATCACTCGAGGTCAGAATCTGCCCGGCCTCATTTAGGATCACCGTTCCAACACCCAGGTGATCGAGGGTGCTTGCGAGCACCGCGCGTTCGGCCTCGGTCAGCCCGCACCCAGCTCGTAGTGGACGTCATTCGGCTGCAGGTGCTGCTTGAAAGAGCGGCGGCGGTACCAGCGCTCCGCGCCGAGAAGCTCTTCAGGTGTCATCACATGGTTGAGGGGCAGCGCGGTGAAGGGCGCAATCACCAGGGGGTTGGAAACCGGCTCCTGCGACCCATTGCCACAAACCGCGATATCAACACTTCCGTTAGACGGCCGGCGAAAATTGGCGGCCACCGCGACTGCAAAATCTCCGATCGGCCCAACCCGCAATTGAATTCGCGGTCACCAACCGCCACACTACCGCGCAATGTCCTTTCCGCTTTTCGGGTTCCGGGTGGTTTCATCCCGACCCAATTCCCTCCCGTCGCTGGCACTTCTGAATCCGCAACGCGGGATCGCGGTTCCTATCGCTTTCTGCGCAGAGCCAGAAGAATCATCTCGAACAAGTCAGACGTCGCGCGCGCGCGGATTGGCTTGCCAAGTTCGGACCTGAAACGAAGAAGTAGGACAAGTTCGAAAGCGGTCGTTCGTCCCCGCGGTAGGCTGGAACAAGCCTGTAGATGAAGTCAGAGGGTCTTTGAATCCGCGGTTGCCGATATCCAATTACTTGGGACGGCGTGCATTTCGAATTCGTCACCTGTGCTTCCGCCGGCCCTGCTTGCGGTTGTCGCGCTGTTGAGTCCGATCGTCCATGAACGCAAGCAATGGCTTGCGCATACTGAACTGCTCGCGCGGCTCGCCCATCTCAATCTGCATTCGGCGAACTCTGTGATCGTGATATCCAGTTCCCTGCCATCAGAGCCGAAGAGCGCTTCCAGGGAGATGCGTGGCAGGGTCATTGTCCCGTACGGGTCGTAATAGCCGTCGCCTTTGAAACGCATCTTCCCGCCGTCAAATCGTGTCGCGCCGAACACTGCCGAACCGACGACAGCGCAGTCGACGGTGAACTCAACATACAGCTCACCCGGACGCTCTGTCACAAACGCTTCAAGCTGCACGAGATCCTGACCGGTTCCCTGAATCTCCCACCGCTGCATAGCCCTAATCACATGCTGCGCAAAGTCCCGCACGCAGCAAGCGCGTTTGTTCAGCTAGGAGGTTGGTGTCGATCAAGATGCAGCTGGATAGATTCTCGGTTGGCATGTCTTCCCGTGATGCGCTAACGACCGAACTTCGCAGCGGCTACAGGGCTGCTGGCAAGGTCCGGAAGCAATGGCCCTGACATGAGCAGCACGTAGTCAGTTTAAAGGGTAGAGCAAGTCGAACCGCGCGACCGAAGAGTTACGTTCCACGTCCAACACCCTTCGTACACGAGAGAGTGACTCGCGTGTCGACGGTTGCCTCCGTGTCCGTGTGATTGTGGAAATCCACGCGCCAGCCGCTGTGCACGCCATCGAAGAATGGCGTATTGAGCACGATCTGTAGAAGCTCGGATGGACTGCTGTTATATCCACCGGCCACGACGACTTCACCATCCTGGCAAGTAACCGCAAATACCGCCGTTTCCCCCGGCGCCAACACCAGGTGGCGACTCTCATCGCGGAAGACAACCTCGAATTGTGACTTATGAAGCTCGTCGATCTGTGCCTGCAGAGAGCGGAGTGTCGCACGCACAGAACTCTCGCTCTGATCCTGCGCGTCGACCATGGGAGGACTCACAAGAAACACAGTGTTGAGCAGCAAAGGCACGATTAGCTGGCTAGCTTTCATTTTTAGCCCTTCCCTTGTTTTTGATCAGCCATCACTCCGCAGCCGGGAGCTTCCGCCACGCATCACAGCCCGAATGCGGTTCCCGCAGGAAGATCGTTCATCGCGGCAGATCCTACTCTCTACGCCTGGACTTGACAATCAACATGCCATGCGCTGAACGTTTGACGCGCCCTGTCCAGGCGTCGCAGCCCTCCGCTGCGTTGCGAAACACTCAGGCAGCGGTTCACGCGATCTGGAGGGACGCGAGGCAGAGTCGAGCCCAGGCTGGAGCGCGCTGAAATGCGGCTCGTATTGCTGGTCCGTGCACTCGACCGCGTAAGCGCTATGGGTTGCAAGGTCTTGAACGAGATGCGTGCTGCATTCTCCATCGGGGATGTCGCAAGAGGCGAAGTCAACGCAGCTATCAAAACAATTCTCAGGAGTAGGACGGTTCTGCATCGCAGGTAGCATAGAGTTTACCGTAGCACGACCAACGCTCTGGTTCTCGGGCGCGGTCATCGAGCTTGTATCGGCCAACCGTGTCCCCGTGGGCGGATCTTGGGATTTTGAGTGGCCGCACCGAGTCGCAGTGGGACCGGCTCAATTGCCGCGACAGCGTCGCGAATAAAAGGGAGCTCCCCCAGTGGAAGCCTGCGACCAGCGTAAGCGTTGACGGAAGACCGTCTTGCTTTTTTAGACAGAAGGTGAGTGCAGATCTGCGCCACACGCTGCACTCGCCTCCAACGAGTCACTCAGCGCCGCCGAGCAAGAACGACGATTTGCAGCCGACGTGGCAGCGAATCTGTATTGTCCCACTCGCCGATGACGATGTTGATCCTGCATGGACGGCCGATCGCCTCGTGGGGTTCAGACCTTCGTGCTTGGATCAGCGCGAAGCGCTTGCAAGAGATAATCCAACGCCGCAGACTCGGTCGAGAAATGGCGGGCATTTGTTTCGAACCCTCGCTCGCTATAGTAGACATCCCACCGACTTTCACGATGCGCAACTACATAACATTCGTCGCCGTGCCCGTCCAAATCGAAGGCGTCCAAGCGAATGCCATCCACTTGAATTGTTTTTAGAAAGTCATCCTGTGTCATGTCCGTTTCTCCTGCGAGTCTGGAAATGCAACGAATTTCAATACAACTACCGCAAACCGACGCAGCGCGGAACTGCGTATGTGGCTGGCCGGTGGCTGTGCCGATGATTTTCGAGGGACTGGCGTCCGGATGCGCCACTCGCGGCCTCCAGGTCGAAATGCGCTCGTTCAGCCTTGCGCAGTTCTCCGGGTCGCACGAAGAGGAGAGGCGAGAGTTTCAGCGCCAATTGCGACAACCGCCGTCCCGAGTAGCACTCAATCGCGCTCAGCAGACCGGCGACCTTGCTCGGATCCGTGATGGCCGTATGGTGCTCGACGATGTGGGCCTCCGGGAGTCCGCGCATGTCGACAGTGATATCGCGGGCTGAGCTTCGCTGGACGTGAGTTCGCGCGATCCTGGCATTGCATCCTCCTCGAAGATTGCGCGGCGGCGACTGCGTTGGCTCAGCCGTCAGGTCCAGTTCAGTTCCTTGATGAGTCGCGACGGCGAACTTTCGGACAGGGGTATCCGATAGCGCGTGCTCCGCCCACCAGCTGCGGGATCTTTCTCGATCACACCCAGTTCTTCCATGCGGGCAAGATCGCGCGACGCGGTGACACGCTCTACCTTGGTCTGTCTCGCGGCCCGCTTTGCGGTGAGCCATCCGTCTTCTGAGTCGTTTGGGGCGAGCGCCATCTCGAGCAGTCGGCGCTGCCGCGGGGTAAGAGGGGTTTCCCGGTGGCGGGTCCAAAAGTGCGCGATTTGGACGACACGTTCAATACACGCGCGCGCCTCTTCGCATGCCTGTTCGACGCTCGCTGCTGACCACATGAGCCACTCTGTGATATCGAGATTGCCTTTCTGTGCGCTCTCGAGCTGCGAGTAGTATTCCTTGCGGCGTTTCAGAATAATCGGGGAGACGGCCCAGAGGCGCGAGGTTCTTTCCGAGTGGAACGCGGCAGCCTGTGCGAGCGCAAGATCGAACACAGCGCGTCCGATCCTGCCATTACCGTCTTCGAACGGATGCAGGGTTTCGAACCAGAGGTGAGCGATACTGGCTCGTAGGATGTTGTTCAGGCCCTCCGGTTTGTTGAGCCACGTCAGAAACCGATGCATTTCAGTGTCGAGTCTGTCTCGCGGCGGAGCTTCGTAGTGAACGCGCTCGCGGCCGATCGGGCCCGAGAGGACCTGCATGGGCTCTTCCCCGCGCAGCATGCCCACCGGGATTAATGACAGGCCGGAGCGGCCGGAAGGAAAGATGGCGTGGTGCCAGGCGAAGAGTCTCTCCAGTGTCAGCGGTTGCAAGTTTTGTGTGCTGTCGGCGAGGACGTCGATCATTCCTCTCGCCGCGGGACTCAGCCGATCGGCTTGACTGTCGGACGCGCCGAGACCTAGGCGGCGCATAATCGAAGAGCGGACCTCGTTGGGGTCAAGCTTCACACCCTCGATGGCGGAGGTTGACACCGTCTCGCGCGTCGTGAGTTCGGCGATCGCAAAGTTCAAGTGATCACCGTCGAGACCCTGAGCGAGCCCTGCCAGGAAGTCTTGCTTGCGCTGGGCGGCCGACAGTGTGTCGGTGAGTACGGCCTCAGACCAGCGCCAGCGGGGCCAGTCGGGACTTTGCCAGATGTATCGAGCCACGATTGAGCCGACTATTCGTATCAGAATTAGATACGAATATACGCGGCATTCGTATCACAGTCGAGCTGACCAGCGTTTCGGCCGCACGGCAGCAGCCAAAGACAGGCGGGAATTGTCGAGAGGGCGCCCGCCCGCGGATCATGAGTTCTTTCTGCTTCGGGTTGCTTTCGGCAACGGGCAGGGGCAAGTGCGACAACGGCCGCACGAAATCGCCAGCTTCGCGGGCTTTCAAGACCAACAACCGCGCCCGCAAGCGTTATCATCGGAGCCGACCGGCTCTCGAATCAAATCACAAATTGGACTTAAAGTATTGAAATTATTGAAGAAACTGGTGCCCGGGAGAGGACCCAAAGTTCACACCGGCCGACCTCCAAAACGTCGTCCGTGCTATCCACCGTCTCAAGGACTGGAAACACGTCATTCTGGTCGGCGGCCAGTCGCTCACCGCGTGGGTATAGCATTACCAAATTCAACTGCCGCAGTTTGAAGGTCCCTATCTGACTGCGGATGCTGACTTTCTGGCTACTCGGGCCCGATGCGGCACTGCTCGCGAAATATCTTGAGGGCGAAGCGCATTATCCGAAGGTTGATGATCACACCGCCGCGGTGATCGATTTCAAGGGGACGAAAGGGAAGTTGCTGCACATCGACATTCTCTCTGTCGTCCTCGGTTTGAAGTAGCGCGATGTCGAGCGCTTCGCAGTTCCCATAGTGATCGGCGACCTGGATCCCATCAGCGTCCTGCATCCCTTGTTGGTACTCGAAAGCCGCTGTATCAATCTTGAGCGGTTGAGTGAAAAGCGGCACGCAAACGGCATTACCCAGGCACGCGTCGCCCGTCTGGTCGTCGGCAAATATCTCGATGATTGCCTCTCCAATCCCGCGAGGCGCCGCGAGTCGCTCAAAGCGGCAAGACGGTTGGCACGGCTGGCACAAAGCACCGCTGGTGTGTTTGTTTGCCTGGAAGGGGGCGTTGATGTCTTGAGCATCCTCGATCCCTCGAAAATGCCTGGCCAATTCGAGCGTTCCTGGTCCTTCGAGGTTGCGCGAACAGAACGTAAGAGAGCGATTGCTTCCCGTGCAAGAGGCGTTTGACGCAGTCGCACGCTACACTTGACAGGGCAGAACCCAGCTCAAGACCCTATTACCGCGTTGGACTTCTTCACACCCGAACGAGAGCACTTTTTTCGTCCGCTAACGTGGGGACGCCGGGAGCTCGTGGCCGCTTGCCTGAAGGCACTTCACGAAGCGCTCTACGGGGCCGCGGCTGCGCAAGCGGCGCCCATGACGAGAGAGCGTCTTCGTGCGGTGTTTATAGGGGTCGTACGGGCGCGCGATTGGTCGAAAGTGGTCATGCTTGATGCCGACGAGGAAGGCGCGATCGAGCTGGCCGACGAGATGAAACTTGCCTCGGCGCTCATCCGTGATCTGGAAGCCCACGGCTGGCTCGAGTCCGATTCGGATCGGGTGACCCTTGAGCGGGTGTTCCGGTTCTCCCGCCCAGGAAAGCACGTCACCGCAGCCCTTGCGCAGCTGGACCGCCCACGGTCGAAAACGCGGCAGCGCAACATGCGCTCCGCGAAAGGCCACCTAGCGGCTTTTCTGCAGGCGTTCGACCCGGATGACCTGCTGGATGCCTGGGACTACGCATGTCGCGTGACTGCCGATCTGCAGGAGGACATCGAATACTTCGCCGGACTCGTCCGGGGACTCGCACGCGACGCCATGGAGCGCCGTCTCGCGTGGGACGAATTTGCGGACTTTCTGGATAACCGGTTTCGCTCGGAATTCGCAGCACGGCTGGTGGCGGATAACGCCGAGCGTCATCGGGATGAGATTCTCGGCCTGCTCGACGACATCCTCCGGATGCCGCAGGAGAAGCTGGCGGATACTGAAGCCCAGCTGCTGCAGCGCGCACCTTGGCTCACCTCCGAGGAAATCCATGGACGGCCCTTGTCCTGGCTGCTGCGTCAGATCGAGGGGGCCGTGGATTCAGCGTGTGAGCGCAAGCTTCCGGAGCTGCGGACGGCAATGCGCAATTACATCAACCGATTTACCAGCCTACTGCGCCAGGTCATGGCGATGGAGACTTCGTTCGGGGTCAGCGCCCTCGGACGCATGTGCGATGCGGTGAAGCAGGCCGATCCGGCACGGCAGGAGCAGCTTCTTGGCACGCTTGCGGCAAGGCTAGGGACGGCCCGTGTGCGGCTGATCGATCCTCAGACATTGAAGGTAGATGCACCCACCGCGAGGCGTCGCGCAAGCGCTCTCCTGACCCCGCCAACAATGACAGTCGCGGACAGGTTGGCCGCCGCGGAACGACGCGCGGCCGCATCCGCTTTCGACTTCACGACGGATGATATCCTTGCGTCTCTCGATCGCGCGCTGGTGCTCAAACCACGAGGGGTGCGGATATCGGAGCTTCCGCAGAAGACGGCGCGGGAGGCCTTATATGCGATGCATGCTTTTGGCGCTGTCCACGGCGCCGAGGCTCGTCACCGCTTCAAGCTGGAGCGCCTTGCCGAGCGTGCCGACACGCCAACCTTCGAAACCCAGGACATCCTAATCGGGCATCGATCATGAGTGACTCGCTGCAGGAGCACCTGAGTGAGCGCCTCGGGCACACCAGTGTAACGCCGCCGCGCTTTCGTCAGATCGTAGGCCGCCTCTATGCCACGGGGACGCTGTACCGCCTCTGGAGCGACGAGGAGGGAAGGTTGTATGACGACGCATCGCGTATCGAGGCGCTGTTGGCCGACTACTTTTCACTCGCTGGCTTTCGCCTGACTCATGACCTCGATGCGCGCGTTATGCGGCTTTTTCCTCCCGGTATAACTTTGGACGGCGATGATGAGGGGTCCGATGATGAGGTAACCAAGCGCCTCCGCACGCGAGTCTCGCGTGAGCTCGCCGCTGCGCTGTTAGCGTTGCGTTTTCTTTATGGCAAAGGTGTGCAGGAGGGCAACGTCAACGCGCAGGACGAGGTCGCTGTCACTCTTGAAGAGCTTGCGCAGGCGATGGCAGGCACGCTGGGGCTTGCGATGCCCCGGTCGAGCGCCGATCGCCAGGCGCTCCTGCGCGAGCTGCGAATGCACCGTGTGGTCCGTCTCCCTGAGGAATCGCGGCTGGCCAGTCCTGATAGCTTCATTGCGATTCAACGGAGCGTGTTATCACTTGTGGGTGAGGGAGTGCTCGAGTCCGCGCTCGCCGAACATGCGCGTGAGCAAGGTGCCGAGGAGCCTGTGGCTGGAGAGCCAGTCGGGGAAGAAGAGGAATCGCAGTGAGACTCGCGAACCTCGTCACGCTGAATTGGGGAAACCTCGAAAACCGCGAGTGGACATTCGCGGAGATGACATTGCTAACGGGCGAATCCGGCTCGGGTAAGTCAACTCTGCTCGATGCGATCCAGACAGTGCTGACGGCGACGCGAGCCGGCGTATTCTTCTACAACCCTGGACAGGAGGAAACGACGCAAGGCTCGCGAACGAAGGAAAAGCGGACCTTGGCGGATTACTGCCTCGGACGGGAGGGAACGCATCTGGCGCGCACGTCGGCACACACCTATGTTGGATGTTATTTCGAGCCCTCTCCAGAGGAGGAGAGCAGCTCGTTTACAGCAGTGGTGGCGGTAGAGGCCATCGGGGTCGCCAACAAAGCCGAGCAGGCGCGGCTCGGCCTGTATCTGGTGCGTGGGAAGGCGCTGAGGATCGAGGACTATCTGCGCGATGAAGCGCAGCTCGATGGCAGTATTCACGTGGTCGAGGTGCGTGAATTCTGGGCTCATCTGCAGCGCAGGTTTGGACGCGCTGCCGTGCAGTATTTCGGCGAAGATAAAGGTGATTACCTGCGTTCGCTTTACGGCGCGTTCCGTAATCAACCACATGTCGCAGAGGCCGAGGCGCTGCGGGCGGCGCGCGCGGTCGTGAAAGCAATGGCGTACAAGCCAGTCGGCTCGATCGATGAGCTGGTTAAGAGTGAGCTGCTCGAAGAGCACGATCTCTCTGACGACCTGCGCAAAGTCGGCGATCTGTTGCGCGATATACGTGAGCTGTCGGAGGAGGCGGCACGGCTCAACCGCAACATCGAGGGTCTTGAGCGCGCGCAGCGTGAAGGCGAAGAAACACTGGCAGCCCTCGCAGAGCAACTGGTGCAGGAGGCGGGTTTAGCACGGCGCTCGGTGTTGCGCGATGAGGCAGACCTGACACGGCGTCGAGGGGAGAGCGCCAAGGCGCTCATTGACCAGACCAACGCAAACAAAGACGCGGAGCAGGTTGCCAAGCGCATCGACTCCCAAACACAGAGTGCGAACGCTCTGCGGGCCAAGCTCGCACATATTCCCGCATGGAACGAACGCGAGCGCTTGGTCGCGGCCATTGCCGACGCGGAGCGGATCGGCTCGGAACGCGCTCAAACCGTCGTCGGATGGCTGAGGGCGGTCGGTACGCTGGTTGAATGGGGTCGACAGGTCGATGGCTTCGTGACCCAAACTCTGTCAGTGGAGTTGCGGGCAGCCCAGACTGCCGTGCGGGAGGCGTTTGGATCGGCTCGGCGTCTTTCAGCCGCGCGGCTCGCTACGGCAATCGGCGCACTGCCCGAGCATGGTTTCCCGGTTGGGGAAGCTACTGCTCTCGCCAATGATGTCGAAGCGCTCGTGCAACCGGCCGCGCGGCTATTCGGTACCCTGCTGCGCGATGAGAGAAGCTTCTCAGCCGCGTGCGAGCGAGAGGCGGCTCTGTTGGACGCAGAGCTGGTGAAGCTGCGTGAGGAAGACGAGCGCCTCACGGCAACGTTGCGGCGCTTGGACTCCGGGCGCTCCGTTATTCCGCAGGGCACCGAACGCGTGCTGGCGGCATTGAATGCGTGGTTGCCCCACGCCAGGCCGCAGGTACTTGCCGAACTGGTGGAGACGCGGCTCAATACCCCTTGGCAGAACGCGATCGAAGGTTTCATGGGCAACGATCGCTTTGCCATCGTCGTGGAGGAGGGTGCCGAGCGCGAAGCGATCGAGCTCCTGCGAAAGGACTACTCCCGGGAGGGCGCGAAGATCATCCAAGGCCGTCGTGCCAAGCGCGATGCGCAACATCGCGATCTCCCCGCGAAATCCATTGTCGAAGAGCTCGTCATCGAGCATCCAACCGCAGCTGCATATATGCGAGTCGCCTACGGCAATGTTCTGAAAGTGGAGAACACCGAGGCCCTACGCGACGTCAATCGGGGCATCACAGTACAAGGCCACGCGGCCGCAGGTTATGGAATGTTCATTGCCTGGATGCCCGACGAGCGGCTTGCTCTGGGTCACGAGGCGCGAGCGCGAGCGCGTCGGGCCGCGGAAGCCGAATGGCGGGAAGTGCGGAAGCGGATCGAATCGCTCGAGAGTACGTTGCGCGATCTGCGGGCTGTCGCAAAGAGCTTGCGTCAGCTCGCGCTGTCTGACCTGGGGCCGGCAGCGCACGAGCTGGTGAGTCACGCCGCTGGCCGGGCAGAGGCGGTAACGGCGATGTCGCGTCTGGATTTGTCGGAGGCTGAGGAGTTGCAGACAGCTCTGGGACGAATCGAGGCGGAGATCGACGAGCTCGCGAACGAGGAAAAGAAGCACCTCGGAGCGGCTTGGCTGCACCAAAAGAAAGCCGACGAGGCTCGCGAGCATGCAGACAGGCTGGAGCTGGAGCTGCCGGACAAGCGCGCCATTGCCGCCAATCGGTTTGCCAGGTTCACCGCTCTGGAAGAAAGCGCCGCTCACCGCGTACAAGCCCACGATCTTGCTCGACGCGCGGAAACCTTAGCGGCCGACGCAACTGTGGCCGAACAGGCCTTCTCGGCAGCCATCCAACAGGCTTACAAGCGAGCCGCGACCAACTACGGCAACTTTCTCGGTACGACCGGGCAGTACAACGCGGGTGCGCGCGAGCCCGAGCGTCTGGCCCTGGAGCACCAGCGCTTGCGCGCTGATGACTTCGAGCAGGCGGTGCCCTGGCTCGTGACGGTGCTTGCGGAGATCGAGAGACAGCTTCGTTTGCAACGGGATATTGGCATTGCACAGAACCACGAGCGCCTCAAGGAAGCCGAAGGTCGATTCAATCACGTGTTCACGAGCGACTTCTGCTTCAAGATCCACCGCAGGGTCAATGAAGGAGTAAGCGCACTGCGCGAACTCAACCGGGAGCTGGAACACCTCACTTTCGGCACCGATCGCTTCTCGATCAGCTGGGAGTGGGTGCCGCAGTACCAGGACTACTATCGTTTCTTCAACACGGTGCACAGCCGCGCCGAGGAGTTTGGCCAGAAGAGCCTGTTCGAGCAGGGTACCTTGGATGAGGAGCTGGCGCGGGTGCGCGACACTCTCAAGAATCTGCTGCTGGACAAGAATCGCGATGTGGCCGAGAAGCGCCTCAAGGAGCTGGCCGATTACCGCAACTACCGCCGCTACGAAATCTGGCGTGAATCGCCCGATGGCGGCCGTGTGGCTCTATCGACCTGGGGTACCGGCTCGGGTGGGCAGCTCGAAACGCCGTTTTACATCGTGCGCAGCGCGGTGCTATCCAGCTCCTTGCGATTCTTCACGAAAGAAGGCAGTCACCTGCGTCTGATGCTTTCGGACGAGGCGTTTTCGAAGATGGACGAGAGCCGCCGACGATCGGTCATCAGATATCTGCGGCAAGCACTGGGTGTCCAGCTTATAGTAGCTATGCCTACATCCAACTCCGGTTCAGTCAAACCCGAGTTCGAGAAGGAGTTCACCTTCGCGCGGGTGCCTGCCTTGCTCGCCGACGGGCGCGAATGGCTGGCTTGCGAGGCGCAGGAGAAGGTTTTCAGACGCGAGGCGTTGGAAGTGCGCTGGCACGCAGCGCGGCACGAGGCGGCTACGCGAGCGCGTCAGGACTTCTTCGCTGCGAACCCGCAGGCGCAACCCGAACTCGACCTAGAGCCGTCGCGCAAGATCGCTGAGAAATCTTGAGCAGCGAGTGCTGAGGAATTTTCGCATGCTCCTGCCACGCCCATTGTCGTCTGCTGCGCGTTTTACCCACGCTGTCACGGTGCCTGAAACCGGCGGGTACCTTCCGTTCGTTGGATGACCCGGATGGGTGGTACTTATTCGCAGCCATGGCACCGTGAGCCGCTGGTCGCCCGCATCGCTAACATGTTGCTCGACCGAGTCGAGCGAGGGCCACAGGAACGCGTGCGACCGCCGCGTCTGAAACTCGACTCCCAGACCGCGCCCGAGTTGTTTGCCGCATCGGCACGGGAGTCGGATTATCAGTGGTCGCTGCTGCAACGTATGCAGCAGGCGGGCTGGATCCGGTTGGTGGTCGACCACGGCACATCCGGGGAGTCAGAATACTATCGCAACCCTCGCGTCGAGCTCGTGAACGAGCAAGCTCTTCGGGATCTCATCCAGCGGCCGCTGCGAACGGAGCCTGATTGGCAGGAACGCTTTCTCGATGCGCTCGCGAAGATCCTGCCGTCTGGCCATCCGGCGATCGAGGAAGCATCACGCGGTTCGCTCCCGTTGCAGGCATACGACCCGGCCCTCGTCGCTGAGAGGTTGCTGAGTGTGCGCCAACTCGCCGAGGAACCGCTTCTGTTGCGTGAGGTGTCGAGCAGAGTCTTCTTCGCACAATCCAAAGCTCTCGATGGCCGCGAGGCGCTCATTGCCGCTTTGCTCGAGCAGCCGGAGTGCCCGTTCCCGGAATCCCCAATACAACTCTCCGTGCATCTTCCGGCGCGAGAGTTTGCGGGCGTGTTGTTTGTCGAAAACCTCGTTACATTCGAGGTGTTGGCTCGTCGGCGTCCGCCTGTGACTGATGGTCTCGCCATTGTCTACGCAAGCGGCTATCGCTGCTCAGCGAAGCGACTCCGCACCGTAGGGGGCGTGAGTGTCTACTTTTCCGCTGCGGCTCTGCCTACTCCCGCTCACGCTGATCGCTTCGTGAGTTGGTTGGCGCGCGAGGGTCCTGAAGTGCCGGTCTCGTTTTATGGGGACCTTGATTTCGCGGGACTCGCCATCCTCGCTAAACTGCGCCAAAGCTTTGCCGATGCCACCGCCTGGAGGGCCGGGTACGACCCATTGTTGGCTCGACTCGAGGCGGGCGACGGCCATTCGCCCGCGGCAGCTCGGAAGGAGGGCCAGCGGGACCCTGGAACTATAGGGTGCGTGTACGCCGACGAAGTGCTGCTGCCGGCGATCCGCTTGCGAGACCGATTCGTGGACCAGGAGCTCGGGGCATAGCCATCCTTCCGCCCCACAGATGCGCGGTGGCACCCCACGAGCAGCTAGCGCTTAGAGCCTCGGATCAACACAGGAGCTGCGTCGCGGCCAGCGTGACCGAGACATTCAAAAGTTACCCTCTAAGTTACCCGCTAGTCGGGCTTGGTACACTTGATGTCTCGCGTTGACGCCCGCACTGATAACATGCGGAATTCTCTAGCGATTTCTCGATCGCTGCGCTCATTCCGAGCGCACGTCCATGGAACAAATAAACTCTTGATTATTATAGATATTTCTAAACTGGTGCCCGGGAGAGGACTCGAACCTTGATCATAAGTCTCTGTATTGACTTGCTTTTTCGATCGACCGCCCGAGAGTTACCCGAAAACCTACCCAGGTGAACCGGCCGCTGGCAAAAGATTCGTTGAGACGCGCTAAGTCTCTATGACTGATTCCGGTGCGAAAGTCGCGTCCGCTGTAGCAAGACGTTGAATCCAGGGCGACGAGGAACCTAAGCTCTGCCACAGAATCGATGGTGGAAAGTTTAGCCGTAGGTTCACATCGGGGGCGCGATATCCCACTGCTTACGCCCCCGATTCTGCGCCGCGTCAAAGTCCAGCGAGCCCCGTAAATTCCAAGCGCCAAGACGACTGTCCGGTCCGCGCCGGCCGCTTTCCGGCGTCGTAGCCGGTCAAGAAGCCGAGTATGGTTGCTGGCGCCTTTGCCCGGCCCGCCGTTTCACC
>Ga0070667_100001992_pt1 | contig 18095 bp, 19 predicted proteins | sample KBSS33metaG_FD_64659 | JGI IMG/M metagenome (GOLD analysis project Ga0070667, IMG submission 64659) | Switchgrass rhizosphere microbial communities from Kellogg Biological Station, Michigan, USA - KBS S3-3 metaG | ecosystem: Host-associated > Plants > Roots > Rhizosphere > Soil ... | reverse complement strand
GCACGTTCGCGAGCCGCCCTTGCTCACCGCGCAACAGGTCCGACTACTCCAGGCTGAGCCGGGCTGCCGTCGCTACCCGGCCACTCGCAAGTGCGACAAACCCCGCGTCCCCGCCACAGGACGCCCTCGACGCCGGCCCGATGTTACCTTCGGCCTTCGCGTGATCTTCCCCGGCGTTAGCTCCGCACTCGCCAGCGGAGGATGAGGCGTGCCCAGTCCCCTCCGTCAGCGCCTTGCGCTATCACTTCCGCCTGAAAAGGCGCGGTGGAGGGGAAGCCTTCGATGCTTGCCCCTCGCCCCGTCTGGCTCTAGGCGCTCCGCTCGAAAGACCCAGCCTCAGCCGGAGCCAGCATCATGTCCGACCTCGCCGCCCAAATCGAAGCCGCGTTCGACGCGCGCGACACCGTCACGCCCGCCAGCGCGGACGTGAGCGTGATCGTCGAGCAGGCGCTCGACTTGCTCGATTCGGGCCAGGCGCGCGTCGCCGAGAAGATCGACGGGGCATGGGTGGTCAACCAATGGCTCAAGAAGGCGGTGCTGCTCAGCTTCCGACTCAACGACAATGGGTTGGTCGACTACGGCGCCGCCGGCGCGCCCGCGTTCGACAAGGTCCCGCTCAAGTTCGCCGACTGGGACGAGGCGCGGTTCCGCGAGACCGGCGTGCGCGTGGTGCCCGGTGCCGTCGTGCGCCGCAGCGCCCATATCGCCAAGGGCGTGGTGCTGATGCCGAGTTTCGTGAACCTGGGCGCCTACGTGGGCGAAGGCACCATGGTCGACACCTGGGCGACCGTCGGCAGCTGCGCGCAGATCGGCAAGGGCGTGCACATCTCGGGGGGTGCCGGCATCGGCGGCGTCCTCGAACCCCTGCAGGCAGGCCCGGTGATCATCGAGGACAACGCCTTCATCGGCGCCCGCTCCGAAGTCGCAGAAGGCGTGATCGTTGGCGAAGGCGCGGTGCTGTCGATGGGCGTGTTCATCGGTGCCTCGACCAAGATCGTCGATCGCACCACCGGCGAGGTCCACGTGGGCCGGGTACCGCCCTACGCAGTGGTCGTCCCGGGCTCGCTGCCCGGCAAGCCGCTGCCCGACGGCACCCCCGGTCCGTCACTCTACTGCGCGGTCATCGTCAAGACCGTCGACGCGCAGACCCGCTCCAAGACCGGCATCAACGAGCTGCTGCGCGACTGACGCCGGCCCCGCTACGCCGTCCGTGCAGGAACGCGGCCGGCGCTGGCGTGTTGTCTTGCGCGAGGGTGCCCGAGCGGCACGGCAACCGGAGAGACGCCATGGAAACCCGCAGAGAGCAGGTTCGACTCGACAAGGACGAGGCGCGCAGCGGCTCGACTCCGCATATCGTCCGCTACGTTCTGCTGATCAGCCTGGCGCTGGCTATCGTGGCGCTTTCGGCGATCTGGATCACCGGCGCGGTCTCCGCACCGCAGGACACGGGCGGCCAGGCCGACACCGCGCGCGCCTTGCAAGAAAACGCGCAGCAGAAGGCGGCGCAGTAAACACGTCCAGCGTCGGCATGAACCTGGAGCGCTTCGTCGAGGCGCAGCGCGGCGTCTACGCTGCGGCTCTTGCGGAGCTGGAGGCCGGGCGGAAGAGCAGCCATTGGATGTGGTTCGTGTTCCCGCAGATCGCGGGTCTGGGCCACAGCGCCATGGCAAAGCATTACGCGATCGAGGGCGAAGCGGAGGCTCGCGCCTATCTGGCTCACCCGCTGCTGGGGTTTCGTTTGCGCGAATCGACTGGGGCGGTGCTGAAGTGGACAGGTCGCCGGAGCGCCGAATCGATCCTCGGCGGCATCGACATGGTGAAGCTGCGCAGTTCGATGACCCTGTTCGAGCAAGTCGACGACCCGACCGATCGCGGCATTTTCGCAAGCGTGCTGGACGCTTTCTACGAGGGTAAGCGCGATCCGGCGACACTCAGGCTGCTGGGGCGCTGACGGGAACCAATTGCGCCGCTTCGTCGTTACTAAAGATGGCCCGGCTTCTTTTTGCGCGGTCCTCGAAAGGCTGCCGTCGGGCCGACGGGAGAGCCGACATGCAACGTTTTGGCGACGAAGTTCATCTCGACGAGGACGAGGCTCGTGGGGGCAGCACACCGCAAATCGTGCGTTACGTCCTGGGCGCCAGTCTGATCCTGGCAATCCTGGCGATGTCCGCCGTGTGGATCGGTCGCTCGGTCGCCGACCGGCCGAACAGCCAATCGGTGACGGCCGAGGAGCACGCTCTTAGCAATTGACGAAGAATGAAGGAGCCGCCGGCACGATCGATCTGCCGTGTGCGATCCGAAAAAGATCGCGGACCGTCCGTGGCCGGTCCGTTCGCCCCCCGACGAACGGCCCAGCCGGCTGCTGGCGGCTCCTGTCAATTCTGGCGACATGATCGCCAGCTCCTGCGCCGGCAGGCCTAAGCCCAACCTCTTGCAGTTTTCTTAACGGCGACATGAACTTGCCGTGTTCTGCGAGCGATTGCCTGTTATGCTGTGTCGGTGTCAATTCTGCCGACATACTCTGCCGACAGTGGACCGCTGCGATCAGCCGGGCCGGCCCATCCACTTGCGCTCTGCCATGGCCTTGAGCGCGAGGTTCATCGCTTCCAGGCCTTTGCCCACCTTGGCGCCGATGGCCTTGGTCAGCAGCCCTCCGAGCGGGCCCGCCATGATCTCGCCGTTGCTCACGGCGCAGCGAGTGGGGGACAGCTCGTCCAGTTCGACGAACCGAAAAGCCTTTAACAGGCCGCCGAATTTCGAAAGGCGGTACTCGAGCAATTCGTTGGGCCGGATAGTGATGACCTGCGCCTTGCCCGCCTGCGGCTTGACCCCTTCGAGCTTCACGGTGAACGTCACGCTCTGACCCACTTCGGCGCGGCCGCCGGTCGCGGTGTAGAGCGGGTTCCAGCCCTGCCAGCCCTGGAAGTCGGCGATGAAGTCCCACACCAGCTCGGGAGGCGCGGCGATCTGTACGCGATGGCCGACGCAGGCCCCCCGCGGCCGGCCCGGCGCATCGCTGCCGTTCGCCAGCCAGTACTCGGCCAACGCGTCGCTCACCAAAGGGCCTCCGCCCGATCTCGCCAGTGACCGCCCCGCTCGGCGCGATCGGCCGCCTGCCTGTCGCCGTAGCGCAGTTCCAGCGACCAGATGCCGACCTTGCCGAGGGTGGGAACGGTCAACGCCTTTCTCCTCATAAGCCTTTCACGCACCGATCTTGGGGTTGGTCGTCCGCGCCTGCAAGGGGCAGGCGAGCCGCCGTCGCTCCTGGGCGCTTGCCTGATGCGCCCCGTCGTCCTAGCCGAAACGGTCATGGGTCCATTCGACTACATCGTCGTCGGGGGCGGCAGTGCGGGCTGCGTGCTCGCCAATCGCCTGAGCGCCGACCCATGCAACCGCGTGCTGCTGCTCGAGGCAGGCGGCAAAGACGATTACATTTGGATCCGCGTGCCGGTGGGCTACCTCTATTGCATCGGCAACCCGCGCACCGACTGGTGCCTCTCGACCCAGGCCGAGGAAGGTCTAGGCGGGCGCGCGCTCAAGTACCCCCGAGGCCGGGTGCTCGGCGGATCGTCGTCGATCAACGGGATGATCTACATGCGCGGGCAAGCGGCCGACTACGACGGTTGGCGGCAGGCGGGCAACCAGGGTTGGAGCTGGGACGAAGTGCTACCCTATTTCAAGCGCGCCGAGGACCATTACGAGGGCGCGAGCGCGTGCCACGGGGCCGGCGGCGAGATCCGGGTCGAGCGCCAGCGGCTGCGCTGGGATATCCTCGAGGCGTTCCGCGATGCCTGCGGCGAATACGGAATCCCGCACGTGACAGACTTCAACACCGGCGACAACGAAGGCGCGGCGTTCTTCCAGGTCACCCAGCGCAAAGGCTGGCGCTGGAGCGCGTCTGACGCCTTCCTCAAGCCCGTGCGCAGCCGCGCGAACCTCAAGGTCGAGACCGGCGCGGTAGTCGACAAGGTGATCGTCGAGCATGGCCGCGCGGTCGGGGTCGACTACTCGGTCGAGGGCGAGCGACGCACCGCCCGCGCCGACGGCGAAGTGGTACTGGCTGCCGGGGCGATCGGCTCGCCCGCCATCCTTGAGCGCAGCGGCATCGGCGCAGCGGAGCACCTGTCGGCGTTCGGCATCGCGCCGCTGCTCGACGCGCCCGGCGTCGGCGCCAACCTGCAGGATCACCTCCAGCTGCGTTGCGCCTGGCGGGTCTCGGGCGTGGCGACACTCAACCAGCGCGCGGCAACGCTGATCGGCAAGGGCCTGATCGGGCTGGAGTATCTGCTGAGGCGGAGCGGGCCGATGGCGATGGCGCCTAGCCAGCTTGGCGTCTTCACTCGCTGCCACCCGCGCTATGCAACCGCGAACCTGGAATACCACGTCCAGCCCCTGAGCCTGGAGGCGTTCGGCGGTGCGCTGGATCCCTGGCCCGCCTTCACCGCCAGCGTCTGTAACCTGCGGCCCGAGAGCCGCGGCACCAGCCGCATCGCCAGCGCTGACCCGTCGGCGGCACCGGTGATCCGCCCCAACTATCTGTCTGCCCAGGAGGACCGGCGCGTCGCGGCCGAATCAATCCGCATCACTCGCGGCATCGTCGCCCAGCCCGCGCTCGCGAAGTTCCACCCCGAGGAGGTGCGCCCCGGCGTCGACTTTCAGTCCGAGGAAGACTTGCAGCGCGCTGCCGGCCAGATCGGCACCACCATCTTCCACCCCGTCGGCACCGCGGCGATGGGCAGCGTCGTCGATGCCCGGCTGCGCGTGATCGGCGTGGACGGCCTGCGCGTCGTCGATGCTTCGGTGATGCCGACGATTACCTCGGGCAACACCAACGCGCCGACCATGATGATCGCCGAGAAGGGCGCGCAGATGATCCTGGCGGCCGCGAAGGAACGCCGCGCCGCCTGATCGCTGGACAGAGCATCGCGGCAGGCGCAGAGTTCCGCAGGCACGAAGGCGGGGGCTGATCGCGCGGGGCATGGCCGACAGGCAGGAATACGACCGGATCGAGGAGGCGGCCGAGCGAGTGCTGGGCTCGCCGGGGCAGAACCTGTTTCGCGCGGCGATCTTCGTGCTGGTGGTCTATGTCTCCGCGGTTGCCGGTTTTCTCTCGCAAGGCTGGTCGCTCGGCGATGCCGCCTACATGGTGACGCTGACGATCTTCTCGGTCGGCTACGACGAGGTGCGGCCGATCGACACCATGATGCTGCGCACGATCGCCATGGCGACGATGATCCTCGGATGCACCGGCATGATCATACTCACCGGCGCCCTCGTCCAGGTCTTCGCGCAGACCCAGATCCGCAACCTTCTCGGGATCGACCGCATGCAAAGCCAGATCGACCGTCTTACTGACCACGCCATCATCTGCGGCTACGGCCGCATCGGCAAGCAGCTCGCCTTTGAACTGCAGCAGGCCCGGACGCCTTACATCATCCTGGACCGCAACCCGGGCAAGCTGGCCGAGGCGGAGGCTGCCGGACACCTCACTCTCAAGGGCGATGCCACCGACGAGGCGACGCTGCGCGCGGTCGGTATCGAGCGGGCACGGGTGCTGGCGACAGTGCTGCCGGACGACGCGCTCAACGTCTTCATCACGCTCTCGGCCCGCAATCTCAACCCGCGCATGGAGATCATCGCGCGCGGCGAGTATCCCACCACGGAGGGCAAGCTGATCCATGCCGGCGCCGACAAGGTAGTGCTGCCCACCCACATCGGCGCCGAGCGCATTGCCGAGATGATCCTCTATCCCACCACCGCCCGGTTTCTGGGCGAAGCGCCGCAAGTGCGCGATCTCAAGCGGGGGCTGCACGAGTTCGGACTGGAGATTGAGGCCGTGACCGTGCCGGAGAATTCAGCCCTCGCCGGCGCCACAGTCGGCGACGCTGAGCGGCGCGGCGCTGGCGCTTTCTTTCTCGTGCAGATCGACCGGCCCAATGGTCAGAGCTTCGTCCACCCATCCGAAGACGTGAAGATCGAGGCCGGCGACACGGTCGTGCTGGTGCTTCGTGGCAGCCGGGTGAGTGCCGGATCGATCTTCAGCGAAACCAAGGCGGCTGTGAAGATGGGGCGCAGCTATCGCTGAGCCTGCCCAGCAGCGAGCTTTAAGCGACCGGGCCGGCCAGAGCATACAAGCGAGCTACCCCGGAGCTTGGACCCAGCGGGTGATACACCACTGCAGGTGAAAGCACGGCCCACACCGCTACCGCCCGTGCGCGCGGCTCATCAGTCCGGACACGCCTTGCTCGATCTGCTCGACCGGCAGGTCGAAGATGTCGGCCATGGCCTGCATGTGCCCGCGCTGGGACGCGGAGAAGCCGCCGTTTACCGAGGGCGAGAGGATGCCGAAGAACTTCATGAAGCTGACCTCATCCATCAGCTTCAGGACCTTGGCGCGGCGTCCCTCGTCGGCGGCGGTCATCGCCTTTTCGTAGCCGGCGCCATGAGAGCGGTTCGGGCCCGGAGGTATCGGGAACATCCGCACGTAAGCATAGCCGAATTGGATTGCGCGTTCACGGTTGAACATGTGGTCGACGTCGTTGTCGTTCGTCAGTCTGCTCGCATCAACACCGCAATGCTGCGCGAGAAACGTACGGAACAGGCTGACGTAGTTGGACTTCCTGGGATCGAGCCACAGGCTCGTGACCACCCCGGTCTCTTGCACCATTGCCACTTGCGGATCGACGCCGGCCAGCGGGTTCCATCGGGTCGACCGGCCCTCGTAGCCGCCATAGTCGAGCCCGAGCCATTGCGTGCCCATCATTGCGACGGCCGGCGGCGTGTCCCAGCCGCGCGCATTGGCGATGATGGCGTTGCGCTGCGCTGTGATCCAGTCTTCAAGTGCCGACATCTCAATGCCCCTCCGGTCCTGCCTTCGTTATGCAGACGAGGCAGACGAGAGAGTGTGGTCTCCTCTCACATCCGTTGGCAAGAGGCAGAGGCGCTGGCGTTATGCCATCAGTGCGCCGTTGCCAGCAATGCCGGGGTCTGCAGCGGCGGCGGCGGCACTTGCACGAGAACGGGTGCGGTATCCACGACCGGCGCGTCCACCTGTCGGGATATCGCCGGTACCGCTTCGGGATCATCCACCTCGTAGCTCGCCATTTCCGGTTCGGACGCATAGTCCGGGAGCGGTGGTACTGCCGGCGCCGACAGCTGGCGGTCATGCTTGCGCGAAAGCCAGGCGGGCGGGCCGAGGGCCTCGTCATATCCGTCGCTCACGGGGGTGAGGTCCTGCGGGCCGGGCTCGACGTAAAAGGTAGCCGCATCGTGGTCGGGACGGATACCGTAAGTCTCGCGCCAATCGTCGGCAAGCGGACCGTGCATTTGGGTCGGGATGGTGGCCCCGGCCAGTATGCCGAGTCCGATGGCGCCGGCCACGGCCAGTACCGCGTTCTGTGTCTTGGGCAACTCGGTTACTCCCGGTTGCCCCCTCCGCAGCGTCAAACGCGGCCCAGATGATGGGGTTCCGCGCCCCATCCTTGGTGTGCGCGCGCAGCATAGCGGTTCTGTGCCGGTTTGCGATCAAGGCTGCGTGGTTCTGCCCCGTCGACGCGGTAGGGAGCAAAAAGCGCGCACCCCCAAGCCGCGAGAGCTTGGTCACGTGCGAAAGCACTGTGGATGCCGGGAGCAAGCGAGGTACTGCTTGGTACGCAAAGCATTGCGCACTGCAAAAAGCGCAGAAAACTAAGCTTCTTGAGGATTGTTTACTTTGGGAACATCGGATGCGGTGTTACACAATGCTTACAAGTTGGACGGCCCGCGAAGATGGGACCGCCACGGGACAGAGGATGGATGTCATGAAGCAATTCCTGACAGCATTGCAGGCGGGACTGGTTTTGTTTGCGATGGCTTTGTCCGGTACCGGATGGGCCAGCGAAATGCCGGGCCGCAGCTTGGCGGTGGATCTCCCCACACTGACGCCGGAGAAAGCGCCCGACATGACCGGCGCCTACTACGCGCGTGACACGCTGATTCCCCGCGCCGACGATCTCGCCCTGCTCCAACGCCCGCCAGCGCTCTACCTTGCCAGCTTCAACGGCGGCATGGCGACGGTGGCTTACTCGCTCCAGCGTGGGCGGATCGTCTACCGAATGGTGGATGGCGAAGTGACCGAGGCCGGTCGCTCCCGCATCGACCGCGCACTCGTCAAGCTTCAGCGCAAGCTGGCCTAAGCCGCCCTTCGAAGTCGCAGCCGACCGAGCGGACCAACGAACGATAAAGACAAACAAGGTTGGGAGGAGAGCAAGGCGCGGTGGCGAAAGCCGTCGCGCCTTGTTTCTGTTGACCGCAGCCCATTGCCGAATCAGCGCGTTCCTTGAACCGCCGCCTCGTCCGCCTCGCGCCAGCCCAGGCCAAGCGCCTTGTTCACTGCAATGAAATCGATCGTCAGCTGGGCGCGGGCCTGCGCGGCGGCGATCGCAGCCTGGAGGTCCTGGCGTTCGATGTCGAGCTGGTCGATCAGGCTGCTGGTGCCCGCCTCGTAGCGCTGCCGGTTGAGCGCGGCGGCACGCGCGGCGCCCTGCTCGGCCGCGAGCAGCTGCGCCAGCTGGCGGCGAGTCGCACCGAAGCGGGCAAGGCTGTCTTCGGCGTCCTGAAGCGCCTCCAGCACCGCTTGCCGGTATTGCGCCTCAGCCGCATCACGCTGCGCTTTGGCCTCGCGGATGGCAGCTGCGTTGCGGCCGAAGTCGAGGAACGACCAGGAGAGCTGCGGCATCAGCAGCAGGCTGAAGTTGCCGGGATCGACGACATCGCCAGGGTTAGTGCCGCCCATCCCGAGGATGCCCGAGAACTTGATGCCAGGCAGAGCCTGCGCCTTCTTGACACCGATCTGTGCGGTGCCGGCCGCCAACGCTCGCTCGGCCGAGCGAATGTCCGGGCGCCGAGCGATCAGCGTGCCGGGATCGCCGATGGGCACTTGCGCGGGCGGCAGCGGTACGGGAGCCGGCGCGGCAAGGCGGGCGTCCAGCTCGCCCGGGGCACGACCGGTCAGCACCGCAAGCGCATCCTTGTAAAGCGCGACCTGAGCGTCGAGCGGAATCGCCTGCGCGTCGGTGGATGCGAGCTGCGTCTGCAGCCGCTCTACTTCCAGTTTCGAGGCCGCCCCGGCGGCGAAGCGCTGCCGGGTGAGATCGAGGGCGCGATGCTGGAGTTGGCTGGACCGGGCGTTGAGCCGTGAGCGCTCCTCGACGTCGCGCAAGTTGACGTAGCTCTGCGCCACTTGGGCGCTAAGCGACACCTGCGCGTCCGCAAGGTCGGCATAGCGCTGCTCGACCGTAGCACGGGCTGCTTCCACGCCCCGGCGCTTGCCCCCGAACAAGTCCGGCTCCCACGAGACGTTGGCGCCGACATTGTAGAAGTTGAGCGCGGAGTTGCCGCCCGCACCGCCCGAGCCCGAGCCCGAGCCGTCGCCTTCCGAAGAGTCGCCGCCGGTGAGCGATCCGAGACCGGTCCCTGGCAGTTGCGCATAGACGTACATCGCGCTCGCGGCGACGCTCGGGAACAGGTCGGCGCGGCCCTGGTCGAGCTTTGCGCGCGCCTCGCGAATGCGCGCCTGCGCCGCTTCGATCGAAGGGCTCCCGGCGATCGCCTCATCGACCAGAGCGTTCAGGAGCGGGTCGCCTAAGCCTTCCCACCAGCGAGCGAGACCCGGCCCAGCAGTCAGAGCCGGATCGCCTGCGCGCACGAAGGTTCCGCGCGCCCCTGCTGCCGAAGCGACATCGGGTGCGCCCTTGTAGTCTGGTCCGACGGTGCAGGCAGCGGTGCCCAGCAAGAGCGCGAGCAACGGGGCGGCGCGGCGCATCAGTGCATCGCTCCCAGCGAAGCATTGCGAGGCAGCGGCCGCAAGAACAGCACCAGCGGCACCACGCAGACCGTCACGAGGCTCATGGCGAAGAAGATGTCGTTGTAGGTCATGACGAGGGCCTGTTGCTGAATCTGCTGGCCGATGAGGGAAAGCGAGGCGTCAGGTCCGGCCACGCTGCCGAGGCCTTTCACGTAGTCCTGCACTGCCGGCGCATTGGCGTTGAGCGTTTCTTCCAGCCGCCGCGAGTGGAGCCAGACGCGGTCCTGCTGCAGGATCGAGATCCCGGCGAGGGCGAAGCTGCCGCCCAGGTTGCGCACCGCGTTGAACAGCCCGGACGCATCGCCCGCATCGCGCGGGGGCACCGACTGAACAACCGCCTGACTTAAGAACAGCATGGACAGGATCTGCCCTACGCCCCGCATGAGCTGCGATTCGGTGAAATCGCCGCCGCTGGACGCGAGTGTCAGCCCCGTCTCCAGCCACGCCGAAAAGCCCATGATGCCCATGCCGAGCGCGACCGCGATGCGGATGTCGAGCTTTCGTACCAGTATCGGCACCAGCGGCATCATCAGCAGGCTGGGAATGCCCGAGAGCAGCACCACCTTGCCCGATTGCAACGCGTTGTACCCGGCGATTGCGGCGAGGAACTGCGGGATCGCGTAAGACGTGCCGTAGAGCACGACACCCAGCGCCATCCCCATCAGTGCCACCGAGCCGAACTGCCGGTCGAGCAAAAGGCTGAGCTTGATCACCGGACGGCGCGCCGTGGCCTGGCCGTAGAACAGCAGGCAGAAGCCGAAGAGGCTGGTGATTGCCATCTTCTGGATCAGGGGCGATGCGAACCACTCTTCGCGCGATCCCTCCTCCAGGAATACAGTCAGCCCGCCCATGCCAAGTGCCAGCCCGGCAATGCCGAACCAGTCCGCTTCGCGCAGGCTGCGCAAGTTGGCCTCCTGATGCGGCAGACCGACTAGCAGCAGCACGATCAGCAGCACCGAGACCGGCACGTTGAGGAAAAAGGCGTAATGCCAGCTCAAGTTCTCGGCCAGCCAGCCGCCGACCAAGGGGCCGAGCAACGGCCCGAGTATGGCGACGACGCCGAACAGCGCGGTACCGATCGCCTGCTGGTGTGGCGGCAGGCGCTGGGCGATGATGGTCTGCGCGGTCGGGATCATCGCGCCGCCGGTGAAGCCCTGCCCGACGCGGCCGACGATCATCAGCCCCAGCGTGTTGGCGAAACCGCAAAGCACCGAGAAGCCGGTGAACAAGGTGACGGCGATGAGCAGGAAGGTGCGGAGGCCGAGCAGACGCTCCAGCCAAGCTGAGAGCGGGATGATGATGATCTCGGCCACCAGGTAGGCCGTTGCCACCCAAGCGCCTTCGGTGCCGGTGGCGCCGATTTCGCCTTGGATGGTCGGCAGCGCGGAATTGACGATCGAGATGTCGAGCGTCGCCATGAGCGCGCCGAGCGTACCGGCCGCGACCGCCAACCAGGCCGACAAGTCGGCATTGGCGGGGGCGCCCGTGCGCGACGCGTTGCCGCCGCGATCGCTGCCACCGTCGAGCACGGCGCTGGCCATGTCAGCGGTTCTTTGCCTCAGCGCGGTCCTGCTCGTCCTTCAGGCGATCGAGGTCATCCTTGGCACTGCGGGTGTCGACCGTGACGGAGACAGAGAGGCCCGGCACCAGCAAGCGTCGCGCGGCAGGGGTCGTCTCGATGGCGATGCGCACGGGCACGCGCTGGACGATCTTGGTGAAGTTGCCGGTGGCGTTCTGCGGCGGCAGGATGGAGAATTGCGCCCCCGTGCCCGGCGAGACGCTTTCAACGTGTCCGTCGATCTCGGTACCATCGAGCGCGTCCACCGCGATCTTGACCGGTTGTCCCGGTCGCATCAACGCGAGCTGCGTTTCCTTGAAGTTGGCGACCACATAAAGCTTGTCGAGCGGCACCAGCGTCATCAGCCGCGTGCCTGCCTGGGCGAACTGGCCCAGGGTCACGGTCTTGTCGCCTACGCGGCCCGAAACCGGAGCGGTCAGCATCGAGGCGGAGACGTCGACCGAGGCGGCCGCGAGCTGGGCCTTGGCGCCCTGACCTTGCGCGCGCGCCTGCTTGACCTGCGCCTGTATGCCCGAGATGCGGCGACGCTGCATCTCGAGCGCGGCGGCTTGCTGGCGGACCTCGTTGGCCGACTGCGCAGCAGCAAGGCGCAGTTCGGCAAGCTGCTGGCGGCTCTCGGCGCCACTCGCGGCGAGCGGCGTGTAGCGGGCGACCTCCGCGGCGTCGTGCGCGGCCTTGGTGCGCGCGGAGGCAAGCTGAGCCGCAGCCTGGTCGATCGCGGCGCGTTGCTCGGCGATGCTGGCAACGGCGTTCTCGACGCCGGCATCGGCCTGCGCGATCTGCGCGCGCGCCTGGTCGGCCTGGGCCTGGTAGTTGCGCGCATCGATGCGGACCAGCGGCTGACCCTGCCGTACGTCCTCGTTGTCCGCGACCAGCACCTGCATGACATAGCCGGACACACGCGGCGCGATCTGCACTGCATCTGCCTGAATCGTCGCGTCGTTGGTTTCCTGGAAGTACTGCCCGTATGTACGGTGCCTGAAGTACCAAATCGCCACCGCGACCAGCACTACAGCGCCAATGATGAACAGGATGCGTTTGACCCGCGGACTCAGCGAGCGGCGGCCACCGCTTTCTTCGTACTCGCGGTTCTCGTCAGCCGTTTCCGCCTCTGCGGAGCCAGCGCCCGTTTCGGGCACGGTTTGCTTGTCTTCGACCATCACCCCAGCCTGTCGACCCTAAGGGTGCCGCACTCCTGCCGGAGCGCGAGACCCGTATCCCTTGCGGGTGGCGTAGGTCCCGCAAGACCGACACCCACGTTTTTTACGGGCACCTATGCTGGTGCTCGTGCGTTGCGTAAAGTTGCCTCCGCCGCAAAGGTTCCAGCCTGGGCTGCGTGAGGGCGATGCTTGAATGCTGCCGCGAAAATCGGTATAGTCCGGCGATAATAAAAAAACAGCGGAGAAGGAATCAGCGGAGAGGAATGGATGGAAAGGTTCGATCCCGCAATTCGTCAGTGCTCGTTCAACGTGCTGTGCGTTGCCAGCCTGGCCGCGCTGCTGGTCTTTCTCGGGGCCCTGTTCCTGGTCGGCTGAAAGTAGGTCGGGATGGTCGAATTCCGCCGCGGGTAACGGTCCTCCAGACTTTCAGGCTGTCCGGTCAACCCACCACCGCAGCAGCACATGCGCGATCGCTGTTTTTGGCGGTGCTCCGAAAGCCACGCTGCTCCGAGCGCTTCCGATCGCATCCAGTGACGCGACCACCTCTTCGCGGCTGAACCAGCGCGCATCGTCTAGTTCGGTCGCGTCGATAGTGATGGCCGGATCGTCGGCATAGGCGTGGCAACCAATCATCAGCGACGAGGGATAAGGCCAGGGCTGGCTGGCGACGTACGTCACGTCGCGCACGCGCACCCCTGCCTCCTCGAAGACCTCGCGCGCGACGGCCTCCTCGATCGTTTCGCCCGGCTCCACGAAGCCGGCCAGCGCGGAGTAGCGGCCTGCCGGGAAGCGCGGCTGGCGCCCGAGCAGCAGCCGACCCTCGCACTCGACGGTCATGATGGTGACGGGGTCGGTGCGCGGGAAGTGCTCCGATTTGCAGGCGGTGCAAGTGCGCTGCCAGCCGCCCTTCGCGAGCGTCGTCGCTGCGCCGCAGACCGCGCAGAAACGATGGCGCGCGTGCCAGCCGACGAGGGCCCGGGCGCTGCCGTAGATCGCCAGCTCGCCGGCGTCGAGCACGGCCATCGCGTGCCAACTCGCAGGCCCAGCATGGGGACCGGTCCCAGGTTCGACCACCGGCACCGGCGCAAAGCAACCGCGGCTGCCGTCGAGGCCAAGGAACACCAGCTCGCGCTCGTCGGGCAGGTGCGCCAGCGTCTCCCATTCCAGCGCACCGTCCGGGCTCAACACCGGGTCGAGCCCGTTCAGGCGCAGCAGTCGGGCATCGGCGTGCAGCCCTTCGAGCGCCGCCGGGTCCATACGGACATGATCGGCACGGTCCAGCGGGGAACCGGCAAAGGCGACCGGAGCAAGGGTGGGCTGTGGCACTTCAGGTTTCCTTGAGCAGAGCTGTCACGTCTTCACGCAGTGCCGCCTGGAACTCGGGCAGCAGCGGCAGGGCGTCGGGCGGCATGAACTGGACGAACAATTGCGAACGTAGCGCACGGACCATGTCGACCATGGCGACGGTGCCCGCCGCGCCCGACCAGCCGTAGATGCCGGCCTCTGCGCCCTTGCCGACGCGGCCGCCCGCACCGAAGCCTGCCGGCCCGCCGGACATCGCCGGGATGACGACACCGGGCGGCAGCAAGTCCGAAGTGCCGGTGCGCACGGCAGCCTCAGCCAGCACGCGCCTGCCGTCCAGTGTGCCGAACTGGGCGAGCATGCGCAGGAAGCGATCGTAGTCGCGCGGCGAGCTGACGAGGCCGGCGCCTCCGAACGGAAAGGCCGGCTTGTCGAGGTAGATCGAGCTGGCGCCTTCGTCGATGGGCACCAGGATACCGGCGATGACGCCGTAGTTGGTGGTCAGCCGGTGGGCCTCGGCGGTGGGCACCTGAAACACGGTGCTGGTCATGCCGCAGGGGGCGAAGATCGTCTCGTGGAGAAAGCGGTCGAACGGCATGCCGGCCACCACCTCGATCACGCGGCCGAGTAGGTCCAGCCCCATCGAATAGCTCCACGCCTCGCCGGGGTCATGAACCAGCGGCACTTGCGCGAGCCGGTCGGCAAATGCCTCGAGGCTGGGGGCGGGCTTGCCGTTGAAGATGCCGGGCACCGGGATGCGGCTGATCTGGCCGGGAATCAGCCCCTTCTCGACCATCAGCGCGTTGATCGGACCCTTCTGGACGATCGTGTAGCCCAGGCCTGAGGTGTGGGTCATCAGGTGGCGAATGGTGATCGGTCGCTTGGCCTGATGGAGCTGGGTGATCGAGCCATCGGGTACGTCCTGCACCATCATGTGGCGGTACTTGGGCAGGATCTCGTGCAGCGGCTGATCGAGCGCGAGCTTGCCGCGCGCGATCAGCTCCATCGCTGCCATCGCGGTGACCGGCTTGGTCATCGAGTAGATGCGGAACAGGCTGTCCGGCCCGATCGCGTCGCCATCGGTAAAGCCCTCGCTGCCGCGGGCGACGTACTGGGCATCCTGTCCCGCCCGGCCGAGCGAGGCGACCATGCCGGGGAACTTGCCCGGCCCCACCCAGCGCTCGACCAGGGCGCGGACCTTGGGCAGCGAGTCAGGCGCAGCACCGGCGCGGGCGAGGCGCGGCAGCATGCCCGCGCCCAGGCCTGCCACCAGGCCGAGGCCGAGCAAGGCGCGGCGGTCCAAGGCCATGGCAAGCTTCTCGCGATCGTCGCTCACGCGGTCTCCTGACTTGCCAGCGCCAGACGCGCCGCCTTGGCGAATAGCGTCGGCAAGCCGGCTTCGTCGAGGCGAGCGAGCGGCCACCATTCGCCATCGCCAAGTTGAGCAAGTACATGCGCGGCGCCCCGGTACCGGCGCAAGCTGAGCTCCAGCTCGAAATGAGTGAAACCGTGTTGGATTTGCCCCGCCGGTTCCCAGCGCCCGGCGATCGGTCCCTCGCCCGAGCCGTCGCCGTTCGCGACCCAGCCGTCGTCGGGAAGCGCGCGCATGCCGCCGAGCATCCCCATGCCGGGCCGCCGCACCAGCCAGACCTGCCGTTCGCCGGCATGCTCACGCTCGATCCAGAAGGCGAGACCCCGGCGGACCGGACGCGCCTTCTTCGCGGCCTTGACCGGCAGGCGTTCGGGCTCGCCTTGCGCGCGCGCGCGGCAGGTGGAGGCCAGCGGACAGAGCAGGCAACGCGGGGCGCGCGGCGTGCAGATCGTCGCGCCAAGATCCATCATCGCTTGCGCGAAGTCGCCCGCGCGCGCATCCGGCGTGATCGCATCGGCGGCGGCACGGATCGCCCCACGCGCGGCCGGCAGCGGCGTGTCGATCGCGAAGAGCCGCGCGACCACCCGCTCGACATTGGCGTCGACCACCACTGCCCGCCGTCCGAACGCGATCGCGGCGACCGCGGCGGCGGTGTAGGCGCCCAGCCCCGGCAGCGCCCGCAAGCCCTCCTCGGTATCGGGGAACCGCCCGCCCGAGGCCGCCACGGCGCGCGCGCAGGCGAGCAGGTTGCGAGCACGGGCGTAGTAGCCCAGCCCCGCCCAGGCAGCCATGACCTCCTCGTCGGCAGCGGCCGCGAGGTCGGTGACGGTGGGCCAGCGCGCGATGAAGACGGCGAAATAGCTCTTCACCGCGGCCACCGTCGTTTGCTGCAGCATCACTTCGGAAAGCCACACGCGATAGGGATCGGGCGGAGGCGCGCCTGGCGGCGCCCGCCACGGCAGCGTACGCGCCGCCCGATCGTACCAACCGAGCAGCGCCGCGGCGGGCGACGCACCCGCGGCGCCCGCGCTTGCGTCGGCGTTCCTGTCAGTTCGGGGGGCGATACCGACCGTATCGGAACTGGCGTCCATTCCAGTGCTATGGCATTGGATCGCCGGCAATGGAACGGGACGATCGCAAACAAGCGGGACGCAAGCCGTCCGCGCCCAAGGCCCCGGGTGCAGGAACGGGCTCGGGAAAGGGCTCGGCTGGCCTCAAGCGTTTCGAGCGGCCGCGTGGCGGGCAGGCACGCCCCATCGCCGACCTCATGCCCGAAGTGGGCCGCACCGCCTTCCGCCGCTTCGGTTTCGTGCAGTCGAGCGTGGTCACGCGCTGGCCCGAGATCGTGGGTCCGCGCCACGCGCGCGTCTGCGCACCCGAATCGATCCGCTTCCCTCCCGGCGAGAAGAGCGAGGGCATCCTCCAGCTGGTGGTGGTCCCGGCCCACGCGCCCCTCATCCAGCACGTGCTGCCCGAGATCATCGAGCGGGTGAACCGCTTCTTCGGCTACAATGCGGTCGCCCGCGCCAAGATCCGGCAAGGCGAGGTTAAGCCGCCGGCTGCTTCAGCCACGCGCGCGGCGCCGCCGTCGCTCAAGCCGGTACCGCTGGAACTGGGCGATTCGCTGCGCGACATCGGCGACCCCGAGCTTCGCGCCGTGCTGGAATCGCTGGCGCGCAGCATGGGCGCGAAGGACGAACAGGAAGAGAGCTGAATGATCCGCAATGTCCTGAAGACCACGCTGGTGCAATCAAACTTCGGCAAGGCTGCATTGAGCGCCGCGGGGCTGATCGCCTGTGCCACGGCCCAGCCAGCTTTCGCTGCACCCGCCAAGTCTCCGGCAAAGGCGCCCGCCAAATCGTCCGCATCGCTGGCGCCGCGCAGCGCCAACTGGAACGCGCAGGTGGTCGCCATGCCCGACGGCAGCTACCGGGTCGGCAATCCCGACGCCAAGGTCAAGCTCAACGAATTCGTGAGTTACACCTGCCCCCACTGCGCGGAATTCCACAAGCAGTCCGATCCGGTGCTGCGGCTGACCAGCGTGCCACGCGGCCAGCTCTCGATCACGGTCACGAACCTGCTGCGCAATCCGATCGATGCGACGGTGGCGATGCTCACCAATTGCGGTAATCCGAAGCGCTTCTTCGTGCGGCACGGCGCCTTCTTCGCTACGCAGGACAAGTGGATGGCGCCGCTCGCATCGCTGTCCGAAAGCCAGCGCCAGCGCTGGGTCCAGGGCTCGATGACCGACCGTTTCCGCGCCATCGCCAGCGACCTGGGCTTTTACGACATGATGGAGCGCTGGGGCATCGACCGGGCGCAGACCGACGCATGCCTTGCCGACACCGCCGTCCTCGACAAGCTCAAGCAGCAGCAGGCGGAAGTCGCGAAGCTCGGCTTCGATTCCACCCCCAGCTTCACGCTGAACGGCGAGAAGCTGGACGGGCACGATTGGGCCTCGGTCTCCAAGGAGATTACCGCCAGGCTGGGCAAGTAGCGCCGAAACACCCTCGTGGTTGCCGGAAACCGTGGAGACCTGCGCACCGGCTGCATGTCCGCTTTGTCCTAGAGCCAGATGACGTTAGGTTGCACCGCCGTGACGGAGCCGATTTGGCCCAGCGCGAGGAGAGAGGAGGGAGCCATGCCATCGCATAGCGACCGACGATCGACGCTGCGATGGGTCAAAAGCGGCCCGCCGCGCAGCGGTTGCCTCAGGAAGCTCGGACGGCATCGCGAGAGGCTTCGTGAGGCAATCCCGGTGATGCAACCTAACATCATCTGGCTCTAGCGCCCGGCTTCAGCTAGCGCTTACCCCCTCAAGACGAGAAGGATTCGTCC
>Ga0070667_100001991_pt1 | contig 18096 bp, 16 predicted proteins | sample KBSS33metaG_FD_64659 | JGI IMG/M metagenome (GOLD analysis project Ga0070667, IMG submission 64659) | Switchgrass rhizosphere microbial communities from Kellogg Biological Station, Michigan, USA - KBS S3-3 metaG | ecosystem: Host-associated > Plants > Roots > Rhizosphere > Soil ... | reverse complement strand
CTCGCCGTTGAGATACGGATTGTGGACGATCGACTCGACGAGGCTCGCGAACTCCTGCGGGCGGCCCAGGCGCGCTGGGAAGGGAACCGTCGCGGCCAGGCTCTCGCGCACCTGCTCCGGCATCGCGGCGAGCATCGGCGTCTCCATCACCCCCGGGGCGATCGAGACGACGCGGATTCCGAGCGACGCGAGATCGCGCGCGGCGCACAGCGTGAGCGAGACGACGCCGCCCTTCGACGCCGCGTAGGCGGCCTGCCCGACCTGCGGCTCGTATGCGGCGGCCGAGGCGGTGCAGACGATCACGCCCCGGCAGCCGTCGTCGTCGGGCTCGTTCCCGGCCATCGCAGCGGCGGCGAGCCGCAGGAGGTTGAACGTCCCAGCGAGATTCACGCGAAGCACGTGCTCGAAGCGGGCGAGGTCGTGGACGCCGCGGCTGCCGACGATCCGTTCGCTCGGTGCCACCCCGGCGCACGCGACGGCCACCCGAAGCCCGTCCGCCGCCTCCTCCGCCGCCGCCGCGACCGCCGCTCCGACGGCCGCCTCATCCGCGACGTCGCCGACCACGGCTCGGCAGCCCGGCTCGGCGGCACGGTCGCGATCGAACAGCACGACGTCGTAGCCCCGTTCGGCCAACATGGCGCCCGTCGCCGCGCCCAGACCGGAAGCGCCGCCCGTGACGAGAGCCCCACCGTTCACATGGTGAGCCTACGTCCTTGTAGGGTCGGCCGAGGCAATTCGACAAGGAGGATCGAGTGGCGGACCGCTCAGCAATCGAGCAGCTCTTCGCGGACTACGGCTGGCCGATGGACTCCCGTGAGTTCTCGGTGCTCGGGGGCGTCTTCACCGAGGACGCGACCTTCACGATCAGCGTCGCCGGCGGCGACACCTACGGCCCAATCGTCGGCCGTCAGGCGATCGTCGACTTCTGCAGCTCGACGGTCGCCGAGCAGACCGACCAGCGGCGGCACGTGATCACGAACATCCGCATCGGACCGGAGACGCAGGACGACGCGACGGTGACCGCGATCCTCACGCTCGTCGTCGTCGAGAACGGCGCGCTCGAGGTGAAGTCGAGCGGCCTCTACCGGACGCGCGCCGTGCGGACGGACGAGGGCTGGCAGTTCGCGAGCATGCTGCTCGAGCTCGACCTCGGCTTCTGAGGCGGACGCGTCGCGCTACTCGAGCGCGGCCAGCGTGTCGGCGACGGCCGACCAGACGGCGAGCCCGGCGACCGGGAGCACGGCGACGATTCCCTCGACGATCTCCGCGTGGGTCGCGCCGATCCCGCGCGCCGCGATCGCATGCGTGCGCATGAGCTGAGGGGCGAGGTCGGCGGCATTGACGGCGCAAAGGATCAGCTCACGGATCTTCGGGTCGAGCCCCGGCGACCGGAGGGAGCCGCGATGGAGGAGGTAGAAGGCCGGGTACGCCGCAGGAGCGGACTCGGCAAGGAACGCGATCCGCGGCGGCAGCTCGCCGTAGTACTCGACGAAGTACGCCGTCGCTTCGTCGGCCTCGGGGCGCAGGGCCGCCGATCCCGGCTCCGGCGGGCCGAAGACGGCAAGCACCGCATCGGCGAAGCGCGCCGCGACGCCGACACCGCGGGAGGTTGGCAGGATGCCGGCCGCCCCCCAGGCCTCACCGCCTGCAGCGCCGGCCTGCCTGGCGCGCTCGAGCAGCTCGCGCATGAGCGCTTCGTGGCCCTTCGAGGCAGCGACGGCCGCGGCGATGAGCGCCTTGGCGGATGCAGCGAGCGCGCCGTCGCGCCAGGCGACCTCCTGAAGGAGCGTCTCCCCGGCGGCCACGTCCGGCGCGGCGAGAGCGAGCGCGTCGAGACCCGGTCCCTTCATGGCGCGATCGTACTGCCCCGCCGGCACGGGGAACCGGAGCGCCGCGCCGGGCCGGACGGTGCCAGGCACCGTGACGAAACTGCAACATCTTGTCCACAGGCCTTGTGCGCGAGCCCCGTTGTGCAGGACATTTAGTGGGCGGACGGGATGTCCGCGCCGGGTCGCCCGGTGCCAGGCACCGGTGTTCGGCCCGGCTCGCGCCGCCGCACCTGGCGGGGCGCAGGAACGGCCCGTGGGACGCGGGCAACCGCACGGCCGCACGAAAAAACCGATCCTCGTCACCCCTCCGTGGGATACGGAGGGACTTCGCTCAGCCCGTGTTGCGAAGGGCGGCAGCGATGCCTGCGATCGACCGGAGCAGCGGGCGTCGCGCGTCGTCGTCGCCGCCGCGCCAGCGGCGCAGGAGCTCGACCTGGATCGCGTTCATCGGATCCACGTACGGATTGCGGAGCCGGACCGACCGCTGCAGCTGGGGATGGCGGTCGAGCAACGCGTCCGCCTCGACGATCTCGAGCACCGCCGCGACCGTACGATCGTGCTCCACCGCGATCGCCTCGTAGATCCGCTCCGGCTCGGCGTCCTCCGGCACGAGCGAGAGGTACGGCAGCGCGATCTCGAGGCTCGACTTCGCCAGCGTCATCTCGAGGTTGTCGAGCAACGCGGTGAAGAACGGCCAGCTGCGGTAGAGGAGGCGCAGCTCCTCGACCGGCCGCGTCGCGAGCGCCGCCCCCGCGCCCAGCCAGGCCGGGAGGATGCAGCGGTTCTGCGTCCACGCGAAGACCCACGGAATCGCACGGAGCCCTTCGAGATGCCCGGCCCCCGCCGCTTCGGGCCGGCTCACCGGCCGCGAGCCCAGATCGAGCAGCGCCAGCTCGTCGACGGGCGTGAAGCTCCGGAAGAAGTGCGGGAACACCGGGTCGTCCCAGACGACGCCGCGATAGAACCGGTGCGAGACAGCCGCGAGGGCGTCCATCGCGTCGCGGGCCCCCGCCGGCGGCTCGGACGCGGGATGCGGGAACATCGTGAGCAGCGTCGCGGCCGCCGCCGCCTCGAGGTTGCGGTAGGCGAGCCCCGTGAGCCCGTACTTGAACGAGATCGTCTCGCCCTGCTCGGTGAGCTTCAGGCGCCCCCGGGTCGCCGACGACGGCTGCGCGAGGATCGCGGCGTGCGTGGGGCCTCCGCCGCGGCCGGCGCTGCCGCCGCGGCCGTGGAACACCGTCAACTTCACGCCCCGCTCACCCGCGACTCGGGCGAGCTCCTCCTGAGCCCGGAAGATCTCCCAGTTGGCGGCGACGAAGCCGCCGTCCTTGCCCGAGTCGGAGTAGCCGACCATCACCTCGACCTCCGACCGCGGGCGCCGGTCGAGCTCGGCCGCGACGATCGCCGGAGCGGCCCGCAGGTCGTCGATCGTCTCGAACAGCGGCACCACCTCGACGTCCAGCCCCGCCTCGCGGGCGAGCGCCTCGGCGGCCTCGAGATCGTCCGCCGAGCGGGTCATCGACATGATCAGCCGGTCGAGCGCGACGCGGCCGTGGCGGCGCTGCAGCCGAGCCGCCCCCGCGAGCGCGGCGCTCGCGCTCGCATGCTTCGCACGGATCGCCGACGCATGCAGGCGTAGATCGAGCTTGGCGAGGTGAAGGCCGAAGACGTCGACCTTGCGCCGAAGCGTTGCGAGGGCGCCGTCGGCGATCCGCTCGCCGCCGTGGGCACGCAGGCTCGAGTCGATGAGCGCGAGCTCGGAGCGCAGCTCGTCGATCTCGATCGCGTCGGCACCCAACCGATTCCAGATCGAGGTCAGGCGTCTGCGATACGGCTCGTCCGCGTTCTGCCCGGGCTCGACGTCGTGCACGTCGCCGACCGCCGGGTCCGCGCCCACGAACTCGCTCGACATCCCCCACGACACGGCGAGGACCCGGATGTCGCGCCGGAGCAGCTCCCGCGCGAGCTCGCGTGCGCGATCGAGCGCTTCCTCGATCGTCTCGATCCCCGCGTTCGGATTCCCGTCCATGTCGCCGCCGATCCAGGTGCCGAGCCGGACGGGGGCCTGGACGTCCGCCTCGCCCGGCTTGGCCCCCAGCTCGGCGAGCAGCCGCGGCACGGCCACCCAGAAGCTCTCCTCGAGGAACCAGTGGCCGTGGACGATCTCGTCGACGACCCGGGGCCGCTGGGAGCGCACCTCGTCCGTCTGCCAGAGGATCGTGATCTCCTCCGCGAGATCGCGACGCACGCGGGCTTCCGCGGACGGCGGCAGGTCGGGGGCGTCGAGCTCATGGAGAAGCGCCGCGATCCGCCGGTGCTTCGCGAGCACCGTCCGTCGCGTCGCCTCGGTGGGATGCGCCGTGAGCACGAGCTCGACCGACAGGTTCCTCACGGCCTCCCGCACCTCGTCGGCGCCGACGCCTGCCTCCTCCAGCCGTCTGAAGGCATCCGCGAGCGACTCGCGGGGCGCCTTCCCTTCGTGCTCGTACTGGCGCCGGCGGCGGAGCCGATGGTGCTGCTCCGCGATGTTCGCGAGCTGGAAGTACACGGCGAACGCGCGCAGGACGAGCGCCTGCTCCTCGAGCGGCAGCTCCGCGACCGTCGCCCGAAGCTCCGCGGCGGCCTCCTCGTCCCCTTCCCGCCCCGCCCGCGCCAGCGCCCGCAAGCGCTCCTCGAGCTCCAGCAGCTTCTCGCCGGCCTGCTCGACGAGCACGGCGCCGAGCACGTCGCCCAACAGCCGGACGTTCGCACGCAGCGCCGCATCGGGGGAGGAGAGGCTCAGGCGCTCAGCTTAGACCCTCCCCGCGCTGCCTACGCCTTCGCAGTGGGCATGATCGTGAGCTCGGTGATCGTGACCTCCGGCGGCACCGCGAGCACATGGAGCAACTGCTCGGCCACCCGCACCGGGGGAAGGCCGATCTTCTCCTTCAGCGCCACCACGTTCTGCTGCAGCTCCGGGTTGCGGGTGCCCGGCCCGAGACCCGGCGTGTTCATGAAGCCCGGCTTCACGAGCACGACCCGCACGTGAGGCGCGTCCGCCAGCTCGAGCCTCAGCCCGTCGACGAGACGCGCCTGAGCCGCCTTCGTCGCCGCGTAGACGCCGTAGTCGGGCGCGGTCACCTTGTCCGCCGACGTCGACGCCACCATCAGCAGGTCGCCGCGCGGCGCCGCGCGCAGGTACGGGAGCGCGGCGCGCGTGACGTGCAGCGTCCCGATCACGTTGATGTCGAAGATCCGCTGCCAGTCCTCGGCGAAGCCGGCGCCGACCGGGCTGTGGAGCATCACGCCGGCGTTGTTCACGAGCGTGTCGATGCCGCCCAGGCGCCCCGCGATCTCCTCGACCGCCGCGGTCGCGGCATCGAAGTCCGAGATGTCGACCGGGACCGCGACCGCGCCCGTCGCGTCCGCGACCTCGGCGAGCCGCTCCGCCGAGCGCGCGACGATGCCGACGGCCGCGCCCGCCTGCGTGCACAGTCCGGCCAGGGCGGCGCCGAGGCCCGTCGAGCCGCCCGTGATGAGGATCTTGCGCCCGGCGAGCGCCCCGTCGCTCACGGCGGGCACCCGTCGGCGATCCAGGCTCGAAGCGCGTCGATCCGCTCCGCGGGCCAGGACACGTCGCACGGCATCGTCCCGTCGACGATGCGGTCGAGGATGCTCGCAGCGTGCTGCTTCACGTCGTCGTAGCTCCAGAGGTCGAAGACGAAGTCCATCTCGTAGCGGTCGAGCTCGCGGAAGAGCGGCTTGATCTCGGTCTCGAAACCCACACCTGGGGAGCTTACGGCGACCCGACGCGTCGGGTCGCCCGGAACCGTCGCCGGTCGTATGCTCGACGGTACGGATGCACGTCCAGCACGACGAGACGTCGACCCCCGACCCGCGGTCGCGGCTCGTCGAGGGACGGCTCGAGGGCTCGCTCTGCGCGTCGTGCGGCTACAGGCTCGCGGGCACGGCGCCACGCTGCCCCGTGTGCGGCGGCGAGCTGGCGGCGGCGCTGTTCGGGCCCGAGGGCGTCGTCTGGGCGCGCACGACCCTGCGCGTGCCCGTCCAGGAGCGGTCTGTTCCGTACATCCTCGCCTACGTCGACCTCGACGACGGTCCCCGCGTGCTCGCGCACGTCGACGCCGACCCGGAGCAGCCGCCCTCGGTCGGGGCCCGCGTCCGTCTCTCGGCGACGACCCCCGAGGGGGACCTCTCGGTCTCTCTCCTGTGAGCAGCCACCCCCCGCCCTCTGTCGAGCGCTACCGCGAGCTCCGCACGCGCATGGAGACGCCGCTGCCGCCCCGCTACAACATCGCCGCCGCGATCTGCGACCGCTGGGCGGGCGATCCCGCGCGCCCGGCGATCCTCGTGCCCGAGGCGGACTGGACGGTGCGCGCGGTGACGTTTGCCGACCTCCGTGACGCCTCCTCGCGCCTTGCGAACGCCTTCGCCGCGCTCGGCGTCGCGCGCGGCGACCGGGTGGGGATCTGCCTCGCCCAGACGGTCGAATGTGCGGTCACCCACGTCGCCGTGCAGCGCCTCGGCGCGATCGCCGTCCCGGTGAGCGTGATGGCGGGAACGGACGCGCTTCGCCACCGCCTCGTGGACTCGGGCACCCGCCTTGCCGTCGCCGACGCCTCGACCCACGCGTGGGTGCTCGACGACGACGGGCTGACGGACGTGACCTGGGCGATGGTCGGCGAGGCGCCCACCGGCACGCTCGCGTTCGCCGGACTGATCGCGGACGCCCGCTCCGGCCGCGAACCCGTCGACACCGCGATCGACGACCCGGCCTTGATCGTCTACACGAGCGGCACCTCGGGCCAGCCCAAGGGAGCCCTGCACGGCCAGCGCGTCGTTCCCGCGCATACCGAGTCGATCTCGCTCGCGCACGACCTCTTCCCGGTGCCCGGCGACATCCTCTGGAGCCCGGCGGACTGGGCGTGGGCGGGCGGGCTCGTCAACTGCCTGTTCGTGACGCTCCAGGCCGGCTTCCCGATCGTCGCCTACCGCCCCCGCTTCGAGCCGGAGACGGTGCTCGAGCTGCTCTCGCGGCTGCGGATCACGGCGGCGTTCCTGCCGCCGACCGCGCTCAAGCTCCTTCGCGACCACGACGTCGCGTCCCGCAAGCTCCCGCTGCGCGCCGTGATGACGGGGGGCGAGCGCTGCGGCGAGGACACGATCGCGTGGGCCCGGCACGAGCTCGGGCTGACGCCGAACGAGGTCTACGGCCAGACCGAATGCTCGGCCGTGATCGGCAACAGCGGCACGCTCTTCCCGGTCAAGCCGGGCTCGATCGGTCTCGAGTACCCCCGCGTGCGCGCGGCCGTGATCGACGACGATGGTAGCGAGCTCGAGGCCGGCGCGATCGGCGAGATCGCCTTCCACCGCTCGACGGCGTCGATGTTCCTCGGCTACTGGGACGGCAAGGGTCCCGCGGCCGCCGAGAGCGACTGGCATCGCACGGGGGACCTCGGCCGCCGCGACGGCGACGGGTACTTCTGGCACGAGGGCCGCCGCGACGACGTCATCCTCAGCTCCGGCTACCGGATCGGCCCGGGCGAGGTAGAGGAGTGCATCGCGCGCCACCCTGCCGTCCGGGCGGTCGCGGTGATCGGCGAGGCCGACGAGCTGCGCGGGCAGGTCGTCTCGGCCGTGCTGGAGCTGCGCGAGGGGGCGCCGCCGCGGGCGCAGCTCGAGGACGAGCTGAGGCAGGCGGTCCGAAGCGAGCTCGCGCCCTACGAGGTACCGCGCCGCTTCCACGTCGTCGACGAGCTCCCGCGCACCGACAACGGCAAGCTGCGCCGGGCCGAGCTGAGAAGGTTGCTGAGGTGAGCGACTCCTTCCCGAAGCTCCTCGAGCCGCTCGACCTGCTCGGGCTGCGCCTCCGGAACCGGATCGTGATGGGCGGCCACGGCACGCGCTTCACGGACGCCTCGACCCATCTGCCCGATCAGCGGCAGATCGCATATCTCGCCGACCGGGCCCGCGGCGGGGTCGGGATGATGATCCTCGGCGCGACGATGATCCACCCAACCGGGCTCGCGACCGCCGGCGTGCTCCAGGTCTGGGACGACGACTGCATCCCCGCGTATCGCGAGGTCGCGGACGCCGTCCACGAGCACGGCACGCCGATCTTCGGCCAGCTCTCGCATCTCGGCCGCCAGGGGAACACGTTCGCGCCGCAGCGCGAGCTCTGGGCGCCGAGCGCCGTCGCCGATCCCGCGAGCCGCGTCGTGCCCCATGCGCTGAGCAAGAAGGAGATCGGGACCGTCGTCGACGCCCATCGCGCGTCGGCGAGCCGCTTCATGCAGGCGGGCTTCGACGGGCTCGAGGTGTACCTCGCTCACGGCTACCTCATGTGCGGCTTCCTCTCGCGCTTCAGCAACCGGCGCACGGACGAGTACGGCGGCTCGCTCGAGAACCGCCTGCGGCTGCCGCTCGAGGCGATCCGCGCAACCCGCGAGGAGATCGGCGCGGACGTGCCGATCGGCATCCGGATCAGCGCCGACGAGTTCGCCCCCGACGGCCTGACGCTCGACGAGTCGCGCGAGATCGTCGAGGCGATCCTCGCCTCGCAGAGCGTCCAGTACGTGAGCGTGAGCCAATCGAACTACACGTCGACCGAGACGATGATCCCCGACATGAGCTTCAAACGGGCGCCGTTCGTCCACCTGGCAGCGGGCATCCGCGAGGTTGCGAACGGGGTCCCGGTGATGACCGTGGCGCGGCTCGTCTCGCCCGAGACGTGCGAGGAGCTGCTCGGGAACGGCACCGCCGACCTCGTCTGCCTCGTGCGGCCGCTGATCGCCGACCCGGACTTCGCGCGGAAGCTCCACGAGAACCGGCGCCAGGAGCTCCGCGAATGCATCTCGTGCAACGTCGGCTGCCGCGGCGGTCCCACGCGCGGCCTCGGCATCGCCTGCCTCGTCAACCCCGTCGTCGGCCGCGAGCAGAAGTACGGCACCGGCAAGCTCGGGCGGGCGGCAACGCCGCGCCGGGTCGTCGTCGTCGGCGGCGGCCCCGCCGGGCTGAAGACCGCCGAGACCGCTGTCATCCGCGGGCACACCGTGACCCTCCTGGAGCAGAGCGAGCGGCTCGGCGGGCAGGTGCTGGTGGCCGCCGCGGCGATGCCCTACCGCGACGAGTTCGCGAACTCGACCCGCTTCCTCGAACGCGAACTCCGCCGCCTCGGCGTCGAGATCCGTCTCGGCGTGCACGCCGACGCGAAGCTCGTCGCGACGCTCGAGCCCGACGTGGTCGTCGTCGCGACCGGCTCAGAGCCCGGTCGACCAGACGTACCCGGTGCCGACGCGTCGCACGTCCACTCCGCTCACGAGGCGATCGCGAGCGGTGTCGCCGGCGAGACCGTCGCCGTCGTCGACTCGGGCGAGGCCGACTGGAAGTGCCTGACCACGGCAGAGAAGCTCGTCGCCGACGGCCACCGGGTCAAGGTGATCACGCCCGTCACGGCGGGCGCCGAGCTCGATCCGTTCAGCCGCATCCCGCTCATGCGCCGCCTCCGACGCGCGGGCGTCGAGCTGCACGAGTCGAAGACACTGACGGCGATCGAGCCCGGGCGGGTATCCGTGCGCGACGGCTGGACGGGCGAGAGCGACTGGCTCGACGCGGACGCCGTCGTCGTAGCCTGGTACGGGATCGCGCGGGACGGGCTCGCCGGCGAGCTCGGCGACGCCGGTTTCGACGTCCGGCTCGCCGGGGATGCACTCGCCCCGCGCCGAGCGATCGACGCGATCTGGGACGGATTTCGAGTAGGAGTGGAGCTGTGACGGAGACACGGCTGGAGGACTTCCGGGCGAGCGCGAACCAGGAGCCGTACGCGTACTACGATCGGCTGCGGGAGAACGGCCCGCTCACGTGGGACGACGGCATGCAGGCCTGGCTCAACACGACGTACGCCGGCTGCCGCTACGTCTCGCGCAACGAGGAGGTGCTCTTCCGGCACGCGTACCTCGACCTCGGCGGCGACACGTACGTCGAGCTCGAGGGCGGCCCGCGCAACATCCTCTTCCTCCACGCCGACGACCACGAGGGCCTGCACCGCTGGTTCATGCGCGTGCTTTCCCCGAACCGCGTCGAGGAGTGGCGCGACACGCTCATCCGTCCGATCTTCGACCACCTCGTCGACCGCTTCGCGCGGCGAGGCAGGGTCGAGCTGTTCCACGAGCTGGCCGACAAGCTCCCGGTGCGCGCGATCGGCGCGATCGTGGGACTCGACTGGCGTGACGACGAGCTGATCGACTTCTGCAAGCTCCAGATGGACGACATCTCGCTGTTCCTCGAGGCGCACTCCGTCGATGAGCCCGAGGTCGTCGAGCGGGCCCTCGCGGCGTCGCACCGGATGAACGAGCTGCTGATGCCGCTCATCCGCGAGCAGGAATCGGGCGTCGGCGACGACGTCGTCAGCTCGATGTGGGCCGAGGGGCGCAGGCTCCTTCCGGACTGGAACGAGATCGACATGCGCGCGAACGTCCGCATCCTCTTCTTCGGCGGCGCCGACACGACCACGCACACGCTCGCGAACTCGCTCTACACGCTGATGACGCGGCCGGAGCTCGCGGAGACCGTCCGCGCCGGCGACGACCGCACGCTGCAGAACTTCTGCGAGGAGATGCTGCGCCTGTACGGCGCGATCCACTTCCGCCCTCGCGTCGCGAACGAGGACGTCGTCGTCGAAGGCTGCCCGGTGGCGAAGGACGCGCAGATCGTCAACGTCAATCTCGCCGCGAATCGCGATCCCGAGCGCTACCCCGACCCGCACGAGGTGCACCTCGACCGGCCGGCCCCGCGCGACCATTTCGCGTTCCACTACGGCCCGCGGATGTGCGTCGGCCAGGCGCTCGCGCGCGCGGAGATCCAGGAGGTCGTTCGCGGCACGCTCGAGCGGCTGCCCGGCCTCCGCCTCGACCCGGACGCACCCGAGCCGCCGGCATTCACCGGCTTTCTCATGCGGAGCTACCGGCCGCTGCACGCGATCTTCGACCGGGTGCCGGCTTGACGGTCGCCGTCCACGGCGTCGGCACGAGCCGGTTCGGCCGGCAGCTCGACCGCTCCGCGGCCTCGCTGGCGTGCGAGGCGATCGTCGAGGCGCTCGAGGACGCGGGCACGCGCGAGGTCGACGCTGTCTGGGTGGGGAGCGTCTACGGCGAGATGGGGGTCGCGCAGCGGGCGCTCCACCGCCTCGGGATCACCGGGGTCCCGATCATTCGGGTCGAGAACGCGTGCGCAAGCGGCTCGACAGCGTTCCATGAGGCCCGCGAGGCGGTGCGCACGGGGCGCTACGAGCGCGTGCTCGCGGTCGGCGTTGAGCACATGACCTCGCGCTTCACAGGACCGATCGACCCGGAGCCGCTCGACCCCGAGGGCCGTGCCGGCCTCGCGCTCCCCGCGCTCTACGCGCTCGCAGCTTCGCGCTACCTCTCCGAGGGTGCCGTCACGGAGGAGCAGCTCGCGGCTGTTGCCGTGAAGAACCGGCGCCACGGGGTCTCGAACCCGCGCGCGCAGCATGCGGGCGAGGTGACGCTCGACGAGGTGCTCTCCTCACGCCTCGTCGCCGACCCGCTCACGCGGCTGCAGTGCACGTCGATCACCGACGGGGCCGCGGCTGCCGTGCTCGGGCCGGCCCGCGGCGACACGCGCGAGGTGGTCGTCGAGTCGTCGGTGCTCCGGAGCGGAGCGCTCTGGGATTACCGCAGCGAGCACGTCTGGGGCTACGACATCGTCGCCGAGACGGCCGCAGCCGCGCGGGAGCAGGCCGGGATCGAGCTGGCCGACGTCGACCTGCTGGAGGTGCACGACGCGTTCACGATCGGCGAGATCGTCACGACCGAGGCGGTCGGGCTTGCCGCGCACGGCGAGGGCGGCGCGCTCGCGGCGTCCGGCGAGACGGCGATCGGCGGCCGCATTCCCGTCAACCCGTCGGGCGGCCTGCTCTCGCGCGGGCACCCACTCGGCGCAACCGGCCTCGCCCAGGTCGCCGAGGCCGTCTGGCAGCTGCGGGGCGAAGCCGGCGGCCGCCAGGTCGAGGGCGCGCGCCGCGCGCTCGTCGAGACGATGGGCGGCGGCGTCTCGGGAATCGACGGCAACGCCTGCGTCGTCGCGGTGCTCGCCAGATGAACGTCGGCGCGTTGCTCGCCCGGCAGGCGCACGAGCGGCCCGCGCACCCTGCGCTCCTCTTCGGCGAGGAGGAGCTCACCTACCGGGAGCTCGCCGAGCGTGTCGCGCGCCTCGCCGGCTGGCTCGGCGCGCGAGGGCTCGGCCCCGGCGACCGCGTCGGCATCGTCCAGTGGAACGGTCCGCGCCTGCTCGAGACGCTCCTCGCCGCCTTCCACGGCGGCTACGTCGCGGTGCCGCTGAACGCGCGCTCGACGCCGTTCGAGGCCGCACAGGTACTCGAGGACGCCGACGTCGCCGCCGTCATCCACGGCCCCGAGTACACCGAGCATGCCGAGACGGCGCCTTCCGCGGTCCGCCTTTCGCTCGACGACTACGACGCCGCACTCGGAGCGGCGCCCATCCCGGTCGCCGGCGTTCGGCCCGACGATCCGGCGTGGCTCTTCTACACCTCGGGCACGACCGGGCGCGCCAAGGGCGCGACGCTGACCCACCGCAACCTCCTCGCGATGGTGATGGCGGCCCTGGCCGACCTGCGGAGCGCGGAGCCGGAGCACATCGTCATCCACGCCGCGCCGCTCACACACGGCAGCGGCCTCTACGCCCTCCCCGCCCTCGCTCGCGGCGCGACCCAGGCGATCACGACGTCACGGACCTTCGACCCCGAAGAGCTCCTGCAGACGATCGAGGAGCGCGGCGCGACGGATGTCGCGTTCCTGACGCCGACGATGGTGAAGTGGGTCGTCGAGGCCCAGGTGGCCGCCCCCTACGACCTCTCGTCGCTCGAGCACCTCGTCTACGGCGGCGCGCCGATGTACCGCGACGACCTGGCCGCGACCCTCGACATCCTCGGCCCCGTCGTGAGCCAGATCTACGGGCAGGCCGAGGCGCCCGTGACGATCTCGCGCCTGACCCGGCACGAGCATCTGCACGCGCTGCGCAAGCGGCCGGAGCTCCTCGGCTCGGCTGGTCGGCCGTACACCTGCGTCGAGGTGCGAACCGCCGCAGACGACGAGATCGTCGTGCGCGGCGATGTCGTCATGCGCGGCTACTGGCGCAACGACGAGGCGACCGCCGAGACGGTCCGTGACGGCTGGCTCCACACGGGCGACGTCGGCCGGATCGACGAGGAGGGCTATCTCCACCTGCTCGACCGCAGCAAGGACATGATCATCAGCGGCGGCGCGAACATCTACCCGCGCGAGGTCGAGGAGGTGCTCCTCGAGCACCCGGCGGTCCGCCAGGTAACGGTGATCGGAGCGCCGGACGAGGAGTGGGGCGAACGGGTCGTCGCGGTGCTCTCCCTCCACCACGGGCGCACCGCCGACGAGGTACGGCCGGAGCTCGACGCGCTCTGCCGCACGCGGCTCGCGGGCTACAAGCGCCCGCGCCAGTACGACACGGTCCCCGAGCTACCGACGAGCTCGTACGGGAAGATCCTCAAGCGCGAGGTGCGCGAGTCGTACTGGCAGGGTCATGCGAGGCGGGTCTGAGGAGGGAGCCGTGATGGAGACGCTCATGCTGGAAGTCGCCGACGGCGTCGCGGTCGTCACGTTGAGCCGCCCGGAGCAGCTCAACCTCATGAGCGTGGCGATGCGCGAGGAGCTGCGGGAGTGCTTCGAGCGGGTGCGCGACGACCCGGACGTGCGCGCGGTCGTCGTCACCGGCGCCGGCGAGGCCTTCTCGGCCGGCGGGGACATGAACGACTTCGTCGAGCGCGACGCCGAGGAGCTCCACCTGCTCATGCGCGAGAAGAGCCACCGCTGGTTCGAGGCGCTCTGGCGGCTGCCGAAACCGACGATCGCCGCGGTCAACGGCGTGGCCGGCGGAGGCGGAACGAACCTCATCCTCGCCTGCGACTTCGTGGTCGCCTCGGAGCGGGCGCGGTTCGGCGAGACGTTCGTCCGCGTGGGACTCGTGCCGGATCTCGGCGGCCTCTTCCTCCTGCCGCGCAGCATCGGCCTCCACCGGGCGAAGGCGCTGTGCCTGAGCGGCGAGGTGATCGACGCCGAGCAGGCTCGCGAGCTCGGGATCGTCCATCGCGTCGTCCCTCACGACGAGCTGCTGCCCGCCGCGCTCGAGCTCGCCCGCGGCCTCGCGGCCGGCCCCGCGCACGTCTACGCGGCGACGAAGGCGACCCTGAACCGGTCGTTCGAGCTCTCGATGGAGAATCACCTCCAACTCGAGCTCTACACCCAGTCGTTTCTCTTCGGGACCGCCGACCATCTCGAGCGGAGGGACGCATTCATGTCGAGGACAACGGAGAAGGAGTAAGCCATGCCTGGACGCTTCTACGAGGAGTACGAGGTCGGGGAGACGATCGTCCATCAGCCCTCGCGCACGGTCACCGACGCCGACAACGTTCTCTTCTGCGCGCTGAGCATGAACCCTCAGCCGCTCCACCTCGACGCGGAGTTCGCGAAGACGACGGTCCACGGCCGCCAGGCGGTGAACGGCATCTACACGCTCGCCTTGATCCTCGGGCTGACGGTGTACGACACGACGCTCGGCACGACGGCGGGCGTCCTCGGCTACTCGGAGATCACGTATCCGGCGCCCGTCTTCCTCGGCGACACGCTCACGTCGCAGACGACGGTGATCGCGAAACGCGAGTCGAAGAGCCGGCCCGAGTTCGGGGTCGTCGAGTTCGAGCATCGAGGGCACAAGCAGGACGGGACGGTCGTGCTGATCGTGAAGCGGGCCGGGCTGATCAACAAGAGGCCCCGATGAGGAACGCAGAGTGAGGCGCGCAGAGTGAGGGCACGCTCGTGGCTCTACGTCCCCGCGCACGACCCGCGAAAGATCGCGAAGGCGCGGGGCAGCGACGCGGACGTCGTCATCCTCGACCTCGAAGACGCGACGCCGCGCGACCGCAAGAAGGCCGCCCGCGAGCTCGTCCGCGACGCGCTCCGCGGCGAGGACTTCGGCCGCTCGCGGCGCTATGTCCGGGTCAACGCGGTCGACACGCCGCTCTGGCGGGACGACGTCGAGACGGCGGCCGCCGCGGGCGCCGACGGCGTCGTGCTCCCGAAGGCGAGCTCGGCCGCCGCCGTGCGCACCGTCGCGGACGCGCTGCGCGCCGCGGGTGCCGCGATCCCCGTCGTCCCGATCGCGACCGAGGACGTCGCAGGCGTCTTCGCGCTCGGAGAGACCGTCTGCGCCGACGAGCTGGTCGAGACGGTCATGTGGGGCAGCGAGGATCTCTCCGCGTCGCTCGGCGCCTGGCGCGTTCGCGACGAGGACGGTTCCTTCCTCGAGGTGTTCCGGCACGTGCGCTCGCAGGTGCTGCTCGAGGCGGCGCGCCACGGCCGCCGCGCGGTCGACACGCCGTACCTCGCGATCCGCGACCTCGACGGGCTGCGCCGCGAGGCCCGCCGGAGCGCCTGGCAGGGCTTCGCCGGCATGCAGGCGATCCACCCCGACCACGTTGCCGTGCTGAACGAGGAGTTCGTACCCGGCGACGAGGAAGTACGCGCTGCGCGGGAGCTCGTGGCCGCGTTCGAGTCCGGCTCGGCGGTGGTCGCGATCGACGGGACGATGGCCGACAACCCGCACCTCCTGCGCGCACGCAAGGTGCTCGCTCTCGTGGACGACGAGTGACCGCCGACGCGGCGCGGGTCTTCGCCGAGTACGCAGCGTCGGCGCGATTCGAGGAGCTCGCGGACGACGTCGTCGAGCGGGTCCGGCTCTGCATCCTGGACACCCTCGCCTGCGCGATCGCCGGCTCCTCGACGGTCGAGGCGGCGGCGGTACACCGGCTCGTCGCCGGCTGGGCCGGTACGCCGCAGGCGACCGTCGTCGTCCACGGCGACCGCGTCCCCGCGTACGCCGCGGTCTTTGCGAACGCCTCGATGGTGCACCAGCACGATTTCGACGACACGCACGACACTGCCGTCTGCCACCCCACCTCGGCGACGCTCACGGCGGGGCTCGCCGCGGCCGAGCTCCGCGGCGGCGTCTCGGGGCGGGAGCTGCTGACGGCGGTCGCGGTCGGCAACGACCTCGTCGCCCGGCTCGCGCTCTCGGTCCGCGGCACGCTCTGGGACTACCCGTGGGTGCGGGCGCCGGTGATGGGGATCTTCGGCGCCGCGCTGTCGGCCGGGATGGTGCTGGGCCTCGACGCGGACGGGCTCACCGAGGCGCTCGGGCTTGCGCTCCCGCAGGCCGCCGGGACGCTCCAGTGCCTGCGCAGCGAGACCTCGTCGGTGCGCAGCCTTCGCGACGGGCTCGCGTACAAGGACGGCATGCTCGCGGCGCTCATGGCGGCCGAGGGGCTGCGCGGCGACAGCGGCACGTTCGACGGCGAGTACGGGCTCTTCAACGCGTACATGCGCGGCGAATACGACCGCGACACGGTCGTGGACGCACTCGGCGAGCGGAGCGAGGCGGTCAACGTCTCGCTCAAGCCGTGGCCGTCGTGCCGCCACACCCACGGGACCCTCACCGCGCTCCTCGACGCCCGCGAGGGCGTCTCGCCGGACGAGATCGAGGAGATCGTCATCCACGTCGGCGACGGGAACGCACGGATCTGCACTCCGGTGGGCGACGTCTACCAGGGCCGCATGGCGTACCTCTGCAACCTGCCGTGGGTCGTCGCGGCGGCGGCCGCGTACGGCGCTGTGCCGCTCTGGGCGTTCGACGAGCGCGGCTTCCACGACCCGGCGATTCGCGACGCGTACGGCCGCGTGCGCGTCGAGCACGACCCGGAGCAGAATCGCCACGGCACGATCGAGCCGGGCCACGTCGTCCTTCGGCTCCGCGGCGGCGAGACACGCGAGGAGAAGGCCGACCGCGCACTCGGCCACAACGAGCGCCCGATGACGCGAGAGCTCGTCAGGAAGAAGGCCCGGCTGTGTGCGGAGTCGGCTGCGACGAGCTTCGACGTCGAGCGGCTCGCCGAGGCGGCGCTCGCGCTCGACGACCTCGTAGACGCGGGGGAGCTAGCCTCGCTCGCCGTCGCCGCCGCGTAGCTCGCGCTGATACTCGAGCATCCGCTGATACCCGGCGAGGAACGGCGGCGCCGAGCCCCAGACGGTCTCGCGCGTCATCTCGGAGTTGTCGTCGAACTCGCAGATCGCGCACGGCCACCAGCGCACGGGCTCGCCGGCCGGCAGCCCGTTCCACTCCTCGTACGGCACCGCGGTGATCTGGAGGCGCACGAACGCCGCGCTTCGCTCCTCGAGGACGATCGTGTCCTCGATCTCGATCGTGTAGCTCGAGAAGATCTCGTGGAGGGCGTCCCACATCCCGATGTACGTCTCGGAGCCACGGAAGTGCCCGTACGGCGTCGGGTCGTCCGGGTGGCTCATCGTGCGGATGTCGTAGTCGACGTCCTCGACGAGCTGGTGGCGAAGGAAGCCCATATCGCGCTCGCTCTCGGCCCGCATGTGCTCCCGCACGGCGTCCTCGATCTGCTCGCGCCTGAGCGCCACAAGGCGAGCCTATATCGTCGCCGAGCGATGGACCTCGCGCATCTCAACGAGCTCGTCCAGCTCTTCGGCGAGCACGAGAAGGCGGCGATCCGGGCAGAGAAGCGACACGCGATGACCTCGGCGCTCTTCGACCTGCCGCGCCGCTCGGCACTCGGCTGGTTCTTCAAATACGACCACACGGCGGAGCTCATGCGCGAGGTCGTCGCCGTGCTGCCGCCGGAGGAGCTGGGCGCCCGGATGAAGCTGCCCGGGTCGCGGCCGTACCACATGCAGCATTTCCTCCTCTTCCAGGACTACCTCAACGCGCGGCAGCAGCTGCTCCTCGAGCAAGGCCTCGCCGACGGCGAGCCGTATTCCGACGAAAAGGTCGACGAGCTCGCGTTCGTCGCGGACGTCTGGGAGCGCTCGAGCCGGGCGTACCGCAACGACGGCCTCCTCGTTCCCGAGCAGGCCGGCTACACGATGCCGGTGCTCGCCGACGAGACGCTCGCGGCCGTGCGCACCTTGCTCGAGCCGATGGACGCGGCGCGCTACGCGGAGGCGCGGCGCCTGCTCGCGACGTTCGAGAGCTACGCGTTCCTTGCGCACGGTGAACAGCGCGACGGCCTCTTCGGCCACGGCCCCTACGACGCAGGCGACGGCCGCGTGCTCTTCTTCAAGGAGGTCAACGACCTCACGAACGACTTCCTCCCGTGGGCGCAGACTCCGACCCGCAATGCCCA
>Ga0070667_100001976_pt1 | contig 18177 bp, 17 predicted proteins | sample KBSS33metaG_FD_64659 | JGI IMG/M metagenome (GOLD analysis project Ga0070667, IMG submission 64659) | Switchgrass rhizosphere microbial communities from Kellogg Biological Station, Michigan, USA - KBS S3-3 metaG | ecosystem: Host-associated > Plants > Roots > Rhizosphere > Soil ... | reverse complement strand
CCGGTCACCGTCTCGCCGGTGAAGGCGATCTTGGCGATCCGCTTGTTCGAGGCGAGGGCGCGGCCGATCTCCGCGCCGGGTCCGTTGACGACGTTGATCACGCCGGGCGGGACGGCGTCGGCGATCACCTCGCAGAACTTGAGAATCGACCATGGGGTCGGGCTCGCCGGCTTGACCACGGTGCAGTTGCCGGCGGCCAGCGCTGGCGCGATCTTCCAGGCCGCCATCAGCAGCGGGAAATTGAAGGGGATGATCTGGCCGACCACGCCGAGCGGCTCATTGAAGTGGTAGGCGACGGTCTGGCCGTCGATCTCTGAGATCCGCCCCTCCTCGGCCCGCACGGCGCCGGCGAAGTAGCGGAGGTGGTCGACGACGAGGGGTACGTCGGCGGCGAGCGTCTCGCGGACCGGCTTGCCGTTCTCCCAGCTCTCGGCGATCGCGAGCATCTCGAGGTTCTCCTCGACGGCGTCGGCCATCGCGTCGAGCACCGCGGCGCGCTCGCCAGGCGAGGCGGCGCCCCAGGCATCCTTCGCGGCATGGGCCGCGTCGAGTGCCAGCTCGATGTCGGCCGCCGCCGCCTCAGGGACCGAGGTGAATGGCTCGCCGGTCGCAGGGCTGACGTTCTCGCGGTAGGCGCCGCTGGTCGGTGGCACCCACTCGCCGCCGATGAAATTCTCGTAGCGGTCCTCGACCGCTACGACGCTCTCGGCCGTCCCCGGCGCGGCGTAGGTCCTCGGTTTCTCGATCGTGCTCATTGCTCTTCCTCGTTTCGCTATGGGGTTTTCGAGGCGGCGCCGTTTAGCTGGCGGCGACTGCTGCGTCCTCGTTGAACTCGGCTCGGTCGACGCTTCGCAGGTCAAAGACCATCCGCGGCGCCGTGGCGCTGCCGTCGAGCACCTGCTCGATCGCGCGGTTGACGTCCTCCAGCGCGCAGGGAGCGCACTGGACCTTGGTGAGGCCGCGACGGTGGAGCTCGAAGACCTCCTCGAGGTCACGGTGGGTGCCGACGATCGAACCGCGGACCGTCAGGCCCTCGAGCACGGTCTTGAAGATCGGCAGCTTCATCTCGTTCTCGGCGGGCAGGCCGACGCAGACGAGGGTGCCGCCGCGGGCGAGGCCGCCGAGCGCCTGCTCGAAGGCCGACGAGGTAACCGCGGTGGAGATCGCCACGTCGGCGCCGCCGAGCCGTTTCAGCGCCGCCGCCGGATCCTCCTCGGAGGCGTTGACGACGTGACCGGCGCCGAGTTCGCGGGCGCTGCGGAGCCGCGACTCGTTGACGTCGACGGCAACCACCTCACCACCGGCGATGGCCGCGTACTGGATTGCCAGGTGGCCGAGGCCGCCGGCGCCGAACACGGCGACGAGGTCGGCGGGGCCGGCCCCAGAGACCTTGACGGCCTTGAAGGTGGTGACGCCGGCACAGGTCAGTGGGGCGGCGTCGAGCAGGTTGACACCGTCGGGCACCTTCACCACGTGGCGGGCGTAGCCGATCGCGTACTCGGCGAAGCCGCCGTCGATCGAATAGCCCATGTTCAGCTGCGATTCGCAGAGCGTCTCCCAGCCGCTGTTGCAGTAGCGGCAGTCGCCGCAGGCGTAGCCGAGCCAGGGGAGCGCGACGTGCATCCCGACCTCGATCCCGTGCGAGTTGCCGGGGCCGAGCGCGACGACCCGGCCGACTCCCTCATGGCCCGGGATGAACGGCGGCGCGGGCTTGACCGGCCACTCGCCACGCGCCGCGTGAATGTCGGTGTGGCAGAGCCCGCAGGTCTGAATCTGGACCAGGACCTGTTCGGGTCCGGGCTCCGGAATCGGTAGATCCTCGATCGCGATCGGCTGCGAGAAGTCGTGTACGACTGCCGCCTTCATCCTCCTACCTCCTGTTTCGCGCTTGGGTCTGATTGCGAGGCGCCGAGCTCGGCGGCGACCTCCTCCGCGAAGGAGGACACCGCCCGCCAATTGCGGTAGTCGCCCTCGAGGCGTTTGAAGAGGAAGAGAGCGGCTCGCTGGGGCCGGCTGAGCTCGCCACGGACGAGCTTGCCGGCGAGCATCCGATGCCGATCCGAGCCGGTGGCGCGACGAACTTCGTCGAGGTCGACCGGGTCGGTCCACATCTGTCTGGTGAACTTCCCGTCCGGCGGCCCGACCGGACCGGAGGAGAAGAGCCAGACCGAGCGCCCGGCCAGATCCGGTCCCAGCCGCTTGCAGAAGTCGACTGCCTCCTCCAGCCAATGGCCGGTGTAGACCGCGCTGCCGATCACGAAGGCGTCGTAGTCGCTCGTCACCGCAACCTGCTCGGGCGGGATCGAGTCGGCATCGATGCCGCTCTCGTGCAGAGACTTCGCGATCGCCTCGGCGATCTCCGCGGTTGAGCCGTGGCGGCTGGCCGCGCTGACCAGGACGCGAGTCACGGACAGACCCTCCCTCGCGCTACCACCCGGCTTACCAAGCGGGGCTCGCCGGCTTCCTCGCCCGTTTCCGGCGCGACGACGTCAATCTCGAAGTCTGGATAACCGAGCTCCGCGGCTTCGTCGTAGTCGACGAAGAACGGGGCGCCGCCGACGATCCCAATGCAGGCCTCGTGCCGGCCTGCGTGGAGCGGGCGGTGTGGGTGGTGAGTCTGGACGGTACCGACGCTGCCGCCTACATGGTGGAGGGTGAGATGACCGTGACGGGCCTGCAGATGGAGGATCGCGTCCTCCGCGGCCGGGGTTCCGAACACCCGCAGGTCGCACAACGGAGCGGCCCGACCCGAGTATTTCCGTCTGGCGATGATCATGTTGAAATCAAATCGCCGCCAGCTGATTCCCACACCGGGGGTGCGCCACACCGGCAGTTGTGGCAATGCCGCTGATCTTCGAGGTTCAGTCCCAGGTACGCGGCCAGGGACGGCGCGGTGGCGCACACCCCACTAGCACCCGTGCGTCGACCGCGATCGCGCCGTCGGGGCCGGCAATCACCGGATTGAGGTCGAGCTCGACGATCTCGGCATGGCGCTCGGCAAGCGTGCCGACGCGGGCGATCAGGTCTTCGAGCGCGGGGAGGTCGGAGGGCGGCGAGCCGCGGTAGCCGGCGAGCAGGGGGCGGATGCGGAGCGACTCGAGCAGCGAGCGCGGGTCATCGGCGTCGAGCGGGCAGATGCGGACGCCGAGGTCACCGATCAGCTCGGCGGCGGTTCCGCCGGCGCCGCAGGCCAGCACCGGTCCAAACACCGGGTCGGCGGCAACGCCGACCAGCAGCTCCACCCCCTCGCCGAGCATCTCCTGGACCAGGAACGACTCCCGCAGCAGCCCCTGGCGCGCAAGCTGGCGGTCCATCTCCTCGGCGGCCGACGCGACCGTGCGCTTGCCGCGCAGGTTCAAACGCAAGGCGCCGATCTCGCGCTTGTGGACGATCTCGGGTCCGCCCGCCTTGAGAGCCACCGCGCCGCCGAGCTCCGTGGCCGCTGCACCGGCGGCCTCCGCGTCGGCGACCAGCCGCGAAGCCGGCGCCCTGATCCCGTAGCAATCGAGCAGCCGCCCGCAGTCCTTCGGCGAGAGCCATTCGCGCCCGCTCTCCAGCGCTTCCGCGAGCATGGCCGCGGCCTCGTCGGAACGCAGCCCCGGCGGGGGTGTCGCCGGTACCGGCTGGTGGCGACGCCAAACGGCGTGGCCAGCCGCCTTCCCGAGGGCGCGTGCGGCGTCCTCCGGGTAGCGGTAGGTCGGCACGCCGGAATTGGCCGCCGGGTCCGCATCTGTTGCCGACATCAAGACCGCCTGGACCGGGATCGGTCGCCCCGGCGCCGCCGCGGCTTCCCAGACCGCCGCGGCGACCTCGCCGGCCTCGCCCCGCAGGGGCCGGATGAAGATCGCGATCAGCGCGTCGATTCCGTCCCACTCGCGAAGCGACTCGATCGCCTGCCGGTACTGGTCCGGCGTCGCGGTGGCGATCATGTCGACCGGATTGGCGAGCCCCGCCTCGCTGGGCAGGAAACCGGCCAGCCTCTGGCGCAGCTTGGCGGGCAGCTCTGGGACTTCCAGGCCAGCGTCGGCGCAGGCGTCGGCGCACATGATCCCCGGCCCGCCGGCGTTGCTGATGATGCCGACTCGCGGGCCCGCGGGCAGCGGCTGCCGGGAGAGCAGGGCGGCGACGTCGAGCAACTCGCCGAGGCTCTCGGCGCGGATAACCCCCGCCTGCTCGAAGAGGGCGTCGGTGGCGCGGTCCGAGGCGGCGAGGATCGCCCCGGTGTGCGAGGCGGCGGCGCGGGCGCCGGCGGCAGAGCGGCCGCTCTTGACGACGACGATCGGCTTGCGGCGCCCGACTCGGCGCGCGACCCGGGCGAAGCGGCGCGGGTCGCTGAACGACTCGATGTAGAGGAGGGCGACCCGGGTCGCCTCGTCCTCCTCCCAGTACTCGAGCAGGTCGTTGGCGGTGAGGTCGGCGCGGTTGCCGACCGAGACGAACGAGGAGACTCCGATCCCTGCCGACCTCGCGAGCTCGACCAACGCCAGCGCGAGCGCGCCGCTCTGGGTGACGAAGCCGACGTCACCGGGCGGTGGCGGCGTTGGCGCGAAGGTCGCGTCGAGCCCGCCCTCGCCGCTGCGCAGCACGCCGAGGCAGTTCGGCCCGACCAGCCGCATACCGGCCTCGCGGCAGACGGCGAGCAGCTCGTGCTCGTGCTCCGTGCCGGCCGCGCCGCTCTCGGCGAAGCCGGCCGAAAGGACGACGAGCGTGCGCGCTCCCTTGGCCGCGCATTCGCGCGCCACGGCGACGGCCTTCGACGCCGGTACGGCGATCACCGCCAGGTCGACATCGCCCTCGATCGTGGCGACGCTGGGCGTCGTCGGCACCGAGCAGACCTCTGCGGCGGCGCGGTTGACCGCGTGGATCGGGCCCCCGAATCCCGACTCCAGCAGGTTCCGCAGGACCTCGTGCCCGACCTCGCCCGGATGCCGGGAGGCGCCGACGACGGCGATCGAGCGCGGCTCGAGCAGCGCCCGGACCGCCTCGCGGGCGGCGAGCGCGTCGCGTTCCTCGAAGTGGGCAGCCGCGGCCGGGCCCAGTGAGGTGGGCAGCTCGATTAGGACGGTGTCAGGGCGGGCGTGGACCTCGACAGGGAAGCCGCTGTCGCGGAAGACGGCGATCATCCGGTGGTTCGCCGGCAGCACCTCGGCGCAGAAGGTCGAGATCCCGTTAGCGTTCGCCGCCTCGGCGAGGTGGGCGAGCAGGATCGTGCCGAGGCCGAGCCCCTGCAGCTCGGGGGCGATCGCGAACGCGACCTCGGCGCAGTCCTCCGCAAGCGCCATGTAGAGGCCGTGGCCGAGCGGCGTTCCGCCGCGCCCGCGCGTCGCGAGCAGGCCGAACCGCTCGCGGTAGTCGACGCGGCAGAGCTCCCTCGCGTCGTCGCGCAGGTCGGGTGCGCCGGTGAAGAAGCGGAAGCTGAGCGAGCGCTCGTCGAGCCGCTCGAAGAGCCGCATCAGGTTCTCCTCGTCGTCCGGACGAACCGGACGCAGGTGCACGGTCGAGCCGTCGCGGAGGACGACGTCGGCCTCGCGCTCGCTCGGGTAGCCGACGCTCACCGGGCCGGTGCCCTCGCTGCGCTCACAAGCTCGGCGTATTCGGCGAGCCGAATCGAATCGAGGAAGCGCTCCCGGACCCGCTGCCGTCCGCGCTCGCCGCGTCGTCGTGCCTCCGCGGGGTTGCTGGTAGCCGCGCGGATAGCGGCGGCGACAGCCTCCAGGTCGCGCGGCGCCACCAGCCAGCCGCTCTCGCCGTCGACGATCTGGTCCTGGATCCCGCCAACCCGGGCGCCGACCACCGGCCGGCGCTTCCACATCGCCTCGGCGACGGTCAGCCCGAAGCCCTCGGCGAGGCTCTTCTGTACGACGACGTCGGCGCGGCGCTGAAGCGCGTTGACGATCACCGCGTTTTCGTCGAGGTCCTCCATCGGCAGGCTGGCAAGGTGGACCCGGCGGCGCGCCGCGTCGGGGAGTTGGTGCCAGGTAATGCAGAGCTCCGCCCAGACGCCGCCGCCTTCGGGGTCGTCGGCGACCGCAGCGCTGGCTGGCCCGGCGAGCAGCAGGTGCAGATCGGTGTCGGCAAGGTGGCGCTCGAAGCACTCGAGCAGCCCACGATGGTCCTTGAGGCGGTCCCAGCGGGAGATCTGGGCTACGAGCGTGGCGTTGGGCGGCAGCAACGACTCATGCAGGACCTCGGCGGCCCGCTCGATTCGCCCCGGCGTGCCGTCGGCACGGACAAAGCCGGGGGCGCGGCCGAGGCCGTCGACGCCGAGCCCGATCGCCGCGACGATTGCTTTCACCGCATCCGGCGGCAGCTCCTCGTTCTTCGCCGCGAAGGGGTCGATTGAGGGGGCCATCGTCCAGACCCGCTCCGGGTCAAGGCCCTCCCAAGCGTAGGCGTCGCGCGAGAAGACCCAGAAGTCGGCCTCGGCGACCCAGGGCTCGAGGAAGCGCTGCGCTGCCAGCGCCAGCTGGTTCGGCTCGTCGCAGCCGATGTGGCAGCGCCAGATCACCTCGGTGCCGGCTGCCTTGGCGGCACCGACGAGACCCGCGGTCTGAGGGTCGTGCAGGAAGACGACGTCACCGCGGCGCAGCAGCCGCGCGAAGTGGCGCGAGCTCTCCGCCAGCGAGCCGCTGTAAAGCTGCCGCTCGGCCGGGCCCAGGGGTCCGCCGTCGCCGGGCGCGCCGTGCAGGTTGTTGTGGAGCCGCTTGGTCAGCTCGAAGAAGGCGGCGGGCTCGCGCAGCACGACCCAACGCGTGTCGATGCCGGCTCCGCGAACGTAGGGAAGTTGTGCCCGCAGCATCTCGGCGACACCGCCGCCGCGCATGGTCGAGCTGAAGTGCCAGACCGCCCGCCCGGCGAATTCCTCGCGGGCGTGTTCGGCCGCGGCGAGGACCCGCCCATAGTCGTCCCCGAGCAGCGGCTCGAAGCGACTCAATGGCTCCGATGGGATCTGGACGAACTTCGGGCGCGCCATCGCTCAGAGCAGCCAGTATGGGGCCACGCGCGCTGCCGCGCGGGAGGTGAGCAGAGCCTCAGGCGCGGCGGAGATCGCCTCGCCCTCGCCGCCAAGGGCGCCGAGCGTCGCGAGCGTGGAGGCGGCGAGCGACGGAAGGTCGTAACCGCCCTCGAGCACCGCTCCCAGCGGCGCCCCGAGCGACCGTGCAAGCTCGCGAACCTGGCACGCCATCTGCGCGAAGGACTCGGCCTCGAGCTTGCAGTCGGCGAGCGGGTCGTCGCGGTGGGCATCGAAACCGGCCGAGACGAGGACGAGCTCGGGGGAGAAGGCGTCGGCGATCGGCAACGCGACGTGCTCGATCAGCGACAGCCACAGCTCCTCACCTGAGCCGGCCGGCACCGGCAGGTTGACCGTGTAGCCGAGGCCGGCACCCGAGCCGAAGTCGCCTGTGGCGCCGGTGCCGGGAAAGAGGCGCTCTTGGTGGATGCTGATGAAGAGCACATCGCCACGGCGCCGGAACGTCTCCTGGGTGCCGTTGCCGTGGTGGACGTCCCAGTCGAGGACGAGGACCCGGCACACGCCGAGCTCGCGGATCGCCAGCTCGGCGGCGATCGCGACGTTGTCGAAGAGGCAGAAGCCCATCGCGCGGTCCGGTTCCGCATGGTGGCCGGAGGGACGGACCGCGCAGAAGGCGACGTCGTCCTCACCGGCGAGCAGCAGCCGCGCCATCTCGCAGGCGCCGCCGGCGGCATGTAGTGCGGCCCGGTAGGACGCTTCGCCGACGAAGGTATCGGCGTCGATTTCGCCGCCGCCGCGGAGGCACCGCTCGCGGATCGAGTCGACGTGGTGCGCCGTGTGGACGAGCCGCAACTGGTCCTCGCTTGCCGCTGGCGCCTTGCGCCGTTCCATCCCGAGCCAGTCGCGCTCCGCGAGCGTCGCTTCGATCACCCCCAGCCGTTCCGGGGTGTCCGGGTGCTGCGCCACGTGCGCCCGCGGGTCGTGCTCGAGGCAGGCCGGATGGGTGAGGTAGATCATCGCGCCGCGGAGCGGTTCATTGCCGCGGCACGACCATCACCGGACAGGGAGCGTGCTCGGCCACCTGACGCGAGACGGATCCGAGCAGGACGCGGGTGAGCGGACCGTAGCCACGGGAACCGAGGACGAGTAGATCGACGCCCACGGTGCAGCGATCGATCAGTTCGCTCGCCGGGTCGCCGTCGAGACGGACGCCCTCGACGGCGAGGTCGGCGTCAACGGCGCCGACGGCTTCGTCGATGACCTCCTCCGGGTGCGCAGGAACCTGCGGACGGTAGGCGGGCACCATCGCCGGCATCGCGGCCGGCGGCTTGACGACGGTGAGAACTTCGAGCCTGGCCGCGCTGCGCTGGGCGATGTCCTCGGCCCGTTGCAGGGCCAGGCGCGATTCGGGGGTTCCGTCGAAGCCGACGGCGACCGTTTGCAGCCCCTCGTGCTCCTGCTTCGCGTAGTCGACGGGGGCCACCGCCACTGCGGTCGGCGAGCCGCTCAGCAAACTGGCGGCGACGCTGCCGATCAGCACCCGGCCGACCGGGCCCCGGTGAGGGGAGCCGACGACCACGGCGTCAAAGCTCTCGCGATTGAGGATGTTGTCGATGATTCCGGCCGGCGAGCCGCCGCCGAAGGCGCGCGTCTCGACCTTGAAGCCCTCGAGCTCGGCGCGGGCTCGATCGAAGAGCGGCTCGGCTTCCTCGGCTTCCTCCTCCGGCAGCAGGGCGAACTCCATCGGGTACGGCCCGGTGTAGAGGACCGTGACGACAAGCGCGCTCGAGTCCTCGCCGGAGCCGAGCACGCGGGCGAGCTCGAGGGCGTCGAGCCCTCCCTGTCTGTGGTCGATCGCAACGAGCAGGCGCATCTAGCTCTCCTTCGGGGTTGGGTCGGAAGTCGGTGTCGCCAAGCTAGGCGCGGGGCCGCCCGGGGCCATCCGGAGAACGCCACAGCAAGAGGGGGGAGCGTCCCCGATGGCGGCGGCGGCAATCGCCACGACTATCGCGTCGAGATGTCAAGCAGCGTTCGAATCGGCCGGCTCGCCGGGATTCCGATCGGGATTCAGCCCCTGTGGTTCTTGATCGTCGCCCTGATCACCTGGTCGCTCGGCGCCGTCTACTTCCCCGATCGGGTTGACGGGATGGCGCCGCTTGCGGCCTACGCGCTCGGCCTCGCCAGCGCACTGCTGCTCTTCGCCAGCATCCTCCTGCACGAGCTCGGCCACTCGCTCGTCGCCCGCCGCCACGGGATGGAAATCGAGGAGATCGACCTCTGGCTGCTCGGCGGGGTGGCGCGGATGGCGGGCTACCCGAAGGCTGCGGCCGACGAGCTGCGCTTCGCTGCCGCCGGCCCGGCGGTGACCGCGGCGATCGCCGCTGCTTTCGCGCTGATCGCGGCGGTCCTGCCGAACTCGACGCCGGCGGCGCTGCGGGCGGTGGTCGACTACGAGCTGTTCGTCAACGCCGCGATCCTCGCCTTCAACCTGATCCCCGCCTTCCCCCTCGACGGCGGTCGCATCGCCCGAGCGCTGCTCTGGATGCGTAACGGCGACGTCGTCCGCGCGACCCATACCGCTGCCGCCCTCGGCCGGGGAATCGGCTACGCGATGGTCGGCCTAGGCCTCGCTGGCATCGCACTCGGCGCCGGCAGCGGCCTCTGGCTCGCGGTCGTCGGGTTCTTCGTCGCCGGCGCCGCCAAGGTCGAGGAGAAGGGCCTCCTGGTGCGCACGGCGTTCAGTGGGCGGGAGGCCGGCAGGCTGATGAGCTTTCCGGCCCTGACGATCCCGGCTCGGACTTCGGTCGAGGCCGCGCTCCGCGACTACTTCGTTCCCCGCGGCTACACCGCCTTCCCGGTGCTCGACGGCGAGCGGCTGCTCGGCCTGGTCGATGTCGCCGCGATCAACAGGGTGCCGGCGGCCGAGCGCGACGAGGTCACCGTCGCCGAGGTTGCGGCCTACCAGCCCGGCCTCGTCGTCGACGAGCACCAGGACGTCGCCGAGCTGCTCGAGCGCCCCGCCTTCGAGAGGGTCGGCAGGGCCGTAGTCGTCACCCACGACGGCGGCTTCGGGATCGTCTCGATCACCGATGTGCAGCGAGTACTGCGGGCGCTCGAGCTCGGCGGCTTCGGTCATCGGGAATCTTCCGCACCCGGTTCGGGGGAACAGGACGGATGGCATGGGAGGCGATCGAGGTCAGATTGCAGACACGTAAAGCACTCAGAGGGAAGGCATTGAGATGAAGGCACGAGTCGTAATCGTCGGAGGCGGAGTCGCTGCTTTGGAGGCAGCGCTGGCGCTGCACGAGTTGGCCGGCGACCGCGCGACGGTCGACATCTACTCGCCCCGGCGCGATTTCGTCTACCGGCCCTATGCGGTCGGCGAACCCTTCGGCACGGCGGCGGCGAAAAAGTACGACCTCGCCGCCCTGGCAATGCGTTGCCACGCCGGCTTCCACCAGGACAGCATCGCCTCGGTGGACGCCGAGGCCCGGCTCGCCGCGACCCACGACGGCGTTTCGGTGCCCTACGACTACCTCCTGGTCGCGGCCGGGGCGAGGCGATTCTGGCCGGTGCCCGGGGCCACGACCTTCTGGGGCATCGCCGATGCTCACGACCTCGAACACGTGCTGGAGGGGCTTCGCACCGGTGACCTGCGCCGGGTCGCCTTCACCGCTCCTGGTCACGAGACGTGGTCGCTGCCGCTTTACGAGCTCGCCCTCCTCGCCGAGGCCGAGCTGCGGCGGGAAGGGATCGAAGGCGTCGAGCTGACCGTCGTCACTCCCGAGGACGCGCCCCTTCAGCTGTTCGGAAGGGGTGCCAGCGAGGCGGTAGCCAAGCTCCTCGAGGAACGCGGCATCGCAGTCATCTCACAGACCCATCCGGTTCGTTTCCAGGACGGCCAGCTACAGACCGTGCCGGGCGACCCCCTGGCCTTCGACGAGGTGATCAGCTTGCCCCGTCTCGAGGGACCCTCGCTCCGCGGCGTCCTCCACGACCCCAACGGCTTCGTGCGCGTTGACGACCATTGCCGGGTCCTCAAACGGGAGCGGATCTATGCGGCAGGCGACGTCACCAGCTTCCCCGTGAAGCAGGGCGGAATCGCCGCCCAACAGGCCGATGTGGCGGCGGAATCGATCGCCGCCGAGCTCGGTGTCGCGATCGAGCCGCAGAGCTTCGATCCGATCCTCCGCGCGGTCCTCTGGACGGGTCACGAACCGCTCTATGTGCAGGGCTGGCTCGGCGGTGGCCACGGCGAAACCTCGACGCTCAGCGAGAGCCCGCCGTGGGACGAGGGTGACGCCAAGATCGTCGCCCGCCGCCTCACCCGGTTCCTGGCGCAGGTTGATGCAGATCACGACGTGGCAATGCGTGTATGAAGGTCCTGATCGGCTTCGACGGCAGCGAGGGCGCCTACGACGCGGTCGAGCTGGGGCGGCGACTGGCCAGAGGGGAGAGCGGGGAGGCGCTCCTCGTTAACGTCCTGCCCTACCCAGGACCGCTACCGGTTGCCTATTACCTGCTCGGCTACGAAGAAGCCGAATGGTCCCACGAGCTCTTCTCGGGAGCTGCCTCGGCCCTTGCTCCGCTCTCGGTCTCCTGGGCGAACTACGTGGGCGGCTCGGCCGCCCACATCCTCACTGACCGCGCCGAGGAAGAGCATTTCGACCTCATGGTCGTCGGCTCGCCGCACCGCGGCGCCGTCGGCCGCGCGCTGCTCGGCAGCGTTGCGCAGGGCGTCCTCCACGGCGCCCCCGTCCCGGTCGCCGTCGCGCCCCGCGGCTACGCGAAGAAGGATGAGGGTGAGCTGCGAAGAATCGCGGTCGCCTACGACGGCACGCCCGAGGCTGGGCAGGCTCTGGATCGAGCGATTTCGCTCGCTCGCCAGCGAGCGGCCACGATCGACCTCCTTACCGTGGCGACCATTCCTCCGCCCGCCCCCAAACTCGGCGGCTTCCGCCTCGACCCGCAGCGCCGACCTGGCGAAGTGCTCGAGCAGGGCCTCGCCGCGGTCGGGGCCGACGTCGAGTCCCGCGGACGCGAACTGCACGGAGGCTCGATCCCCTCGGCGCTCGCGGCCGCGTGCGAGGACGCGGACCTCCTGATCATCGGCTCCCGCCAATACGGCGTCTTCGCCAGGGTGATGATCGGCTCGGTGAGCACCGAGATGATCCACTCCGCGCCGTGCCCGGTCCTCGTGGTGCCGAGACCAGGGGACGAGAAGGAGCACTGAGCGACCGCTGGCGAGCGTCGCCCTCACCTCGCGACCGCCCCTGATCGAGGCAATGCTCGACCCAGGGTTCTACCCGCACGCTCCACGGTCGGTGGAGCTGCGCGAGACTCATATCTCCTGGGTCTTTCGAGCGGGTTCGCTCGCCTACAAGGTCAAGAAGCCGATCGTCCTGCCGTTCCTCGACTACGGCACGGCCGAGCGCCGTCGCCGAATGTGCCTCGAGGAGGTGCGTCTCAATCAGCGGCTCGCCCCGTCGATCTACCTCCGTGTCGTCGGCATCAGGCACGGTGACCGCGGTTACGAGATCGGCTCTGTGGAGGACCCGGAGGCCGTCGAGTACGCCGTCGAGATGCGGCCGGTGGAGGAGGAGCGGAGCTTCGAGGTGCTGGCCCGACGGGGCAGTCTCGGGCACCGTCAGATCGCCACTGTCGCCGAGCGCCTCGCTCGCTTTCACGCCGAAGTCCCGGTCGCCGGCACGGACTGGCGTCATCTCGACCCCCTCGTCGCCGCGATCATCGACAACCTGACGAATCTGGAGAAGGCCGGGGGCGGGATTCTCGATCCGGATCGGCTCCGCGCAGCGAGAAGCTTCACGGCCTCATTCCTGGCGGCATCTTGGGGCGAACTGGAGCGGCGACTCGCGGCGGGATCGATTCGCGAGTGCCACGGCGACCTGCGGGCCGAGCACGTCATCGCTCCCGCCGGGGCGCCGCCCTACATCTACGACTGCATCGAGTTCGGGGCCCGACTGCGCGAGATCGACGTTGCCACCGATCTCGCCTTTCTCGTCATGGACCTCGTGCGACTCGGGGAGGAGGACCTCGCCCGAGAGCTCGTCTACGTCTACCGCCTCGCCGGCGGCGACCCCGGCGAGGATCGCCTGATCGACTTCTTCTCCTCCTACCGCTCCTGGGTCCGGGCGACGGTCGCATGCGAGCGAGCGCTCGAGCTGGAGTCCGGGGATCCCAAGCGCGAGCGTCAGGGGGCAGAGGCGCGGGAGTACCTGGCGCTCGGTCACCGACTCGCCTGGAGGGCTCGCGGGCCGATGGTGCTTCTCCTCTGCGGCGTTTCCGCGTCGGGCAAGACGACCGTGGCCGAGCGTCTCGCCGAGGTAAGCGGCTGGCCGCACCTCTCCTCGGACCTCACCCGAAAGGGTTTGGCTGGACTGCAGCCCACGGAGCGCGGCGACGCCGGCCTCTACGAGCCCGGCACGACGACCCGGACCTACCACCAGCTCGGATTGGCGGCGAAGGGCTCGCTCGAGCTCGGCAGCGGGGTGATCGTCGACGCGACCTTCCACCGGCACGAGGAGCGCGCTGCCTTTCAGAAGGGGTTCGGGGAGGGCGCCGCGCCAAGGCTCGCCGTCCACTGCGTCGCCTCATCATCTGTCCTGCTCCGCCGCGCAGCAGAGCGCGAACGCGATCCCGTTCGTATCTCCGACGCCGGTCCCGAGATCGTTCGGTGCCAGCTGGCCGAGTGGGAGGAGTTCGATGAGCTCGACGGCGCCCGCCGCATGGAGCTCTGCACCGAGCTCGCCCCTGGCGGCCTGGCCGCGCTCGTCGAGCAATTCATCGACCAGCGGCTCTAGATACTGGTTTGCCCAGAGCTCACTTCACCGCTCCTTCAAGACCGAGTACCAGATGCGCTCGGCGACGAGGACTAGTTCGTCGCCGGCTCTCGCCAGCCGCCGGTAGAGCTCGCGCTTGGCGGTGACCTCGCCGAAGTTCTCGTTTTTCACCAGCTCCGACATCGCGTCGCGGTAGGTGTGCTGGAGGTGGCGCTGCTCCTTGACCGCGCGGTCGGCGGTGGCAGTGGCGGCCTCGCGATCGCCGGCGGCGAAGGCGCGGAGAGCCTGGTCGAGGCGCCTGGTGCCGGCGCCCAGCTCCGCGGCCATCGCCGCGATCGGTCGGTCTGGCTCGGTCGACATCGCCTCGGCCTCGCCGACCAGGTTCTTCGCGTCGTTGACGATTTCGTCGAGGCCGCGCGAGAGCTCGAAGATGTCCTCCGCGTCGAGCGGCGTGGTGAAGGCGACGGAGAGTGCCTCGCGCAGCTTCCGCTTGCAGGCGTCGGCTTCGTGCTCGATCTGGCGCAGCCCGGTGCCGTCCGGGGTGCGGCCGTTGGCCCAGTCGTCGAGTGCTTCGAGCGCCAGGATCGTCAAGCGGGACTGCTCGAGCAGCATCGCCATCACGTCGGGCGACTTGGGCAGGAACCAGTTGAAGCGCGGCCGTCTCACGCCAGCCTCCAGATCGGCAGCGTCAGCGCCGCCAGTACGGCGGCGCCTGGGAGGGTCAGCAGCCAGGCAAAGCCGATCGAGGCGACGAGAGACCATCGAATGTGCCGCCAGCGGCGCCTGCCGCCGCCGACCCCGACGACGGACGAGGCGACCACCTCGGTGGTCGAGACCGGGGCGCCGAGAAAGGTGGCTGGCAGCACCACTGCGGTTGCGGCGCTCTGGCTGGCGAATCCCCCCAGCGAGCTGAGACCGAAGATCCGGCGGCCGACGGTCTGGATGATCCGCCAGCCGCCGAACGCGGTGCCGATCGTCAGCGAGGCGCCGCAGACCAGCTTGACCCAGAGCGGTACCGAAAAGGTCGAGAGCTCGCCCCCGGCGACGAGGAGGGCGGCGACGACACCCATCGCCTTCTGACCGTCGTTGGCCCCGTGCCCGAAGGCGAGCGCCGCCGACATCGCCCACTCGGCGCGGACCAGCGGCCGCTTGACCTGGCGTGAGGCCCGCCGCAGCGCCCGCGCGTCGAGCCGCGAGAGAACGAAGCCGAATGCCAGGCCCAGCAGCGGCGAGACCGCGAGCGCGATCAGCACGCCGGCGAGGCCGACCGGGCGCAGGCCTTCGAGGCCGCCCCAGTTGATCGCCCCGACCCCCGCGTCGACGAAGGCGGCCCCGACCAGGCCCCCGACCAGCGCGTGGGCCGAGCTCGACGGCAGGCCGAGTGCCCAGGTGCCGAGGTTCCAGATCGTGGCCGCCAGGACCCCGGAGCCAATCACGGCGACCCCATCGGAGCCGGAGGTGGAGACAACCCCGGCAATCGTGTCGGCGACCGCGCTGCCGACCAGCAGCGCCCCCGCCATGTTGAAGACCGCGGCGAGCGCCACCGCCTGCCCGGGTGTCGCGCCGCGGGTCGCGACCAGGGTCGCGATCGCGTTGGCGGCGTCGTGGAGCCCGTTGGTCAGCGCGAATGCGACCGCGATCAGAATCGCAAGCGTCAGTTCCATGATCGGCGCCGGGACCGCGGCGCTCAGCCGAGAATTGGTTGCAGGTTCTCCGGCAGCTGCGCGCGAACGTCCTCGATCTCGCCGGCGGAGATGTGCTGTCGCAGCACAGCGGCCACCGCATTGACCGCTTCGGAAGCACCGGTTTCACCGCTCAGCTCGGCCTCGGTAGCGATCCGGTCGAGGAAATCGGCGGTTCCACGGTAGTGGACCGGGGTGGCGCTCGGGTGCCAACCCTCGTAATACATGCCCCTGATCAGCTCCGGCAGCTGGGCGCCGAGCTGGGCCACCTCCTGGACCGTGAGCCGGTCGCGGAGCGCCTGCAGGTAGGCGCGCAGGACGCGGTAGGCGAGGCGATGGTCGTCGGTTCCGAGTCGCTCGGCGACCTCTTTCAGCCAGACGTGGGTCTTCTCCGTACGGCGATCGATGATGCTCGGCAGAGTCATACCTCCAAGTTATGAGCGGCCAAGATCAGCGCCATCGGCAAAAAGCCGAACTCCGGACGCCGGAGCTCTTCGGATGCCAGAGGGCTGCGATGCCCCCAAGATGGCGCCATGCGTGAAACCGAGCCCGACGACGTAATACCGAACGACCCTGAGGCCTCGCGCGAGCAGGCGATTGCGCGACTGAAGAAGCGGCGCGATTTCCAAAGTCACTTCTTCGTCTACGTCGTCGTCAACGCCACGTTCTGGATCCTTTGGGCGACCACCACGGCTGGCTACCCGTGGCCGGCATGGATTTCCGCGCTCTGGGGGATTGGCTTGCTTCTCAATGGCTGGGACGTCTACTTGCGAGCCACGATCACCGAGGCCGATGTCGACCGTGAGCTAGAGCGCCTGCGGTCGAGGTAGCGTCCGCACCTCTCGACTACTCGTCCCGAGATCGCAACTGCGGGCCTCGGCGAGCGCGGCGAACTGCCACGGCAACATTCGAGTCGCTTCTAGGAGAGCCGCGCGTGGGCCGCCTGTTCGTCACCAAGACCTTCTTCACCACGGTACTCGTGCTCGCGATCGGCATCCCGACGGCGACCTTCCTTTTTGCCGAGGCTTTGCCTTTGCTTGCCGCACCGCTGGGGCTCGCCCGTCAGGATCGCCGGAGGAGGCAACGAAATGATCAGCAGGCGAGCGAAGATCACCACCACCGCGACGATCGCCGGGCTCGGAGCGCTGGCCGGCCTCGCGGTCACCTCGAACCGCGGGCTGCCGCCTGCCACCGTCGCGACTGTCAACGGCCACGAAATCGTCACCGCGACGAGCGGCGGCGGTACCACCGTCGTCGGTAACCCCGCCACCCCGGCGGGCCGAGCTCCCCTCGTCACCCGATCGAGCCTGGTCGCCGGATCGGTTCCGGCCGGCGACGTCGACGACTGAGTCGCGGCGGGCGCGACTTCCTCAGTCATCGCCGCCGCCCGATCCACCGCCGTCGCTGCCGGATTGCGAGGAGTCGTCTGGCGGGTTCACGGGTTCGGAGGTCGAGGGCTCTGAGGTCGAGGGCGGTTCGGTGGTCGATGGCGTTTCACCGCTCGACGACGTGGGTGCCGCAGGTGTTTCTTCGTTGGTCGGCGCAGTGGTCGTTTCGCCGGCGCTCGGTTCGCCTTTCTTCTCGCCCTCGCTATGGCGCTCGTGGTGCGGGCGGGCCGCGGGCGGCGCCAGCTCGTCGCCGGCCGAGACCGGTTCGGACGCGAGGCCGATCTGGCGCGAGGCGAGCTGGCTCGCAGCCACCGCGACCGCCGCTGCGACAAGAATGCCGGCGATCGCGAGGCCGATCAGGCGCAGGGTCGAGGCAGAGATCATCGCGCCACCTCGGCGACCGCCGCGGGCACGGCGATCGCCGCTCGCAAGCCGCCCTCCGGACGGTTGGCGAGGCTCACCTCAGCGCCCCATTGGCGGGTCAGCTCGCGGGCGATCGGCAGGCCGAGCCCGGTCCCGGCGGGTCCCCTCCGCCCGGCCGAGCCGCGGCTGAAGCGCTCGAACACCACCTCGTCCTCGCCGGCGGCGAGGCCGGGCCCTTCATCGCTGACCTCGATCCGGCCGCCGCAGCTCGAGAGCGAGACCGTCGACCCTGGCGGCGAGTAGCGGAGCGCGTTCTCGAGCAGTGCGTCGAGCGCGCGGGCGAGGTCGGGCTCGGCGATCCAGGCGGCGCCGCCCTCTTCGGCCGTGAGCTCGATTCCGATCCCCTTCATGGCCGCCGTTGGGCCCCAGCGCTCGGCGGCGTCGGCGATCACCTGGTCGAGCTCGACCCGCTCGCCGGGCAGCTCGTGCTCGCCGGCCCGGCTGAGAACCAGCAGCTCGTCGACGATCTGCGAGAGCCGGTCGATCTCCTGCAGCCCGGCCGCGAGCTCCTCGCGGGTAGCAGGGTCGCCCCGGAAGCGTTCGGTGAGCCCCTCGAGCCGCAGCCGCAGGCCGGTCAGCGGCGTGCGCAGCTGGTGGGAGGCGTCGGCGACGAAGTCCTGCTGCACCCGCAGCAGCCGCCGCACCCGCTCGGTCATCTCGTTGAAGGAGCGGGCCAGCGAGCGCTGCTCCTTGCTGCCCTCGACCGTCGCCGCCGCCTCGAGATCGCCACCGGCGAAGGTCCGCGCGACGCCCTCGAGCCGCCGGATCGGCCGTGCGATCCGCTGCGCGACGACCGCGCCGGCGGCGATCCCGAGCAGCATCACGACAGCGGCGAGGATCGCCAAACCGAGGATCGAGGAATGAACTGCGCGGCTCACCGCAGCGATGCTCTGAGTGACGCGGATCGCCCC
>Ga0070667_100001975_pt1 | contig 18188 bp, 20 predicted proteins | sample KBSS33metaG_FD_64659 | JGI IMG/M metagenome (GOLD analysis project Ga0070667, IMG submission 64659) | Switchgrass rhizosphere microbial communities from Kellogg Biological Station, Michigan, USA - KBS S3-3 metaG | ecosystem: Host-associated > Plants > Roots > Rhizosphere > Soil ... | reverse complement strand
GTGTCCTTGGGGACGATGAACGAAGCCTGGCCGCGGGTGCCGAGCTCGGGGTCGACGGTGGCGACGACGACGGTGACGTCGGCGATGCCGCCATTGGTGATGAAGACCTTGGTGCCGTCGAGGATCCAATCGTCGCCGTCGCGCTTGGCGGTCGTCTTCAGGCTCTTGACGTCGGAGCCGGCCTGCGGCTCGGTCACCGCGTAGGCGCCGAGCTTGATCTCCTCCGCGTCGCCGAAGCACTCGGGGACCCAGCGCATGATCTGCTCGGGGGTGCCGGAGGCGGCGATGCCGGCGGCGGCGAGGCCCGAGCCGCTGATCGCCAGCGCGGTGCCGGCGCAGCCCCAGTGCGACTCTTCGGCCCAGATCACCTGCATCTGGCCCTGCTCGTCTTCGGCCGAGCGCTGCATCCCCTCGAGCGTCCCGAAACCCTGCTTGCGCGCCTCGCGGATGACCTCCCACGGGGTGCTCTCCTCGCGGTCGTGCAGGGGCGCGGCGGGCCGGATCACGTCGCGAGCGAAGGCGCGGCAGCGAGCTTTGTACTCGAGCTGCTCGTCGGTGTAGGCGAAGTCCATGGCAGTCCTCTTTCGGCGTCGCCGACACCCCTGCCGGGCCGCGGCGGTTGATTGACTGGTCAGTCAGCCAGTCCCCGGAATCTTAACGGACGGGCCCTACTGACTTTCTGTACGGCATGTACTTTTCGGATCGGGTGGCCGCCGACCGACCGATCAATGCCGACGTCCCCGAGCGGGACGAGTCGGAGGAAACCGCCCCGAGCCTTCCCGAGGAGCCGAAAAAGGCCCCGGCGGATCAACCGCAAGAACCGAAACCGCCGCGCGGGCCGCGCGTGCCGGGGGCGCTGCTGCTGATCGGCGGCCTCGTCGTCGTCGCGATCGGTTTCATCGTCCTCGTCCTCGTCGCCGGTTCCGGCGGCGGCCCCGATGACGAGTCGAGCTCGAGCGGTCCCGGCCCGGCGCCGGTCGTGGTCACCGAGGAAGCGCCGAACGAAGACGGCGAAGAGGAGACGCCGGCCGCGGAAAGCAGCGAAAGCCTCGGCTATCCGGCCTTCGCGACCGACAACACGACCCGGGTCGGCGGCGCCACCGCGGCCGAAAACGCCGCCGCCGTCGCCCTCGCCGTCTTCCCCTCGATCACGCCCGCGCAGCGGCCGGCGGCCGTCGCTCTGGTTGCCGAAGACGACTGGCTGGCGGCAATCGCTGCCGCGGTCCTGATGGCGCCGCCGGTCCGCGTGCCACTCCTCTTCTCCGGCCCCGAATCGACCCCCGAGGCGAGCGAAGAAGCGCTCGCCGCGCTCGACCCGCAGGGGAGCAAGGCGACGAGTGGCGCCCGTGGCTTCGCCTTCGGCGCGGCGCTCGTCCCCGACTCGCTGGCCGGGATCGAATCGATCCGCGGCGGCGGCGCGGGCGAAGCCGAAGACCCGGCCGCGATCGCCGCGACGATCGCCGACCTGCGCGACCGCCTCTTCGGCTCGCCACCCAAGGCGATCGTGCTGGCGCCGCTGAGCGAGCCCAGCTTCGCCGCCCCCGGCCGCCGCCTGGGCCGCTCGCTCCGGCGACCCGGTCCTGTTCGCCGAAACGGATGCGCTACCGAAAGCGACCGAAGACGCGCTGAAGAAGCACGCCAAGGTGCCGGTCTACGTCCTTGGCCCCGCGTCGGCGATCGCCGACGCGGTGATTGCCGAAGTCAAGGGCCTCGGCAACCCGGTGCAGCGGGTGGCCGGCGACGATCCCGTCACGAACGCGCTTGCCTTCGCCCGCTACAACGGCGACGGCTTCGGCTGGAACGTCAACGACCCCGGCCACGGCTTCGTCCTCGCCCGCGACGACTCGCCGCTCGAGGCCGCCGCGGCGGCGCCGCTCTCGGCCGCCGGCACGTGGGGCCCGTTGCTGCTCACCGACAGCGCCGGTACGCTCCCGCCCGAGGTGCGCAGCTACCTCCTCGACGTGAAGCCCGGCTACACCACCAACCCGACCCGCGCCTACTACAACCACGTCTGGGTGATCGGGGACCAGGAGGCAATCGACGTGAAGCAACAGGCGGAAGCAAACGAACTGGCCGAGCTGGCCAAGATCGGCGAAGGATGAGCGAGGCCGAGAACCCCGAGCTGCTCGGCAGCACGAAGGAGCTGGCGCCGGAGGACATCCGCGCCCTCGCCGGCGCCGTCGTCCCTCACTTCTCGCTACAGGTCCGCAACCGGATCCGGCGCCTGATCGCGCCGCTGCCCGAGGGCCATCCCGCCCGGGTCGAAGGCGAACGGCAGATCGCCCGCCTCGAGAACCTGGCCGAGCACAGCGGCGAGCCCCGGCATGGGCTCGGGATCTCCCATTAGGTCGACGTGAAGTACCTCGCTCCCGGCGTCTGGCGGCTGAAGGAGGTGCCGGCGCCGAGCATCAACTGCTACCTCGCCGAGGACGTGCTGATCGACGCCGGCCGCCGCTGGGACCGGCAACGAATCTTCGCCGAGCTCGACGGGGTCGAGATCTCACTGCTGGCGCTGACCCACGTCCACCCCGACCACCAGGGCGTCGCCAAGGACGTCTGCGAAGCGCGCGGCGTCCCGCTCGCCTGCCACGCCGACGACGTCGAGGCGATGGAAGGTAAGCGCCCGGTGCAGGAGGCCGGCGCCTCGAACCCGGTCAACAAGGTGATCCGCAAGCTCTGGGAGGGCCCGCCCTACAAAGTCGAGCGGGTGCTGAACGAGGGCGACGAGGTCGCCGGCTTCCGCGTCGTCCACGCACCGGGGCACGCCCGCGGCGAGGTGGTCTTCTTCCGCGAGCGCGACCGGGTGGCGATCTGCGGCGACGTGATCCGCAACATGAGCTACGCGACCGGGCTGCCGGGAATCAAGGAGCCGCCGGACATCTTCACCTACGACCCGGCCGAGAACCGCCGCTCGATCCGCAAGCTCGCCGCGCTGAACCCCGCGCTGATCCTCCCCGGCCACGGCCCTGCCGTAACCGACATCGCGGCCTTCGAGCGCTTCGTCACCGCCCTCCCGGCGTAGCGCCCTCGTCTCTTGTCGCGTTGTGGTTGACAAAAACGAGGGGTTGGCTTGCGGTTGTATTTCGTGTCATCTATGGTGACACGAAATGGCAGGCGGGACGCGGAGCTACAGCCAGACGCAGCGGGCCGAGTCGACGGCGGCGACGCGGCGGGCGATCGTCGCGGCGGCGGTCGCGCTGTTCCGCGAGGAAGGCGGTGACCCCGATCCCTCGCTGGAGCTGGTCGCGGCGCGCGCCGGCTGCAGCACGCGCTCGGTGATCCGCCACTTCGGCTCGAAGGAGGGGCTGTTCGAGGCGGCGATGGCGGACGCGATCGGCAAAGTGGTCGAGTCGCGCCGGGTCGCGCCGGGCGACGTCGACGGAGCCGTGCGCCAGCTCGTCGACCACTACGAGCGGTTGGGAGACGACGTCGTCCGCTGGCTCGCCTCGGCCGAGCGCTACCCGCTGGTCCGCCGCGTCACCGAAGAGGGGACGCGGATGCATCGCGAGCTGATCGCCGAGGCCTTCGAGCCCGACCTCGGCGGCCTCGACCTGGGCGAGCGCCGGCGCCGCCTCGCCGCCCTCGCCACCGCCACCGACGTCTACGTCTGGCACCTGCTGCGGCGTCGCGAAGGGCTCGGCCGCGACGCCGCCGAAGCCGAGATCCGCAACCTGGTCGAGGCCGCGCGAGCCGGCGCGGCCGCCCCGACAGTGAGCCGATGATTGTCCTCGCCTATACCTCGCCCGCCCGCGGCCACCTCAACCCGATGATGGGGCCGCTGCTCGAGCTGCGCCGCCGCGGCGCCGAGGTCCACGTCCGCACCCTCGCCTCGCAGGTCGAGGCGGTTCGCGCCGCCGGCCTCGAGTGCGAGCCGATCGACCCGGCGATCGAGGCGATCCCGCACGGCGACTACGACGCCCGCAACCAGATCGAGGCCGGGATGCGCTCGTTCCAGACCTTCGCCCGCCGCGCCCCGCTCGACCGGGCCGACCTCGAGGCGGCACTCGAGGCCACCAAGCCCGACCTAGCGCTGGTCGACGTCACCACGCTGGGCGCCAAAGGCCTGGCCGAGCGCCTCGGGCTGCGCTGGGCCGAGTCGCGGCCCTTCCTGCTCGAAGACCCGGCCCCGGGGGTGCCGCCGTTCGGGCTCGGGCTGAAGCCGATGGGCGGGCTCGCCGGCCGCGCCCGCGACGCCGCCCTCGGCTTCGTCGCCCGCAGCTTCGACCGCAAAGCGCGGCTGCCGGCGCTGAACGCGGGACGCAGGGCGGCCGGCCTGCCACCGCTCGCGCCCGGGGACGAGCGCCACCGCGCGCCGCTCACCCTCTACTTCACCGCCACGCCCTTTGAGTACGAGCGGCCATTGCCGCGCGGGGTGCGGATGGTCGGCGCCGGCGAGTGGGACACCGCCGCCGAGGTCGAGGTCGAGCTGCCCGCGGACGATCGCCCGCTGGCGCTGGTCGCTTGCTCCTCCGAGTTCCAGGACGACGGTGCGATCGCCGCCGCAGCCCTCGCCGGCCTCCGTGACCGCTGGCGTCTGGTCCTCACCACCGCCGGGGTCGATCCGGCCACGCTCGGCGACCCCGGCGATGCCGTCGTCGCCCGCTTCCTCCCCCACGGCCCGCTGCTGCGCGAGGCCGACGTGGTCGTCTGCCACGGCGGCATGGGGATCACCCAGAAGGCGCTCGCCGCCGGGGTCCCGGTCTGCGTCGTCCCCTGGGGCCGCGACCAGCTCGAGGTCGCCGCCCACGTCGTCGCGGCCGCAGCCGGCACCCGCCTCGCGCGCCGCCAGCTCAACCCGCAGCGGCTCGCCGCCGCGGTCGAGCGGGCGCGCGCCTGCCGGCCCGGCGCCGCCCGGGTCCGCGCCGGCTTCGAGGCGACCGGCGGTCCCGCCGCCGCGGCCGACGCGCTGGAAGCGATCGCCGCCGCCACCGCCCCCTAATCAGGAGGGTAGGAGGGCACGGCCTGACCGAACCGCAGCTTCTGGCTTGCGCCCCGGTTACCTGGGTAACCCGTTCGCGAACGTCCAACCGAAAGGGAGTCCAGGATGCGCAAGCTCTTCAAGCGCCGGCCGTCGCCGGGGTTGATCATCGGCATGATCGCCTTGCTCGTCGCCCTCGGCGGCACCGCCTACGCCGCGCAGATCAACGGCAACTCGATCATGAAGCAGTCGATCGGCGGCGGCAAGCTCAAGCAGCAGACGCTGACCGGCTACCAGATCAACGTCAACAAGCTCGGCACCGTGCCGACCGCAAAGCGGGCGACGAACACCCTCTGGGCGGTCGTCAACAACCCGTCCGGACCCGGCAACGCCAGTCTCGCCCGGGCCAGCGACTCGACGATCTCGGTGACCGAGGGCGGCGGCGCCGTCAACGTGATCTTTCCCGGCAACGTCTCGGTCTGCGCCAACGTCGCCGCCCGCGACAACGCCGGCACCACGGTGCCGACCGCGGGCTACGCCCAGACCAACATCTCACCCGCCAACCCGAACGCGATCGAAGTCCACACCCGCGACAAAAACGGCGCCAACGAAGACGGCGACTTCCACCTGATCGTCGTCTGCTGAGAAACCCCACTTTTCCAGCCACGCGCCGACTAGAATCGGCGCGTGGCTGAGGAATCCGTCGACAAGCGCACCACCGCCGAGTTCGGTGTCGACAAGGCTGACGACGCTCGCGAACGGGCGATCCAGCGGCTGAAAATGAAGCAGGACTTCAAGGGCGCGCTCGCCGGCGGCATCTTCGCGATCGTCGTCTGCGTGGTGATCTGGGCACTCGGCGACGGCGGCTACTTCTGGCCGATCTGGGTGATCCTCGGGGTCTCGATCGGGGTCGTCACCCAGGGCTGGAAGGCCTACGGTCCGAGCAACCGGATCAGCGAGGCCGACGTTCAGCGCGAGATGGAAAAGGGCTAGAGCGATCTAGTTGCTCGCCTACCTGTTCTGGCACCGGGCCGCCGCCGGCGTCGACCGGGCTGAGTACGAGGAGGCGCAGCGGCGGTTCCACACCGCGATCGGCGTGCCGTCGGCGTGCTTCCGGCTCGAGGAGATGCCGTTCGGCCGCGGTGGCGACGGTTACGAGGACTGGTACCTGGTCGACGACTGGGCCGCGCTGGGTAAGTTGAACGAAGCGGCGGTCGACGCCGGCCGTCGACCTAGCCACGACGCTGCCGCCGCGCTCGTCGGCGTCGGCTGGGCCGGCGTCTACGGGTTGGTGCGCGGCGAGCCGGTGATCCCCGAGGGGGTCCGCTGGCTCGACAAGCCGCTCGGCGAACGGACCGACGCCTTTCTCGCCGGCCAGGGCGCGGGGCCGGCCTGGCGGCGGGAAATGGTCCTCGGTCCGACGCCGGAGTTCTGCCTCGGCGCCGCGGTCGAGGTCAGTCGTCTTCGGGTCTGCTGACCCGCGCCTGGGCCATCGCCACCCGCTCACCGCGGAAGGGAACGCCCTCTTCGCGCAGGCGCCGCTTCTGGCGGGCGCCCTTGGCCAGCGATCCGTCGGCACGAACGACCCGCCACCAGGGCAGGTCGCGCTCGGTGGTGCCGAAGAGGACCGTGCCGGCGAAACGCGGCGCCCCCGGCGAGACATCGCCGTAGGTCGCGACCGAGCCCGGCGGGATCGCCCGCACCCGGGCGAGGACCTCGGCTTCGCGGTCAGGCGTTGGGGCCGAAGGCGTCAATGATCCGGTTCTGGTACTCGCTCAGCTCGGCTTCGGAGATGAAGTAGGTGGGCGGGGTGAGGAACAGGCCGTCGGCGCGCTCGGCCGTCGCCTCGACCCGGGCGCGGACCTTGTCAAGCGGTCCGGCGGCGCAGTAGGCCTCGACCATCTCGTCGCTGATCGCCGCCGGCACGCCTGCCAGGTCGCCGCGCCGGAAGGCGTCGCCGGCCGCGACCGCGTTGTCGGCGAACCCGTGCAGCTCCCAGAGCGGCATGTACGTTTTCACCGTCGCGTAGAAGGAGATCGTGCGACGGGCCATATCGATCGCCCGCGCCTCGTCGTCGTCGATCGCGCAGCAGACGGTCGGCAGGTAGTCGAAGCTCGAGCGCTCGCGGCCCGAGCGCCGCAACCCCTCCTCGATGGCCGGGACGACGACCTCATCGATCCAGCGCAGGCTCTGGATCGGGTGGCCGATCAGACCGTCGGCGACGTCGCCGGCCATCCGCGCCATCCCCGCCTGGACGGCGGCGGTGTAGATCGGCGGTGGCGTCTCGCGCGCCGGCGGGTGCGGTCGCACCCAGCCCTTGATGTCGATGTCGTAGTACTCACCCTCGTAGCGGATCGGCTCGCCGGCGCCAGCCTGGCGCATGATCAGCCGCGTCGCCTCGATCGCCTCGCGCAGGTGCGGCGCCGGCCGCCCGTAGTTGGCGTTGTGCCAGGTCTCGTTGAGGCGTTTGACCCCTGCCCCCATCCCCAGCCGGAAACGGCCACCGGACATCTCGTCGATGTCGAGGGCGGTGACGGCGTGGATGAAGGGGCTGCGGGTGAAGGCCCAGACGATCCCGGTGGCGACCCCGATCCGCTCGGTCTTGCCGGCCAGGTATGCCGCCTGGGTGACCGCGCTGCGGAACAGCTCCGGCGCCCAGACGCACTCGACCCCGGCCGCCTCGGACCGCAACGTCTCCGCCTCGAGCTCGGCGATCGAGGTGCCGATCGCGGCGACCGAGATCCGCTCGAGCGCCGCCGGAGCAGCCATCTTCAGACCGCCGCCGGAGGGGCGACGCCGGCGAAGATCGCTTTCGCCACCCGCTCGCGGTGCCAGCGGGAGTCGCCGTAGAGCGCCGCATTGGCGCGGCCCCGCTTGAGGAAGAAGTGGAGGTCGTGCTCCCAGGTAAAGCCGATCCCGCCGTGGACCTGGATCGAAGCATCGGGGACACGCCAGCCGGCGTCGGAGGCGTAGGCCTTGGCGCTGGCGGCGGCGCGGGGTAGCGACTGCGGCTCGGCGCCGGCAGCCCAGGCGGCGCCGTAGACGGCCGAGCGCGAGTTCTCGGTCTCCAGCAGCATCTGCGCGCAGCGGTGCGAGACCGCCTGGTAGGAACCGATCGGGCGGCCGAACTGCTGGCGGTCTTTGGCGTACTCGACGGCCATCTCGAGCGTCCGCTGGGCGACCCCGGTCGACTCGGCGGCGAGGGCGACGCAGCAGACGTCGAAGACCGGCTCCCAGTCGGCGCCGTGACCCGGCAGCGTCGCCTCCGGCCCGAGCTGCACGTTCTCGAAGCGGACCGAGGAGAGGCGGCGGGTCTGGTCGATCGAGGCTTCCGGCGTCACCGTCACCCCGGCGGCCGCGGCGTCGACCAGGTGGCGGCGGCCGTCGCCGGTCGCGACGAGGAAGAAGTCGGCGCCGGCCGCGTCGGGGACGAGCACCTTCTCGCCATCGAGGACGACGCCATCCCCGTCGGTCTTGGCCTCCATCCCATAGGCGCCCGGCGTCCCAGTCGAGCTGGCTTCGACGAAAGCCGTGGTGCCGCGGCGGGTGCCCTCGGCGAGCGGCCGCAGGTGGCTCTCCTTCTGTGCGTCGGAACCGCCGGCTGCCAGCGCCAGGCCGACCGCGGTGTTGGAGAAGAGCGGCGAGGGGGCGAGCGAATATCCCATCTCCTCGAAGAGGACCGCCAGCTCGACCGTCTCCAGACCCTGGCCGCCCCACTGCTCGGGCAGCGCCAGCCCCGGCCAGCCGAGCTCCGACATCTCGCGCCAGCCGGCCTCGTCGGTGCCGTCCTCGGAGGCGGCGATCTCGCGGATCCGCTCTGATTTGAACCGCGCCGCGAGGAACTCGCGCGCGGTATCGCGGATTGCCCGCTGCTCGTCGTTGAGATCGAAATACACGTCAGCGCATCCGCGGCAGGCCGAGCACCCGCTCGGCGATGATGTTTTTGAGGATGTCGGTGGTGCCGCCCTCGATCGAGTTGGCCCGCGAGCGCAGGAAGCCGTACTGCCAGGCGCCGTTGGCAACCGCGTGGTCGGCGCCGCGGGCGAGCGGCGCGTAGGCGCCCTCGATCTCCAACGCCAGCTCGGTCAGCCCCTGGTTGATGTCGGCCCACTGCCACTTGCCGAGCGAGCCCTCCGGCCCGGGGGTGCCCGACTGCATCGTCTTGGTCAGGCCGCGGTAGGCGTTGAGGCGCATCGTCTCCGCCTCGATCGAGAGCTGGGCGATCTTCTGGCGGAAGTAGGCGTCGTCGGCGGCCGAGCCGCCGCCCTCCTCGCGCACCTCCTGGGCCAGCCGCGCCAGCCGGCCGAGGCTGTTCTGGATCTGCGCGATCGCGCCGAAGGCGAGCCCGGCGCGCTCGTTCATCAGCGTCGTGATCGCCACCCCCCAGCCGTTGCCGACGCCGCCGACCACGTTCTCATCGGGGATCCGCGCCTCGTTGATGAAGACCTCGTTGAACTCGCCCTCGCCGGTGATCTGGACCAGCGGTTTCGCCTCCACGCCGTCCTGCTCCATGTCCATCAGGAAGTAGGTGAGGCCCTGGTGTTTGGGCGCGTCGGGGTCGGTGCGAGCGACGAGCATGCACCACTTCGCGTACTGGGCGAAGGTCGTCCAGACCTTCTGCCCGGTTACCACCCATTCGTCGCCGTCCTTGACCGCCCGCGTTTTCAGCGAGGCGAGGTCGGAGCCCGACTCGGGCTCGGAGAAGCCCTGGCACCAGATCTCCTCGGCGGTCAGGATCGGCTCCAGGTATCGCTCCTTCTGCTCCTCGGTGCCGTGGGCGATCACCACCGGTCCGCCCATCGCCAGCCCCAGCACGTTGGCCGGACTCGGCGCCTCCTGGGCGGCGGCCTCGCTGACGAAGATCGCCTGCTCGATCATCGTCGCGCCGCGGCCGCCGTACTCCTTCGGCCATGAGATCCCGGCCCAACCCGCGCCGTGCAGCTTGCGCTGCCACTCGCTGCGGAAGGCCATCACCTCGTCGAGGCTCCCTTCAGGCTCGGCGCCGGGGTTGTTGTCCAGCAGCCAGCCGCGAACCTCGTCGCGGAATTCCTCCTCCGATGGCGACAGCGTCAGGTCCATCGGCCGCCCAGCATATACGCCCCTGGCCAGCTGGCCAGGGGCGTCCTACGCATCTTTGTAGAGGGCTCCTGCCCGCTCGTTGCTCGACCCGGCGCCGCTAGCCTTCCGAGCCGCAGGTCTTCATCCCGTAGGCGCGCGCCTTCGAGCTGGCGTCGGCGAGTGGGTTCTCCCCTTCGGCCAGCTGTTCGGCACTCGCTTCGACGTCGTCGACGCTTTCCGCCAGCGCATCGGTGATTTCTTCGACCGCCTCTTCGTCGCCTGCGGGCGGCGTCAACGCGGCGATTTCTTCACCCTGCTTGCCGACGTTCGGCAGCACAACCGCTTCGTAGATTTCGACCTGCTGATCTTTGGTCGGTTCTTTTTCGAGCGCGATGTCGTTCTCTTCGGCGTATTCGGTGATTTCTTCGTTCATCACCGCGTTCTCATCGGCGCAGATTTTGTCCGCTTCCTTGATGAAGACCGCCTTCGTCGGCGCTGAGCCGCTCGCTTCGGTGCTTTCGCCACCGCTGCTGGTGTCGCCGCTACTGGTGCTGTCGTCGCCGCCTCCGCAGCCGGCAACCACAGCCGCGATCGCCAGGCAGACGAAGAGCACAGCCAATGCTCGCTTGGTCAAGACGTCTCCCCTTTTCGTGTTCTGGATGGTGGATTGAGAGCGGGGCAAGCTAGCGCCGCCGTCGGTCCCTACGCAGATCGGCGCTGGGCGGATCTAACTGAAGGTCCGGGCGCCGAGAATCAGCCGCTGACGGTGGCGGTGCCGGCGCCGGCCGACTCGACCACCCGCGATGCGAGGTGGCCGGGGACCTCTTCGTAGCGCTCGAACTCCATCGTGAACTCGGCCCGGCCGCCGCTGATCGAGCGCAGGTCGGGGGCGAAGTCGAGCACCTCGGCCATCGGCACCTCGGCCTTGACCTCGGTGGTCGAGCCCTTGGACTCCATCCCGAGGGGGCGGCCGCGGCGCGAGTTGAGGTCGCCGATCACATCGCCGACCACCTCGTCGGGGCAGCTGATGGTGAGCTTTACGATCGGCTCGAGCAGGGCCGGTTCGGCCTCTTCCATCGCCTGCTTGAAGGCCATCGCGCCGGCCAGTTTGAAGGCCATCTCCGAGGAGTCGGTGTCGTGGTGCTTGCCGTCGACGAGGCGGACGCGGACGTCCTTGATCGGGTAGCCGGCGACGGTGCCGTGCTGCATCGCTTCGACGACGCCTTTCTCGACCGCCGGGATGAAGCCGCCCGGGATCGCGGCGCCCTTGATCTTGTCGATGAACTCGAGGCCGCCGCCCTCTTCGCCGGGCTCGATCTCGATCGCGCAGTCGGCGAACTGGCCTTTGCCGCCGGTCTGCTTCTTGTAGCGGGCCTGGGCGGCGGCGGGGCGGCGGATCGTCTCCTGGTACGGGACGCGCGGCGGGTGCAGCTCGATCTCGGCACCGAAGCGGTCCTTCATCCGCGCCACCAGCACTTCGACGTGGACCTGGGTGAGGCCGGCGATGATCTGCTCGCCGGTCTGCGGGTCGCGGTGGACGTCGAGGGTCGGGTCCTCCTCGCTCAGCCGCCGCACCGCCGTCGCCGCCTTGTCCTCGTCGCCCTTCGATTTCGCCTCGTAGGAGAAGGCCATCACCGGCGCCGGTAGATCGAGCGGGCGGATCGAGAGCTCGCGCTGAGCGTCGCAGAGGACATCGCCGGCCCGGGTCTCCTTCAGCTTCGCGATCGCGCCGATGTCGCCAGCCCCGAGCTCGCTGACCGGCTTGATCTCCTTGCCGAGCGGCTGGCCGATCTGGCCCAGCCGCTCCTTCTGGTGGCGGGTGACGTTGACCGCCTGCGAGTCGGAGCGGATCGTGCCGCTGTAGACCCGGAAGATGTTGATCCGGCCGGTATAGGGGTCGGCGGTCGTCTTGAAGACGTAGGCGACCAGCGGCCCGTCCTCGTCGGGCTCGATCTCGATCGCCTCTCCCCCCTCGCCGATCGCCGCCAGCGCGCCGCGCATCTGCGGCGAGGGCAGGTCCTCGACCAGCGCCTCGAGCAGCCGATTGGTCCCGAGGTTCTTCGTCGCGACGCCGCAGGTGACCGGAAACAGATGGCCTTCGGTCACACCTCGCTTCAAAGCCGTGACGATCTCGGCGTGGTCGATCTCCTCGCCCTCGAGGTACCGCTCCATCAGCTCGTCGGAGTTCTCCGCCACCTCGTCCATCAGCTTCTCGCGGTACTCCTCGGCCTGCGGGCGCAGCTCGTCGGGGATCGGCACCCGTTCAGCGTTGCCGCGGCCACTGCCCTCGTAGACGTAGGCCTCCATATCGATCAGGTCGACCACCCCGCGCACCTCTTGCTCGGCGCCGATCGGGATCTCGGTGGCGACGACGTGCGGCCCGAACGCCGCCTTCAACGAGTCGAGCGCAGCGAAGAAGTCGGCCCGCTCCCGGTCGAGCATGTTGACGAAGACGAGCCGCGCCAGCCCCTCTTCGTCGGCCCGCCGCCAGAGCCGCTCGGTCTGCACCTCGACCCCGGCGGTCGCGTTGACGACGACCACCGCCGAGTCGGCGACTCGCAGCGCCGCCGCCGCATCGGCGACGAAGCTCGGCTCGCCGGGGGTGTCGATCAGGTTGATCTCGCGGTCGTCGTAGCCGAAGCAGGAGACGCAGGCATTGATCGAGCAGCCGCGCTGCTGCTCGTCCCCCTCGTGGTCGGAGACCGTCGAGCCGTCCTCGACGCTGCCGAGCCGGTTGATCGCACCAGCCTCGAACAGCATCGCCTCGTGCAACGAGGTCTTCCCGCTTCCCCGATGGCCGACGAGCGCCACGTTGCGGATGCGATCTGCAGCCTTGTGCGGCACGCTACGAAACTACACAAGAGGGACCGGCGAGTCCATGCCGAACTTGACCGCGATGTCGGTGTCCCGTCCGTCCCGCGCCGTGTCCTTTGCCCTGCTCGCCACCGTGCTCGCCCTTGGCCTGCCGGCGGCCTCACCAAGACCGCGGGCGGCCGGGTCGAGATCAGCGTCCCGGTGACCTACACGAGCACCCGCGCTGGAGCACAGCCCGCCTCCGCGAGGCGACGACCCTCCGGTTCCCGGTCCCTGCCGGTCACTAGTCTGCGCCGCATGGCGACCGCCGCTCCCCGCCAGCCCGACGGCTCGATCCAGACCGTCTCCGGCCGCTGGATCGACCCGCTGGCGCCCGACCCGGCGAGCATCGACATCGACGACATCGCCCAGGCGCTCGCCAACCAGTGCCGCTTCGGCGGGCACTCGCGGGCCTTCTACTCGGTCGCCCAGCACTCGACGATCGTCAGCGATGTCTGCGCCGAGCGCGGCGCCGGCGCGGCCGAGGCGCTGGCGGCGCTGATGCACGACGCCGGCGAGGCCTACCTGGTCGACCTCCCCCACCCTCTAAAGCACCGCAGCGACCTCGGCCCGCCCTACCGCGAGGCGGAGAAGCTGCTCGAGGCGGCGATTCGCGAGCGCTTCGACCTCGTCCCGCAGCCGGCGGAGATGAAGCCGATCGACCGCTCGCTGCTGGCCGCCGAGCGCCGCATCTTCGCCGCGATGAACGACCCCTGGCCCGAGCTCGAGGGCTTCGATCCGCTCGAGATCGAGATCGAGCCGTGGGACCCGCCGCGGGCGAAGCGCGAGTTCCTCGAGCGCTTCGAGCGACTCGACGCGGCGCGCCGCTAGACCGGCTGGCGAGGCGGCAGCCGGTCGGCGGCGAGCAGCTCGTGGACGAGCCGGACCGCGACCGAGCCCTCGCCGACCGCGGCGGCGACGCGGTTCATCGAGCCGTGGCGGATGTCGCCCGCCGCGAAGACTCCGGGGATGCTGGTCTCGAGCGAGAGCGGCTCACGCTCGAGCGGCCAGGCCCCGTCCTCGCGGAGGTCGCCGCCGGTGCGCAGGAAGCCGCCGGCATCGCGCGCCAGCTCGGGCGGCAGCCACTCGGTTTTCGGCCGGGCGCCGATCATCAGGAAGAGCGCTTCCGCCGCGACCGTCTCCGCCTCGCCGCCGTCGCGCGGTCGCAGCATCAGCTCCTGCAGCGCATCCCCGCCGCGGCCGCCGACCACCTCGGTCCCGAGCCGGACCTCGATGTTCGTGGTCCCCTCGACCTGCTGCACCAGGTAGTGCGACATCCCCGCCTCGAGCGAGTCGGCGCGTACGACAAGCGTGACGTTGCGTGCGTATTCCGCCAGGTGCAGCGCCGCCTGCCCGGCCGAGTTGGCGCCGCCGACTACGTACACCTCGCGGTCGACCATCGCCGGCGCCTCCGAGGCGGGCCCGCCGTAGTAGACGCCGGCGCCAACCAGCGCTTCCAGCTCGGGCACTTCGAGGCGGCGGTAGGCGGCGCCCGCCGCCAGGATCACCGCCGGGGCGCTGACCTCGCCGCCGTCGGTGAGCGCGAGGTGGAGGCGGTCGCCGTCGCGCCGCAGCGAGGTCGCGCTGTGCATGAAGGCGAACTTGGCGCCGAGCAGCCAGGCCTGCTCGTATGCCTGTTCGGCCAGTCGCCGCCCGCTGACCCCGCGCGGGAAGCCGAGGTAGTTGCGGATCAGCGAGCTCGAGGTCGCCTGGCCGCCGATCCCGCCTTCGTCGACGACCAGCGTCCGCAGCCCCTCGGAGGCGCCGTAGACCGCCGCCGAGAGACCCGCCGGCCCGGCGCCGATGATGATCAGGTCGAACTCGCGCAGCTGCGGGTCGACGGTGGCGCCGGTCGCCGCCGCCAGTTCGATGTTGCTCGGGTCGGCGAGGGCGGTGCCGTCGGGGAAGACGACCAGCGGCAGCGCCCCGTCCGCGCCCGAGTTGGCGACCAGCTCTTGCCCCTGCGGCGAGTTGGCGAGGCAGAAGGCGTGCGGGACCGCGCAGCGCCCGAGCACCTCGCGCAGCTCGTAGGCGCGGCCCGACCACGATTCGCCGACGACCTGGACCGTCTGCGGCGAGATCCGCCGCGCGTGCCCCCACTCGAAAAGGAAGGTCGAGACGGCCTGGTGGAAGAGCTCGTCGGGCGAGCTCGCGGGGCGGACCAGGAAGTACTCGATCTGGCGCCGCGCCATCGCCTGGAAGAGCGCCCCACCGGTGCGGCCGTCGCCCCAAGCCATCCACTCGATCAAGAGCGCCCGCTGCGCCTGCGGATAGATGCCACGCACCTTCTCGAGCAGTTCGCTGCCGGCCATCGCCCGCATCCACTGGGCGGCGATCACCAGCGCCACCTCCTCGCCCACCTCGGCCAACGCCCGCAGTTCGGTCAGCGCCAGCTCGGGCGACTGGGCGCTGACGACGCGGTAGCTGCGGCCGTAGCGGTCGTCGAGCTCGCGCTCGAGCAGGCGCAGCGAGGACTCGTCTTCGTCGACGACGAACAGCACGGGGACGGGCACAGTCGGAAAGTACCGTCCCCGCGCTGGTTCGTCATCCCCAAAATCAGCCGGTGATGCCGTGGACCACCGGGTAGTAGCCGCTGGCGTGACCGCTCACCTTCGGGTGGTAGCTCTCGCCAACCGGGTTGGAGAGGCCGTTGATCCACTCCGTCGAGATGCGACTCCACTTCTTCATGATGCTCTCCTCCCGAGAGTCGCCGGGCCCCGGCCTGCCGCCCTTCGCCTGGCCGGACGGCTGGCCGGACGACGGGCTGGCGGCGATGCGGGCCGGCGTCTGGGCCGAAGAACAGGACGGGCTCGACCGCTTCGCCCGCGCCGTCTTCGAGCACGAGTTCGGCCGCGGCGAGGACATCTCCGGAGTGCCTGCGCTCGCCGCGATTGCCGCCAAGGTCGGCCTGCCGGACGAGGAGCTGGAGGCGGCGGTCGCCTCGCCGCCGGTCAAGGCGCGGCTGCGCGAGTTGACCGACAAGGCCTGGGAGCGCGGCGTCCGCGGCATCCCGACCATCGCCGTCGGCGAGACCCTGATCTACGGCGACGACCAGCTCGAGCAGGTGCCGCTCCTGGAGTCGACGTAGCGCCTTACGATGGGGCAGCGATGAACCGGGCCAGGCGAATGGTTCAGCTCCTCCCCGTGCTGCTGGCGCTGCTGATCGCCAGCCCGGCCGGCGGGCAGGGCGGCGGAGGAGGGGCTTCGAAAGACCCCTATTGGCTCGGGCCCTACTTCGCCGGGATGCGGGTGACCGACGAACAGAGCTTCCGCGGCGCCACGATCTTCTACGGCGACTGCGAACTGCCCGAAGGCGAGGGTGGCTGCGCGCTGCCCGCCCAGGTCCAGACCACGACCAGCTGCGCCCGCAACCCGATCGGGCTCGACAGCCACCCCTACCGGGTCTTCCGTCTCCGTGGCGGCGGGCTCGCCGCCCAGTACGACACGGGTTGGGTCGACGTCGGGACCGGCAACCGGACGGCGACCATCTTCAGCGAACCCGTCCTTTCGAGCGCCGCGCTGCGCGAACTCCGCCGCCGCTCGCAGCCGACCCCGGAGCCACTGCCACCGCCGGTCTACCCGATCGTCGTGTTGCGCGAGCTGAAGCGGGTAACCGCGGCCGCCGACCGAGTCCACGGCGTCCCGGCGATCGCCAAGGCGACCGGCCTCGCGCCGCTCGACGTGCGGCTGCGGTTGCGGATCGCCGACCTGCTCGGGCCGAAGGCACTCGCCGGCGTGCCGGTGCCGACGATGTCGGTCGCCACGGTCGAGCGGCTGCGGCAAATGGCCTTTGCCGTGGACGAACTGGGCCTGGCCGAGACAGCCGCCAAGGAAGACCTGAAGCCGGCGCAGGTGCTGGCCCAGATCCGCCGCGTTCGCGGCCTCACCGGCGACTGCTAACCGAACTGGTACTCGGGGATGAGCAGGGCACGGAAGCCCGGTGCGCCGGTGTCGATCGGATCGGCTCCAAGCAGCGGCACCTGGATCGTGCTGCGCCAGCGGCCGCGGTGGCTGGGGAGCGTTTCGAAGGTCGCTTCACCACTGAACGGGCTCGGTGGGTGCAGGGTTGCCGTACCGGCGGCGCGGTCGAACTCGAAGGCCGAGGCTGGCGCGCGGGCTTCGACGCCGCGGACGATCTCCATCCCTTCTCGATTTTCGACCTGGTAGCCGATGAAGATGCTTTTCGCCCCGCCACGGTGGTGGTGGACGCCGGCGGCGAAGTAGCAGGAGCAGGCGCGGGTGCCGGCCGACAGCGTCGCCGCACCGGCTTCGCCCGCGTCTCGGCGCCCGCTCGCAGCGGCCGCCGCGAGGGGGAGCGGCGAGTAGGGGTCAGCCGCTTCGACTTCGGGGCACTTCCAGGGCGGGATCACGCTCATGGAGCCGGTCGCCGGCCCTTCGAGACGAACGTAATCGCGCTCGCCGGTGAAATCGACGGTGCCACTGAAAACGCCTTCACGGACGGTCCGCGGCGCGCCCGTGCACCCCTTCCCCGGCTTGGTCGAGCCGAGCGTCGTGGTCGGCGTGAAGGCGACGTCGATCGTGCCGAGGCTGCCGAACCGCACCTTCAGCCCCGCCGGGGTCGCTTCGCCAGGCACTTCGTACTTGACGATTTCGCCCTGGCGCCGGATTTCCAGCGTCATCGTCCCGTCGAGGGAGTTTTCGAGATGCGCGCGGAGGTCGTTGTTCGTCTTCAGGTCGAGTTCGACCCGGACGACGGTTCGTTGTTCCGGGTCAGCACCGGACACCAACGGGGCGGAAAACGCCGCCGTGGAAGCGACGATCGCGATTGCCGCAAGAAAGGCCGAGTAGCACCGCACGGGCGCAGGATATGGCTCGGAGCGACTAACCGACGCGCAGTTTGCGCCGCGCCCGCCCGAAGCGGTGGTCGCGGAGGATGCGGCGGGCGGCGTTGTGGCCGGAGGCGGCCATCACCCCGCCGCCGGGATGGGTGCCGGCGCCGCAGAGGTAGAGGCCGTGGACCGGCGTCGAGTATCCGGAGAGGAGCGGCGAGGGTCGCATGAAGGCCATCTGGTCGAGGCCCTGCTCGCCCTGGAAGATCGAGCCGCCGGTGAGGCCGAAGATCCGCTCGATGTCCGGCGGCGCGAGGACCTCGCGCTCGACGATCGCGTCGGGGACGTTGGGCGCGTAGCGGGCGAGGTGCTCGATGCAGGCGTCGGCGTAGCGCTCGCGCGCGCCCTCCGGCCAACCCTCCTCGCTCGGCGGCCCGTACTGGGTGAACATCGTCATCACCCAAGTGCCGTCGTCGGTCAGGCTCGAGTCGATCGCCGAGGGCAGCTCGCACTCGACGTAGGGGTGCTCGGCCGGGCGCCCGCCGAGCGCGTCCTGCCACGCCCGCTCC
>Ga0070667_100001973_pt1 | contig 18196 bp, 16 predicted proteins | sample KBSS33metaG_FD_64659 | JGI IMG/M metagenome (GOLD analysis project Ga0070667, IMG submission 64659) | Switchgrass rhizosphere microbial communities from Kellogg Biological Station, Michigan, USA - KBS S3-3 metaG | ecosystem: Host-associated > Plants > Roots > Rhizosphere > Soil ... | reverse complement strand
ACGTCGTCGGCATGGTGCGCGACGACGCCCAGGTTGTGCGTGATGAACAGGATGCTCATGCCCGTCTCGGCCTGCAGGCGCCGCATCAGCGTCAGGATCTGCGCCTGGATCGTCACGTCGAGCGCGGTGGTGGGCTCGTCGGCGATCAGCAGTGTCGGGTCGCAGGCCATGGCCAGCGCGATCATCACGCGCTGGCGCATGCCGCCCGACAACTGGTGCGGATACTCGTCCTGGCGCTGCCGGGCGGCCGGGATCTCGACCAGCTCGAGCATGCGCAGCGCCTGCGCGCGCGCCGCCGTGCGGTCCAGGCGCTTGTGCAGACGCAAGGATTCGGCGATCTGCTCGCCGACCGTGAACACCGGGTTCAGGCTCGTCATCGGCTCCTGGAAGATCATCGCCACCTCGTTGCCGCGCAGTGCGCGCATGCGCGGCTCGGGCAGCGTGAGCAGGTCGACGGTCTGGCCGGCGCGGTCGACGAACAAGGCCTGGCCGCTGACCTGCGTGCGTGTGGTGCGCGGCAGCAGCCGCATCAACGTCAGGCTGGTCACCGACTTGCCCGAGCCGGACTCGCCGACGATGGCCGTCGTGCGGCCGGCGCGGATGGCGAAGCTGACCTCGGCCACCGCGCGCACCGGCCCTTCGTCGGTGTCGAAGGACGTGCTGAGCTGGCAAACGTCGAGGCGGTTCACATCGACTTCCGCAGGCGCGGATCCAGCAGGTCGCGGATGCCGTCGCCGAGCAGTTGCAGCGACAGCGCTGTGAAGACGATCGCCAGCCCCGGAAACAGCACGATCCACAGCGCCTGGTGCGCGTACTGCTGGCTGCCGGCCACCATCGTGCCCCAGGTCGGGATCTCCGGCGGCACGCCCACGCCGAGGAAGGACAGCGCCGCTTCGGCCAGGATCGCGTAGGCAAAGATGAACGACGACTGCACCAGGATCGGCGACATCAGGTTGGGCAGCAGGTGGTGCGTCAGGATGCGCGTGGTGGGCACGCCGACCGCCCGCGCCGCCTCGACGAACAGCAGCTCTCGCACCACCAGCGTGGATGCGCGCACGACACGCGCGACGCGCGGCGTGTACACCAGCACCAGCGCCAGCACCACGTTGAGCATCGAGGGCCCGAGGATGCCCACCAGCGCGATCGCCAGCAGGATGTCGGGGAACGACATCATCGCGTCGACCACGCGCATCACCGGCGCGTCCAGACGCCGGAAGAACCCGGCCACCAGGCCGAGCAGCGTGCCGGCCAGCACCGACCCGAGTGCAGTAAGCAGCGCGATCGACAGCGAGTAGCGGCCGCCGAAGGCGATGCGTGCGAACAGATCGCGCCCGAGCTCGTCGGTGCCCAGCAAATGGGCCGTCGAAGGGCCGTGCAGGCGCTGCGACACCGCGGTCTCGTTCGGGTCCAGGCCGCTCAGTGGCCCGGCCAGCAGCGACACCAGCACCACCAGCGCGAGCGCGATGGCCGCAGCCAGCACGATGCGGCGCCGGAACAGCTTGCGAAGGATGAGCGGCATGGCGGGCAGGCGCATCGCTCAGACCTTCACGCGCGGGTCGACCGCGGTGTAGAGCAGGTCGATGCCGAAATTGATCAGCACGTAGATCGCCGCTACCACCAGCAGCGCGCCCTGGATCACCGGGTAGTCGCGCCGCGTGACTGCGCTGACCACCAGGTTGCCGACGCCGGGCAGCCCGAACACCGTCTCGGTCACGACCGCGCCGCCGATCATCAGCGCCACCGTCAGCCCGATCACCGTGACGATGGGCACCAGCGCGTTGCGCAGCGCGTGCTTGAGCACGATCGTGGGTTCGCCGAGGCCCTTGGCGCGTGCGGTGCGCACGTAGTCCTCGCCCAGCACATCGAGCATCGAGGCGCGCGTGAAGCGGATGATCAACGCCGAGTTCAGCACGCCCAGCACCGTGGCCGGCAGTACCAGCGTGTGCAGGCGTGCCGCCAGCGAGGCGCCCGGTTCGCCATAGCCCGACACCGGGAACCAGCCCAGGTCAACGGCGAAGATCTGCATCAACACGAGGCCGAACCAGAAGCTCGGCACGCTGGCGCCCAGCATCGCGAAGCCGGTGAAGGCCTGGTCGATCCACGCGCCGCGGTAGACCGCCGAGACGATGCCGCAGGGCACGCCGATGCCTGCGGCGATCGCGACGGCCAACAGCGACAGCAGCGTGGTGGGCTCGGCGCGCTCCCAGAGCGCCTGCGTCACCGGCCGCTGCAGGAAGATCGATTCGCCGAGGTTGCCGTGCGCCAGTTCGCGCAGCCACAACGCGAACTGCACGGGCAGCGGCCGGTCCAGCCCATAGACCTTCTGCACGCGGGCGATGTCCGCGGCCGTCGCCTGGTCGCCCAGCAGGACCGCGATCGGGTCGCCCGGCGCGGCGCGCGTGAGCACGAACACGAACACCGCCACGATGGACATGACCAGCAGCATGCCGCCCAGGCGGGCCAGCAGGTAACGCGCCATCTGTCGGGGACCTCGGCGCTCAGCTCTTCAGGCTGGTGTTCCAGAAGAACGGATAGGTGAACGGCGTGTAGCCCTGCAGCGCCGGCGAGCGCGCCGACAGGCTGGCGAACTTGCCGACCTGGATGTAGGGCACCTCATCGTAGACCACCTGCTGCACCTTGGCCCACAGCGGGCCGCGCTTGGCCGGGTCGGGCTCCTGGTTGAGCGCGGCCAGTGCCGCCTGCTTGGCCGGCGAGGCCCACCACCCCGGCGCACCGTCGCCGAGTTGCGGCGGCGACAGCATCGGCTCCGGGAACAGCCCTGAATGGGTGATGTAGATGTCCCACAGCTTGGGGTCGGCTCGGCGCTGCAGCAGCGTGGCCCACTCCACCACGTTCAGCTCGGCCTTGAAGCCGGCACGCTTCAACTGCTCGGCCATGATCAGCGCCATGTTGTAGTGGAAGTCGTACTGGCGGCTGGTGAGGATGCGCACCGGCTCGCCCTTGTAGCCGGCCTGCTCGGCCTGCGTCTTGGCCTTCTTCGGATCGCGTTCGTTGTAGGCCGCGGTGCCGGCCGCGGAATAGAACGGCGTGCCCTTCGGGAAGTGGTTGCCCTCGGCGATGAAGAAGCGCGTATCGCCGAAGCCGGCCGCCAGCATCTCGCCCTCGCCGATCGCCGTCTGCACCGCCCTGCGCACGGCCACCGGCGCCATCGAGCCTTCCTTGGTGTTGAACACCAGGTACGGGAAGCCGAACGACGGCGTCATGATCGGCACCACCTTGCCGACGGCCTTCTCGAGTCGGGCCGACGCCTCGATCGGCAGCAGGTCGGCGTAATGGAACTGGCCAGCCAGCGCGCCCTCGACGCGCGTGTTGGCGTTGGGCACCGGCACGAAGCGCAGCTCGTCGACGACGGCCACGCGCTTGCCGCCGTAGCCGCTGGCGGCCTCGGTGCGGGCGGCATAGCCGTCGAAGCGCGTCAGCAGCACGTACTGGTCTGGCTTGCGCTCCTTGAACTTGTACGGTCCCGTGCCGACGTACTCGCGCAGCGGCTGCGCCAGCGTCTCCTTCGCCATGATCGCGGCCATGCCCGAGGCCATCGCGAGCTGGGACAGCAAGGGCGCATAGGCGTTCTTCAGGCTGATCTCGACGTTCTGCGGGTCCTTGGCCGCGATGTCGGTCACCTGCGCGGCCACCGACTTGCCGCGCGGCGAGACGTCCATCCAGCGCTTCAGGCTGGCCACCACGTCGTCGGCATTGAGGTCGCGCCCGCTGTGCAGCTTGACGCCCTTGCGCAAGGTGATGCCGTAGCGCTTGCCGTCGGCGGAGATCTTCGGCATCGATTCGGCCAGCATCGGCACCAGCGACGCCTTGGCGTCGAATGTGAACAGCGGCTCGTAGACGTGCTGCATGATGATGCAGACCAGGTCGGCCGGCGTGGACTGGATGTCCAGCGTCGGCGGCTCGGCCACCATGGCCAGGTTCAGCGCCGATCCTCCGGACTGCGCCGCGGCCGACCCGACGCTGGCGCCGGCTCCCAGCGCCAGCATCGAAGACAGGACGGTGCGGCGGTCGATGCGAAGGTCGCTGGTCATGGCAGACTCCTCTGTGAAGGAAATTTTCAGAATCAACAGAGTATTCGGCGTTGATGCGCTCTGTTTTCAGGTCAAACCCCAACATACCCGCACATTTCTGAAAATAGATTTCACGCTACATCGTGACCCCCAAGGAGACTCATCATGGCCCTGCAGTACCTCGGCAACCCGCCTCAAGCGTCCGACCATCAGGGGCGGCCGTTTTCGCCCGCCGTGCGCGCGGGCGACTTCGTGTACGTCTCGGGGCAGGTGCCGGCCGACCCGCAAGGCGAGATCGTCGTCGGCGGCATCGAGGCGCAGACGCGTCAGGTGATGGCCAACCTCCAGGCCGCATTGGCACTGGCCGGGGCCACCTTCGACGATGTTTGCAAGTGCACGTGCTGGCTGGCCGACGCACGCGACTTCGGTGCCTTCAACCGCGTCTACATGAGCTACTTTCCCAAAAGTCGGCCGGCACGCTCGACCACCGAGGCGCGCCTCATGGTGGATGCCAAGGTCGAGGTCGACGTGATCGCCTACAAGCCGATTGCCTAGTGGCGCATCAAGACGTCGCCGCGATCGAACTTCGCAGCGGCCGACTCCACGCGAGCAAGCTGGTCAAACCCGATCTGTGCCGGCACACAACGGTCTGCAGATTGGGATTGCGCAGCTTCAGGCCCATGATGGTCGGCACGGTGCCGCCAGTTTGATCCGCATCCATTCGAATGACCGGTCTGCGTCGCTGAACTGAGGGACTGCTTGTGGCCGCGAGTTCCAGTTCGCGACTGGGCCGACAGCCGACCTTGGTCCGACGAGGCCGCGCATCGAAAGTTAGCTTCCTGGCGCGACCCGGTACTCACGCAGGCGGCTACGAGCCGACGTTCTCGAGCGTCCGCTACGTCGTCGGGCCATGAAGGAGGCCCCGTCGCCGGCAAGAATTGACCGACCTCAAGGCATGCCGGGCCGCTTGCTGCGAGTATGCAGGCCGCGTGCTGCTTCTCCACGACCCGCTTCGCGCCACTCGATGACGACCAGCCCGCTGTATCAACTGATCCTGCTGCTGTGGCTGTGTTGCAGCGGTGCCGCGGCGGCGGAGGATTCGCCATGGTTCGAAGGCGCCCGCCCCACCGCGCAGGCACACCAGGCGGTGGCATTGCTGGCGCAGGCACGCAGCCACGGACTCGAACCTGAAGACTATCAGACCCCGACGCTGCAACGGGCACTGTCGCAGGCCGCCCAGAGCCAGCCGCCAGGGCCTGCCGAGGCCGCGCATCTTGCGCGATCGTTGCAGGATTCAATGCTGCACTATCTCGCCGATCTGCACCGCGGCCGCATCGACCCGGCCGCGATTCACGCGCACTTCAAGGCGTCGCACCGCGACGCCTTCGATGCCGCGGCCGTCCTGCAGGCCGCGCTGAGTTCGCATCGGCTGGGGGAGGCCGTGCGCGATGCCGCACCTTCATTGCCGCAGTACGGGCATTTGCGCGAGGCCCTGGCGTTCTACCGCGGCTTGGGCGACCACGCGGCTTGGCAGCAGCCGCTGCCGTCCCTGGCAGCCGGGCGGCGCAGCCGCACAGCCAAGCTCGAGCCCGGTCAGGACTACGCCGGTCTCGCGCTCCTCGAGCAACGTCTGCAAGCGCTGGGCGACCTGCCGGCGCAGTCCGCCGTTCCAGCGCACTACGAGGGTCCGCTCGTCGCCGCGGTGACGGCGTTCCAGGAACGGCACGGCCTGGCGGCCGACGGCGTGATCGGCAAGGCGACGCTGGACCAGTTGCAGGTTGGCCCCTCGGCCCGCGCGCGGCAGATCGAACTGGCACTCGAGCGGCTGCGCTGGACGCCGCTGATGCAGGGCCCGCGCATGATCGTCGTGAACATCCCGGAGTTTGTGCTGCGTGCCTACGAGGTCGAGAACGGCCGCATCCAGGTGCGGCAGGAGATGAAGGTCATCGTCGGCAAAGCGCTGGACACGCGCACGCCGCTGTTCAGCGAAGTCATGCGCTTTGTCGAATTCAGCCCCTACTGGAACGTGCCGCGTTCGATCGCGCGCGGCGAGATCGTGCCCAGGCTGCGTCGCGATCCGGGTTACTTCGCCCGCGAAGGTTTCGAGTTCGTCAGCGCCGACGGCCGCGTGGACACGACGCTGTCGGGTGCGCAACTCAGTGCGGTCGTCGCCGGACAGTCCCGCATCCGCCAGCGCCCGGGCAAGGCCAACGCGCTCGGCGATATCAAGTTCGTCTTTCCCAACCGCGACAGCATCTACCTGCACCACACGCCCGCCACGGCGCTGTTCGCACGCGATCGGCGCGACTTCAGCCACGGCTGCATCCGCATCGAGCAGCCCGTGGCGCTCGCGAATTTCGTGCTGCAAGGCATGCCGCAGTGGAACGAAGCGCGCATCCGCCAGGCCATGGGCCAAGGGCAATCCTCGACGCTGCCGCTAGCCGAGCCGATTCCGGTGTTGGTTGCCTATGGAACCACGCTGGTAAAAGCCGGTCGTCCGTACTTTTTCGAGGACATTTATGGTCTCGACCGGGTGCTCGATGCCGCCTTGCAGGAGCACACTAGAGAGTTGGCGGCCAGCGCCGCTCGCTGATGAGTACATCATGACCTTGTTGCACGCCTTGCATGCCTCGCACCGTCGCCGTTTCCTGCGCGAGGGGGCGCGCCTGGCCGTACTCGGGCTGCCGGCGCTGGCGAAGCCGGCGCTGGCCATGGTGTCTGGCCCGCGCACCTTGAGCATGCTTCACACGCACACGCTGGAATCGATCGACCTCGTGTATGCCGTCGGTGAGCAGTACGTGCCGGAAGCACTCGGCGCGTTGAATCGCTTCCTGCGCGATCACTACACTGGCGACGTCGGGCGCATCGATCCGCAGCTCTTCGAGTTGCTGCATCACTTACAGACGACCGTCGGCAGTTCGCGGCCCTTCGAGGTCATCTCGGGTTACCGTTGCCCGACCACGAACGACCGTTTGCGCCAGACGCGCGGCGGCGGTGTCGCGTCGCACAGCCTGCACATGGAAGGTCGCGCGATCGACGTGCGCCTGCCCGGGGTGCCGCTCGCCACGTTGCGCGAGGCCGCGCTGTCGCTGCGCGCGGGCGGGGTTGGCTTCTATCCGCACGAGCAATTCGTGCACGTCGACAACGGCCGCATCCGCAGTTGGTGAGACCACGTCCGCGGCGCGACCGCGTGACGATGCTTTACTTGAAGAAGCACGCCTGAGCACCCACTGCTGCAGGACTTCCTTCGGGGCCTCGGTACAAGTTCGACCGGCCGCTTCAGGGCGACGAGTTCGAGGCAGCGGCTGTCGCTGTTGGGTCGATAGCCGAGATTGCGCATCCGACTCACGCCGGACTGAGATTACGCAGCGCTAGCCTTTACTCGCCGTCCTCCTGAGGTGCCGGGGGGATCACTGGCTTCGCGCTGATCGAGCGTGGCGCCCGGCCCGAGGGGGCGAACAGCTGGTCGAGGAGTTCACTCGGTATGGTGTCCGCCTCGTCGTCCTCGATGATGTCGGCGCCACGCAAAAGGTCGAACGACGAAACCACCCAGCCACCGCCGTTGACTTCAGGAGGCATGTGTTGGGCGCCTCTGGAGAGATCGATCCATTCCCCCATCGGAGCGCGCTCGCTGATGCGCCATACGCATGCTCCGTGTACCTGCTGGGTCTTGACCGTCGCCATCGCACCTCCTGTGGCAGTACGCAATGTATTGATCATCCAAGCAGGTTGGACATCCCTCGGTCCAGGGGGTCAGCGTGGCGCCATGCAGGAGTTTTCGGTGCGGCGAGCTTCACGCCGCGGTTGGGGTTCTGTTGACCGGTTGTCGTTCACGCTGGTCGCTTCGCGTGCCGACCACTCAGCGAACGCGGCGCCCATCTTCGCGCTGACCTGCCGTCAGGGCCATCGGATGCTCGAGGTCGGCCAATAGGAGCACCCGTTTGCGGATAGGGTAGCTGGATCAGACACGAAGAGTTACATTTATCAAGCGTCAAGGGCCTCCAGCGGGCGCACAGCCCTTCAGACAAGTAGGAGCGCACACACCGTGGTGGGACACCTGCTCTTCGTCCTCCTGCACCTCCTTGCGCTCGTGTTTGGGGTCTTCTGGCTGGTCTTCACAATCCCTCTGCACTTGATCTACGGTGCGATATCGAGCCGAAAACCCCGGTAGTGGTCGATCCGAATGGGCCAAACTGAATCGCCTGAGAGGCTGTCGTCCTGAGGGTCGGGCTGAATCCAGGTGTACGGCACTGCATCTCACAGGAGTGCACGATGACGTTCAAAGCCCAGCAACCACAGCGAAGGCGCGTATGGCGCATCAGCGAGCGCGCGTCGATGGCCGCGTGGGTCGATCCTGTGAAGGAGGCCGACAAGGTGCCCCCGCCGGAGTTGCCCGAAGTCAGTTCGGGAAGCAGGCTCGATTCGTCGTTCGACCTCTTGAATGGCACCGACATCATCGAAGACACCGACGCGGACACGATACCGGCTGACCTATTGGACGAGCTCTTCTCACCGACCAAGAAGGGTTGACGGCAGCGCGCTGACCCTAGCCCCGCGCACCGGTGGCGCTACGATGGAGCATGCCTCGCCCCGGCAAGCCTTCCCCAGTCATCACGCCGCGTGACGCTTGGACGAACGACTTCATCGTCGCTGTCCAGGCCGCGAGCGATCTGCGCGACGGCAAAGTCCTGCGAGCGATCGCGGTGCAGCAGTTCAACGAGCACGGCGCGGCGATGACTGGCCAGTCCGCGGCCGCGGACTGGCTCTCGCGCCGAGGCGTAGGCTCACAGTGTCGACCAGGCGCCTCCGAACGTCGGAATCGCTAGGTCATCATCTCTCGATCTTGATGGTGGGCGGGCACGTGGCGTCCTTTGCGCGGATCTTCTCGACCTCATGGTCGCCACGGACGTCGCTGTACCGATACGTGCATATCGTGTTCGGCATCCCAGTCATCGAAGAACCCGGTCGCGAACCGACCAACTTGGCGGTGACGGGCTCCTTTGCCATGCACGCCGTGACCGCTAGAACTGCTATCGCAATCGCGAGATGAGACTTCATCAGTCGTTCCCTTTGGAGCGGCACCCGCCGCCCAAGTATAGGAACGATCCGGTTGGACCGCAGCGTGGCTCGCGTGTCGAGGCCGGTCACCGGCCTGCTCTGTCGGCCACCTACAGCCTGCTGTTGAGGAACGTCAAGCTTCCTCTCCTTTCGGGGACGCAGAATGACAGCTCCAAGCTCCATACGGCTTCTTACGACTCGGCTTGTCCATGAATGCGACATCTAGGAAGTCCCTTGTCGTCATCCTTGCGCCCCTTGCACTGGCAGCAGCGGCCGCCACCATTTACAAGTGGGTCGATGAAGGCGGCGTGACGCACTATTCGACGGTAGCCCCTACGGGTCGAAAGGCCGTGGAGATCAAGGCCGAGGATCCGCCATCGATTCCCACCGCAAGTGGCAGCCGACCCGCTCAGAAGACTCCACAAGAAGTCCTGGAGGAATATCGAAAGAGCCGCATCGAAAGAGAAGATGCGCAGCGGCGAGTGGAGGCCGAAGAGGCCAAAGCCCGTGCGAATGTCATTGCCAGAAAGGAACGATGCATCCTCGCGCGTCAGAACTCATACACCCTTCAACAGCAACGGCCAGTATTCAAGCTGAACGAAAAGGGCGAACAAGTGTTCGTGGACGACAGGGCTCGCGCGGCTGAACTTGAACGCCTAGCCGAAGAAATCAAACGATTCTGCGAACCCTAGCAATGCAAGCGCTGTCTTCGTCAACGCCTTCCAAGAGTGCTACCCAAACCTTCGAGCGGACTGGCCTTCGGTCAGCCACTTACCTCAAACGCTAGGTCCCACAGAGTGAGGCCCATGATCACCAGTGCTCGCATTCTGGCTGCTTCTATGCTGGCGCCGCTCGTCTTTACCGTGCCTTGGTTCGTGTTTGGTTACTTTGTGTGGACATTCGTGGGCCCCGACATGCCGTCTATGCGTGCGATCGATCCAGTTGATGCTGTAGGTAAATCAGCCCTGTATCTCCACGTTGGATTGGTCCTTTGCAGCGCCTTCGTCGCATTTGCGCTGCGAGCATGCAAAGCGCTCAGTCGTCGCGCCTTGGTCGTTGTGGCAGCCGCTCTCGCCTGCGTAGTGGGAGTCTGGTTGTCGTGCGATTGGGAGTCTGGCTGCACGCTTGTCGAAGCCATTCCGCAATTCCTCCTCCAGTCCCTGATTTCGTTTGCAATTTTTGGCGGCGTGTTCGTTGCTTGGTGGCGTCTGGCATCTGTCCGCACTCGCACGGAGGCCGGTGGCGGTGAGGCCTAACCGTATAGCTAGATCGAGAGTCGGTGACTACATTCGACCGACCTGTCGGCCGAATCGAACGACTGCTTGCAGGCGGCAGATTCCGAGAATTGACGGACAGGAATGGGTCGATGCCCGAGATCGTCGATCCGACTGGACTCGGCCACAACCTGCCGCTCCACGAACGACGACTTAGAGGAGCTCCTCTACCGGCTCCAGCACGGGGCCGTATCGCCATCGGCCCGCGAACTCCATTCTTGTCGGGCCCCGATGACCGGTGCCCGCGCTGCAAATGTGGACGAGGCCGTTCGAATCCTACCCGTTCCAGCTCATCGCTCGAACAGCAGGCATTGGGACCAGCTTCTCTTCGCTACCTTGTCGACCCGCCTTGGTATCGTGATATCCAGGGGATCGTCGGTGGCACTAACGCCTGCGATCTGTCCTGCCCAAGGAATCGCGTGCTCATCTCCAAACAGGAAGTTCTGCCATCGCCTGCCGTCAAGAGGGCGCGGGACGGGTGCCCCCTCGCGTGCGACGGGCACGATCGCGAGTTGCGAGGCAGGTCGTTTGTGGGCCGAGATCGCCGCTCACTGAACCAGCACGGTCGAGCATTCCGATGAACTCCTGGACCCGCTTTCTCAAGAGCGCGCGCACCAATCCACGCATCCCGGTCGTTGCGGCGATGGTCACACTGCTGGTGTGCGCTGTTGTCGTCCTCAACGGTCGGGCAGCGCAAGAGGCCGATGCACGCAAGAGCCCCGAGGCCTTGCAGTTGGAAAAGGCCTCCGACGACTGGCTCGCACATCAACGCAACGTCTCCGAGTTCCGAGTGGCGCTAGAGGCCCGGAATCTGTCGATCGTCGGACTGGCCAGTGGGCAACCGGGGTTGATTCTGTATACCCTCAAGACCGGAGAGAAGCTAAGTTCCACCGTACCGGGGTGCACCGCGCTCGGTTGCGGCGGGACGTTGCTCGACCGGCTTGGTGACCGGAGTCCGGAGGCGGGCTTCACTTTGGTCAGCGTCGATATCGACCCGCGCACGGCCAGTCGCCGCGTGCTGGATATCGTCAACAGCTTGCTGTCACCGTTGTTGTTGGTCGCGACGCTGGTGGGCGCCCTGTTCGTCGGCGTGAAATTGCAGGCTGGTGTGGGCGGTGCTGCGTCCAAACTGTCGACGCGCCCCGATACCCGATTCCTTGATGCCATCGGCAATGACGAGGCAAAGGCTGCGCTCAACCGGGTCAAGGCCTTCATACACGACCCGGCGCGCTACGCGAAACTCGGCGCGGCGGCGCCCAGGGGGGTGCTGCTCGTCGGACCACCGGGCACGGGTAAGACCCTGTTGGCCAGGGCGTTGGCAGGCGAGAGCAATGCCAACTTCATCTCGGTCGACGGGTCCTACTTCACGGCAATGTTCTATGGCGCCGGTGTGAGCAAGGTCAAGGAACTGTTTAAGTTGGCGCGCAAGAATGCCCCGTGCGTGCTCTTCATCGACGAGATCGATGGCATCGGCAAGCGAACACGCGGCGAGGGCGGCGGAGCCGAGTCGGAACTGAACCGCATCATCAACCGCGTACTGGTCGAAATGGATGGGTTCGAGCCGCTGGATAACGTGGTCGTCGTGGCGGCTACCAACCATGAGGACAACATCGACGAAGCCATGCGGCGACCTGGTCGGTTCGACATGCTCGTTCGCCTGGGCCTGCCGACACTGCCGGAACGCCAGCGGCTGTTCGACCTCTACATCGGCAAGGTGGCAAGTGACGGCAGAGCCGACACCGCGGCGCTTGCGCGCATGACATCTGGCATGTCGCCGGCCGACATCGCAAACCTTGTGAACAAGGCCACTTCGACTGCGGCCGAGGCGCACGCCGAACATGTGGGCGTTGAACACTTCCTGGGCGCCATCGAGACGCACCAGTTGGGCGGCGAGGTCTCTTCCATCAAGGATTTGCTGACCGAGGACACGCGCAGGCGACTGGCGTATCACGAGTCGGGGCACGCCCTTGTCGGCCACTGGTTGAAAGCCGGCATGGTCGAGCGCGTCACCATTGAGCCGCGAGGCAAGGCGCTCGGCGTGACCTACATCACCCGCGAGACCGAGGATCCGCTCTACAAGCAGGCCGAACTCGCGAGCAGGCTGGCGATGACATTGGCAGGTCGCGAAGCCGAGTTGCTGGTATTCGACAGTGTCTCTTCCGGCGCGTCAGACGACCTGAAGCGGGCGTCCGAGCTCGCCATCAACATGGTCGGTTCGCTTGGATTCTCCGAAGCATTTGGCCTTCTGAGCGTGGCCGGCGTTCCAAAGGAACTGCTGGGGCCAGATATTCAGGCGGCCGTGCTTAGGGAAGCTCGGTTGCTTCTCGACAAGAGCCAGGCGACTTGCCATCGCTTGTTGCGAACCCATCGCGAACAACTCGATGCCCTCGCCACGAGACTGCTCGAGCGCGAGATCCTGTCCGGCGAGGAACTGAAAGAGTTGCTGGGCTGCGACCTGGTTGCGAAGATGGCGGCCTGAGCCAGGATCTACGGTACGGCTACCAGCGCTTTGGCGGGCGAACCAAGGCCCGATCCTTGAAGCCATTGCGCCAACCGCCTCCGCCCCGCATCAAGGCATCCGTGGCGCCGACGCCACGTCCGCGCGTGAGCGTGCTGGCGGCCCATTCGAGCACTGCTGTATGCCAGCGTGCATCCGGTCTCGAGCTTAAGTGCGCTTCCCCCACGGCCGCGCGGGCCCCAGTCCTACGAATTGGATTTGCCCGCGAACCTAGACTGCTCCAAGCCAATCAACAAGATTGAGCGATAAGCGGCAACGCCGTGGTGCGAACCGCTTCGAATGGCGTCCTCAGGAGTAAAGAACATGAATCGAATCATCTGGCTTGTCGGGCTCGTCGTCATCGTGCTATTCATCGCGGGGTATCTCGGTCTACGCTGAGACGCATGGGTGACGTCAACGACAGGTCTTAAGACGCTGAGCCACGGTCTTACCGTGTGTGGGGGAGGACGGCGCATCGGCCGAAATCGAGGTCGGCTGGAACGTCGGCTATCAGGCGTTGAATTCGTGGCGAGCTTGGACGGGACTACGAGAGAGCCCTGGTGCACTGGGTAGCCCCGCTTCGGCGCGCCCGTGTCAGGTCGCGCGCCTGGAGATGTTTTCAAGTGCGCGTAAGAGCTCGTCCTGCAGCGCAGTGACAATCTCGCCGGCCGGCGCTTCGCTGCGCGCAAGCCGCAGCCCTTGCCCGGCGAGCAGCGGGGTCCAGTCGGCGTCGTCCCGATCGATTGCTGCGCGGTAGAGGTCATTGGCAACGAGCGCCTGATACGGCCATGGCAGCGGCGGCGTCCCCGCTCGCTCAACGGCACGCACCAGCGCGTTCCGCAGCGCGCGCGCCGGACGGCCGGTGAGTGCGCGCGTGACGACCGTGTCGGTTTCCACGGCCTCGAGAAGCTGCCTTCGATACGCGCCGAACGCCGCGCTCTCGCTGGCGAGCAGGAAGCGCGTCCCGAGCTGCGCCGCCTGCGCTCCCAACGCGAGCGCGGCCAGCACGCCGCGACCGTCCATGACGCCGCCCGCGGCGATCACCGGCACCCTGACCGCATCGACCACTTGTGGCACGAGCGCGAACGTGCCGACGAGCGGCACGTCCTCGCACGGCGTGTCAAGCGTCGACCGATGACCGCCGGCGTCGCCGCCTTGCGCGACGATCGCGTCGCAGCCGGCCGCTTCGAGGCGCAGCGCATCGTCGACCGTCGTCGCCATCGCGATGACGAAGCACCCCGTTGCCTCTAGCAGGTCGACGAACGGGGTCGGGTCGCCCATCGCGAAGCTGACAATCGGGATGCGTGCGGCGCAGACCAGGTCGATCTGCTGCTGCAGTTGCGATGGTGGCAATGCCGGAGACGTCGTCTGGCCGGGCGGCAGGCCGAGCGCCGCGCGCCCTTCGTCGAGCACGCGCTGCATCGCCGCGGCGTCGCGCGGTTCGGCGTCGGGCGGCGCGAGCAGGAAATTCACGCCGAACGGTCGGTCGGTCGCAGCGCGAACCGCGTCGATCTGCGCGCGCAGTTCATCTGCAGCAATCCGCGCCGCGGCCAGCATGCCGAGCCCGCCGGCGTTGGCGACTGCGGCGACCAGCGCCGGCGTGGTCCAGCCGCCGGCCATCGGGGCCTGCACGATCGGGAACTCGATGCCGAGGCGTTCGCACAGCGCGGTTCTGGCGGGTCGCAATGGCATCGGCGTCCTCCTGGCGTTCGCGGCCTGCTTCAACGCTCTCCGCCGTCGACGTCGAGCGTGATGCCGGTGGTGAACCCGTTCTCGGCCAGAAACATCGCGGCGTGGGCGATGTCGTCGGGCATGCCGATGCGACCGAGCGGCAGCTTGCCTGCCGCGGCCTCGATGCGCGCGTGGTTCGCTTCCTCGCCGATCAGTTCGCCCAGCGTGTCGACCTGTCCCGGAACGAGCGCGTTGATGCGCACCGGCGCCAGCTCGATCGCCAGGACCTTGACAAGCGCCTCGATCGCGCCGTTCACCGCGGCGAACGGCGAGAAGCCGGCGCACGGTTTGCGGTAGAGGTAGCCTGAGAGCAGCACGATCGAGCCCTCGCGCGACAAGCGCGGCAGCGCCGCGCGGATCGCGCGGTACTGCCCCCAGAACTTCACTTCGAAAAAGTCGCGGAACGCGGCTTCCGGCAACTCCGCGAACGGTCCGATCGTGATGCCGGCAGCGCAGGTGATCAGGTGGTCGATGCGCCCGAGCGAGCCGAACACGCGCTTCAGCGCTTCGTCGTCGGTCACGTCGAGCACATGGTACGAAGCGGCGGCGCCGATGGACTCGGCGGCGGCCTGCAGCTTCGCCTCGCGGCGGCCCATCAGCACGACCGAGGCGCCGCGCGTCGCCGCGAACTTGGCGGTGGCGAGGCCGATGCCGGTGCCCCCGCCGGTGATGACGATCCTGCGATCCGTTAGCGACATGAGTTCCCCCGGGTTGGCAGTGCGTGATGCATCAAAGTCTCGTCGGCGCGAAGCGAACTCGCCATCGCGAACCTTCGCGATTCCAAATCGCTGCGCTGCCGCGCACGATGGTCAGAGCCCCGTTTGCTCCTGACATGCACCATGCCGATCGACGTCACCCTGACTCCCGCACAGCGCGAACTGCAGCTGTCAGCGCGCCGCTTCGCGCGCCGCGTGCTTCGGCGATCGAAGCCTCGCGCTATCTCAGCTGGCGCGCCTGCCACGCGCTCGACGTGCAGTCGCCTGCCGCGCTGGAGCTTTCACTGCAGGCCAAGATCTTCGGCTCGGAGGCGGCCGTTCGTGTCATCGGTGACCTGATGCGCGTGGTCGGCATCGACAGCTGTGACCACGACTTGCCGCTCGCCGGCCTGATCCAAGACGCGCTGGTGTTGCCGTTGTTCGACCGCGGCAACGTGGGCGTGCGGCGCCGGCAACTGCACGAGTTGCTCAAGACGCCGCGCTATGACCCGCTGGAGGCGTGCGGCGCAGCCGATCCGCCGGCCGCGAACGCCTGATCCGACAGGAGGCGGACGAGCCGGCTGGTGGAGCGAACACCGAGCTTCGTCCGCACGCTGCGCAACTGGTGATCGACAGTCGAGAACGATCGATTCAGATGCCGCGCGATTTCCTTGTAGCTCATGCCGGTCGCGACGAGATGCGCCACCTTGCGTTCGGCGGGCGTCAGTTCGGCAAGCAGGCTCGATCTTCCGACGGCGCCGGCCGGCATCGGTCGGCGCTGCTCATCGGGGCCGTCGCCTTGCAGGCTCCTGGCCGCGCTCATCACCGGCCCGAGCACCGTCACCAGCTCCTGAAAGTGCGAACAGCGCGCGTCGCTCGCGTCGACGCGGCTCTCCATCCAGTCGGCGCAGGCCATCCCGACCGGTGCGCCGCGGTGCCAGAGTGCGGTGGCCAGCACGTTGCGCGCACCGAGCGCCAGAAGATTCGAGCGCAAGGGAGCGCCGAACCTGCGTTCCTGCTCGACGTCGCGGAACACGACAATGCCTGGCGACGCCCAGACGCACTGGATGCCCGCATCGGTCACGTCGATCGATGCGTTGGTCATAGACGGAACCCGACGCGTGCTACGCCGCGCCTCGGCCTGGGGCCGATAAGTGGCTTGCCACGGTGAAGCAAAGCCCGCGTCGACGCGATCGGCATCGAAGGCGTCGCGCAACCATTGCACGGCGAGCTGCCAGCAGACCTGCGTGTCATCGAGATGCAGCAGCAGATGCGCCGCCAGATCGCGCGCCGGCCGCCACATGATCCGCGACGAATCGAGCAGCGTACTACGCAACGAGCGCTGCAACTCGAGGAGGTGTTCTGCGTCCATGGCTGGAGACGAGGATGATCCCGCGACTTGTTCGCCACTAGAAGCCCGCGAGTTCCGAAAGAGGCTTGGTACTTACCCGTGGCCCTCGTCAGGAATGGAACGCTTGGCGCAGTCATCGAGGCATTGCCCCAGGTGCAGGAACGGCGCGGCGAGTGACCGCCTCGCTCATCCGCAGCCATTGAATCGGTGTTGTATCTAGTTCTGTTCGGCGGCGCGCAGTCGCTTCGCGAGTGCCTGAAGGAGCTTCCACGCGATGGCGCCGTTTCGTTCGACCAGCGGGCGGAACTCCCAGAAAGTGAGTCCGTAGCAAACCAGATTCGTCGCAGCAACGACCGTGGCCGAGCGCGGACCGCCGTCGATCAGCGCGATCTCGCCAAAGTGATCACCCGGGCCGAGGGTATTGATGTGCTGACCCTTGGCCGAAACTGTGGCCTCTCCAGAATCGATGACAAAGAAGGCAGCGGCTCCGGAGCCCTCCATGATGACGGTGTCGCCCTTGGCGAAATGACGTTCCTTGAGCAGGCGAGCGATTTGCTCGGTTTGCCGGCGGTCCATGTCCGCGAAGAACTGGACGCGCTGAAGGGCGCCCACCGGATCGCGCGGCGGCGGACCGGGCAGCGGCCCATCGCTGCGCGCCTTCCCGGTCGTGACCGCGCGACACTGGAGAAGGTAGAGGGTCCCGTCCTGCAGTGCCCATTCGATGTCGCGACGCGGGCCGTAGACCTTCTCGCACTGCAGCGCGAGCTCGCTCATCGCCGCGAGTTGGGCATCGTCGAGGCACAGCTGGGTCGCCTGTGCGGCCGGCACCGGCTGCTCGAAGGTGCCCCCGTTCGGGAGCGAGCGGATCGCGATGCGCTTGCGCCCGGCCTTGCGTTCCAGCACCTGGCCGGAACGGTCGATACGGAAGTGATCGGGGATGACGAGGCCGGCGACCACCGCTTCACCGAGGCCCCAACTCGCTTCCACCAGGCGTTCGTCGGCGCCGGTGACCGGATGTTCGGTGAACATCACCCCGGCGACGACCGGGTTGAGCAGCGTCTGCACGACGACGCCGACGCTCGGCCGGGTGAACAGGCCGACACGCTGGCGGTAGGTAATCGCCGAATCCGAGTTCGCGGACCACCAGACATCGCGTACCGCCCCGGGAACATCGGCGGCCGAATGGACGTTGAGCACGGTCAGGTGCTGGCCGGCGAAGCTCGCCGCCGCGCCGTCTTCGTCGACGGCGGACGACCGGACAGCGAACGGCGGCGGCAAGGCAGCGATGGCCTGCGCCAGCTTCTCGATGGCCTTGTCGTCCCCGGAAGCGATGGCCTCGACCAGGTCGCCCGACAGCGCCACGCCGGGCGGCACCGCCAGGCCGTGACGCGCAGCGTCGCCGAGCCCCACGGCCTTGGACCCATAGAGCGATGTCTCGCGCGCCTTCGCGAAGGGGACGACCTGCTTCACCCCAGCACCGTGACTTCGCCGGCATCTCCGTCAACCCGGACGCGGATGCCGTCGGCGATGCGTTCGGTCGCCTCGCGGGTCCCGACGAC
>Ga0070667_100001971_pt1 | contig 18202 bp, 17 predicted proteins | sample KBSS33metaG_FD_64659 | JGI IMG/M metagenome (GOLD analysis project Ga0070667, IMG submission 64659) | Switchgrass rhizosphere microbial communities from Kellogg Biological Station, Michigan, USA - KBS S3-3 metaG | ecosystem: Host-associated > Plants > Roots > Rhizosphere > Soil ... | reverse complement strand
TCGTTTTTCCGGATCCACTTCGCCCGAGCAGTACGAGCATTTCGCCCTGAAGTATTTGAAACGAGATTCCATTTACCAGTTTTCGACCGCTGGAGACCGCGTATTGTACGTTTCGAAATTCCAGTTGGACCTTGACGGAAACCATGCGATGCATTGTAGCCCGAACGTCGATGAGGTACGGTCTGTGCTAGAGTGAAATTACTCACTTAACAAAGGCAGGTTACGACGTGCGAGCCACAGCAATACAGCAGCACCTTCGGCAAAGTCTGCGTTCCGAAATGAAGCGGGCGCGCATGCGTTCCGATGAGATTTTCGGTCTGCTCGATTCCGAGAGCCTGTATGAAAGGCCAATTGCGGAGCGGCACCGGCTGGTGTTTTATCTCGGACATCTGGAAACATTTGATTGGAATCTGATTTGTTCCCGAGATTTCGGAATGAAATCGCCGAATCCGGAGTTCGATCGTCTGTTCGCATTCGGCATCGATCCGACCAATGGAAATCTGCCTAACGATTCTCCGAACGACTGGCCGCGCGAGGCAGAAATTCGGAATTACAACCAGCGAGTTCGCGCTGCATTGGATTTCTGTTTGGAGCAGTCTTCAGACGACCTGCTGTTTCATGTGGCGATTGAACACCGTCTCATGCATGCGGAAACGCTCGCATACCTGCTGCATGGGTTGCCGTATTCCATGAAGAAGTCCCACATCGTGGCAGAAGATCTTCTGACGCAGCCTGTCACGCCACGCCTGGTAACAGTCTCCAGTGGAATGGCAACGCTCGGTATGGATCGGGCCTCGGGGGGATTTGGATGGGACAACGAGTTCGATGTGCATCAGGTGCATGTCCCGGAATTCGCAATCGATGTGTATAAAGTAACGAATGGCCAATACCTGGAATTTGTGCGCGCCGGGGGCTATAGCGAGCGGTCTTTCTGGAGCACGTCTTCATGGGATTGGATTACGGCATCCGGCGTGCAACATCCCAAGTTCTGGAAACCGGTCGCGGGCGGATGGCAGTGTCGAACGATGTTTGCCGACGTTGGCTTTCAACCATCATGGCCCGTATACGTGAGCTATGCCGAAGCCGAAGCTTACTGTCGATGGAAAGGGAAAGCGCTTCCTACGGAAGAGCAGTACCACCGTGCGGCATTCGGAAGTCCTGATGGCTCTGAACAGCAATTTCCCTGGGGAAATACGCCACCCCAGGCTCAGCATGGGAATTTCAATTTTCAGAGATGGGATCCGACTCCCGTCAATTCGCATCCGGCAGGTCAAAGTGCTTTTGGTGTCGAAGATCTTATGGGGAATGGCTGGGAATGGACGTCGACGGTGTTTGCGCCTTTTCGCGGATTTGAACCGTTTCCGTTTTATCCCGGATACTCCGCAGATTTTTTTGATGGCAATCATTACGTCATGAAGGGCGGATCGCCGAGGACATCGGCGCTTCTCCTTCGACGATCATTTCGAAACTGGTTTCAACCGAGGTACCCCCATATTTATGCGAGCTTCCGCTGCATCCAGAACTGAATCGAAAGTCGTAGCGAAAATGTCAAAGGCAGAACTGCTTCAAGGCCGTTCGTTTCAGCCCATCGGAGATCCAATCTCTCATGTTGAGTTTGCTGAAGACGTGCGTCGAGGCCTTTCGAAGCGTGGTCAGAAAGAGTTGTACTCTAAGTATCTCTATGACGAACTCGGCAGCGCATTGTTCGATGCCATCACGGTGTTGCCGGAATACGGACTGACCCGTGCGGATGCCCGGCTGCTCCGCCGCCATTCCGTCGGCTTGGCAAAACGACTGGACCATCCGTCGCTGGTTGTGGAACTGGGCAGCGGTTCAGGCTCGAAAACCCGATGGATACTCTCGGCAATTGCGGCAAAGCAGTCTGTGACCTACTGTCCGGTGGACGTCTCCTCTTCGGCACTGGAAAACTGCTGGCGGGAACTGAGTAAGCTGGATTCGGTGGAGGTCGTTCCAGTCGCGCAATCCTATCTGGATGGGCTTCGGCAAGCGGTGGAATTGAGATCGGCAGGCAAGTCCATGCTGGTTCTGTTTTTGGGAAGCACGCTGGGCAATTTCAATCCCGAACGAGCCGAGGAATTTCTCCGTGATGTTCGGCAACTCATGCTGCCGGGCGATGCGTTCTACCTGAGTACGGATTTACAGAAGGAGATTCCGCGATTGATCGCCGCGTACGATGATGCCATCGGCGTGACAGCCGCGTTCAACCTGAACCTGATTGCGCGTATTAATCGCGAACTGGGTGCGAATTTCGATATATCGAAGTTTGCGCATGAGGCCCGGTACGACAACAAGGCGCATCGGATCGAAATGCACCTGCGATCGTTGGTGAGGCAGTCGGTTTCGATTGGAGACGATTTCACGATCAAGCTACGCCGGGATGAAACCATATGGACGGAGAGCAGCTACAAGTTCCGATGCGAAGACATCGCCGCACTAGCCCGCCGTACCGGATTTGACTGCGAAATTCAATGGGTCGATGACGAATGGCCCTTCGCTCAGAGCCTCCTGCGCGCTGTTTAATTGGTGTCAGGCACCTCGTTTCCCAATTAGGGCCTCGTTTGTGATGAAATATGGCCACTGTGAATCCTGGAATCAGAGTGCTGGCAATTGTCGGAGTCTTTTTTGCTGCGGCAATGCTTTGTGCACAAGACGCCCCTTTTGTGATGAAGCTCGACTCCAACAGCATCCTCGTCGACGTTACTGTCACCGATTCCGCAAAAAAGCCTGTAACAAACTTACCCAGGGACGCGTTCCGCATCTACGAAGACGGCAAGCTTCAGGAACTCACTGGATTCTATTCCGTCGAGACACCGTATAGCGTTCTGCTTCTCTTCGATCGCAGTACCAGCACGGAAAATCAGTGGCCATTGCTGCAGACTGCGCTGGAGCGATTTTTCGATGCGCTGAGACCGCAGGACAGTGTTTCGATAGCGACATTCACAGGCAGCACGACTCTCCGTCTCGATTGGTGGAACCTGTCAAAGGGCCGACCGGCCGATGTTTTGTCCGCTGTTAAGATCGGAAAGGTTACAGATTTCTACGGTGCCATAAACTGGTCCGCAAACAGGCTCAAGAAACTGAATACGAGGAAGGGTGTAGTCGTTCTGACCGACGGCCTCGACAGCACCGGGATCATGCGACTTTACCCTCCTGAGGTGGATGACGATTTTCAGAAGCTGTTACGCAACGTCCGATCCGGGGGAATTCCGTATTATTTCGTCGCGTTGAATACCGACCTCAATTCGGATAGCGGATCCGCAACCGGGCGCGCTCGCATGGAACAACTGGCAGAAGCTTCCGGCGGAGGCATCGTGTTTCCACAAAGCGCCGATGATATCGTTCCTTTTTTTGGCGAAATTGCCCACAACCTCGGCTCGCAATACGGTCTGTCCTACCAACAGCCCCAGTCGTCGCGCGACGGCAAGCCCCACAGCATTGAAATTCGATTGCGAGACTCCGGCCTGTCCGTCCATCAATCCCGCGACCATTACGTTTCAAACTGACGTCCGAGGAGCCGAATCAACTTCCATTCCATTGAAATGCGCAAAGATCGTATGAAGCTGCATGATGCCTTCGGTGAGGGCTGCGGGGCCGGGTTGGAGGATGTAGGTCGATTTGATTTCGTAGATGTGATCTTTCTTAACAGCGGAGATTGCGGACCAGCCGGGACGTGAGCGGATCGTTTTCTTGTTTACCTTCACGCCACACCATGAGCCGATGATGACCTCTGGATCCTTCGGAATGACGGTGGTCGGATCGACGATGCGCTGCGGAGCATTCTTTTGAAACCGCAATTCCGGGAAGACAGGGCTTCCGCCGGCAATTTCGATCAGTTCTTCAACCCACCGGATCCCGCTGATGAGGGGGTCATTCCACTCTTCAAAGAAGACGCGCGGCCTTATGGGAAACCGCGACGCCGAAATTCGGATCGCCTCCATGCCCGATTCCATTTTTGCGACAAGCTGCCGGCCCTTCTCCGCAACCCCAACGACGTTTGCCAGGGTTTCGATCATTTCCAGAATCTGGGCCACGCTCCGTTGATTGAACGCCAGCACAGTGACCCCCCGTCGGATCAACTCCGCGGCGATATCGGCTTGAAGGTCGGAAAACGTCAACACGAGATCCGGTTCGAGCGCGAGAATTTTGTCGAACTTCGCGTTGATGAATGCGGAAACCTTCGGTTTACTCCGGGCTTCTGGTGGACGGACCGTGTACCCGGAGATGCCTACGATTCGATCCTGTTCACCCAGCAGGTACAGCGTTTCCGTTGTTTCTTCCGTCAGGCAGACGATTCGTTTCGCGCTCACAACTTGAACCGGTAACCGATCCAGGGTTCCGTCAGCAGGAATTGGGGATTGGAAGAATCCAGTTCAATCTTCTTCCGCAGCTGGTTGATAAACACGCGCAGGTATTCCACTTCCTCGCCATAGTCCGGGCCCCACACGACCTGGAGCAATTTCATGTGTGGAACCGGAATGTTGGGATGCGATACCAGATACCGCAGCAGTTCGAACTCCTTCGGAGTCAGGCGGATTTCCTTACCGTGCGCGTGAACACGGCGAGTCTGAAGATCGATATCAAAATCGCCGGCTTTGATTACCTGCGGACCATTTTCCGGACCATTGGGCAACCGGCGAAGGGCAGCGCGGACTCTGGCCATCAGCTCCGGCGCCGAGAAAGGCTTCGTCACATAGTCGTCCGCGCCCGCGTCCAGTGCCGCGATCTTGTCCTTCTCCGCATCACGAACGGTGAGCATGACAATCCCAACATCGGATCCGGAACGAATTTCGCGGCAGGTTTCGATCCCGTCCATGCCGCCCATGTTCATGTCGAGCAGGATGAGGTCGTACTTGTTTTCGCGGAACTTCTCGATGGCTTCTTCGCCGGACTTCGCGTCGGCTACTTCGAAGCCCTGGGCGATGAGAGTTGTGCGCATCACGCGTCGGATCTGGGGATCGTCATCAACGATAAGTATTCGGGCACTGCTCAATTGCGTTCTCCTTTTGCGAGCGGCAGACGGATGGTGAATTCCGTACCGACGCCCGGTTCACTGTCCACATCGACGTGCCCTCCGTGCGCGCGCACGATGTCCTGGACGATTGCGAGTCCCATTCCGGTGCCCGGGGCGTTCTGCCGCGCTCCTGGCGTGCGGTAGAACCGTTCAAAAACCATGCGGCGTTCACTCTCCGTCAGCCCCAGGCCCTGATTGTGGACGCTTACGCGAACCGAATCCGTTGAAGCTTCGACAGAGATGCGAATTGGAGATCCTGCCGGCGAATATTTCGTCGCATTATCCAGGAGTTGCTTCAACATAACGACACACAACTCGGCATCGACATGCACCATCGGAAGCGACGGGGCAAATACCGTTTCAACCGGTCTTTCATTCATGATCGGCGAGGATTGCTTTAAAGCTTCCTGAACCAGCTCGACAACGTCTCGCATGGTCCTTGAAAGATGAAGCCGGCCCGACTCGACACGGGCCAGATGAATCGCTTCCGAGACCAGCGCCGACAATCGTTCGCTTTCCTGATCAATGATGCTCAGGAGTTCGTTTCTTTGGTCGTTTGTCAGCGCCGGCGACGTCAGGATCGTTGAAGCTGCAGCTTTGATCGACGTGAGCGGGGTCTTGAATTCATGGGCAACGGCATCCAGCAGTGTGGATTTGAACTGTTCACTCTGACGTGCGGCTTCTGCCCGGCTGACCAGTTCCTGAGTCCGGGCTTTTTCCATGCCAACGGCAATCAGATTGGTAATGGCGTGCAATGCCGATTTGGAAAGTAGCCCGGTGCCGCCGCCCGCGACCAGTCTCTCTTCGGTAGCCACTCCGCCTTCAATGGCCACCGCACCAATGACGCGGCCTGCCAGCGTGACCGGCGCCAGGTAAGAATTTGCCGTCGTGTCTTCCACAGTTTCGCCTCGAACTGCAAGTTCTCGGAGAGTATCGATCGTGGCAGTACCGCCGGCAGTTCCGGCAGACCACGACTGGTAATCCGCCTGATCGTAGATGGTGACTGAGATCAAATCGTAGATCCGTACGATTTCCGCCGCGATCTGCACACCTGCCGGTTTTTCACGGTCGATGACCATGATTCCCCGGCTCAATGCGTACAGCCTTTCCATCTCTATTTGACGTTGATGCAGCATTGAATTTCGCCGGCGGGCAACTTCCGACAGCTGGCTGGCCACCAGCGATGTCACCAGGAATGCAGACAACGCGACCCAGTTGTGCGTATCGGCGATATTCAGCGTTCTTACGGGCGGCAGAAAGAAATAGTTCAGGCAAAATGCGGCTGCGGCCGAAGCGGTGACGGATTCCGGCAGGCCCCAACGCGCGGCGACCAGGAGAATCGTGATCAGATATGCGAATCCTGCCGTTGTCGGGTTCACCGGTATCCGCTCAAGAATGAAGGTCATCGCCGCGATAAACAGCAGGCCGGACAGGACGCGGACAACCTTCAGGGTCATGCTGTCAATTTAGTCCGGTATCGCGCGAAGCGCGCACGAAAAAAACGTTTCCGGGCGTCGAGGTCGACCCAGGTGCTGAAGGCGCGGTCTGTGACCGCGCACAATCCGGCAGTTACGGACCATGGCAGCTTTCAAATTCAACTGGACCGACGACTCTCAGTTCTGGGTCTTGACAGGTCCGATGGATGGGTGTCGAATAACAACTTTATGGTTTCTTAATGCCGAACTCTGCCGAGGCGGGGGACCCAGATTCCGGGGCGTAGTGAAAGAAATCTTTCACAGGGCACTTTCGAGCCCGAGTCCGTCAGCTAACCCCGTAGGCGCAAACGAAAGCGTGCGTCGCAACCGCACGAGAAGGAGACTGTCCATTGTCCAAGACCGAACGGTCGTCGGCAACGAAGATCGTCATTGCCAGCACCGTCATGCTGTCGTTCATTTCCTTTTGGAGAGGAGCGGCAATTGTCCTTAGCGATCTGGCCTCATCCGCTTTTTACGTCGGTGGAATCGCCGAGCAGGCGATTGGTAAAAGCGCTCCCTGGTTCATTCTCGGCGTCATGCTGTTTAGTTTCGCCGTGCGTTCCGTTTACATGGAAAGCTGCAGCATGTACGTTCGCGGCGGCGTCTACGTTGTGGTTCGAGACGCGATGGGCCCCTTCATGGCCCGGCTTTCGGTATCCGCGCTGATCTTCGATTACATCCTGACAGGTCCGATCTCTTCGGTTAGCGCGGGACTCTATCTCGGTCACCTGCTGACGGAGCTTGCCGAGTACGCCAAAATTCGCAATCCGATGGATCCCGCACAGTTTGCGATGTTCTTCGGTCTTGCGGTCACAATCTACTTCTGGTGGAACAACACGAAAGGTATGCATGAGTCGAGCGGCAAGGCGCTGCGCATCATGCAGATCACGACCGTCATGGTGGTGATGTTCCTGGTTTGGTGCACCGTTACCCTTCTAATCAATGGCCCGGCTCAAATTCCGCCGGCACCTACGGTCGCCAACCTGCAGTTCACTCATGAGAGTTCCGGATGGCTTGAGGGAACTGCATTACTGCAAATTTCTGTGTTCGCCATCGTCATTGCCTTCGGACATTCGTTTTTGGCGATGAGCGGCTTTGAGACTCTGGCTCAGGTCTATCGTGAAATCGAAACGCCGAAACTGAAAAACCTGAAAATCACGGGGAATATCGTTTGCATCTTTGCCGTTGTTTCGACGGGGGTGATCACGCTTCTGGCCGGCATGATTATTCCGGACTTACAGCGGCCGCAATATGCCGACAACCTCCTCGGCGGACTGGCCATGTATTTGACAGGCCCGCTGCTGCTTCGTCTGGCGTTCCATATCTTCGTCGTTGTCGTCGGCGTCCTGATTCTGTCGGGCGCAGTGAACACGTCGATCATTGGCGCCAACGGCGTGCTGAATCGCGTAGCGGAAGATCACGTCCTGACACCATGGTTCAAGAAACCACACAAGAAATTCGGGACAACCTATCGGCTGATCAACCTGATTACGATTTTGCAACTCGCTACCGTTCTTGCGAGCCGCGGAAATGTGATTCTACTGGGTGAAGCGTATGCGTTTGGCGTGGTCTGGAGCTTCTTCCTGAAAGCACTTGGCGTGCTGGTGCTTCGATTCAAGCGGCACGATCAGGAATACAAGACGCCTTGGAATCTCAGGATCGGCGGCCGCGAATACCCCATCGGCCTGGCCATTACAACGCTCACGCTGCTTTTTGTGGCGCTCGCCAATCTGTTCACAAAGCAGATTGCGACGATATCGGGAATCGGATTCACGCTGACGATGTTCATCATCTTCACGATTTCCGGAAGGATCAATGCGAAGCGCTTGCACGCGGAAAAGAAAGGTCTCGAGGAATTCAATCTCGAGATCCAGCCGGAGATCGCAGCAAACGTGGTTCATGCGCGACCGGCGTGCATCCTGGTGTCGGTCCGCGACTACAACCACATGGAGCATCTGCACAGTGCTCTGCAGAAAACGAATCTGCGCAGGCACGACATCGTCGTCGTTACCGTACGTCCAGTAACCGCCGGTGCGGCGGAGTATGACCTGGGCGAGAATCAGCTGTTCACCGATTATGAGAAGGAACTCTTCACGCGTGTCGTCACGATGGCGGAAAAGGAAGGGAAAACCGTCGATTTGCTGGTTGTTCCCGGTGTGAACCCTTTTGATGCCATGGTCCAGACTGCAGCCAAACTACAGGCTGCACGGCTGGTCACCGGTGTTTCAGCAAAAATGGATTCGGACGAACTGGCTCGCCAGATCGGTCAGGCATGGGAGAGATTGCCAAATCCCCGGCATGCGTTCTCACTCGAGATTACATCGCCGGGACGCCCTTCCATTTTCGTGAACCTGGGACCGCATCCGCCTCGGTTGTGGCCGGAGGATGTCGATCTTGTCCATGAAATGTGGCTCGATGTATCTGAAAAAGGCCTGGGATCAAAACTGCACCATCGCGATATTGTCGGAGTTGCCTTACGCCGCATGCGGGACCAACTCAACAATTCGGACCGCGACGAAGTGATCGCGGACATCCTGAAGGAACTGGACAACCATCGCGTCGCCGCGGAGCACCGGACGGAAGCCCCCAGGGAGCTGACGTAGTCGCAATTCCCCTCCTGAGTCAGGAGGGGAGAGCGCGCGAAGCGCGCATGGGGGGCCAAGCCGAGACGTTTCGTGATGGGAACCACCCCTCGCACGACCTGCGGTCGTGCTGCCCTCCTGACTCAGGAGGGCAATTTGGGGTGCGCCCATTGGCTGGAATCGCCAGGGAAAAGCGGCGCTCGCTGCGGCATTTTCCACAGTCCATTGTCTCGGTTTTTCGATCTGGTGGTCCAGGAGTCGGATATTCGAATTGGGAAACAACGCCTTCACTCCTCGATCGGGTATGTCAACGTTCTTAAACTTTGAACGGCCGCTGCTCAACCTGTGAGAAAAACTCTCCAGTTCACGGGGTGCAATCCAATTCGTTCTGGCTCTCCCTCAATCAGGTCTTCGCCGCGGGCTCCTCATCGGTGTGCAGGTCCTCCACATTACCGTTGCGATGCCTTAGTTCATCTGCGGCATCTGCAATGACGCTGATCCTCCCCGTACCGTGCAAATCGCGAACCATTCGCCGCAGCGCTACTCCCACAACATCACGGTGGTGAATTTTTGCTCCAAACTCATCACTCAGTTCGAGCCACAGGTTGTGAACCACGTGGATATCCTCCGGCCACAGTCGAGGCGGGTGCGGGCCGAGGTTCACGAATACCGAAGGCCTGTCCGGCGAAATGATCTCCAGAGAAAAGGGATGGCGCGGCTCCGGAAGGCGCTCCCACGACTGCCCGATCTGTCTTGCCAGTTCCTGAGAGTCCATGCGAGCAGAGACGCCAGTCACCAGCCGGGCCGCTTCGAGCCGGGCCGCAGTTTGAACCAGCGCGTCAAACGGATTGATATTCGGAACAACCAGAAGTTCCACCGGCTTGCCTTCCTTTTCCGCAACCGAGACGACGCGGCTGAACAGCTCCTGCTCGTAGGTGGTGAAGAGCTGGTCCTTGCTCAGTTCGGTTTCGCCGGTTCGCGATGAAACGCTGCGCGTGGTCATGACAACAACATCGTGCTTATGGGTGTTGGTCTTTCTTAGCGCGGCCTGCAGGTGCGTCATGCGAGTGTAGTCGCGCACGGCAACGAGAACACATCCCGGCCGCGACCCGATGGATACGTTGGAGATGTCCGGTTGCAGGTCGAGGTTGAACTGTTCGAGACCACTATGATCCTGCTTGCGTCCCATGCGTTCAGAAATCGTGAAGATCGCGAACAGAACCAGCATGAAGGAGAGTCCGGAAATCGTCGCAACTCTCTTTGAGAAGAGATTGGCCATGGCCACAAAGAAGAGTGTTGCTGTGATCCCGGCGAGACCCAGTGGTATTTCCAGTCCGGCAATTCTAAAGTTCAACGGAGTTTTGTATTCCTGATCGTGACGCTGAAAACGGAGTACCAATACGCTCAAAGCTTTAAGGAAGAAGCTCCACACGATTCCGAAAGCGTAGGCTTCCCCGAGAAAATAGATCTGCCCCCGGCTCAGGACGATGGTTGCCACCTGAAGAGCTGCGATCAGGCCAATGATGCGGTACGTTGTCCCGAAGCGGCGATGCGGTTTCTGAAAAGCGGGATGCAGAACACCATCTTCCGCAACGCGGTTCATCACGCCGTTGGCGCCGATAATCGACGTGTTCACCGCTCCGGAGAGGATCATCACACCGACGATAACCACAAATGCGTGAAAGATCAGTCGCAGGAGCAATGGCCCGGCCAGATTCATGGCGAGTCCACCCAGCAGATTCTCCACGTAGTTCAATCGAATCGCATCCGGAATGATCATTGCGGCAAGTAAGGTGATGCCCCCCGTGCAGACCAGGGCATAGGTGCAGACGATGTTTCCGGTGATCTTCAGGTTTTTCAGTTTGGGAGCGGCAATTTCGCGATAGACCTGAGCCAGTGTCTCAAATCCGCTCATGGACAGCAGGGAATGACCGATCGCAATCATCATGGCGACGGAGGCGATACTCGGCAAACTCTTCAGCCATGAGACCGTGGCGAACCAACCCAGTCCTTCCGCGCTGAATTTCAAATTCGACGGAATCGGCGCGGGAGGCATCTGTGCCGGGCCCCCGCGCACGATCAGGGTCAACGTGCACCATACCAGGAACGTCACCACCATGAAGGTAGTGATTTGCATGATGCGTAGTGCCTTGTGACTGGATTCGGGCAGGCCCTTGATATTGCACCACCAGAAATAGACCGTTACCAGAACTGCAAACGTTGCGGCGAAAAGATTGGGCGGGACCTGATAGCTGGATCCGACAAAATGGCTGGACGCGTCATTGAGAAGCCGTCCCAGATATTGTCCCGCGCTGACTCCGCTGATGGGTCCGGTGAGAATGTAATCAAACAGCAAAGCGGATACCGAAAGGCGGGCGACAAACGGGCCCATGGCATCGCGGACGACGACGTAAACACCGCCACGAACAAACATGCTGCTGCTTTCCATGTATACCGAGCGAACGGCAAAGCTGAACAACATGACTCCCAGAATGAACCACGGGGCGCTCTTGCCAATCGCTTCTTCAGCGATTCCTCCCGCGTAGTACACCGAGGAGCCGAGATCGTTCAGCACGATTGACGCCGCATGCCAGAAGGAAATGAACGAGAGCATGACAGTACTGGCGACGACCACCTTGGTTCCGGCTGCCCTGTTTACAGTAGACAAGGAATTTCTCCTTACTCGTGATTGGCCAGTATCACTTCATGTCCAACTCGCCGAAGTGCTCTGGCCAGACGTTTCGATTTACCAAACGGCCAGCGCGGCCGTACTCCAATGACGATCAGCGAACGCGGAGGCAATTCCCGAAGGAGCGTTTCAATGGGATTTCGGCAGAAGTAGATATATCCCTGCAGTTCGGTGCGGACCGAGCTCACCGAATCGGCCAGCCGGCGGATCTGTTCACTTGCAAAGTCCAGCGGCACCGGCGGATCGTCCAGCGGTAAAGGAAAAGGAACAATCCTGGTGACGATGACGGCAATTTCGGAATCCAGTTCGCACGCCATTTCAATGGCGGTATTCAACGCTGCCGCCGTATCGCCCGGATTTGTATACAGCACATGAATGCGTAGCCGGCCCGGCTTTTGATGGGTTTCCGGATTAAAGAGCTGAATTCGACAGCCTTTTGATCCGTCCAGGACCGCCTGAAATGGAACTGTCGATGTGGGATAAGCTTTCTGCATGACCGGACCTTATCGAGCGTAGGAGGTCACGCATAAGGAAGTCATAAGGAAGCCGTTAGGATTTAGTTAATCTTTGGGAAGGCTCGGGGAATTGGGAAATCGGACGATCTCGAGATTGTCCGATTTCCCAATTCCCCGATTTCGGTGCAGTAGCTCCTACCTGAACACGCCGGTGTGGCCGAGAGAGTACCGTCCCGGCTGAGGCCAGACCGTCAGTCCGTGCGGCTCTGTTCCGACGGGAATGGTTTTGACGGCACCCGTCGTCGTGTCGACGGCGTAAACGCATTTGTCGAAGCGCCCGGAAACCCAAAGATACTTGCCGTCCGCGCTCACATTGCCCATGTCGGGACTGCCGCCACCGGGAATGGGCCAGTTTGTTTCGACTTTCCGTGTTGCGAAATCAATTACCGAGATGCTGCCCATGCCCTTGGGTTTGGTTTCTCCCATGTGCGTGCCGCGATTGGTAACGTACAGTTTCTTGCCGTCGCGGCTGGGATACAGTCCATGCGCGCCCCGTCCTGTTGGAATAAATCCAATGAGCTTGAATGATGCTGCATCGATAATGTGCACTCCATCGGCCTCCATGTCGGCGACAAAGAAAACAGAGCCGTCGGGCGAGCTGCGAATGTCCTGCGGCATGTGGTGGGGCGCAGGTTCATTTGCCTGTGCAAGTTTCAAGTACCCCGTCACCTTGCGCTCCATGAGATCGATCTTCGCCAGCTTTCCTCCGCCGAACTCGCATGTAAAGATCGCAAAGCTTCCATCAATTGAAAAATCCGCGTGATTGACGCCCGTGCACTCGGGAGTGGGAATGTTGTATTGCAGCTTCATGGTGTGAGGGTCGCGGAATTCAAGTCGCTTCAGTGCTTCGGCAACAACAATCGCGGAACTGCCATCGGGTGTGAAGTACATGTTGTAGGCGTCTTCCACCTTGATGGTGGCTCCCGGCTTTGCCGTTTTCGGATCAATGGGAATGACCATGCCGGAAAGTTTCCGTTCGGCGCTGCCGGCAACCCACAACGTTTTCATGTCCCATGAAGGAATGATGTGCTGCGGGTTTCCGCCCACCGTGAACTTGTCGACAACTTGAAACGTCGTCGGATCGATCACATACACGTCGCCCGACTTGACGTGAGGGACATAGACTCGCGGCAACGCGCCAGCTACCGCGGGGCTGAGTTTGCCTGCGGTAGTTTCACTGTATAGATTTGTAGTCTTTGTTTGAGCGAGAACCGATCCGATCAACAACGCGGAAACCGCGATACCAACTAACCACACTCGCATTTCTATATCTCCTCCTGGTGCATCCTACCAACACAGTTTTGCACCAGAGCAGGACAAACTTTGAAAAAATATCCTTCTCCCGAAGGGAGAGCGTGACCCTAAGGGTCGGAGAGGATGAAGCTCCGCTTACTTCTTCGCTCGCACTTGACAGCATTGCCAGCTTTGCGTCAGCCTGCAGTCGGTAAACTGCGATGGCGATGGAGTGCGGCAATGACTCCTATGATAGTGGCGCCATATTCGAAGGAGACTTGGGAATATGACGCGCCTCGACCGGCTAAAAGCTCTCACACAGTGGACGGGAATTGGTGCCGTCGTGGGGGTGCTCTGCGGCAGCTCATCGGCGCTCTTTCTATACATTCTGGAACGGGCAACTGCCTTTCGAAACGGTCACGAACTCATTGTCTACACGCTTCCCATAGCGGGTCTCGTAATTGGCTGGTTCTATGAATTCTTCGGCCGATCCATCGAAGGCGGAAACAATCTCATTATCGATACCATCCACGACGAAGGGCCGGAGATTCCAACACGCATGGCGCCAATGGTGCTTATCGGCAGCGTGCTGACTCATTTGTTCGGCGGAAGTGCGGGCCGCGAGGGTGTTGCCGTACAAATGGGCGCCAGTCTTGCGGACGGACTATCCCATCGATTGAAGCTGACGCCGGAAGTGCGAACGCAGATCCTTGCCGCCGGTGTCGCCGGCGGCTTTGGTTCGGTTTTCGGTACGCCCATCGCCGGCGCGATTTTCGGCATGGAGTTCATCACGCTGGGCAGCATGGCGTACGGCGCGCTTGTGCCCGCTCTGGTGGCATCGGTGATCGGCGACATGACGACGCGCGCGCTGGGAATCCATCACATCGTTTTCCCATCTCCAATGCATTTGGAATTGAGTCCGATGCTGCTCCTGAAATGGCTGCTGTTTGCAATTGCGATGGCGGTAGCATCCATTGTGTTTATCGAACTCACACACCGTATCAAGAATGCATTCGAAGCAAATAAGGTGCGGCTGCCGATTCGCATGTTTGTGGGCGGAGTACTTGTGATTGTCCTTTGGAAGCTGATCGGAACCAGTGACTATCTCGGGCTGGGTGTGCCAGGGATCGTTCGCGCATTTAATGATTCGCAATTGCCGGTGTATGCATTTGCAGCCAAGCTTCTCTTCACCGCGGTGACACTTGGCGCCGGCTTTCTCGGCGGAGAAGTAACGCCGCTATTCTTTGTCGGTGCGGCTCTCGGTAACGTCATGGCGCGCCTGTTGGGTGTGCCGCTGGATATGGGGGCCGGCATCGGTCTGGCTGCCGTCTTCGCGGCGTCGGCAAATACACCCCTTGCACTTTCGATCATGGCGATGGAATTACTCGGAGCCCCGATGTTTCCTCACGTCGTGATTGTCTGCGTGATCGCATATCTGCTGTCGGGACATCGCGGCATCTACCCATCCCAGCGCCTGATTCACAGCAAGAGCGGGGCACGATTGAAAAATCCTATATCGTTGCGGGACCTGCATCGGAAATGAGGAGGCGTCCAGGCACTTTACCAGGCTGGATGGCGCGAGTTCGATCCCGGTTTTCCGCTCCTGGAATCCACACGCTAACAACTTCGAATGCGTGTACGGCGGATTCAGGCGGCGACTACAATAGGTGCCTGTGGCATAAGTACGAAACCGAAACGGCTCGTCCTTCAGCGGAGGTTCGACCATGAAGAACTACCATTACGGGCTATACATGGGCGCATTCGCGATGCCATGGATCGTGCTCAATCAGTTGTTCCCCAGCACCCGTTCGGACGAGGAATTGGGGGGTTGGATTCTCGCCATTTATTTATGCACGTTTTGCTGCTACGGACTGGCTGGTTTTCTTGGCGCGCGGAAAACACTGCGGATCGGTGACGGCATTCGAACTCGTGTTCGTGATGGCGCTGGGACTGGGGCGCTGACAGCGTTCATTGCCACGGGTCTTATCATTGCAACCACTCTTATTGTCGACAATATGTTCCTGCAGGCTGTTTCTCAGCATGTAGATAAGATTCGCGGCTTTCAGATGCACCACTATAAGTCGATGCGCGAGTACATCAATTGGAGTGTCCTGGGAGGGGCTGTATTCGTCCTGCCGGTCATGGGGTTGATCGGTGGTGTGTGTGGTGGCTTGGGAGGTCTCCTCACGAGCGAGGAGCATCTGCAATCCGCGCACGCCGAGAGATCGACTTCAGTTCGTCAGCCAGGCCGTCGATAAGATGGGCGCTTCCTTAAGCGAATCGTCGAGGATTTGTGTAAACCGCAGTGCCCGCTGACGACCGCATTCATCCATTTGCCAGCCCTGCTCACCTATCCGCGTGCCTGGTTGACGTGCGGATCCACTAAACGACAAGCGAATCGTAAACATATAGCGACGTCACGTTTAACATTTGAGATGGGGTGGTCGTTCCACTCAAAAGAGAGGACAACGTGTCGTGGAGGCGGTGGCCCTTTAGTGTCGCTGCTTCAGCATCTCCTGGCGCGTAAACTCGGCCAGGGCCGCCAGGCTTTTGCATCCAGCTTTCCCAGATCCGATCCACGTTGCAGTGGTTCATGAAGAAGATTGGGTCATTGGGTGATGTCGATGGCAGCATATCACCACCAATCCACACGTGAACGCGGTTGTGAAGGCCCAGAGCCGGATTCCACCCCTCCAGATAATTCCGGAAACCTGCTGAACTGGTACTCCAGGGGGCCAGATCATATTTGGTTTGGGCTACCGCTCCTGCGGTATCGGTCCGTTTCGGGAGCGTGGATGCGCCGTTGACTCCAAACGCTCGCCGTAATCCGTGATTTGTTTGTACGAGGCTTCCACTGGAATTGGCTTCGATCTTCACGACGAACTGCGGTGGTGCGAACGGTCCAGTCGAGATCGGATTGCCTTGCCCACCAAAATTTCCGGCCTGCCAAATTGGCGCCGTCTTCTGCGCTGCGGCGCTCAGTTGTCCATCGGCCGCCCAATCCCAATAAGGAAGCCCGAAACTGTTGTCATGAAGAACCCGCTGCAGATTGAGTTCCAGCTGTCGCAGCATGAAGCGGTGCCAGGGAAGGAAGACGGGCCCACGATGGGCAGCATTCCGATCACTTTGAGTGGGCGGCGTGAATGTATTCATCGCGATGTGATGCCAAACGATAAACAAATCGTACGTGCTGATTTTTGCGCTCGGTCCCGGTATCCCCAGTGAGACGGTGGTGGGTCCCGGAAGTTCCGCTTTCAGCAACTTGACGCCATTGATGTACTTCTGGCGCGCGGATGCGTTTGTGACAACATTGGAACGCGTAACAGCCGCCATGGTTACCCCTTCCTCCGCTTCACTGCGGTCTTATCCATCGAGGTTTTAATCTTCTTCGACATAGTCGATTTGTTCCCCGAATGATGTTCCATCGGTGGCATCGGCGTCGGTCCACCGTTGGAGTCGAAATCATTCGGAAACACGTCGATGACTTTCTTTATCATGTCGAGTGCTGAAGTGAAACTCATGTTCGGGATCGGATGATAGTGAACCGACCCGGCGTCGTTCACCCCCAAATGTCCCATTAGTCGATTTCCATCAACCTCCACTTCGTACTTTGTGCGCACGACAATGTGGTGGCCTTTGTAATCGGTTTCGCGCGTCACCATGGAGCCTTCCTCCATGTGCATGTGCTGCGCTTTCTTTGCCTGCGCTGCATTGCTTTTGACATAGGAGGCGATCGATTGCAGTGATGGAGTTTCCTCTGGAGACCGTTTTGCCATGATGTTTCTCCTTTTGTCGGGATATTTTACACGGAGCGAATCTGCATGGGTGAGCGAAGTTGTTCCAGATGCCGGCAGATTTAACCACTTGCCAATACCGCGAGTCTCGCGGTGAATGCTAGTCCGTCGCCACCTCCTGGCTCGGTTGCCAGTGCAGATCTGTCTGCCCCGCTATGCGTTGAGCCTCTTCCTTGGCGGAAGGTTCGTTTTCAGCGACGAAGTCCACGATTTGCCCCACAGGCAAAAAACGAACCTTGCCTCTCCAGGCGTCATCCTCGGGCCATATTTTTATCAGGACGTTTTCATTCTCGACTGTTTGGGCTCCGGATTGTGCCATTGCTTACCTCCGTGAACGCATCGTTACCGTCTGATTGCATGGGATAGACCTCAGCACGATTCGATGTGCCGCCCGTCCGGTTATCGTCGGAAGGCGCACTTCGATGCCAACGGTCAATGCTTCAATTTAATTGGCTTCATCACGTCGAAATTATCTCTCCAGTCATTCTGCGTTTGGACGGAGATGAGTTGCGGAAAAAATCCGCTGCCTTTGTTGTCGTCGGCCCAAAAGGACACGCTCCAGCACCCGTTTGAAGGGCTCCACCGGAGAATATCGTAAGACATGGGGTAATTTTCGGCGCCAAGAGAAGTGCCACACCCGATCGCGGTGACGACACGAGAGATTTTCTGTGTCCCGTTATCGAATTCAACTTTTTGTGTGATGTGTTTGGGCACATGTTTATGGCCATGCAGGATTAGCGGCACTTCTCGCTTCGCACACCAGTCTACAAATTGTTGCGCATCGAGCATTTCCAAAAACCGCTCGTCGGGATATCCGAAGAAGCCCAGTACTTTCTGAAGCAGAGTATGCTGGGCAACTTCGAATGAAAACGGATGGTGGTG
>Ga0070667_100001970_pt1 | contig 18213 bp, 21 predicted proteins | sample KBSS33metaG_FD_64659 | JGI IMG/M metagenome (GOLD analysis project Ga0070667, IMG submission 64659) | Switchgrass rhizosphere microbial communities from Kellogg Biological Station, Michigan, USA - KBS S3-3 metaG | ecosystem: Host-associated > Plants > Roots > Rhizosphere > Soil ... | reverse complement strand
ACACGTCTACACCGACGTCGACCAGAAGCTCTGGGACGCCGCCGAGAAATCGGTGCAGGCGCAGCTGGATTACCTGCGGACTGCTTAGCCAGAAACGCAGATGCCCCCGACACGCCATGCGTGCGGGGGCATCTCCGTCAGAACTACCTCGCTCTGAGCCGACTACTCGCTCATTACCTCGCTCGGCGGGCCAGCCGCTCCGAGTCGGAGATCAGCACGCTCTTACCCTCGAGCCGGATCCAGCCGCGGTGCGCGAAGTCGGCGAGCGCCTTGTTCACGGTTTCGCGGGAGGCGCCGACCAGCTGGGCGATCTCTTCCTGGGTCAGGTCGTGGGTGACGCGCAGGGCGCCGCCCTCCTGCGTGCCGAACCGCTGGGCCAGCTGCAGCAGCTGCTTGGCCACGCGACCGGGCACGTCGGTGAAGATCAGGTCGGCCAGGTTGTTGTTGGTGCGGCGCAACCGGCGCGCGAGCACGCGCAGCAGCTGCTCGGCGATCTCCGGACGGTCCGCGATCCACGCACGCAGCGCTTCACGGTCCATCGAGACCGCGCGCACCTCGGTGATGGTGATGGCGCTCGACGTCCGGGGACCCGGGTCGAAGATCGACAGCTCACCGAACATGTCCGAAGGGCCCATGATCGTCAGCAGGTTCTCGCGGCCGTCCGGTGACCGGCGGCCGATCTTCACCTTGCCGGAAATGATGATGTAAAGGCGGTCGCCGGGCTCACCCTCGGCGAACACCGTGTGTCCGCGAGGGAAGTCGACCGGCTGCAGCTGTTTGGTCAGTGCGGATACCGCGGTGGGCTCGACACCCTGGAAGATTCCGGCCCTCGCCAGGATCTCGTCCACGTTGCTCCCTAAGGCTGGTGAGTGATAAAAAACGCGCGCAAGCTAGCCAGTGAACTGGTTAACAAAGTCAGTCTAGTGGTAAGCCGTTTCGCAACCAGCCACGCTACACACGATTCGCCTGGCGAGTCTCGCGAAATTGCGGATTGCTCGCATAGTGGGCATACGCGCGGCTGGGTAATTCGGGTTCACCGAAGGCTCCGAGCGGGTTGTCCCGCGTCGGCGACGGGGCCGCCAGCGCGCGGGGTTCTTCGAATCGGGGCGCCGATCGGTGCGGCAGTGTGTCCGCGGCTGCAGCCTGCTGCGACCACGCCGTTTTGACCTTGTCGACGAAGGCTTTGACGTCTGCCGCGGTGTACGTCTCCTTGGACGTATCGAGCATGGCTTCGAGGCGGCTCAACCCGAAGGTTGCCAGCATCAGCAACCCGGGAATGCACACTACGAGCAACCAGGACACACGCAGAAGTAAACACGCCGAATGTCTCAGGGTGATCACGAAACGACGCCGGTCAAAGTATCCTTACCGACTTCTCTCAGTACGCTTACCGGCGTGCCTGCGCGACGATCCACCGCAAAATACGACCGCGAAACCCACCTGGGTCTGGTGCGTCGCGCCCGGCGAATGAATCGTGAACTGGCGCAAGCGTTCCCGCACGTCTATTGCGAGCTGGATTTCACCAATCCGCTCGAGCTTGCGGTGGCCACCATCCTGTCGGCGCAGTGCACGGATAAGAGGGTGAACCTCACGACACCGGCGTTGTTCGCCAAATACCCGACCGCGCTGGACTACGCGCAGGCCCACCGGACCGAACTTGAGGAGCTGATCCGGCCCACGGGCTTCTACCGCAACAAGGCCAACTCGATCATCGGGCTTGGTCAGGAACTGGTGTCCCGCTTCGACGGCGAGGTGCCGGACACCCTCGACGAACTCGTCACGCTGCCCGGGGTGGGCCGCAAGACCGCCAACGTCATCCTGGGCAACGCCTTCGACATCCCGGGCATCACGGTCGACACCCACTTCGGCCGGCTGGTGCGGCGCTGGCGCTGGACGGCCGAGGAGGACCCGGTCAAGGTGGAACACGCGGTGGGGGAGCTGATCCCGCGCAAGGAATGGACCCTGCTGTCGCACCGCGTGATATTCCACGGGCGCCGGGTCTGTCACTCGCGGACCCCGGCCTGCGGCGTATGTGTGCTCGCCCGCGACTGCCCGTCCTACGGTCTCGGGCCGACGGACCTCGCGACCGCCGCGCCGCTGGTGAAGGGGCCCGAAACCGAGCATCTGCTGGCCCTGGCCGGGATCACCGAGTGAGTCGGTCTGCCCGCTGGACCGTAGTGGTCCTGGCCGTCTTCGTCGTCCTGGGCGTCGCGCTGTGGCGGCAGCTCGGTGACGACCGGACCGCGTCCGGGCCGGCGGGTCAAGAAACCGTTGCCCGGGCCCACCGCGACGCCGACACCCCGGCGGCGCTGGCCGGGCCGCGGGCCAAGGCGGCGCTGCCGCCCTGTCCCACACCGCAGGGCCAGCCGGGACCGCAAGCCCTGCAGGGCATCACGGTCGACTGCGCGGGCGACGGTGCGCCCGTCGACGTCGCGAAGGCCGTCGCCGGACGAGCTGTCGTGCTGAACCTGTGGGCCTACTGGTGTGGCCCCTGCGCCGACGAACTGCCCGCGCTGGCCGAGTACCAGCGCCGCATGGGTACCAAGGTGACGGTGCTGACGGTTCATCAGGACGAGAACGAGACGGCCGGGTTGCTGCGCCTGGCCGACCTGGGCGTCAAGCTGCCGACGCTGCAGGACGGCCGGCGCCTGATCGCCGCCGCGCTGCGCGTGCCCAACGTGATGCCTGCGACCGTGCTGCTGCGCCCGGACGGTAGCGTGGCGCAGGTCCTGCCCCGGTCGTTCACCAGTGCCGATGAGATCGCCGCGGCGGTGAACCCACAGTTAGGAGTGTCGGGGTGAACGTGCTGAACCCGCAGGCCGCCCCGGCCTGGCTGCGGCCCCTCGTCGACAACGCGCCGGACCTGCCGCAGGCCTACCGTCGCCGGGTGCCGGCCAGCGTGCTGGCGGCGATCACCGCCGCGGGCGCCACCGCGACGCTGACGGGTACCAAGCGCGATGCCGCCGTTCTGGTGCTGTTCTCCGGGGCGCCCGACGCGCCGACCGGTGCGCTGCCGCCAGACGCCGACCTGCTCGTCACCGTCCGGGCGTCGACGCTGCGGCACCACGCCGGCCAGGCGGCGTTCCCCGGCGGTGCGTCCGACCCGGGGGACGACGGTCCCATCGGGACCGCGCTGCGAGAGGCGACCGAGGAAACCGGTCTCGACGTCTCCCGGCTGCACGTGCTGGCGACCTTGGACCGAATGTTCATCCCGCCCTCGGGTTTTCACGTGGTGCCGGTACTCGCGTACTCGCCCGATCCGGGCCCGGTCCTCGCCGTCGACCCGGCGGAGACGGCAATCGCCGCGCGGGTTCCGGTGCGCGCCTTCGTCAATCCGGAGAACCGGCTGATGGTGTACCGCAAAGAGAACACCCGGCGGTTCGCGGGCCCGGCATTTCTGCTCAACCAGATGCTGGTGTGGGGCTTCACCGCCCAGGTCATCTCCGCGATGCTCGACGTCGCAGGGTGGGCCAAGCCGTGGAACGCCGACGTCATCGAGGAACTGGACGCGGCAATGGCGCTGCTGGGCGAGTCCAGCGGCTACCGTGTGGATCAACCATGACACCTTCACAATGGCTGGATCTGGCCGTGCTGTCCGTCGCCTTCGTCGCTGCCGTCTCGGGCTGGCGGTCGGGGGCGCTGGGCTCACTGTTGTCTTTTCTCGGTGTGGTGCTCGGTGCGGTGGCCGGTGTGCTGCTCGCGCCGCATGTGGTGGCACACGTCGACGGCGCCCGCAGCAAGTTGTTCATCGCCCTGTTCCTGATCCTGGGTCTGGTCGTGGTCGGCGAGATCGCCGGTGTGGTGCTGGGCCGCGCCGTTCGTGGCGCCATGCGCAACGAGGTGGTGCGCGGGTTCGACTCCGTCGTCGGCATGGCGCTGCAACTGGTCGCGGTCCTGGTCGCCGCCTGGCTGCTGGCCACGCCGCTGACGTCGTCCGACCAGCCGAACCTGGCTGCCGCGGTGAACGGCTCGCGCGTGCTCTCCGAGGTCAACGATCTCGCGCCGGCCTGGTTGAAGCGCGTGCCCACGCGACTGTCGGCGCTGCTGAACACCTCGGGCCTGCCGTCGGTGCTGCAACCGTTCGGCCGGACCCCGATCGTCAGCGTCTCGGCACCCGACCCCGCGCTCGTGGCCGATCCGGCGGTGGCCGCCGCCAAGGGCAGCGTCGTGAAGATCCGCGGTGTCGCGCAGAGCTGCCAGAAGGTGCTCGAGGGCACCGGCTTCGTGGTGGCGCCCGGCCGGGTGATGTCCAACGCGCACGTGGTGGCCGGCTCCAACAGCGTCACCGTCCAGGTCGACGACAAGAGCTACGACGCCAAGGTCGTCTCCTACGACCCCGAGGCCGACATCTCGATTCTCGACGCGCCTGACCTGCCGGCGGCGCCGCTGAAGTTCGACATGCAGGAGGCCCAGACCGGGACCGGCGCAGTGGTCATGGGCTACCCCGGTGGCGGTGAATTCGCCGCGACCCCGGCCCGCATCCGTGAGGTCATCAAGCTCAACGGCCCGGACATCTACCACTCCACGACCGTCACGCGTGAGGTCTACACGATCAGAGGTAATGTCCGCCAAGGCAATTCGGGCGGGCCGTTGATCGACGGCAGCGGCAAGGTCCTCGGTGTCGTCTTCGGCGCCGCGGTCGACGACGCTGACACCGGCTTCGTCCTCACCGCCGACGAGGTGGCCAAGCAGATGGCCAAGGTCGACAACCAGGACGCGGTGCCGACCGGAAAGTGCATCTCAGCCGGATAGCTGGTGCAGGAACGTCGACAGTTCCGAGGTGACGGTCGACGGCTGCTCTTCGTGCGCGAAATGGCCTGCGCCGGTGACGGATACGAAACGCGTCTGCGGGGCGTAGCGCTGGGTCCGGCGGACCGGGTCGTCGAGCACGTAGGGATCTGCCGTGCCGTGCAGGTGCAGGATCGGCACGGTGGTGCGCTGCTTCATCGCTCGCATGAAGCGCCGGCCTTCGCCGCGGACCTGACTGCGTGCCGCCCACCGCTGGTATTCGAGCGCCGAGTGCGCCGCCGACGGGATCTGGATTGCCGTGCGCAGGTGCGCCACCGTCTGGGCGAAATCCGTCGAAGCGGGCCAGGCGGCGCCGGCACGGCTGCGGACCAGTTGCTCGACGGCGGCACCGCCCCGTCGGGTCAGGACACGCTCGGGCCACCACGGCACCTGGTTGCGCAGCATCGCGGGCAACAGGGCCGCGCGCTGTCCCTTGTCGGTCAGGGCCGAGGACCGCAGTGCCACCGGATGCGGTGAACTGACCAGCGCGATACCCCGCACGACCCGCGGATGCAGCATGGCGGTGGCCCAACAGACCAGGCCGCCGTCGGCGTGCCCCACCAGCACGGCGGAGTGATGTCCCAGCGCACGCACCAGACCGGCGGTGTCTCCGGCCAGCGTCCAGCCGTCGTAGCCCGTCGGTGGTTTGTCGCTGCCGCCGTAGCCGCGCAGGTCGACCGCGACCACGCGGGCGCCGCGCAGGTCGCGCAGCTGGTGCCGCCACGAGTACCAGAAGGAGGCGAACCCGTGCAGCAGGATCACCAGTGGGCGCTCGGCGTTGGAGGAGCCGTCCGCGTTCCGATCGTCGGGCTCCGAGCTCTCGCTCTCCACGACGTGGAAGCGAATCCCGTTCGCGTGCACCTGAAGGTGCCGCCACGGACCGTCGATCCGGACGACCGACGGATCAGGTGGCGGCACTACCAGCCTGAGGTGTCGCTAGAAGCAGAGCGAATGGAGGCTTGGCCCGATGTCCTGTCGCCGCCAGGCGTCAGCGCCACCTTGGCCTCCTTGACCGTGGCGATGGTGTCCCGCGGGCCGCGAATCTTGCGGACCTTGAGGAAGCCCAGGAACGCCAGCGCGCCGGTCGTCAGCACCATCAGCGAGAAGACGATCAGGTACGACGCCCAGCTCGGTAGCCACAGCTCGAGCAGCGAACCGAGGAAGAAGAAGAAAAAGAACGTGGAGTAGAACAGCACGACCAGGGCGGCGATGAACAGGACGCTGCCGGTCAGGCCCTTCTTCACATCCGCGGTGATCTCGGCGCGCGCCAGTTCGACCTCGGCGCGCACCAGCGTCGACATCTGCGCGGTGGCTTCCTTGACCAGATCGCCGATCGACGGATCAGCCTTGGGCGCATGCGGATCCACCAGCGGGATCGAGGTCACCGTGGCTGGAACTGGGCCATTCTTGCGATCGCCATTGCTCACGAACACGTCCTCCCGGCGTCGGTGTAGTCCTGGCATATGTTGCCACGTGGGGCGCCGCTTAACGATCCGGCCCAGCGATACACTGCCCCGATGCGTTTGGCACCCCTGGTTGCGATGGCCATTGCTCTGCTCGGCACGTCGGTCGGGGTGCCGGCACACGCGGACGCGCCGGTGCCGCTGGGCGGCGGTTCGGGCATCGTCGTGGACGGCGACACCTTCTGCACCCTGACGACTATCGGGCATGACAACCGCGGCAAGCTGGTCGGCTTCACGTCGGCGCACTGCGGCGGTCCCGGCCATGAGGTGTCGGCCGAGGGTGCCGAGAACCGCGGCACCCTCGGCGTCATGGTGGCCGGCAGTCAGCCCCTGGACTACGCCGTCATCGAATTCGACCCGGCGAAGGTGCAGCCGCTCGACAACGTCAACGGGTTCCAGATCGACGGCATCGGTCCGGACCCGGCTTTCGGTCAGGTGGCATGCAAGCTGGGCCGCACCACCGGCTACACCTGTGGCGTCACCTGGGGTCCGGGACAGGACCCGGGCACCATCGTCGACCAGGTGTGTGGCCAGCCGGGCGACTCGGGTGCGCCGGTGACGGTGAACAACAAGCTGGTCGGCATGATCCACGGGGCCTTCAGCGACGATCTGCCGACGTGCGTCGTCAAGTACGTGCCGCTGCACACTCCGGCCGTGACGATGTCGATCAACGCGGTGATCGCCGATCTCGACGCCAAGAGCCGGCCCGGCGCGGGTTACGTGCCGATCGCCTGAGCACACGAAAGAGCCCCAACATGAATGTTGGGGCTCTTCGCGTACCGCGCCTACTTGCTGGCGCGGATGGCCTCGAAGACGCTGGGGTCGACGAGGGTGGAGGTGTCGCCGAGGTCGCGGCCTTCGGCGACGTCGCGCAGCAGGCGACGCATGATCTTGCCGCTACGGGTCTTCGGCAGCTCGGGCACGATGTGGATTTCGCGCGGTTTGGCGATCGGGGAGATCTCCGTGGCGACCTGGGCCCGCAGCTCTTCGACGATGTTGACGCTGCCGCCATGCGCCGATTCCTTGAGGATGACGAACGCGCAGATGGCCTGCCCCGTGGTGGCGTCGGTGGCGCCGACGACAGCGGCTTCGGCCACCCCGGAGTGCCCGACGAGCGCGGACTCGACCTCGGCGGTGGAGATGCGGTGGCCGGAGATATTCATGACGTCGTCGATGCGCCCCAGGACCCAGATGTTGCCGTCGGCGTCGTAGCGGGCGCCGTCGCCGGCGAAGTACCAGCCCTGCTCGGCGAAGCGGGACCAGTAGGTGTCCTTGAACCGTTCGTCGTCGCCCCAGATACCGCGCAACATCGACGGCCACGGCTTGTCGAGCACGAGGTAGCCGGTGACGTGCTCTTCCTCGTCGGCGCCGGGGACCAGTTCGTTGCCGTCATCGTCGACGATCTTGGCGCTGATGCCGGGCAGCGGGGTCATGGCCGAGCCGGGCTTGGCGGCGGTGACGCCGGGCAGCGGGGAGATCATGATGGCGCCGGTCTCGGTCTGCCACCAGGTGTCCACGATGGGGGCTTCGCCCGCGCCGATGTACTCGCGGTACCAGCGCCAGGCCTCTGGGTTGATGGGCTCGCCGACGCTGCCCAGCACCCGCAGGCTCGACAGATCGTGCGCCGCCGGGATTTGGTGACCCAGCTTCATGAAGGTGCGGATGAGCGTCGGCGCCGTGTAATAGATTGTGACACCGTACTTTTCGATGATCTCGAAGTGCCGGTGCTCGGTCGGTGAGGTGGGGGTGCCTTCGTACACCACCTGCGTCACGCCGTTGGACAGCGGGCCGTAGACGATGTAGGTGTGCCCGGTGACCCAGCCGATGTCGGCGGTGCACCAGTACACGTCGTCTGCCTTGATGTCGAAGACGTTGTGGTGGCTGTAGGAGGCCTGGGTCAGGTAGCCGCCGCTGGTGTGCACGATGCCCTTGGGCTTGCCGGTGGTGCCGGAGGTGTACAGCAGGAACAGCGGCTGCTCGGCGTCGAATGCCTCGGGGGTGTGCTCGGTCGACTGCGCGTCGACGGTCTCGTGCCACCACACGTCGCGACCCTCGGTCCAGTCGACGTCGATGCCGGTGCGCTTGACCACCAGGACGTGCTCCACGCTCGGCTGGCCTGCAACGGCTTCGTCGACGGCGGTCTTGAGCGAGGCGGCGACGCCGCGGCGGTACTGCCCGTCGGTGGTGATGACGAGCTTGGCTTGGGCGTCTTCGACGCGCGCGGCCAGCGCGGTGGCGGAGAACCCGGCGAACACCACCGAGTGCATGGCGCCCAGGCGGGCGCAGGCCAGCATCGCGACGATGGCCTCGGGCACCATCGGCATGTAGATCGCGACGCGGTCGCCCGCTTGCAGGCCCAGGGCGCTCAAGGCGTTGGCGGCCTTGCTGACCTCGTCCTTGAGTTCGGCGTAGGTGATGTCGCGCGCGTCACCGACCGGCTCGCCTTCCCAGTGGATCGCGACGCGGTCGCCGTTGCCGGCCTCGACGTGGCGGTCGACACAGTTGTAAGCGACGTTGAGCTTGCCGTCGCCGAACCACTTGGCGAACGGTGCGTTCGACCAGTCCAGGACCTCGGTGAACGGGGTCGCCCAGGACAACCGCTCGCCCTGGCGGCGCCAGAAATCCAGGCGATCGGCGTCGGCCTCCTGATACAGCGCGGCAGTGGCATTGGCCTGCGCGGCGAACTCGGCAGGCGGCGGGTAAGCCTGTGGCACAGCGGTGTCTTGTGTCATGGCTGTGAGCGTAGTCACTGACAGGTTGCAATGACGTTGGAGGTGGCTCCCCACCGGGACATTGGTGGTGGCCACCTGGTGGCACTACCCTGTGCGGACGTGGCTGCACCTGACCCGCTGGCTCCTTTGGCAGAACTGCCCGGCGTGGCCGCGGCCGGAGACGAGGCGCGTGAAGCGCTCGGTCGAGCGCACCGACACAAGGTGAACCTGCGCGGTTGGCCCGCCACCGCGGCCGAGGCCTCGATGCGGGCTGCTCGCGCTTCATCGGTGCTCGACGGCGGATCGCTGAACTTCAGTAAAGACGGCGAGACTCCGGCCAAAGGCGAGCGTGCCGATGCGGTGCTCGCCGGCGCGCTGCGGGTGGCGGAGGCGCTCGAAGGTGGCGCGACAGCGCTGGTCGGCGTCTGGCAGCGGGCGCCGTTGCAGGCGATCGCCCGTCTGCACTCGCTGGCGGCCGCGGATCTGACGGACGCGGACCAGCTCGGCCGGCCCCGCACCGACGACCCGGACGTGGGCCGGCGGCTGGAACTGCTCGGCGAGATCGTGGGTGGCGGGAGCCGGGTGCCGGCAACGGTCCTCGCGGCCGTCGCCCATGGCGAACTCCTGAGCCTGGCTCCGTTCGGGGTGGCCGACGGTGTGGTGGCGCGCGCGGTGTCCCGGCTGATCACCATGTCCAGTGGACTCGACCCGCATGGTCTCGGCGTGCCCGAGATGTACTGGATGCGTGAGGTCGGCGAATACCGTGCCACCGCACGGGGCTTCGCGTCGGGCACGGCCGACGGCTTGACGGCCTGGCTGATTTCCAGCAGCCGCGCTCTGCATTCGGGGGCACGCGAGGCGTTGTCGATCGCACAGGCGTCCGCCAAGTAGCGGTCCGTCCCGAACCTGCTCCAGCAAACATGCAGACATAAAAGCGGGCGGCGCTCCGTCGTCAGAGGGCATCTGACTCGGCTCGCCGCCCGCTAGCACGGAACCCCGGTTACCAAGCGTGCTTGTCGGGTTGTGTGGGTGGCCTCGGCGTCCCTGCAATGCGCTGCGGCTACAACTCCACCCAAGGAGTCCTCTTAGCCGTTCGCTCTTCGCAATTACGCAGGCCCACAACGCTTTTACCATTGTCGCGGTATGTGCTCCGCGTGGGTGCCGGTATTCCGTGCTGGGAGGCCCGCTTCGGGAGGTCGAACCTTCTCTTCCGGTCCGGTCTTGGCCTTGGGGGCTTCCGTGCTTCCTTTGTACTACGTGACCGCAGTCACATCAAGGGCCAATGGTCGGCGATTTGTGATTGTTACGGACGGGGCCTCAGCAACTCGTCGGTAGCTTTTCAGAAGTTCAGGCGGCGGAGCAGTGAGTACGCCACGGCACCGGCCGCGAGAGCACTGGCGCCGACGGCCAGCGTGGTGGCGACCGCGGCTCCGGACGGCGCCGGCAGACGGTCGCGCAGCGAGACGGGGCGGGTGAAGGTCAGTACCGGCCAGCCGCGGGCGACAGCCTCTTTGCGCAGGGCGCGATCCGGATTGACCACCGTGGGGTGGCCGACCGCCATGAGCATCGGCAGATCGGTGATGGAGTCGGAGTACGCGTAGCAGTGCTCGAGGGCGTAACCCTCGAGGGCGGCGAGTTCCTCGATCGCCTGGACCTTGCCCTCGGCGAAGCAGTAGAAGTCGACGCCGCCGGTGTACTTGCCGTCCGCGACCACCATGCGCGTGGCCATCGAATGCTTGGCGCCGAGTTCGCGGGCGATGGGTGCGACGATCTCCTCACCGGACGCCGACACCACCACGACGTCGCGTCCGCACAGCTTGTGGTCGGCGATCAGGTTGGCGGCCTCGGCGAAGACCAGCGGGTCGACGATGTCGTGCAGCGTCTCGGCGACGATGGACTTCACCTGTTCGACGTCCCAGCCGGTGCACATGTTGGTCAGATAGGACCGCATGCGGTCCATCTGATCGTGGTCGGCACCGGACATCAGGAACAGAAACTGTGCGTAGGTGGACTTGAGGACAGCCTGCCGATTCAGCAGCCCCTGGTTGAAAAAAGGTTTGCTAAAAGCGAGGGTGCTCGACTTGGCGATCACAGTTTTGTCGAGATCGAAGAAGGCTGCGGTGCGCACCGGAGCGCTCGACTCGGCCTCCTGACGCGGCGCGGCCGCGGCCTGGGCGGCCGGTTCGGATGCGGTCACGGCTCCCAGCATATGCTCCGGAACACCGGTGCCGGGTGGACGGCGGTGTCGCCGTGTCGGTCGCCGGTGGCGCGGCTGTCGCGGCGATTGACGTGCTGACACGCCCCTTTCACAGACAATCAACAGTTGCGCAGAGCCCTGTTGACGTGTGTATAGTGGGCTTTACCCGGCTAGCTCCGGGTGTGCATCAGCCCGACCCCCCGGGGCTGATCCACGACGACCTCCGCCTCCTCCCCCCCTGGCGGGGGTCGTCCCTTTTTCAGGGGCGGTCGATTTTCTCGCGGCGCTGCCGCTTTTGTGCGTTTATCTCGGCGCCTGATCCTTCTTTCCCAGGTGCGGCGCGGCTGTGCCGATCCGGGCCTGCCGAATGTCGCGCCGAGTCCGTGAAAAGTTGCGGAACGACATTCTCACTAGCCCGTCAAAAAAGTTGTCCACAGTTTGCGATTCATCCACATTCTGCGTGCGTGCTCTGGTGTCTCGGCCCGCCGCGGCTCACGGTGGAACCATGGCAACGAACGGGGCACTGGCGTTGATCGCCGACGCCGGACTGCGCGACGAGATCGAGCGCATCGCCGCGGCGGCGGGCATCCGGGTGGTGTTCGCGGCCGAGCCATCGGGCCGGAAGGCGTGGGTCGGCGCCGCGGCCGTGCTGCTGGATGTCGCGGCGGCGCAGCGCTGCCGCGAGCTCGGAATGCCACGGCGCCCCGCGGTGCTGTTGATCGCCGCCGCCGCGCCGGGGACGCCCGAGTTCGAGGTCGCGATGGCGATCGGGGCGCAGGAGGTCATCATCCTGCCCGGCCAGGAATCGGGACTGGTCGCCGTACTGTCCGATGCTGCGGCCGGCGAATCCGACGGGCGCCGCGGCGCCGTGGTCGCGGTCATCGGCGGACGCGGAGGCGGCGGTGCGTCGGTGTTTGCGATCGCGTTGGCCCAGGCGGCGGGTGAACCGGACCACGAATGCCTGCTCGTCGACGTCGACGCCTGGGGCGGCGGCATCGACCTGGCCCTCGGCGCCGAATCCGACGCCGGCCTGCGCTGGCCGGACCTGGCGGCAGCGGGCGGACGGCTCAGCTATCCGGCGCTGCGTGATGCGCTGCCGCGCCGGCGCGGGGTCGTGGTGCTGTCGGCCGGACGCACCGGCGTCGAGTTGCGGCCGACTGCGCTCGCCGCGGTCGTCGAGGCCGGGAGCCGCGCCGGCGCCACCGTCATCTGTGACGTGCCGCGGCAGGCGTCGGCCGCGGCCGAGACGGTGCTGGCCGCAGCCGATCTCGTGGTCGTGGTCGCGCCGGCGGAGGTGCGGGCCTGCGCGGCGACCCGGGTCGTGGCCGATTGGGTGGCGGCGCTCAACCCGAACGTCGGGCTGGTGGTGAGGGGTCCCGCGCCGGGCGGGCTCGGCGCGGCCGAGATGGCGACGATCCTCGGGTTACCGCTGCTGGCGGCCATGCGCGCAGAGGGCAACCTCGACGGTGCGCTGGAGCGGGGCGGTCTCGCCCGCAGTCCGCGCAGCCGGTCACCGCTGGCCGTGGCCGCCCGCCGCGTGCTGACGGTGCTGCATCGACAGCCGGGGGCGGCGGCATGACACGCAGCGAGAAGCTGGAGGCGGAACACGCATGACATCGTCATTGGTGGACCGCGTCCGGGAACGACTGGCCGCGCAGGCCGGCGGAGCCCTGCATCCGAACGCGGTCGCCGCGGCCATCCGCGCCGAGTCGGGCGGCGTGCTCGCCGACAGCGACGTGCTGGCCGGCATGCGGCTGCTGCAGACCGAACTGACCGGTGCCGGGATTCTGGAACCACTACTGCGGGCGCCGGGTACCACTGACGTGCTGGTCAGCGCGCCCGACGAGGTTTGGGTCGACGACGGAAACGGGTTGCGCCGCAGCACCATCCGATTTCCGGACGAGACCGCTGTGCAGCGCCTGGCACAACGGCTGGCACTCGCCGCCGGGCGCCGGCTCGACGACTCGCAGCCGTGGGTCGACGGCCACCTCGGTGGCATCGGCGGTGGCCTGAGCGTGCGACTGCACGCCGTGCTGCCCCCGATCGCCGCGGCCGGTACGTGCCTCTCGCTGCGGGTCCTTCGCCCCGCGACGCAGGACCTCGCCGGCCTCATCGGCTCCGGCGCCATCGCGCCGCCCGCCGCCGAGCTGATCGCCGACATCGTCGCGGCGCGGCTGGCCTACCTGGTCTCGGGGGGCACCGGCGCCGGCAAGACCACCATGCTGTCGGCACTTCTCGGGGCCGTCGACCCCGCCGAGCGGATCGTCTGCGTCGAGGACGCGGCCGAGCTGGCTCCGCAGCATCCGCACCTGGTGCGGCTGGTGGCGCGCGGCGCCAACGTCGAAGGCGTCGGCGAGGTGACGGTGCGCGACCTGGTTCGGCAGGCGCTGCGGATGCGCCCGGATCGGATCGTGGTCGGTGAGGTCCGCGGTGCGGAGGTCGTGGACCTGCTCGCCGCACTCAACACAGGCCACGAAGGTGGGGCCGGGACCGTGCACGCGAACAGCCCCGCCGAGGTCCCCGCCCGCATGGAAGCGCTGGCCGCCGTCGGCGGGTTGGACCGGGCGGCGCTGCACTCGCAACTGTCGGCCGCGTGTCAGGTGGTACTGCACACCGCGCGTGCCCGGGACGGGCGTCGGCACCTGAGTGAGATCGCGGCACTGCGCCGCGCCCCGGACGGGACCGTGACGGCCGTGACCGCGTGGCATGTCGACCGGGGAGCCGGCCCTGGAATGCCGGCGCTGAGCGAGTTGCTGGCCGCGCGGAGTCCGTCGTGACTGCGGCGCTGATGCTGGCGCTGGCCGTGCTGGTTGCGCCCGGACCGGATGGGCTCACGCGGTTGGGGCATCGAAAACAATTGGTGGGATTGGGGTCTCGCGGTGGTCCCCGGCTGCTCTGGTCGGTGGCGGCAGCGGCCGCCGTGGCGGCGCTCGTCGTCCTACCGGTACCGGTGACGCTGGCGGGGTCGGCAGTGGTCGTGACCGCCGGGCTTCGCCGGCGGCGCTCGCGGCAGGCGGCGGAATGCGTCAGGGAAGCGCGAACCCTGCAGGGCGCACTCGGCATCCTGGTCGGGGAGCTGCGTGCCGGGGCGCATCCGGTGGCGGCATTCGAGGCCGCGGCCCATGAAGTGGACGGGCCCGTCGCCGCGGCGCTGGGGGAGGTCGCGGCGCGGGCCCGGCTGGGTGCCGATGTGTCGGCAGGGCTGCGTGCTGTCGCGGGATCCTCGGCACTACCCGCCCATTGGCAGCGCCTCGCTGTCTACTGGCAACTGGCGCTCGACCACGGCCTGGCCATCGCCCCGCTGATGCGTGCCGCCGAACGTGATGTGGTTGCGCGTGAGCGCTTCTCATCGCGGATCCGGGCCGGCATGGCGGGCGCCCGAACGACGGCCGCCGTGCTGTCCGGATTGCCCGTTCTGGGAATTGTCCTGGGGCAGTTGATAGGTGCCCATCCCGTGCGCTACTTGCTGGGCGATGGTGCGCTCGTGTTGGCGGTCGGTGTGGTGTTCTGCTGCGGCGGGCTGCTGTGGTCGGACCGGATCATCGCGCGGGCACAGCGATGACCGCGATCTTGCTGTTGGCGTTCGCGCTCTTGCTGCTCCCCGGCGCCGCGACGCACCGTATCCGTCCGCGTCCGCCGGGCCGGTCCGCGCCGTCCGCGACGTCGTCGGACGATCCACTGGCTGTGCCGTCGAGCCTGGACGTGCTGGCGGCCTGTCTGTCGGCCGGTATGGCGACCAGTGCGGCGGCCTCGGCGGCGGTGCCGTCGGCGCCGGCCGGTTTGGCCACCGTGCTGCGTCACGCGGCCGAACTCCTGGCCCTGGGCGCCGGACCGGCGGCGGCCTGGGCGGAACCGGCCGTCGGCACCGACCCCCACGTGGTCGCGCTGCTCCGACTGGCGCGTCGGTCGGCGTCGTCGGGTGCCGCGATGGCCCAGGGCGTCGCCGAACTGGCAGAGCAGGCCAGGGCCGACGCCGGTGACGCGGCGGACGCGGCTGCCGAGCGGGCCAACGTGTTGATCGCCGGCCCGCTGGGGCTCTGTTACCTGCCGGCGTTCGTCTGTCTCGGCATCGTGCCGGTGGTCGCCGGCCTGGCCGGCGACGTGTTCCGGTCGGGGGTGTTCTGATCACAACAAGGGGGAGGAAAAACCATGAAAATGACCAGCTTTCGCAACTGGGAGGCCCGCGCGACTCTGCTGCTCACCGATGAGAGTGGCATGTCGACCGTGGAGTACGCCATCGGCACCGTGGCCGCCGCGGCGTTCGGCGCCATTCTCTACACGGTGGTCACTGGGGATTCGATCGTCAGCGCCCTGACGGGCATCATCGCGCGTGCTCTCACCACGAAGGGATGACCGTGGCGGTGTCACGGTCGAGGCGGCGTTCGCGGTCGCCGCACTCGTCGCGGTGGCCGTCCTCGGTATCGGCGGGCTGGCCGCGGTCTCGATGCAGGTGCGTTGCATCGATGCGGCCCGCGAAGCGGCCCGGCTCGCGGCGCGCGGTGACGACCGCGCCGCCGTCGAAACGGCCCGTCGCACGGGACCTGACGGCGCCTCGGTCGAGGTGCGGCGCGACGGCGGGCGGATCGTCGCGCGGGTCCGGGCGCCCGCGCCGTTGCTGCCCGGGGTCACCGTGGGCGCGGAGGCGGTGGCGGCACCCGAGCCTGGCGCGCGATGACCGGGGTTCGGCGACGGTGTTCGCGGTCGCCCTGATCGTCGTGTTCATCGGGCTCTTGACCGGGGCGGCTGCGGTCGGCGCCGCGGTGATCGGCCGGCACCGCGCCCAGTCAGCGGCCGACCTGGCCGCATTGGCTGCCGCGGGCGCACTGGCCGCCGGACCCGGTCAGTCGTGCAGCCGGGCCGCGGCCGTCGCCGAAGCCATGGACAGCCGGGTCGGTCACTGCTCGGTGCAGCGGCTGGATGTGGTGATCGACGTGGAGGTGACGGTGCGGTTCGGGCGCTGGCATCTCGGCGAGGCGCACGGCCGGGCCCGCGCCGGGCCAGGCTGACGGCAGCGCGGTGGACACGACGATCAGCAGGCCGCAGAAGAACAGGTCACCCCGGCCGGGCCGGTCAGTCGTTGTGCCACTTGCCATGTCACTAACGTAGAATCTCAACTATGGTTGAGATCAAGCGTATGGGTCCGACCGACCTCCTGACCATCGGGGAGATCGTGAAGCGGACAGGAGTCTCAGCGTCTGCGCTGCACTTCTATGAGCGAAAAGGGCTGATCCACCCTGAGCGCACGTCCGGCGGGACGCGGCTGTACCCGCGCCATATGGAGCGCCGCATCGCCGTCATACAGGTGGCGAAGCGTCTCGGCATTCCGCTCAGCGAGGTCGCCGAGCATTTCCAGACGCTGCCGGACGATCGCATGCCGTCATTGCGGGACTGGACCCGGCTCAACAAGCGGTGGCGTGCGCAACTGCGTGAACGGCAGCTGGAGTTGGAGCGGCTTCAGTCGGAGATGGACCAGTGCATCGGGTGCGGGTGCATCTCGCTCAACCACTGCCTCGTCATCAACCCCGGCGACACGCTCGCCGCCGAAGGCCCGGGAGCGCGGCGGCTGCTTCCGTTCGATGATACCAATCCGTCTGGCGCCCAATAGGGTTCGTCCCGCTCAGGATTCCGGAGGATCGTCGTTCAGTCTGTCCCCGGCGGCCATCAGCTCACCGTAGGTGGGCAGCCGCAAGGCCAGTAGACCGGCGAAGGTGTCGTCGGTGACCTGGAGCCGGTGCGCGGTGACGTGGATCGGCACCCACCCACCGTCGTTGGCCCGCAACCGCAGCACCCGCGACGTCGGTCCGCTGCCGAACTCGACCGTCATGGCAGCCATCTCGGCGATCTCGTCCGGGTGCACCACGGTTTCGGACGACGCGTCGGCGCTCCAATCGAAGAGTGGACAGGCCTCGTCGATCCACTTGATCAACTTCCAGCTGTTCAGGTCCACCATGGCCCGGTACACGCCGGGCACGTGCGGGCCGCCCGCGACCTGCTGCGCCCGGTCGAGCGGGGTGGCCGACGACTTGTCGCGGACGCCGCGCCAGTTCATGGCCCGGCAGACCAGTTGATCCCGGCCGTCCTCGTCGGGCTCGTTCAGTACCCGCGCGGCGAATCCGACGTTGATGGGCCGCCCCCGGAAATCCGTCATTTCCCAAGTGCTGGTGAAGGTTTGGCCGGGTTCGGGCTTGATCACGGCGGAGATGACCCGGGCCTCGTTCGGGTTGAGCTTGCGGGTCTGCAGGTCGTCGGCGAACGCGCGGCCGTGGGTGGCCTCGGCGGCCGGGTTGAGACCGCTGTTGGCCAGCGACTCCATGGTGTCGGTGGCGATGCCGTTGGTCAGGTCCCACTTCAGCGGGCCCGGGATCATCCGGTCCGGCGGGTCGGCGTCGGGGGCGCCGACCCAGACGTGGACGCCGTGGATGCGGCCGTCGGTCATCTGCACCACTTCGGTCCGGATCACCCGGTCGCTCTTGGGTGTGATGCTCGTGAGCGGCAGGCCCGCGCGCACGGTTTCCCCGATCGCCGACTGGATCGCCATCAGACTCGCGTTGCGGCGCAGGAAAGCGCTGATGGGAACCATGTCTTGGGTTTGCTGCCCTTGCGCAACGACGGCAGGTTCGGCGCCGAGGGTCTCGACGAGGAGCCAGTCGTCCGTCATGGTCGTAGTTTATCCGTTTTGACGCGCTTTGCTCTGCCCGACGCCGGTCGGTGGCCTACTTCCCGTGCGCCGCCACGGGTTACATCTCGCGGCCCGCCACGGTGTCGACTACCAGGCGAAGTACCTGGACGGCGCCGGGTTTGTCCAGGGGATCGTTCGCGTTGCCGCACTTGGGCGATTGCACACATGAGGGGCAACCGTGACGGCACTCACATGCCTCGATCGCGGCGGCTGTGGCAGACCACCAGGTGGACAGCTGCCGGAACCCGCGGTCGGCGAACCCGGCGCCGCCCGGATAGCCGTCGTACACGAAAATCGTTGGCAGACCGGACAAATCGCCTGGGGCGGGGCCGGATGCGGTGGACACCCCGCCGATGTCGCCCCGGTCGCAGCTGG